>Ga0310121_10004288_pt1 | contig 12647 bp, 12 predicted proteins | sample CB27_Tmax_986_MG_FD_203504 | JGI IMG/M metagenome (GOLD analysis project Ga0310121, IMG submission 203504) | Marine microbial communities from Western Arctic Ocean, Canada - CB27_Tmax_986 | ecosystem: Environmental > Aquatic > Marine > Oceanic | place: Canada: Western Arctic Ocean | collected... | reverse complement strand
GTGGCGGTAAATACCGCTTGGCCGTTAAGACCCGAGGCAGGAGCCCAGTGCGTCAATCGCGCCCGCTGGGATCTGTGCGGGGGCCGCCGGGCAACCGGCGGTCCTACCGCGACCGGGCCAGGCCAGGCCAGGCCAAAGAGTCATAACTCGGCAATCGGCCCGTAGTGAAATCCCCGGAATGGGGTAGCAAATCCCCCGATTTATCTCGATCCGACCCCGGTTTTTGGTCTTTTCCGGCAAATACTTCCTTTCCGACCCGAAATTTGAGGGTTTTGCAAAAAAGGATTGTCCGGAGAGGGGAGTCAGACTACAAACTGCCGCCAAGCTGTTGCTTGGTTTTCTTGGAAATCAAGATCCCCTGTCTTACCTGTATGAAATCCCTGCTCGTGAATGCAGTTGCATGCGCAATTGCGATTGGAACGTTGGCAAGCTGTAGTGGCTTGAATGTTGCTTCGAAGTCGAAGCCCCAGCCCTCTCTGCTTTCGAAGAACAGAGCGGAAAGCGTGGCCGGCGGCGCGACCACCGCGTCGAGCAGACCTCGCTCAACCACCGCCTCGCTCCGGCCCACGTCTGCGAAGTTGGTGAAGCCGCGGACCGCCCGCCCGTCTCAGCCCAGGTCTACCGCCACCAGAAATTCGTTTCTGCCGGCCACCGCAGACCTGGCGGTCAAGTCCTCGGCCCAGGCCTTGCCCAAAGACCGGCACGGACGCCCCACCTATGGCAGTGTCAAGGCCCGTCATCGCTATGTGCGCACCACGGCCTACTCCCACCAGGAGAATGAGAAAGGCGCGCCGGGCCGTCTCAACGCGATTGGCACCACCCTGAAGTACGGCCGGGTGCGCAGCGCCGCCGCCGACTGGTCCCGCTACCCGGTGGGCACCACCTTCAAGATCAAGGGCCTGCCCCACATTTACGTCATCGACGACTACGGTTCCGCCCTGGTTGGAACCAACACGATCGATATTTACCATCCAACCCTCGGGTCGATGCGGCGTTGGGCCACCCGTGACGTCGAAATCAACGTCATCCGGTGGGGCTCGTGGGAGCGCACTGCGAACCTCCTGCGTGGACGGACCAAGTACGGCCACTGCGCGCGGATGTATTACGCCACCATGCGCAAGTTGAAGAGCAGCCGGGTGGTCCGGACCGAGACAAGGCCGGCGCAGACCGACAACGCGCTCTGATTGCTTTTCAGCCCGCCGTCCCGCACGCATGACCAAGGCCGAGCGGGCCGACTTTATCTATCGGCGTCTTGCGGAGCTCTATCCGGAGACGCCGATTCCTTTGGATCACGAGGACCCCTTCACCTTGCTGGTGGCGGTCCTGCTCTCCGCGCAGTGTACCGACGAGCGGGTGAACAAAGTCACTCCGGATTTGTTTGCGCGGGCCAAGACGCCCGGTGCGATGGCTAAGCTTCCGGTCGAAGAAATCGAAAACCTGATACGTCCCTGCGGGCTGGCGCCCCGCAAAGCAAAATGCATTTCCGAACTGTCGAGGATCATCGTGGAACAACATGGCGGAAAGGTGCCGGCCAATTTCGAGGCCCTTGAAGCCATGCCGGGCGTGGGCCACAAGACCGCTTCGGTGGTGATGTCCCAGGCCTTCGGGGTAGCGGCCTTTCCCGTCGATACCCATATCCATCGTCTCGCACAGCGGTGGCAACTGGCCGGTGGAAAGAACGTCGCGGAAACCGAGCAGGCCTTGAAGCGGCTCTTTCCGCGCGAGGGCTGGAACCAACTCCACCTCCGCATCATCTTCTACGGACGAGAACACTGTTCGGCGCGGGGATGTGACGGAACAAAATGCGAGATCTGCCGCACCCTTTTTCCGAATCGGCGCAGCCCGGTCCGGACCCGCAAGGGATAACCGGGAAGGGGTACTCCAAACCCGGCCCGTCGAAAGTTCCAAGCTCTAACGGACTTCGCACGTTGATCCCATGGGAACGGGAAACGGTTTGGTTGAGTAAGGGAATATTTTTTAAAAGGATCCTTTACTCATCCACATCACTTTACAGAATCACCGCCCCTCCAATTTGACCCACGCGCAACAATCCGGAAGGAACCCACAATGATATCCACACCCACGAAACGCCTGCTCCGCGTTTTCTCGCTTGTCATCACTACCCTGTTCGTCTCGGCGCCCATGCTCCTGGCAGCCGACGACACGGCCAAATCGGACAAGAACGCCCTGGAGAAATGGGTGCTCGACGGCGGCTGGCCCATGTTACTGATCGGCCTCGCCATCGTGGCCCTGATCGCGCTCAGTGTCTTCAATTTCATCAACCTCACCAAGCCGAAGTTCTGCCCGGACGATCTCAGGGCCGCCCTGCTCGATCACATGATGAACTGCCGGGTGCGTTCCGCCATCGAGCTGTCCGCATCCCATCCCAGCTACCTGGGCCGCATGCTGGCCTACTCCCTTCCCAATATCGACGCCACCAGGCCCGAAGACCTCGGTCGGGACGGGGTGGAGGACGCCATCGCGGATTTCACCATCAACGAGAGCCGCAAGAACATGGTGTGGATCAACTACATCGCGCTCATTGCGCAGGCCGCCCCCATGCTCGGACTGTTCGGGACGGTCTACGGGATGGTCGGTGCCTTCTCGAGCCTGAGCACCACCGGGGCCGCCGACCCGGCCCAGCTGGCGGGAGACATCCAGATCGCCCTTCTCACCACCTTCTGGGGCCTGCTGACCGCCATCCCCTCCCTGGTTGCCTACTTCTTCTTCAAGAACAAGCTCAATAACATGGTAGCCGATTCCCATCACGTGTCCGAGGAACTGATCAACGCCTCGATCCAGACTGTTAACCAGGACGCCTACCTGGCTAAGATTCCGGAGGGTATCGCCGTTTAACCGGATTGGGATGATGTGCTCCCCGCTCCGAGAGGGAGCGGGCCTCCTTCCCGCGAACCGAACCCCCACCAGAAGATGTCTTCGAAAAAACTCCGGGCCGCCCAGGGCGGGGATGAGGACGACACGCACGTCGACATGTCGCCCATGATCGACATGGTCTTCCTGCTCCTCATCTTTTTCATCGTCAATGCCACCCTCATCATCGTTGAGATGGACAAGCGGGTGAAGGTCCCCATCGCGGAGTACTCCGCCAAGCAGGATAGCAAGCACGGGCGCATCGTGATCAACGTCTACAGTGACGAGCACGCCCACGAAGGGCGCTTCAGGATGGCGGACGGAAAGGTCGTCTTCAAGGACGACGACGATCTCAAGGATTTCATCGAGAAGAAGCGCCAATTGTCGGACCAGAAAGGGCAGACGGCCCGTCTCCACCTCCGCGCCGATGAAGGCGTGGGCTTCGAGTACGTCCGCCGCGCGATCCGCGCCGCCGCTGCGGCCGGGGTGAACGAAGTGATCTTCGTCAGCCTCTACACGCGCGAGAACTAACCCCCACCCCGCGAACTCATGGCTCGACATCGCCGCGTAGAACGACCCGAGGAAGACAAGCCGGAACTGAGCATCTCACCGCTCATCGATATCTGTTTCCTCCTCCTGATCTACTTCCTGGTGACCACCACCATCAAGCAGAAGGAGCGCGACACCACCATGCAGCTTCCTTCCGCGGCGCCCACCGACGTGCAGCCGGATATCCAGCCCTTCTTCATCAAGGTGGACGAGAACGGCTACATCTACGCCAATACCGGGACTTCCCAGGAAGTTCTCGACACCGATACGGCCTCCCGCACCCTGCCCCTCCTCGACCAGCGCCTCGACATCTACGCCGCCTCGGCCCGGCTCGGGGATAGCCAGCCCCTGGTGCAGATTTACGCCGAGGGAAAAGCCATGCACCAACGCGTGGTGGATGTGCTCAACGTGCTCCGCAAGTATCAGATTGATAAAGTCACCTTTACCGATCTCATCGACCAGGAGTAGGTTTCCGATGCTCACGCCTAAGAAAATCCCCGGCATATGCGTTGGCATTCTTGCCGGGGGTCGCAATTTTTGAGAGAGGCGGATTCAATTTGTTATCGAATATCGCCCCATGGCTGCAAATCAACGTTTTACGCATTTTCGTTCTGACCAAACCCCCGTGATTCCAAGGGTTGGAGGGCTTCGTTCAGAACAAAAATGCCGTCCTGTTCTGCGGTTCCAGATTATTCTTTAGCAAATTGAATCCGCGAGAAGCTGAAGTTCCATATTCAATCGCCATGATCAGAACCAACCAGAAACGATTCCTCTGCGGAGCGCTCGCACTGTGCGCGTTATTGAGCTCGCCGCTACTTCCCGCCCAGGGCATCGACGTTGCCTGGAGCAACTCCCTGACCGCCATGCGGGCCAAGGAGTGGGCCAAGGCCCATGCCATCCTGTCGAAGGCCGTGGCGCTGTTCGACGGGCGGGCCAAGGTGCTTTTCGGTCCGAAGTTCGGCTGGTTCTGGTATCACAAGGGATACTGCGAACTGAAGATGAAGAAGTGGGACGAGGCCATGACGTCCTTCGAGGCCTGCTACAAGAAGTACCCCAACAAGAACGCCGGAGCGGCCGGACTGAATGCCGCCGCGCAGGGGAGCTTCAACTTCTATCACAAGAAGGCCCTCCTCAAGTGGGGCGACGCCGCTATCGGGGCCAAGGAATGGGAAACCGCCATTCGCCAGTACAAGAAGTTCCTCGCCGAACGGGACCCCGAGAAGGATCCCTACGAGCGCGGCGCCTTCTACATCAACATGTCGATGGCCCACTTCAAACTGTTCCGGATTCCCCCCGGGATCGAGAATCTCGAAACCGCCATCACCAACAAGGAGAAGTTCCCCACTCCCGACGAAGGAATCATGGTGGGCTTCCAGGCCCTGGTGGAAGCCGTGATCGAAAAGACCAAGGAGCAGGCACTCATCGATTTTCTCAACAAGAACCGCGCCCACATCAAGCTGGAGCCCTTCCAGATGCACCAGTTCGCCTCGGTCTTCATGAAGCTCGCGGCCGACGCCCTGGCGGCGGAAATGCACCGAGCCGCCTTCGAACTCTACGCCCTGGTCCCGAGCACCCAGGCCGCCATCGACGACATCAAGGCGCGCCTCGTCCAGATCGGCAGCATCGACCGCCGCTTCGCCGATCCGCCGCGCAGCAATCGCATCATCCTCAAGGAGAAACTCGACGCCGGCCTCGAGGAGCTGAACAAGCAACTGCGCTCCGGCGATCCGCACGAGGTGATCGCGACTGCTGCGACCGCCTACATCCACGAGGACGGCGCCAACGTGCGCGGGGCTTTCGCCGCCTACGAGCAGCTCGAGCTCTACTTCAACAAGGCCAAGAAGCGCGAAAAGTACCTCTACAACCTGGTGCGCACCTCCGCCATCATCGGCGAGGTCCTTGTCACCGAGAAGTACGGCAGCATTTTCCTGGCGACGTTTCCCAAGAGCAAGCACGTCGAGTCGGTGCGCAGCATGATGCTCACCAGCCTCTTCATGGAGGGCGAATACGAGAAGTGCATTGAGGTGGCCACCGTCATGCTCCCCAAGCTCCCCAAGCCGTCGAAGCAGCACGATATCTGCCTCCATGTCCTGGGCGGCAGCTATTACTACACCGGGCAGTACAAGGTGGCGCGCGACTTCCTCGACGAACACGTGGAGACCTACGAGAAGAGTTCCTTCCGGATGGCGGCCCTCTACTTCCAGGGTTCCAACCTTTCCCGCCTGCAGTACTGGAAGGCGGCCGCGGTCCTTCTCGACAAGTTCCTCTCCAAGTACCCGGATTCGGGCCAGAACGTCTACCTGCCCTTCGCGCTCTACGATCGTGCCAACTGCCACTTCGCAGAGGATGAACTCGATCCGGCGCTCGTGAAGCTGAACCGCATCGAGAGCGAGTTTCCCAATACCGACATCATGGACATGGCCTACAACCTGAAGGGCAATGTCCTCCAGACCCAGGGCGAGTGGGACAATGCGGAAAAGTACTACCTGATGGCGCTCGAACTGGCCGAGCGGCTCGAGAACCGCCTCGTGGCCGGGGAGTCCCTCTATTACCTGGTGGGCCTGCTCGGTGCGGAGAAGCGGGACAAGCAGGAGAACCCCCGCGTGAAGGACGCCGTGCCCTACTACGACAAGTTCTGGCAGGAACACGGCTCGGAATCGCCTTACAAGGCCCAGGTGGCAGTGGCCGGCGTGTACGCTCTCACCACCGTTGACCGCGCCAAGGAAGCGCTCGAACGACTGCAAGGAGTCATTGCCGAGCTCGCTTCGGTCCAGGGCGCCTTTGGACTGGAGGAAGCCATCAACTCCTACACCCGCGCCTACCTGAAATCGAACTCCGAGGCCAAGTTGAAGGAGCACTACTACAACTTCCCGGGCATCGACTCGCAGAACCGCGAAGCGCAGGCCCTCCTTCGCATCGCACTCATCACGGTCTTCGAGGAGAAGGGCAAGAAGGCCGACAAGGAGAAAAACGAAAAGGATCGGCGCGATTCGGACGCCATGATCAAGGTCCTCTTCACCGATCTGAAGAACGAGTTCCGGCCGCCACAGCTCACGAACTACGTGCTGGTGCGCCTCGGCGACTACCTGCGCGAGATGACCTCCACCCCCCGCCTGGCGCTTCCCTACTACCAGGAGGTGACCGGCCGCGAAGACCAGTCCTACCGATTCAATGCCCACTTCGGGATCGCCGACATTCTCGGGGATCCCAAGAGCCCGGCGCCCGACAAGGCCGAGGCCCTCAAGAGCCTCGAGCACGTCGCGGCGAACGCCCCGCAGAGGAAGCAAAAGGAGCGGGGACTCTACCGCATCATCACGATCCTGGCGAACAAGGGCGATTGGGCGGACGTCACGACCCGCGCCAAGGAATACCTCACCAAGGAGGGCTACCGGACCTATGCCGGGTACGTCTCCCTACTCCTGGCGCAATCCTACGACAAGCGCAGCATGCGGGAGGACGCCCTCGTGTCATACGGACAGGTCTTCGGAGCCTTCACAGGCCAGATTGAGGTCTCCGCGCCGGCTGTGAAGCGCATCATGGAAATCACCTGGGCCCGCAACCAGGCCGACGACCACCAGGTGTCTTACGAAGTCGGGTACAAGTACATTGCGTCCACCAAGCAACTGAACAGCCAGATGAAGCCCCACGAGGTCAAGCTCTGGGAGGAGGTGGCAACCCTCGTGCAGGACTACGAGGATCACAGCTCCGTGGAGAAAATCGTGGAAGAGGAAAAGAAAAAGGGCGCCTGATTCCGATGAAAATTCCAACCGATCTGAACTCATGAAGAAACTTCTCGTTCCCTCGCTTCTCTTGCTGGCGTGCACCGGGATCGCGACCGCGGCCGATGCGCACTCGGTGATCGTCTACACCACCAAGAGTGGCGTGGAAGACGTCGCTCCGATCTGGATCATCGCGGCCAGTCCCCTGAACATCGAGTACAAGACCACGGAGCAGAGCCTGAACCGGGTCCGCAAGCCCCGCGCCGAGATCAAGTCCATCTACTTTTACGAGCCGCCCATATTCAAGGAGGCCACGGAGCTCTTTGAGAGCCGGGACTACAAGGGCGCACGGGAAAAGTTTGCGCTCTGCAAGGCCGGCTTCAAGGCCCTCGATGACCTGCCGGGCAACTATGGCACCCTGGCCGGGTTCTACGAATTGGAGAGCTGCCGCAAGATGTTCGATCTCGAGGCCCTCAAGCAGCGCCTCGACAACTACCAATTCGGCTCCCTGGTGCGGGAGAACCATCGCAACCAACTCGAGATTTACGGGTTGTGGGATGCCGTGCGCACCAAGAGCTGGCCGCGCCTCGACAGTCTCGCTACGAAGCTCCTCGCAGAGAAGAAGTGGATCGGGGAGCACCTCGCCCAGATCAAGTACTGCCACGGCCTGGCGCTCGAGGGGGTGGACCGCCCCACCGATGCCCTCAACGCATTCAACGGCGCCTTTACGGCGGACTACACCGCCTCGGAGGAGCTCACCAAGAAGGCTGCCTCCAGCTGCCTGCGCATCATCAAGAGCCATCCGGAGGTGAAGCTCGCCATTACTCTCTGGGGCACGGAAGACGAGGATCCGAACTCGACCGGCTACGTTCTCCTGCAGGAAGGTCTCTCGCTCTGCAAACTCTGGAACAAGGCGCTGGGCGGCGGCCAGGCCCTCGATCCGGAATTCGCCTTCTTCCTGAAGTACGAGGAGACCAACAAGTCCAAGGCCCGGCCCGGCAAGAAAAAGGATCCCCTCGAGAAGGAGGACGGAACCAAGACGCCGGCCGACAAGAAGGCGTCCGCCGAGAAAAAGCCGGCCTCGGATCTCAAGAAGAAGGACAAGTAGGGAGAGCCCGCCACGACACTGCCGCGGCGGCGTGGTGCACTCCGCGGGGCGCCACGTGCCGGGACCGGAAATTAGGCCGACCCGGCGTTGCGTCCTTCGTCGATAAGGCGCCAGAATTGCTTCGACTTGGCGAGTTCTTCGTCCTCTCCGACCGGAAGTTTGGAGCGGAACAGGAAGTCCTGGAAGGTGTTCTTGTGCAGGATGCGGTGCACGACGACGTTTCCGTCTGCGACCTCGAAGTAGAACCTCCAGTCCCTGGAACGGAAGCGGTAGAGGGTCTTGCCATCCCGGTCGATCCTGCCGAAGCGGTCGTCTCCGAGGTGGTCGAGATCGTCTTCACTGACCTTGAACTCGTCCAGCAATTCGAGCTGTTCGAGGGTGCCGAGCTGCGAGATCTCGGCCGCGCTGATCTCGTTGAAGACGATCTGGAGCACGGGGAGAGGTTACACCCGAAGGAGAGGTGAATGCACAGATTTTTGTGGATGGAATGTCGGAGGGAGGGAGTCGTGGAGTGCTGCACCAGCAGGAATGCCACTCCGAGGAAGCCGATTCTTGTCCTTATTCCAGCCAGGTCCGGCCAGCGGGGCGCCCGGCCTACAATTCCCATCAGAGGGCGCCGGTCTATGCACTGGGAGGGCATCCGGATCTCGAATCCTCCAATCCTGCAGAGCCGCCTCCTTTCACCGGGCCGGAACGCCAGACCGGCGTTTTGTCACCTGGGCCGCCGCTACGCGATGGGATCGGGGCAGACGCTGCGGCGCTGGCAGGTGTGGCAGGGTTCCCCCAGGTACAGCTCGTCGATCCACGACATGAGAGGCCGGATGTGCTCGCGTTCATCTGTCAGGAATCCGGCTTCGAAGTTACGGCGATCGGGCGACTTCGCCCCGAATCCGGCCCCGGTGAGATTCGGGGAACCCACGAAGGCTCGCGCTCCGTCGATAATGATGGTCTTGGTGTGAATGCGGGGACAGAGAACGCGTTCAAAGAGCTCGCTCTCCAACAGGACCGGATAGCGATCGAAGTCTTGCCGGAATCGAGGGCCGGGTTCCTTGGCATGCATGAGCCGCACCGGCACTCCCGCTTCCACCAGGTCCCGCAGGATCTCGAGAAAAGGAACGTGCCGCCGCCCCTTCTCCACGTACATATCCTTCAGATCCGCCGTGACGATCCACAAAAACCGCTTGGCCTCCGGCACCGCCTCGAGAATGACGCGGCGGTAGATGTCGTGGTTGAGGAGGAGTTCGGTCATTTGGGTACAGTATACAGTCTTCAGGGTACAGACTGAGAACAGCGAGGCGCGATGGTCAGTACACTGGCGACAGTGTACAGGACACGGTCCTCAATGCGAGTGCGGCAGGTGCAAGGCGTGCGCCGCCTCGTGCTCGACGTGATGATAGATCTCCCGCAGCGGGGTGCCGCTGGATTCCGCGGCCTGCCGGCAGTCCTCGAATTCCGGGGTCACGCGGGCCTGGCCGTTGGGCAAGGTGGCGATCTTCACGCGAATCGCTCCAAACCTGGTCTCGATCGTCTCACGGCGGCGCGGGAGGGAATCGCGCTGCACCTCGCTGCGCCGCACTCCGAGGGTGGAACTCTCGTGAAAGAGAAGGTGCTCGAGTTCCCCGGCGTGCTGGGGCTTGCCGAGGACCTGGAGGAGGATTCCCGGGCGTCCTTTTTTCATCTGGGCTGAGATCACCGAGACGTCGAGCGCCCCCGCCTCCATCAGTTTTCCGGAAAGATGGCCGACCAGCTCGGGTGAATCGTCGTCGAGGTTCGTCTCGAGCTGCACGAGCGTCTCGGTCAGCAGTCCGTTCGATCCGGCCGTCTCGCCGATGAGCAGGCGCAGGACATTCGGAATCTCGAGGTCGTTCGATCCCGCCCCGTAACCGATCGCGTCGAGGGTCATGGCCGGGATGGCCCCGAAGGCATCCGCGATTTCGGAGAGAACCGCGGCGCCGGTGGGGGTGACGAGCTCCGCGTCGATGGCGCTACCGGTCACCGGGCAGCCCTTCAGGAGCGAGAGGGCGGCGGGGGCGGGAAGCGGGATCTGGCCGTGCGCGCCCGTCACGAATCCGCGACCGAGCGGGAAGGCCGAGACGTGAACCCGCTCGATCCCGAGGGCATCCAGTCCCGCCAGGGTCCCGCAGACATCCACGATGGCGTCCACTCCGCCCACTTCGTGCAGGTGGACCTTGTCGACCGTGGAGTCGTGAATGGCGGCTTCCGCTTCGCAGATCCTGGTGAAAATCCGGATGGCGGTCTCCTTCACGCGGTCGGAGAGGTGACTGTCATCGACCACTTTCCGAATGTCGGAGAGGTGCCGCTCCGGGGCATCGTCGTGGACGTGCACATCGACCTTCACGGCACTAAAGGCGTTTTTTGCGATGCGATCGATGTGCAGATGAAAGTCCTTGAGATGCAGCTTCGCAAGCTCGTCCTCGAGCTGTCCGGCCGGCAGGCCGGCATCCACCAGGGCGCCGAGCATCATGTCGCCGCTGGCTCCGGCGATGCAATCGAAGTAGGCGGTGCGCATGAGTGAGAGTGGAACCGCGAATGGACGCGAATCAACGGGAAAATCTCTTGGCGGCCAGGCGGGCGTCCGGTTTTCCAGAGATTCGCGTCAATTCGCGTTCATTCGCGGTTGCCGATCGCCCGCAGAATCGCGTCCGCGAAGACCGCCGCACCGAAGCCATTGTCGATATTGACCACCGCCACCCCGGAGGCGCAGGACGACAGCATGGCGTGCAGGGCGGTCTCGCCGCCGCGGGCCACCCCGTAGCCGACGCTGGTGGGAACCCCGATCACGGGAGCGGGGACGAGGCCGCCCACCAGGCTGGTGAGGGCCCCTTCCATCCCCGCCACGCTGACCACCACCTCCGCCCCCCGCAGGACATCCAGCTTGCCGAAGAGACGATGCACGCCGGCCACTCCCACGTCGGTGAGGCGCTCGACCCGGTGCCCGAGGAACTCAAGGGTTTGGGACGCCTCTTCCGCCACCGGGAGGTCGGAGGTTCCCGCGCAGGCCACCACCGCATAGGGATTGGCCGGGGCCTCGGGGCGGGCCCCGATCGTGAGGAGCCGCGAGACCGCATTGTAAGTCGCCTCCGGGAGGCTCTCCTGCACGAAGCGGGCCTTGCGCCGGTTGACCCGGGTGGCGAGGGCGCGCTGGTGCGCGGCGTGAAGGTGCTGCAGGATCTCGATGAGCTGCTCGGGGCTCTTGCCCGCCCCGTAGACCGTCTCCGGCACGCCCTGCCGAAGCTCCCGATGCGTGTCGAGAGTGCTGTGGCCCAGCTCGGAAAAGGGCAGATCCTTCAATTCTTCTACGGCGTCCGTAGTAGAAAGTTCCCCCCTCGCCACCCGGCGCAGCAGATCCTCAATGCGTTCCGGGGTCATTGGCGCGGAGTGCTTCGTTCATGCTTCCGGAGCGGAATCCTGCCAGATCGAGGGTAACATACTGGAATCCGGCCGCTCTGACCGCGGCCGTGATGGATTCTCCCTCCGCCACGGCGCGGGGCAGATCCTCATTCGCGACCTCGATGCGCGCCACTTGGCCGTGGTGGCGGACCCGGAATTTCGTGAATCCCAGGGCGCGCAAGGCCGCTTCGGCCGCTTCCACCTGTGCCAGCTTTTCGGGAGTGACCTCCGACCCGTAGGGAATGCGCGACGACAGACAGGCGTTGGCGGGACGGTCCCAATTCGAGAGTCCCAGCTCACGGGCCCAGGTGCGGATCTGCTCTTTGCCCATCCCGCACTCCTGCAGGGGACTGCGCACTCCCTGTTCGCGGGCGGCCCGCAAACCGGGGCGGTGGTCGCCGAGATCGTCCGCGTTGGTGCCGTCCAGGATCCAGGAGTAGCCCTCGCGGCCGGCGTAGCCGATCAGCGCTTCGTAGACGTTGGTCTTGCAGAAGTAACAGCGCTGGGGGTCGTTCTTCCGGTAGCGCGGATCGTTCATCTCGCCGCTTTGCAGCAGGGCGTGCCGAACGCCGATCTCCCCGGCCAGGCGCTGCGCGTCCGCCAGGTCGTTCTGCGCCAGGCTGGGCGAGACCGCCGTGACCGCCACCGCCCTGGCGCCGAGCTGCTGGTGCGCGACCCGCAGTACCAGGGTGCTGTCGATTCCACCGGAAAATGCCACCAGGACGCGATCGAGCCCCTTGATGAGGGACTCGACGCGGCGGCGGGAGGGAGCACTCATGGTTCGCAGCTACGCAACGCCATGCCGCACCGATCTGCAAGGCGGCAGATCGCGTCCGGGAAAAAAAGGGCCCCGCCGGAAGAGACTCCGGCGGGGCCCTTCGAAGAAGCGGTCCTAGTGTAGTCCGTCAAGCAGACTGGGTTTTATTCAATTTCTTCCGCCCCCGCTTCACCTTCTCAAGAATATCGCTGGCTGAAGCGGTCCAGACGAA
>Ga0310121_10004287_pt1 | contig 12651 bp, 17 predicted proteins | sample CB27_Tmax_986_MG_FD_203504 | JGI IMG/M metagenome (GOLD analysis project Ga0310121, IMG submission 203504) | Marine microbial communities from Western Arctic Ocean, Canada - CB27_Tmax_986 | ecosystem: Environmental > Aquatic > Marine > Oceanic | place: Canada: Western Arctic Ocean | collected... | reverse complement strand
TATTTTTAAGTATAGATGTTTCTGTTTTTCGACTTCTAAAAGCCCTTTTTCGGTACACAACCCTCTTAGATAAACGACCATAATGCCTTCAGTAAGTCTGGCTTTAGAAAATTGTCCTGATGGAAATACTTTTGAATTGTTACATAATTTCAGCAATGTTTGAACCGTAGACATCGTAACTTCTGGGTCTAAATCATTTCTGAATAAACCATCTTTTACGCCCCATTTGGCTAAATAGAGCAATTCGCGAAAAGCGAATTTTGAATTCTTTTCATACGAGTCTTTTAAGACACCAGGAAAATACTTTAGTATATCTTTATAAAAGTTTGCATTGCTATAATCCGCTCTTTTTAAAATTTGTTGTTGAATTATGCCCATCGCTTCAACCGCAGAACTACAGTTGTTAATGATTTCGTCGTTATTGCTTCTAATACCAGCCAAATATTGTTCTATACAAGCTTGCATTAAATCAGTTTTATCTATAAAGTGATTGTAAATCGTACGTTTAGACGTGCTTAATTCTTTAGTGATGTCAGTAATAGTGACTGCTTTCACACCGTTTTTTAAGTATAATTGAGTGGTTATCTCTATAATATAGTCTTTCGTAATCATATAATTTCCCTACATTTGTTCGGATGGTAATATTTTGGTACCATTAGTACCGCAAAGAAATGAATTATAAATTAAAGTGTTATATGTTTTATCATAATTGTTTCTTAATACCGAATAAATGCTAAAAATAAGGATCCTTAAGATAGCCAAAAACAAGGCTTTTTTCACAAAAGAACTATTATTAAAAAACCTTCCAAAGAGCCTTCAAGAAAGAGCAAAAAGGTATTTAGACGAAGAGAGTTCACTGAGTTATAGTGCTGGGCGCCTATTGTTAAAAAGGGCATTATTTGAAAACGGACTTCCAGCTGCTTTATTGGAAGAAATATGCTATTCTGAACAAGGAAAACCAAGTTTTAAAGCTCATAATTTCTCTATTTCTCATAGCAATGGGTACGTTGCCCTCATTTTTGGTACCAATTTTTCTATTGGTATTGATATTGAGAAAAAAAAGACTATAGATTTAAAACTATTCAACTATTTATTTACGGCGCTGGAGTGGAAGTCTATTTTAAATGCTGAACATTCTTTAGAGCGGTTTTATTGGTTTTGGGTCCGTAAAGAAGCGCTATTAAAGGCAACTGGCTGTATTTTGAAAGATTTAAAACAATTAGAAGTTTTTGAGCATTACGGGATGTATAAGGAGAAACACTATTATTTTAAAACCTTTAATTTTGATCCTGAATTTAATGCAATAGTCGCGACTGAGACTCAGACTGCTATTGCTATGGAATTTGTTGAACTAAAGGATTTATTGGAGGAGTAACAATTCTACTTTAAATAAATCAAACCTTTAAAAAGGCCGTCACTACTGTAAAGTAAAATTATAGTTGTTCCTTCCGACTCCACGTTTTATAAGACTAACAATGGGTTTATCAATTAATGGAGAATTATGTATTGACTTAAAAACAAGCGATTTTTAGCCAGCCTAATTTCTTAGTGTATCCCAAGGGCTAAAGCCTTGATTTTCCATATAACTTTGTTTTTGCATAATGCACATCTTTTCTGTTTCTGTCGCATCTAGATTAGCAAAAAAATAAAAATCTATCTTTACTTTCAAAAAATAGATGTTCAAAGGTCATTGTTTCCCAAAGGCGATTATATTACAATCAGTTTATTTTAAATTAAGATTTAGTCTTAGCTATAGAGATGTATAAGAACTTCTATCTATAAGAGGCGTAAAAGTGGATCATGCTACTATGCAACGGTGGGTATTTAAGTTCACATCCCTTGTTGAACAACAATTCAGAAAGCGAAAGAAATCAGTTGGAAAAAGAGAGAGAATGGATGAGATCTACATTAAGGTAAAAGACGAATGGCGATACTTATATAGAGCAGTTGATAAAGAAGGAAATACTGTAGACTTTCTGTTAACCAAAAAAAGACAACGCATATCCGCACAAAGATTTTAATAAAAGCGATAGAACGTAATTCTAAGCCAGAACTCATAAACATTGATAAGAGTGGGGCGAACACAGCTGCGATAAAACTATACAATGGGAGAAACTATTCAAATATAAAAATAAGGCAATGCAAGTACCTAAACAATATTGTAGAGCAAGATCATCGAATGATAAAGTGGCGTATAATGTTTGGTCTAGGCTTTAAAGAATTTGAATCTGCAAAGAAAACCATATCAGGCATAGAAGTAGTTAGAATGATAAAGAAAAATCAACTGTTGACTCTTGAAAATTCATCTTATAAATCATTTATATCATTAGCTTCGTAAATCAAACTTTTATAATTATATTTTGTAGATGCGACAGAACCAATATCAATGGGTATAGCAAAATTAAAAATCGGAGAACCGATTCCAATGAATTAATTCTCCGATTTAGTGACCTCGGTAGGATTCAAACCTACAACCTCTTGAGCCGTAATCAAGTGCTCTATTCAAGTTAAGCTACGAGGCCGTTATTAATGTTTATAGTACTTAACAAAGATTGTACGGCATTGTTAATAACATTTGTTTCCATAGATGTTTCCAAATATATCATTTTAGTACTATTTTTTTCAGGTGCAAATATAAAAATACTATTATTGTATTCTTCTAATTTATTTTAATTATAGAAATACTATTCTTTTTTTATTGGTTTCGGTATAAATTCTTTTTTCCAGTTCTGCATTACTCTATATTTACCACTATTTGTAGGAGAAAGATTGGTCATACCACTTAATTTACGAACTTCTCCTGTTACTTTATTCCACATAATGAAGACACTACCAAGATTTATTTTATTCGGCACTTGTATGGCTATGATTTCCCAAACGTGGCTTTCAGGTGTTGCATACATTTGTTGAGTTTCAGTATTGTTTGTAAAACCAGTTACTAAAGCTAATACTCCAATAACTGCAAATATTCCTATAATTATTTCTTTAAGATTTTTCATTTTGTTTGTATTTATAACTAAAGACAAAAAAAACCCCTAAAGTTAATTAGAGGTCTGGGTTAGTTGCAGTGCTCTTTTAATAAATCTTGAAGCCTTGAATCATTAAATCCAAGGGATAAAGCTTTATTCCAGTCATTGCAAACTTGTTCTGGAGATACATTCCCCGCATATATTCTTGAATTACCTCTCCAAAAATAAGCTTGAGATAAATTTGGATTAAGATATATCACTCTTCTGAATTAAACTTTTTAACTGCTCTGTTGTAAAATTGTATATCAGTTGTAATATTTGAAGGTCGACTTTTAAATTTTTCAGGGATACTATTTCTTTTATTATTTACAGTTCTTCCTCTGGCTTTATTATATCCCATTCTTAATGCATTCAATCTTTTATTTTTAGAAGGATGAGTAGAGTATGTATCATCTTTGTCTGAAGAAATTAAAGCAATAGCACTTTCAACCTGCTTTAAGGGAGCTCCTAATTTTGCCATTATAAATCCAGCAAATTCATCCGCTTCTAATTCTTGCTTTCTTTTAGCTTCTAAAGATTTAGGCTCAACCACCTTGCCAAAAAACATTGTCAAATCTAAAGCGTGTCCGTTTATATGATGTCCCACTTCGTGAGCAAGTATTGTAAGACTTGACCAATCATTAGTCCTTGAATTAATTAATCTCATAAACTTTTTGTCATATAGTATGTATCTAACCCCTTTATATGAAGTTGCAAGAACATTATGGGAGTTAGGGCAAAGGTTTTTGAAGCACCTATAACATTAAGAATCCTGTCAAGAGCATTTTCAGCTTCATAGTCTGAAGAAAAATTATTTTCTTGTGCAAATAAACAAAGTTCCATTCCCTCCCTTTGCATTCCCTCTGTTATAATAAGCCGAAGCATAATCAGGGTTTAACTCTATTGCTTTAGTATAGTCTCTTATTTCTCCGTAGATGTCTTTCAATTTTCCTTTTGTCATTCCTCTATTGTAATAGTTATCTGGAAAATCAGGAAAAAGTTCAATTAATTTATTCCAGTGATATAAAGCTCCCGAATAATCTCCAGTTTGAAATTTTCCAACAGCACTATCATAATGTTCATCAGGAGTTTGCCCAAAAGAAATAAGCGGAACAAATAGTAAAAGAATTATTAGCTTTTTCATTTTGTTTGTATTTAAAACTAAAGATAAAAAAAACCACCTAAAGTTAATTTAGAGGGATGTGGGGTTAATTGCCTAATAGTATTTTTTTAAGAGATTCTGCTTTTTTGTCAAACTCTTCTTGTGTTATTATTCCTAAATCTAAAAACCCCTTTAACTCAATTAATTGGTTTTTTGCATCTTCTTTAGATTCATTTTTTTCTAATTTAGGATTCCCTTTATCATCTAATAATTGTATTTTAACATTAAGTAAAGCTGGTTGCTGAAGTAAAATCATTTTATCAAAATCTTTGAAAATTATTTTAAAACTTTTCGCTCCTTTTTGAATAACAAGTTGATTTGCACCTCATCCTATATATTCTTTTCTGTGTTCATCTAAATATTTTTCAATTTTACTTTTTTTTATTGTAAATCATTTATGGTATCAATTAAATTATGTTATGCTGTATTTTAGAAAAAACCCCCTAAAGTTAATTAGAGGGATATGCCTGTGGTTTAGGGTTTAGGTTTGTTCTTATTCTTAAAGTAAATCTCAAATATTAAAATTTATAATGACGATTAATATGAAGATGATAATGATTTTGACGGTGACAAAAAAATTAGTTATAAATACAACAATTATATCTTTAATTTATTAAATTCACTATGGTTTTAAATAAAAAATTGAAGCAGAACTGAATTATGGTATACGGATGATCGTTTATTTTAGATGATTTTTAAAGATTAGAGGACTAACATGAAAAGATCAAACTTGCTTTTTATTATTTGTTTTTTATTAATTCAGTTGATGATGGGCCAACAAAAGGAATCCCTGTTTAATCAGATAGAATTAGAAGTAACAAATCAGGAGCTACTTCCTTCATCAATGATTTTTACACAAAGGTTTTTATGGGGTGAAAGGGGTTTAATGAGAAAATCGAATATTCTTCCTTTAACCATTGAAAACCGGAAAAAAGAACTTCAGATTAGAAGAAAAATGTTAATAGCACACCAAGTAATTGGTTATGTAACCCTTGTTGGAATGATTGCCGAAGGAATTTTAGGAACGAAACTTTATAATGGCCAGCACAATTATAAAGACACCCATGTAGTAATAGGAAATATAACAACCGCTTCATACTTTACAGGTGCAGGACTATCCCTATTTGCTCCTCCCCCTTTAATTAGTAGAAAAAATAAGGGTCTTACTTCAATTAAAGCACACAAATGGTTAGCCACTGTTCACTTTTCAGCGATGATTGCAACTAATGTTTTATCAGAATCTAACAAAAAACACCACAGAGCAGCTTCGTATACTCTTTTCGGAAGTTATGCGTTAGCGGTATTGTCTTTTAAATTTTAACTATGAGTAATAAACTAAAAATTGCTTGTTCGTTTATTCTATTTTTTAATTTGAGTTTTGCTCAAAATATAAATTGGAAATTAAGAGAATCCGAAAGTTTCATTTCTTACCAAGCAAAACATTTATTGCACCCATGGAAAGGAGTAAACAAAAATGTTAGAGGAATTGTTTCTAAAGTGGATAATGAAAAAAAAATAAATGAATTAGCAATACTTATTTTAGTAAAAGACTTTGACAGTAACAATACTGGAAGAGATGCTCATGCCCTTGAGGCTTTAGAAGTGTTATCATACCCTGAGGTTCGCTTTTACTCAAATTCTATTGAGTTAAATGTTGATAGTGTTAATATTCATGGGACATTCGATTTTCACGGAGTAACTAAAAATCAAACCATTATTGCTGAATATGTTGAAGATATTGAAAAATGGAAAATAAAAGGAAATTTTACACTTAAACTTACTGATTATAATATGGAATTACCTTCCTTTATGATGATTAAGATGGAGGATTTCTTAAATTTTGAGTTCGAATTGATATTTGACAAATATTAAAAACTACAGAGGAGACTACTTTGTGAAATAAAGTTATGTTTAAGGAAATATTTGAACTGTACTCAAAAGGTCAGTGCAACTAAAATCTTAAAAAGTCTAAAAAGTAATTTTTAAAACTCGCCCCCTCTTTATATAATATCGGTTTTCTATTTGGGGTTGGAGTTTCTATAATGGGTTATAATATAATTGCTGCTACTTTTTAAGAAAGTATAAGTATTAAAAGAACAAGTAGCTTTTTCATAGTGTTGGTTTAGACTTAAATGTAATAAATAAAAAGAATCTTAACTCCGTGTTCTTTTAAGAAATTTACTGAAGATGATATGCCTGTGGTTTAGTTAAAGTGTTTGTTAAATCATTCAAAATCAAAATTTTTTATGAATCCGCAAAGGGCTTTCACAATCTAATTAAGAAAGATTAGAAAGAGCTGATGAAATAATTGCATTCTTATGTTTTGTAATTTCAGCTACAGTTACATCTTCTATCTCGTGTTTCTTCTTATTAATTTCAATGTAGTTTACTTTTTCTTTTATTATAATATCACAAATGCACTTCTTTTGATTGTCATCAATTAAAATTTTAAAAGACCCTTTTTGTTCTCTGAATCCTATTCTTTCAAGCTCAGTATTTTTAAATTTAGAACTCATTGCAAACTTTGTTTTGATAACATTGAAGGCTTTATACTCTTCTGCTGTTGTAACTATTCCTGATGACTTTAGCTTTGATTCTTCAATTACCATTCTTTCGTAAATACCCTTCATAGATATTGAATTGATAAGTTCTGTGATTTTTCATACTATTTTACTTACCAGCTTCTTTCTCTGCTTCTTTTATTAGTGCTTCTTTATCTTCTTTAGTTTTTGCTTGATACTCTTCTGGTGTGAGCTTATGCCAACCAACACAGTCGCCAGTTGGTGACCTACCACATCCACAAGTACCATCTTCTTTTCTTACGTATGACATTATTTTTCTTCCTTTTTTCAAGTGCAAATATAAAAATACTATTATTTATTTTTACTCTTGCGTCATTACTTTATAAGTAGCTCTTTTATTTTTTTTTAGTATCTGCAAATAATCTATTTAACATTCTTACCTCACCAGTAACTTTGTTGTATAAATAGCAATCACGCCCATAAACATTTCCTCCAATATTCATAGGAAGTGTACACTCAACTTAACGTTTTTTATTTAATTCTTCAACATCTTTTTTTAAGGTTTCCATAGTTTTTTTTAATTGAGACACCATACCTATCGCGCCTAGACTAAAAATAAACCCCATAATTCCCAAAGTTTCCATATTATAATTATTTAATTGATATTTTATTTTGTTTTAAGATTAATTCTTAAATATAAAAATACTAATTCTCTTAAAAGTAATTTTTGATGCTTTTTTACCAGTATAAGTTATATTTAAGTAAACACTGGAAAGCTGGGTGGAAGCTACAAATTAAGTGTGAACGAGTTCTTTAGAACGAGTTTTGCGCTTAACTGGCAGTCAAGATGTCGTGAGTTCGAGTCCCATCTTCTTCACAAGTTTTTTGTAATTTTATAATAATGAATAAGGAAGAAGGCAGTCAAAGTGAAATCTCTTGGGGAAGCCCAAATGAATGGATTGTTGTTTTAGTTACAATTTTGTTTTCAGGTTTGATAGTGCAATTTCCAAGAATATTTGATTTAGATCCAGAAGTTTTTTATCCTCGAAATATTGGCTTAATTATTTTTCCAATGTTAATTGTATATGTTTCCTGGCGCAATAATTTATCTATTAATAATTGTATTAAGCCCATATTTTTATTAATTGTTTCAGGTGTATTTATAAACTTACTACCTGGAGACGAAAACAGCGATGTATTCGTGCTTAGTTGTATACATATGCCATTTTTTTTATGGTCTTTATATGGGTTTTCTTTTATGGGGAAAAATTGGAAAGACAATAAAGCTCGAATTAATTTTCTTCACTACAATGGTGACTTTATTGTTATAACTGTCATTATATTAATTTCAGGGTTTTTATTCTCAGCTATAACCATTGGATTATTTGAATTAATAGATTTAAAAATTGAAGAGTTTTACATTAATAATATCGCCAGTTGGGGATTAGCAGGTGTTCCAATTTTGGCTTCCTATTTAGTTTTAAATAATTCTTCTTTAGTAGATAAAATTTCTCCCTTAATAGCAAAAATATTTACCCCTTTTGTCTTCATAACATTATTTGTTTTTTCAATTTCTATAATTATCTCTGATAAGGATATTTACAATGATAGAGATTTACTTTTAGTTTTCAACATTATTTTAATTGCAGTTATGGCGATAATCCTTTTTTCATTGGGGGAGTCAATTAAGTTTGGTAGGAGTAAAATTCAGATAGTATTATTATTCCTTCTTTCTTTTATAAGTATTTTGGATAATTTATTTGCTCTTTCAGCAATAGGGTTTAGATTGTTTGAATTTGGAATTACTCCAAACAGAATGACCGTTTTAGGGGCAAATTTTTTGATTTTAATTCATTTATTAATTGTTTCAAGGCAAATATTTATAGTACTAAAAAGTAATTCAAAAGTTGAAACTGTAGAAAAAAGAATTGCCGAGTATCTTCCTGTATATACTGTCTGGACTATAATCGTAGTCTTTCTTTTTCCATTTTTGTTTTAATTACTTAGGTATATTCTTTCAATATAAGTTTGATTAAAATTAAAAGGGTAATAACTAAAGGTGTGAATTTTTAGTATACAATTTTATTTTTTTAAAGTTGGAATTAAATATTATTAAAATTTATATTTTAAAAAAAACTCACTTCCACTTTTTGTAACCGCGGAACTTCCACTGGGTATTCCATAATCATAAGCAAAAGCAACTGTTATTCCAAATTTTGTTTTAATCATTAAAAGTGCATTTGTATAGCCAGTATTTTTATAGCCCGAACCAATTTCAATTATATCACCAAAACCCAAAGTTGCCCCAATATGAGTTTGATTTTCACCATCTGGAATAAGTTTTGCACTTATAAAAGGATTTAATTTAGAATTAAATATCTCAGTATTAAAAGATGTTCCTGCAAGAAGATATGTATTTGGTTTTTCCGATCCTACAAAAGAGTCATCTTTAACAAACTTTCCTGGATTTAAAAAATTAGGAATAGAGGCGGAAATATAAAATTTTTCTGATTTTAATAGAGCTCCAAAACCAAATATTGGAAAAATTGAATTTGCAGTAGCCGCTATAGATGGATTTGCTTCATTTGTTATTCTTTTTAATCCATCAATATCAGTATTATTTGATCCTGCTCCAGCTTTTATTCCAAGAAAGAGTTTTTTACCACCGCCCATTTCAAGTTTATAACTGGCATCAGCAGTATAATGATTTCTAGTGTCAATATATATTTTGTTTGAAATTACAGATAATCCTAAAGAGAGATTCTTTTTAGGGTTTCCACTGTAATAGAAATAGTTTGTTTTAGGAGCATCTTTAACAACTTTCCAAGTAGATCTAGTTGTAAAAGAAACCTCTCTTCCATCACTACCCACATAAGCAGGGTTGAAAGCATTCATATTAAATCTTTCCATCAACATGTTTTCTTTAACTTGACCTCTAGAAAATAGGCCTAAAAACATAGTTAACATTAAAATAAGGTTTAAATTTTTCATAATAAAAGGCGAATTTAATTAAAAATATAAACCCACCCTTGTTTAATTACACCATCAGTTTTTTCTAACACTCTATAGAAGTAAGGACCTGAGGGTAGGGGATTTCCAGTTCTAATATTTGTTCCCTTCCAATCGTTTTGATAATTTCCAGATTTATAAACTAAGCTTCCATCAGGACTATAAACTTTTACTTTAGTAAAGGGGTACTTATCTAGATTTATTATTTTCCAAGTAGATTCTAAACCATTTTCATTAGGTGTTAAAACTGTAGAAACAATTAACCCATCATCAGGGAACCCGTCGTTGTTATCATCTAAGTCCTCATTATCGCCAATACCATCTTTATCCGTGTCAAATGATTCTTGTGGATTACATGGAAATTCATCTTGATAATCTCCAATACCATCGTTATCAGAATCAAACTCGTATCTGTTATCAATACCATCATTATCACAGTCCATACATAGTCTACTGTCTAAAGGGAAATCATCCTCTGTATCTAAACACTGGTCATTATCATCATCTTGATCAAGACAATCAGGAGAAAGATCTTTGTCAAAATCTAGTGGAATGTTATTGCTGTCTAAAGGATCACTTTGACAAGAAATTTCATCCTCATCAGTATACCCGTCATTGTCATCATCAGTATCTGAGTTATCTCCTCTAGAATCCCCATCAGTATCAGTCCATTCATTGGGATCTAAGGGGAATAAATCCTGTGCGTCTAAATAAGAGTCATTATCATCATCTTGATCGATACAATCAGGAATTAAGTCTTCATCAGAATCTATAGGGACAGAATTAGCAGATAGAGGATCAGTGCCACATTGTGATTCATCAGCATCAGAAAAACTGTCATTATCATCATCGGTATCTGAATTATCTCCTATACCATCTGCGTCAGTGTCTGACCATTCTTTAGAGTCTTCAGGAAAAGCGTCATTATAGTTTAGAACATTATCTCCATCTATATCTTCATCATATAAGTCACAGATAAAGTCTTTGTCCATATCGGGTGGAGTAGAAGAGGCTAGTAGCATATCACTATTACATCCATATTCATTTCCATCAGAATACCCATCATTATCATCGTCTGTATCACAAGCATCACCCAGACCATCACCATCGGTATCTAACTGATCAGCATTAGCATTAGCAATACAATTATCAGAAGTATCTAAAAGACCATCATCATCATCATCAAGATCTTGATTATTACCAACACCATCTCCATCAGTATCTAAAGTTTCTAAAGGATTTGTAGGGAATGCATCCTCAGTATCTAACACCCCATCATTATCATCATCAGTATCACAGGCATCACCAAGACCATCAGCATCGGTATCTAACTGACTAGCGTTACTAATATTAACACAATTATCACAAACATCACCAATACCATCACTGTCCCCATCGGCTTGATCAGCATTGGCTACTGTAGGACAATTATCACTTGATCCAGATATTCCATCATTGTCTGGATCTTTTTGACTTTCAGCACATCCGTTAGCATCAACAGATTCACCATTAGGAGTATTGGCACATTGATCAAGAGGATCAGTTACTGTATCAGCATCTGAATCTGCATTTAAATTAACTGTGTTACTAGATTGAGTAGAAGAGGCCGTTAGACCTTGGACATCAAAAATAGCATTAGAGCCTGGAGAGATAGTTAAAACTTCACTACCATTAGGTGTACCAGATAGAGAAATACCAAGACCTACAGTTGTTCCATTAATAGCTATACTGGATGGTGTAGCAGAAGAAAGTGATGCCGATCCTCCAGAGATAGATAAAGTAAAATCAGAAGTCTCTAAAGTAGATGTAGAATTAGAAGATCCCCCATAGACAAGTTCAGAGAATGTAACAGAAACAGTAGCGTTATTAGAAGCTAGAGTTGTTGAAGTTATTTTTGGAGGTTCATTAAGATCATTAACAGTTATAGTAAAGGCTTTAGAAAAGGTACTAGTACCATCACTTACTTGTATGTAGATATTTAAAGAAGTATTTGTTTCGTAATTAATTAGACCATTAACTAAAAGCTGAGTACCGGAGATGGTAAAGGATGAGTTGTTTTGATCATTAGTTCCGTTACCACTAACTAAGCTAAAAGTAAAGACAGTTGTGTCTGAATCTGTGGCTGTTAAATTAGCTGCTAGAGTACCAATAGGGACTTCTTCATCAATTGAGATTGTAGATGTTGAGGTATTATTATTTACAACATTATTAAAATCGCTATAGTTTTGAGTTACTTCTTCATTTGATAAATTTCTGTTATATACCCTAACAACTGCAATTTTTCCATCCCAGTGTTGACCTACATCACTTCTTGCATCACCAATCTTTAACTGACCATAAGGCCTATCAACTCCTGTTTGAATATTTGTTATAGTATTATTAATAAATATTTTAGAGTTCTTAATATAAACAAAATGTACCCACTGATTAGAAATTAATGTTGTTGGAAATTTTGCTGCATGATCTCCATTACCATCTGTTCTAAAATGATTTAAATTAGAGAATGTAAAACTACCAGCATTACCATTGTAAGTCAGTAAATCTCTCAGACCAGAAGATCTATTGTCATAAAACCAGAATTCAAAAGTTAAACTTGAGTGGCTAGAAAGATTTAAAGATGCTACATCGTCTGTGGAGTTAAAAAGAAAATGTTTAATCTGATTATTTACAAAAGAAGGACCATTTAGAGTAGAATGATTATTGTTTCCACTCAAATCATACCATGTGTTACCACTTCCTGGATAAGAATTTGTGTCTCCTGCATTTAGGTTTAGTAAAATACCATTATTAGTAAAACTATTAAGGCTTATATCAGTAGGAGACTCATATATATTTGTTACACTTACTGTAAAAGCTTTAGCAAAATTTGATAAACCATCACTTACGTTTATATATATGTTATAACTGGTTTTAGTTTCATAGTCTAAAGTGGTACTAGTGAGTAATGTCG
>Ga0310121_10004286_pt1 | contig 12652 bp, 10 predicted proteins | sample CB27_Tmax_986_MG_FD_203504 | JGI IMG/M metagenome (GOLD analysis project Ga0310121, IMG submission 203504) | Marine microbial communities from Western Arctic Ocean, Canada - CB27_Tmax_986 | ecosystem: Environmental > Aquatic > Marine > Oceanic | place: Canada: Western Arctic Ocean | collected... | reverse complement strand
CACCAGAAGAATATCAGAGCTTTGTTGCTTATGTCAGGAGGGGAGAGAATCGGAGACGATCACGTTTGGTTCGTCAATTAGTTGATATGCAATATGAGAGAAACGATTTAGATTTAGCTCGTGGTAGATTTCGTATCAAAGGGGATTGCCTGGAGATACTCCCTGCCTATGAGGAATCTTGCGTAAGGATAGAATACTGGGGCGACGAGATCGAAAGAATAGTTGAAGTTGATCCATTAACTGGAGAAATTTTGGGTGAGAGGGATGATATAGAAATTTACCCAGCAAAACATTTCGTTACATCAGAAGAAAAAATGAATCTAGCCCTTAATGATATTCAAAGTGAATTGACAGAAACCATCCTGCGCTTGAATTCGCAGGGCAAACTTCTTGAAGCTCAAAGAATAGAGTCGAGAACATTGTATGACATGGAGATGATGAGAGAAACTGGATACTGCTCTGGTGTAGAAAATTATTCGCGGCATCTGGCGAGACGGCTACCTGGTAGTTCACCGTACACCTTGTTGGATTATTTCCCTGACGATTATCTGCTTTTCATTGACGAATCCCATATGACGCTACCACAGCTGAGGGGCATGTATTTCGGGGACAGATCTCGTAAAGAAACACTTGTGGAGCATGGTTTCAGGCTACCGTCAGCTTTAGACAACCGTCCTCTCAATTTCAAGGAGTTTGAAGAGCGTGTCAATCAAGTGATTTATGTTTCCGCCACTCTTGGACCGTACGAACATGAACATAGCCAAAAAATTACTGAACAAGTAATTCGACCCACGGGATTGATCGACCCGACAGTTGAGGTAAAGCCCACAGAAGGCCAAATAGACGACTTACTTTATCAAATCAGTGAACGGTTAGATAGAAAGGAAAGAAGTATTGTAACCACCCTTACTAAACGTATGGCTGAGGAGTTGGCTGAATATCTTAAAGAAATGGGTATAAAGACTCAATACTTACATTCAGAGATAAATACGTTAGAGCGTAGCGAGATTTTGCGAGATTTAAGATTAGGCGTCTACGACGTTGTGGTAGGTATAAACTTGCTGAGAGAAGGATTAGACCTACCTGAAGTGAGCCTAGTAGCTATATTAGACGCAGACAAGGAGGGTTATCTAAGATCTACAACTTCGTTAGTTCAAACTATAGGCCGAGCAGCAAGGCATGTCGATGGCAGGGTTATTATGTATGCAGACCATATGACGGACTCTATGAAAAGAGCTATTTATGAAACGGATAGGCGTCGAGAGATTCAAAAACTGTATAACGAAAACCACTCAATAACCCCTCAAAGCATTCGCAAGGCCATACACGACATTACCGAAAGGGTTAGGGATGTAATCGAACCTGATAATATTGACATCATTAGAGCAGAATTACCCAAAAAGGAACTATTTAGATTGATAAAAGATTTCGAGGTACAAATGAAGACAGCGGCCAGAAACCTGGAATTCGAGAAAGCTGCTCGTTTGAGAGATCAGATAGTAGACCTCAGGAAGGTAGTTTCTGACCGATAGTGTCTGAGACATATGAGATCAGATACTAAATATTAAGGAATGAGAGTTATATTCTTTTACCTGAATATCAAGTGCAATATCAGGGAGTTGTACTGTAAGCTCAAGGACCTGGAATATTTACCAAATGTCGCCAAAGGCTTAAGATAGTGAAGGACCCATTCTATGCAAACTCGATGGTTCATTTATTGTCGTTGGTGTAGTCTATTCAAATTGACAGGTGTACATAACAAGATTAAGATTAAGGGGTAATCAAAGTGTATTTAGTTTTACTTGGAGGATAATCTGATGGTAGAAGCTGCCGTAATTACTCAAGACGAAGTATTAGAGGCATTACATGAGGTCTATGATCCGGAAATCCCTGTCAACATTGTAGACCTAGGTTTGGTTTACGGAGTCGAGGTTGATGATGGAGATGTAGATATTCGGATGACCCTTACATTCGCTGGTTGTGGTATGGGTCCTTATATAGCTCAACAGGCTGAATGGAGAATAGCTGAGCTGGATGGAGTCGAGGATGTTAATGTTGAACTGGTATACGATCCTCCTTGGACCCCAGATATGATTACGGAAGACGGTAAGAAACTTTTAGGCCTCGATTAAACTTCGGGTACAGTTAGATGGTACGTCTCTAGGATAATCGTATAGCATACTGACTTTCCTTTTTTGTGAGGGGTAGAAATTATTATGAAGCAGTCACCTCAGCAGACCGCTCAGGCGCGAGCTAAAATTGAAGCGATGAAGCGACAGTGGGATCAGAAGCGTCTCATTGCTGAATCCTTGGGAAAAATTAAATATAAAATAGGCGTTTATAGTGGAAAAGGCGGGGTGGGTAAGACTACGGTGGCTGTCAACATGGCTGTTACCTTAGCTCGGCAAGGCTTGAAAACTGGGTTATTAGATGTCGATATCGACTGTCCAAATGTTGTTAGGGCGATGAAAATATCTGAGCCTCCTTTGGTTGGCGCAGATAGACGAATGCTTCCCTCAGAGCGATTTGGAGTTAAAGTGATGTCGATGGGGTTTTTCCAAGAAAATGAGGAAGAGGCGATCATTTGGAGAGGACCCATGGTTCACAATGCCATCAATCAACTCTTGCAAAAGACTGATTGGGGTTCATTAGATTATTTAGTAATAGATTTACCTCCAGGAACTTCAGATGCCCCTCTGACGATAATGCAGGTCCTAGATTTGGATGGTTTTGTCGTTGTGACTACACCCCAGGAATTGGCAAAAATAGATGCGAAGCGATCAATTAATATGATACGTAAACTAAAAGTTAACGTTATTGGAGTTGTTGAGAATTTCTCAGGAGATATTTTCGGATCTGGTGCGGGTGAGTCTTTGTCAGAAGAAATGGACTTAGAATTTTTGGGGAAACTGAATTTAAGATCTGATTATCGAGACACTTCCAAGCCAACCGTTCTTTCGAGTAAAGAGGTGTATGAAGAATATGAATCCATCGTAGAAAGGGCGTTAGTGTCTCTTCAATCAGAATAGTTACTCAACTACTGCATCACGAAATTACTTTCTCTATACTTTCGGACTAAACCTTTATAGCTTTGAACGAAGCGTCACGGGTCTGAGTTTTATTGACTGCAACATTGTAACTCTCTTCTGTCCATTACACACTTCTTAAATTTATGGACACCTAGAGGTATAGGTAAGTGAAACTTCATTGGACAACCTTACTGGTCTCTAGATAAGATCCCTATGGCAGGGTGTTTCGGGCAATATCCTTTCTTTTTTGCGCAATAGAGACGGGGGTATTACTAATTTCTGATTCGATATATAAATTATCTGCAGTTCAAAACAGTGCAAAGTGAATCCACAAAGTTATTATAGTACGTTGAGGTCATAACATGGAGATACTTGGTTATTCAGATAAATTAACCGCCCAACCTGGGGAATCTATTAGCTTTATGGTTAGTTGCCAAAGTCCGAAATATGGTGCACAACTGGTTCGATTAATCCATGGCGATAAAGACGAGAAAGGACCGGGATTTAAAGAGGAGTTAATTGACTGTGAATCCAATGGTGAATATGAGGGAATATTACAACAATTGCATCCGGGTTCTTACGCGATCGTCCCCGATGATGTCAGACTAAGTCCTACTGGTTCTTTCACTATACATACGTGGGTTTACCCAACGAGAATAGGCACAGGCGTTCAGGGCATATTAACCAAGTGGGATGACTCAATCAATGCAGGATATGCTGTTTATTTGGATGAATCTGGACGACCTACACTGTCATTAGGTCATTCAGGGGGTACTACAGAAAAGGTTGTCTCCAATGTACCTCTAAGAGATAACAAGTGGTATTCGGTTACCGCAGTCTACGATTCAGCAAATCGCGAAATATCCATCTATCAAAATTCTTTAGAGAATTGGCCTTATACTAATTCCTTGGTTATTTCAAGAAAAAATGTATCCATTAATAAATTTGATACGAATCATAAGGACTTGATTATCGCTGGCTTTTGGAGTGCTCAAACAGGTAGTACTACCAGAATTCGCGATCATTTCAACGGGAAAATTGAAAATCCTACGATGTTTAATAGAGCATTAAAGGTAGATGAAATTGAAACTCTTAGAAACGGCAAATTTATATTAACGAATGAAACCCACCTAATAGCTCTTTGGGATTTCGGAAGGCGATTCGACTCCCAAATGATAGAAGATATATCAGGCAACAGATTGCATGGTTCGGTTATAAACATGCCGACACGTTCTGTTACATCCCATAGATGGACAGGACGAGAAATTGACTTCAAGAAAGTTCCATCGGAATATGCGGCTATTTATTTTCATGACGACGATTTAGAAGATGCTGGATGGAAAATAGATTTCACTTATATAGTCGGAGAGAGCGTTAGAAGTGGCATTTATGCCTTTAAAGTGACATCTAATGAAGAGATAGATTATATGCCCTTCGTGGTAACCCCCAAGAGGGATCGAATAACAAATAAAATCGCACTTTTATTAGGGACATATACATTTATGGCCTATTCTAATGAGCACCTTGCTTCAAACCCAGTTCTACAGGAATACTTGAAAGGAGCCGGCATTGAATTAGAGTATCCATCCAATCCACGTGAAAAATATCTTATGGAGAACCAGTTAGGTGGTTTATATGATTTGCATTCTGATGGAAGCGGTATCTGCTATGCTTCTAGATTGAAACCGATTCTAAATATGCGTCCTAGTAATATACAAAGAACTGTTGGTAAGGGTAGAGGTGCCCCTGTTCTGTTAACGGCTGATCTTCACCAGATAGATTGGCTGGAAGCAAAAGGATATGAATTTGATGTGATAACTGATGAAGACCTCCATAGGGAAGGAAAAGCTTTAATATCGCATTACAATGTAATTATGTCAGACGCTCATCCTGAGTATTGGACTGACAATATGTTGGATAACTTGGAAAGTTATCTCAACGATGGGGGTAGGTTCATGTACATGGGAGGTAATGGGTTTTATTGGGTGACTTCAGTGGATCCTGAAAGACCTCATATAATAGAAATAAGGCGTTGGAAGGGGACTGGGTCATGGGAAGCTAATCCAGGAGAATTTTATCATAGTACCACGGGAGAACTTGGAGGATTGTGGAGACATCGCGGTAGAGAGCCACAAAAGTTAGTTGGTATAGGTATGACTGGTCAAGGCGGCAGCGGTATAGTTAATGCCGCTTACCGGCGTCAGCCTGATAGCTATGAGGCTAGGGTTGCATTTATATTTGAAGGTGTTGATAGTGGATTGATTGGTGATTTTGAATCATTGGGATTCGGCTGGGGTGCCGCAGGATATGAATTTGATAGATTAGATTTTGGTCTTGGAAGCCCTCCACATGCTCTCTTGCTTGCCACTGCGTCTGAATTCGATGATAATTTCCACCATGTCGTTGAAGAGGTATATCATATGGATTCTAGTCAGACAGGAACATCTAATCCCTTGGTGAGAGCTGACATGGTGTTCTTTGAATATCCCAATGAAGGGGCCGTATTTTCCACTGGCTCTATTGTATGGAGTGCTTGTTTGTCGTATAACAATTACGATAACAGTGTGTCTAAAATTACTGACAATGTCTTAAAAAAGTTTTCTTCGGACGACGCTTTTTCTTAGAGAACAATAGTAATACTTACAAATGCTAACAGATAAAGACAGTTGTAGTATAGAAAATGGCCAACATATTCTAACGTGTTTTAATATCTGTTCAATTTATACTTCTAAGATAGCGCCATGTGGAATTTGAGGAGAGTGAATCCTCTTAGCTGTTCGAAATCTTGAAACTCTTGTGCTTCATTTCTCTAGAATTGTAAGTCGATAACAATATTAAGCCGTAAGAGGAGTAGACTATGCAGACAATAACAAATCTGCCGAATGAGTGGTCCTATGTTATAGGACCGTATAACCCTCCAGTTGCAGTGGTTAAACCTGGCGAAACCATTACGGTGCTGACTGCTGACGCTTTCGAGAATAAAATAGATTCTGTTGATGCAGATCTGGTAAATATCATCGAGTTACCTTTTGTAAACCCACTAGTAGGACCAATTTTCGTCGAAGGCGCGGAAAAAGGCGATACTCTAAGCGTAAGTATTGAGTCAATTGAAGTTACTAGAGACTATGGGGTCAGTGCGCTTATTCCCGAATTCGGAGGTTTATGCGGTACCACTTTTACTCGTATGCTCAATCCTCCACTTCCAGCTAGAATCATGCTGCATCCAATTCAGAATGGATTAATTACTTTTTCTGACGAGTTAGATATACCACGTATACCTTATGAACCCTTTTACGGAACAATTGGAACTGCGCCACAAGTGGAGGCAGTGTCTTCTTTATCTCCAGGTTTTCATGGTGGCAATATGGATGCAGCTGATGTGTGTCCCGGTAATACTATACATTTGCCAGTCAATGTAACAGGCGCTCTGTTGTATGTTGGAGATGGCCATGCAACTCAAGGCGATGCAGAAGTTAGCGGTGTGGCTACGGAAATACCAACTAGGGGAATATTGACGATAAACTTGATTAAGGGGGAATCAATAGCAACTCCACGGATCTTGTCTAAAGATTATATAATGACCGTAGGGAGTGCCCGGCCTATGGAGGACGCCGCGCGTATAGCCTTCTACGAGTTGGTTGTATGGCTTGAGAAAGGATATGGAATTGAGCGACTTATGGCTTACCAGCTCTGCTCTCAAGTAGCTCGTGTCAGATTAGCAAACATGGTTGATATTTTGTATTCGGTGGTTGCTAAATTCCCGAAACGCTATTTGCCCTCAAGTCAGAAAATTTAATTAAAATAATATGAAAAAAAAGATATATCCAAAAGATATGTATGTGGAATCTAATGGGCTCCGTCTCCATTATCTTGATTGGGGGAATAGAGGAGCTGACACTCTCGTACTTTTACATGGCTTACAGGATTGTTCAAGAAGTTGGGATTTTTTGGCCTCCGTTATGAGTAGAAAGTATCACGTTTTAGCTCTAGATCACAGGGGGCACGGAGATAGTGATTGGTCGGATTCGAACCACTACCGATTGGTTGACTACGTATCGGATATTGAAGCTCTTGTTGATCAAGAGAATCTTAATGATATGGTTCTTATTGGTCATTCTGCTGGAGGTAGGAATGCGTTTATGTATGCCAGTGAGAATATATCGAAGATAAAAGCATTGGTTATTGCCGATATTGATCCAGATGGCTTTAACCTTGAGTCTCAGTTGATGTTTCGTAAATATAATAGTGAGTCTGATAACTGGAATTCACTTGAATTAGTGATTGAGAGACTGAGAGCGCGTCAACCCATATCCTCAGATGATATGTTGCATCATCAGGCTCTTTATATGACTAAACAAGATGCTAGCGGAGTTTTTGTGTGGAAAAGGGATAGAAAGCTTCTAGATAATTACGAACGTCCAGATCTTTGGAACTATTGGTCACAGATCGAATGTCCTACTCTAATAATAAGGGGTCGTCAGAGCAAACTCCTAACTCATGAGGTAGGAGTTCGTATGCTCGAATCAGTAGTTCAAGGAAGGCTGGTAGAGCTAGAAGGCGGGGGTCACTGGTTTTATCAAGAAGCTCCTGAAGCGTTCGAGAATTCTGTTCGTTGGTTCTTGGAAAGCTTGATATTTAAGAAATAATGGAATCTCAGGATCAAATATTGGTTAATCAGATCCTTGGATGCCAACCTTAGAGATCATGCAATTAAAAAACTGATTCATTATGAGTTTTGAAGTGCTTCCAAGGAGTCGTTGGCCTACTCTAGCGATGATACCATATATTTGAGCTTCTCCATTCAAAATGACTTCAGTTTCGTTACCCCTGTCTGTAAACCTTAGCGTTGCTACACCCCTGATATCACCACCTGATCCCTTTCCGTTAACAATCATTTTGAATGAATCCGGATATGATTTGTCTGTTATCATGATCGTTCCAGAATAGATCCCAGATATAGAGGAAATACCTATTCTCATAGTAGCACTGAACGTGTCTTTGCCGGTAGATTTAAAATGCTGTACCCCAGGTACACAGCCCGACAGAGTATCAGATGAAAGGAACGATTCCCAAACTTCAGCTATACTAGCATTAAAAACATAAGTCCCTTCTACGTTCATTGGGTAATCCTCTCAGAGATTCGTAACCTTGAATTGTTTGATTTACTAGAACCGATCTTAGTATTTCGTATATTAGTATAAATTATAGTAACTTAGATAGCCACGAAGAAGAGTCTGAACGCATAATATAGAGGTTTTCGTCATCTATGATATAAATTTGACTGTTAGAGCTTCATAGCTTTCATCATTAAGCCTCAATGAGCTGATCTAGTATAGCCTGGATGGATGATAACTGTTATAATCGCTCCCATCCTCGGTGAAATTGGTGCCCTAATCTTTTGTTTGTGGAGAGTCTATCATGGCTAACATGATTTCGGTGACTGTTAATGGCAAACTTCATACATCGGATGTGGAACCCAGACTATTGCTTGTTCATTATATACGTGATGTCCTTAACCTCACAGGTACGCATGTAGGTTGCGATACTACAAGTTGTGGTGCGTGTACCGTTATATTGGACGGAGTCGCGGTGAAGTCGTGTAATGTGTTAGCAGTACAGGTTGATGGTAGTTCGATTACTACCATCGAAGGTTTGGCAAAAGACGGAGAACTCCATCCCTTACAGGAAGGATTTTGGGAAGAACACGGCCTACAATGTGGTTACTGTACACCCGGTATGATTATGTCGGCTTATGATCTATTGCAAAAAAACCCAGATCCATCAGAAGCCGACATACGTTACGGTCTTTCCGGTAATATTTGTCGCTGTACTGGATATCATAATATTGTCAAAGCAGTAAAGTACGCTGCTGATAAGTTGTGAAAGCCTGAGACTGTTATTCATGGATAAAGGAGGTAACTATGATCCCTTCCACGTTCGAGTATATTGCCCCTACTAGCATCACTGAGGTGGCGGATTTACTTAGTAAGCATGGAGAAGATGCTAAGATATTGGCTGGTGGCCATAGTCTGATCCCTTTAATGAAACTTAGATTAGCTCAACCCAAGATCCTGATTGACTTAAAAAATGTAAATGGAATGAACTCTATAACCGAAGGCAGCGATACTTTGGTGATTGGCGGAATGTCTACCTACTATCAGCTCCAATCGTCCGAATTAATAAAAAATAAAGTTTCTATGTTATCCGACGCAGCGGCAGATGTGGCTGATCCCCAAGTCAGGAATCTGGGCACTATTGGGGGTAGCTTGTCTCATGCTGATCCTGCAGCTGACCTGCCAGCGGTAGTGATTGCATTGAACGCAACCATAGTCGTAGATAGTTCCATAGAAGAAAGGTTTATAAACGCTGAAGATTTCTTTGTTGATCTTTTGACAACTCAACTTAGAGCCAACGAGATTCTGAGAGAGATTAGAATTCCTAGCCTTATAAACCGCGGTGGCTCCGCCTATTTGAAATTTGCTAACAAAGCTTCCCATTATGCAGTCGTCGGCGTAGCTGTGCGAATTGGCATCAACGACGCCGGGATTTGTGAGGATGCTAGCGTGGGAGTAACTGGGGCTGGTACCCACGCGGTACGCGCAGTCGAAACTGAACGTATGCTGCTAGGTAACAAAATTAATGAAGATGTTATCGACTCAGCTGCTCAAGAATCTGTGGCCAGTGTGGATGAATTCTTAAGCGATGTGCATGCTTCAGGGGAATATCGTGAACAATTATTGAAGGTTTTCGCCAAACGTGCGATTCAGTTGGCAGTCTCGAGGGTAAGTTAGTCTTAGCGCTTTCGAACCTTCCAATGTATGAATTATGGGTGCAATATGATCGATTTCACGCTTCTGAGTCAGGTACGGCTTCAGCATTGTAATATTAAATATTATTCTTAAATTAACAGAGCATACGTAACCTACTACTAAGTTAGTTCATCTCTATATTGCTATACTCAGCTTTCTGTACATATATTCCAAGTCGAGCCATTGGTCCATTAACTCTCCGAATTCCATCAGCTTTGCCCTGTGATCGAAGTGTGATGTAATCTTTAGTTTGTTTAAAGAATCCATGGTGTTCAAAGTGTCAGTCTCAACCACTATTATTGGAATATCTTGCTGAGCTGCCTCATAGAGTACGTACTCTATAGGTTCTATTCCGTTAGTACATATCAAACAGGACGTATTAGTATTAAGCGCAGACATCTGCATATCCGGCCTATCTCCTCTTATAATCGCAGCTTTGTTTTCCTTAATCCCAAAATATAGTTCACCTGAATCTAAAGTCCATCCGCCAACCATGAAATGTTCGACTAACGCATCGGCGTGTTCTTCTCCAGCAATAATATTTCCGTTTAGGTTGAGTGCGAGCGTCTTTACTGTACTAGATAGGAGAGTACGACTTTCAGGAATGGCTCCGAAGACTGATAGACCACTGGAACATAATGAAGGTATTAGATCTATTTCAACGCTGGTTTTTTTATATCTTGTGACTCCGTTGATTATAACCCCCGCTAGTCTGTCTCCCAGGGTTTGAGAGCGAGACAATATAGCAGAATTGGAAATCCCAGGTTTAAACTTTATTATATCTAAACAAATTGCGTCTAGAGATTCTAGTAATTCACTAATATTAGTAGTTTTGAGATTGGAAGACCCTTCAATTAGGACTACAGCAGAGTTATCATCATCACTATCAGATCTTATTTTAGGAAACCCAGTATTCGGTGCGGTTAACAGCAGGTCTTTGACCATTAGTTCTGTTCCACTAGGTGCTGATTCATTGGCGTCTGGTGGGATAATTATCGTGACCTTCTTGCCTGCATTAGTCAGGTTTCTGGCTAATGTCGTTAGCAAACTGGTCTTTCCGGATCTTTCCTTTTCAGAAGAAATATAGATAATGGTCATTCAATTTCCGTATAGTCAATAAGTAATGTGATAGGAGTATAGCAAAAGGGAAGTGCAAATGCACTTAAATCGCTATAGAAAAGTGAAATAAATGCGATTAAACCTTTTTACTCATACATAGGGTATAACCCGATATTAACGTACAGGGTATAACAAGTTATAATGATATCTGATGAGATGTATAATTTACTTTACATAATTCTTACGTGTATCATTAATTTAATAGGCCATAGAGCTACAAGAAGTACTATATACAGTGATAAAGGCAGGCTGAATTTGTCAATCATAAGGTACGATAAGTTTGGTTTCTCTCCTCTCTTTTTTGTGATTGCGATATCATTTTGTGTGATATGCGTTACTTCTTGCTATGAGGAAAAATCAAACTTAAGTTTAGATGATCGTGCACAATCTCTGAATAAAGTAATTATGTGTCCGCTCTGTCCTGGTGAATCAATAGACCAATCTCAAAATCAACTCGCTGTTCAGATGCGTCAAATAGTTTTGGGTATGCTGAGGGAAGGTGCTACAGATAGTGAAGTTAAACAATATTTCGTTGAAAGGTATGACATTAGTGTACTGCTGGAGCCACCACGAAAAGGTTTTGGGTTAATTCTTTGGGTGGTTCCTCCTGTTGTTGCCATAATATCATTGCTGACACTTTTTTATACTTTTAAAGTAATGTTAAGGCCACGAGGATCCGAGAAAGAGGAAGGCACCGTGTCTTTACTTGAATTAAGCCATCAGGAAAGAGTTAAATATATCTGTGAAGTAGATGCTCTACTGAAAATAGATCGTGATACCAATGGATCACATGGTGGAGCAGGAAAGGGACTGAATAATGGTTGATGCTGGTCAAATATCACTGATTATTGCCATCATGGTTTCAACTTATGTGGCTTTAGTATCTTTTCTAGGTCGTTCACTTAACATCCCAGAATTAATTACAAGTGCACGCTATGCATTTTATACGTTACCGCTCTTATTATTAATGTCTACACTAGCTTTAGTGTATGCTTTCGTTACTAACGATTTCTCTGTACGTTATGTCGCTGAAAATAGCAATTTGGCAATGCCTCATGCTTATACGTGGGTTGCTCTATATGCAGGCAATGCTGGATCACTACTGTTTTTGGCTCTAGTGTTCTCTTTGTTGGCAATTTTAGTAGTGGTCAGTATGAAAAAGAGATTGCCTTCAGTGACACCCTACAGTACAGGTCTAATGGCAATAATTCTAACTTTCTTCATAGGTATAATGATTTTCCTAGCCAATCCCCTTGAAAGGCTTGATGTTGTACCACTGGATGGACAAGGAATAAATCCGCTATTGGTCCATTTTGGAATGTTTATTCATCCCCCTATCCAGATGACCGGTTTAATCTCTGTTTCTATACCTTTTTGTATCGCTATTGGTGTTTTGATTGATAACCGTGGAGGATTAGATGACTGGGTTGATATCGGGCGGGTCTGGGCTATGGTTACGTGGATCACTTTGACTATCGGACTTCTATTGGGATCATGGTGGGCTTATACGATTTTGGGATGGGGGGGCTACTGGGCCTGGGATCCAGTGGAAAATTCTGCCCTTATGCCTTGGCTTGTTTTGACAGCTTTTGTACATTCGATCATGGTGCAAAAAAGACGCGGGATGTTCCGCATGTGGAATATGATTCTGATTATTATAGCGTTTACTCTTGCTCAATTAGGCATGTTTATAAA
>Ga0310121_10004285_pt1 | contig 12652 bp, 1 predicted proteins | sample CB27_Tmax_986_MG_FD_203504 | JGI IMG/M metagenome (GOLD analysis project Ga0310121, IMG submission 203504) | Marine microbial communities from Western Arctic Ocean, Canada - CB27_Tmax_986 | ecosystem: Environmental > Aquatic > Marine > Oceanic | place: Canada: Western Arctic Ocean | collected... | reverse complement strand
TACATCATTCTCAGTATTAGATGACAAAACTATAGGATCAGGTCAAGCATATTCAATCAGTTATAATCCTGTTTTAACATGGGGGACAAGCCGCAACATTACAGTATCGGCCGGCAACCTTCCTGATGAGACTGGAAATAGAACGGTTACTGTAACAGAAGCCGGGCACTATTTGAGAACAGGTGATAAGGTTAAGATTTCTGGATCTGAAACCTTAATTTTTAATGGAATATTTCCTATTACGGTTAGTGATGACTACGATAATACCACTTATACTTATACTTTACCAGAAGATACAGGAGTAACTTCACCTGTCGGTACTCATAAAGCAACACCAGTTGCTTCTGCATGGCCCGCCACATCAAATGCAGTTATAATGGACACTTCAATAAAAGGTAAAAACGCTGTAATTGAAGTTTCTACCGTTGCAATCGGTTCAATAAAAGAAGTAAGTATTTATAATTTTGGTGCAGGATACCTTTCTACTCCTACACTTTCAACTACCTCTGGTGACCAGAATGCCGAATTTACTGTGGGACTTGGTGCTCTTACAACATATGGTGGATATAATTTAGGTACAAGGGGCCTACTTAGCGGTGTACCAAAGGTTCAAGATAACAAATATTATCAGGCTTTTTCTTATGTTCTAAAATCAGATTTTGATGTAAACCAGTACCGTAATGCAGTAAAAAGATTTACTCATCCGTCTGGTATGATAATGTTTGGTGAAGTGGCTGTACGTAGTAATCTTTCAGCAAGATTGTTCAATACTGCTATTAATACTGTCGATGATTTGGGAATTATTGAACAGGTCGGCCTCAACAATTCTGGAAGAAAATATCATAACATTACTTTATATTCCAATGTCGTTACTACAGATGTACAATTTCAGTCGTATGGTAGTAACAATGAAGTAGAAATTTATACTGCTGATCATCCATGGCAAGCAATGAATGCACGATTGGAAACAGATGATTCAGTAAATCTTATGTTAGAGCTCTATGAGGAAATAGATTCTATAGCACGAACTAATTCCACAATGCATACAGTTACACAAACATCACACGGATTAGAAACTGGTGATGTGATTGAATTTTCAGGAGCTTACCCAGGATACTCTTCATCATTGTCAGGCGATCAATTCACAGGACAAGAGTGGCAAGGAGAACATGTTATTATTACTACTCCTACTACTAACACATATACTATTACTCCAACAAAAGATGATGGTGTTGGACAAATGTATGATGGATATCTTTATATCCAGTTAGAAGACCAAGCAACGGGTAACAATATCATTACTGAAGATTATAGTAATATTACTTATATGGTTTGGGATAATACAGGTAATAATGATTCTGATCTTGGTCCGATAGAAACTGATATAGATGTAGGTGATAGTATTCTTTTAGAGGATGGATTGTTATTTACACCATCAGTATCTTCAGGAGGAGAATATGGCGGCGGTGTTTTGTTGTTTGATTCTGTAGAAGCACCTGCTATTACATATATGCAATTAGAGGGTCAAGGTTATGCGAATGAAAATTTAAGACTTGAAGATGACTCTGGTAATATTTTACGTGAAGGAATACCTGATAATCCTGGTAATATTATAACAGAAAAGATCGTAACCTATGAAATTTTCATACTTGAAGAAGGTACTACAGCAGATTTAGGAATGACTGGCTCTGGTTATCTTGAACTTCAAGATTTGTCCAGTATTATTATAGGTGATGAGCAAGCGCGTTCTGATTACGCAGAGACCAAATATCTCCTCACAGAAGAATCATATACAGGAGCTCAGATAAGGGTTCCTGGTGATTATCTTCTTATAGAAGAATACGGCAATTTTCCTTCCGGGACTCCTGAATTTCTAGTAATGGAAACACTTTCTTCGGTTGATGAAAGGGTTCCAACTGTGATTGTATTATCAGACAATCTGTTAATGCAGCCTACAAATTATCTGAAAGCAAGAACAGTATCATATGCAAATACTTTTCGTGCAAGTGCAACAAATTGGGATGATCCTTTTAGTGGAGCAATCATAGGTCAAGATACACAACAAGTTACACTCACTTGTACAACTACTCTTGGTAACACTACAATAACCACCAGCGATACATCTCCTATTGTAGTTGGAATGGCAGTAAGAGGAGCAGGAATTCCAACTATTCCTGTGGCTAATGTTGCAACGATTACAAATTCAACAACTTTTCAACTTTCTGAAAAAGCAACTGTTTCTGGATCCAACTCTTTAACATTTGATCTAGAATTTGAAATTTTACTTGAAAGAGGTGGAACTTTCCTTTATCCAAAACTTCAATTTCCAGAAGCCGAAACAGGAACCGTTTCTATTGATATGAGTTTTAATAGTGATCTTCTTCTTGAAGATGATAATGGTGCCTATGGATGGGGTTATATTTTAGATGAAGAATCTGGATCAATGGGTAATGGTCCACAAAGATATATTTCTCTTGAAGAAGATACACAAGGAGTCAATCATCAGTATGAGAGTATTCCTTATATGGAGACAAAACCTACTATCGATCTTATTGATAGTATGGGATTTCATCTCATAACAGAAGATTATGATCATTTCATAGAAGAAGGAGATGAACGTAATCGATTATCTAGATTCGTTACAGGAGAACGTTATGTTCATATTGCGCCAGTCTATCAGTTCATTGATTATTTAAGTACAGCAGGTAGACTTTTATGGGAAGATACTCAGTCAAGCCCCCAGGAATCGGGGCTATTACTTCAGGAAAATGAATCATATATACCAGGCGGATTACACTACGACACTCAAGCAGGTCATTTTTCCCTAGAAAGAATAGATTACTTCATTGACCAAAACAACGAAGTACAAAAAGAGTTTCATTTAGAAGATGGAATGAGCTCTCATTTCATAACAGAAGATTATGATCATTTCATAGAAGAGGGAGATGAGAGTACACGGTTATCTAGATTTATTACAGGAGAAAGTCATGTTAAACCTTCTACCCGTGAGATAGAATATAATTATCCAGATGGAAATCCTGGTCTAGAACGGGTGACGCTTCAAGCTCTTGACAAATTTTTCCCTTCAAGTGAAGTTTTTAATGATTGGAAAGATACTAATATTGCAACTGTGCCTTATGGTATGCAAGCTTGTAGACCACATTATTATTCACAATGGGCTTCAATTGGTTTAGGATTTGTTGATGGTAAATTTGAAATGGAAGACAATACAGGAATAATTCTCTTAGAACATCCTCTAACGAATCAAGATAAGTTAATTCAAGAAGATTTTCCTGGTGTACAAGAAGATATATTTGCTACAGACAAAGCAAGATTTGATTTTATTTTATTAGAAGGCCCTGAGCATGCAGATTTTGATCGTCTCCAATGTGAATCACCATCAGGGGCCGGTCTAGTAACATTAGAATGGTCCCATCCAGGACCAGAATCAGTTGTAGATTTAGTTCAAGAAATTCAACTTGAAGATAATACGTTACCAACGCTCGACTCCGGTCCTGAATCTGGTATTGGTTATATTCAACTTGAAACTTATACTGAAGCAGACGTAACAGGAGCTCCAGTAGAGATAGATTTTTATGATTTCGGTTATCTTATATCGGAAGTGGACCCGCCCGCCTATGGCACTCGTACCGGACATCAATCTTGGACAGTTCTTCCTGCATATCAGTATAGTAGAATACCTACACGGTTGAACGGTCTGATTACAATTGCGGATGGAGGAACTACTGTAACAGGATCCGAATATGCCAGCTTTACTACACAACTTAAAGTTGGAGAAGAATTTCAAACAGAAGATGTGAGGATTATAGCTGAAGATTCTGGAGGAGATGTAGTATTAGAAACTGATGAAAGATTAGAACATGAAGATATTACTCTTGGTGATGCGGATGCTTTTGTCCTTGATACTGCAGAAAACATTCGCCTTCAAGATTTTCGATGGCTTATATCTCAAGAAAATGATGTTATTGCCGCACATAGTGCACACGCCAATGTGCAAGGTGTATATCTTGAAAGAACCATGTCCTTGGATGCTCAGGACGATTCGTTTGTCTCAGTTGGTGAGAGTTCTTACGGAACCAATATTGGTTCTGGTGGCAATGAAGCAACGGCTTGGGATACCAACGATGAAAGTTTTTGGATACCAACACACGAAAGTAGTGATGGTATAGGAATCACTAAAGTTGTGTCTGGAACAGATGATGGTACAGTTCGAGTAGAATCATTAGAATGGGAAAATATTAATATGATTTGGGAAGACTTCTCAAAGCAATTAATTACTGAGCCTCAAGCTTTCATAGTAGGATCTATTACTAATGATTCTTCTATGACTGTAACTAGACAGTACAGAGGCAGAGAAACACCCACAGATGGTATTACAGATGCGGAATATAGATTATAAATAATATATAAATATAACAGTAATGAGAATTTTTAATTAAACTATACAATCTTATGGAAGGAACAATAAAATGCCTGCTATAGTAACTAATAAATTCAGAATCCATAATGCAAAACAGTTCGTAGAGGCGTTTGATGAAGTTACCTTTACATCTGGAGCTGCAATTTCGGATGCTACCGGGATACTTAATACTAATATGTACTTATTTATTGGTAAAGTAACTCCTTGGGACGATGATACAGTCCCGCCAACTCCTACAGATTCGGTTTCTAATACGGTTTACAATCATTGGAGAGATATGATTGCAGCCAAGAAAATCGGATCAACAGATGTAAGTCATGTTGCGCCAAGATATAATTGGACTACTGGCTCAAATTATTTTGCATATAATAATGCAAATAACGCATTATTTGACCAACAATTTTATGTAATGACAGATGATTATAATGTATATAAATGTCTAGCCAATAATAACTCTGGTGGAACATCTACAAATAAACCCACAGGTACAGGAACGGCTCTTATCACAACTTCTGATAAGTATAAATGGAAGTTCATGTATCAAGTTTCAGCATCAAGAGCTCTTAAGTTTGTAACACCAAGTTACTTTCCCGTTCAAAGAGTACGGAAAGCAAATGGTGCCCTTGCTAATACATCCGATTCATCTTTTCAGTATGATGTTGAAAATACAGCTGAAACAGTAACCGCTACCACTATTGGTGGTAATGGAGCCATTGAAGTAGTTCACGTTGCAAGTACAGGAACTGGTTATACGTTTGAGGCCGCAGCCGTTCAAGCATCAGGTAGTAATGATACAACCCACGTAAAAATTGTGGGATCTGGATTGGTAAATGATGCGATTGTCGATAATGACATTTACTTTACTAATGGTCCATTAGCTGGTACTGGAGGAACAATTACTGAATATTTTGCATCTCCAACTGCACTTGTAACTTATGCCCCAGCATCAGCCTCGGTTCCGGCAACTGGTGTTGGATATTCTATTGGACCCAAAATTACAATTACTGGTGATGGACAAGGAGCAAATGTTCGTGCCACTAATACCGCAGTTGGTACTATTAATGATGTTGTGGTTGTTTTAGGAGGAAATAATTACGGTAATGCCGTAGCAACTATCTCAACTACTAGTGGATCTTCTGGTGCCCTTACTCCAATTGTCGGCCCACGTGGCGGACATGGAGATGATGCTATTGAAGAACTTGGTGGTTTTTTTGCTATGGTTAATAGCCGATTAGAGTATGGAGAATCTGGTAATTTTACTACAAATAATGACTTCCGTAAGATCGGACTTTTGACTCAACCCCTATATTCTAATGGTGACATTGCAACAGCATCAACAATTGATCAATGTGTAACTGTAACAGTTACAGGTTGGAATAGTACAGCATTTGCAGAAGATGAACTTGTATCTGCGGCCGCAACAGGTTCAGGTGCTACTGGTAAAGTTGTTGATTTCAAAAATAATAATACAACTCTTAGATTAATAGATGTTACTACGGGTGCAAATACTACTCTCGGATATGACGGTATTGCTGGATCATTTCAGGCAAGCGAAGCTATTACAGGAGCGGGTGGAGCAGCAGCAACTACTAGTGCAGTAGTTGGTGGTGATTTACAAAAGTTTTCTGGAGATGTTATTTATATTGAAAATCGTTCACCAGTAACAAGAGCGGATGACCAGATAGAAGATGTTAAATTAATTATTGAATTCTAATCATTTTATACTTTTTATACTAGAGGAAGCTTGAATGCCACTTTCTACAAATTTTAATGTTACGCCGTATTATGATGATTATGACGAAGATTCTAATTATTATCGTATACTTTTTAGACCAGGGTATGCAGTACAGGCAAGAGAACTAACACAACTACAGACCATACTTCAAAAACAAATTGAAAGATATGGTCAACATATGTTTAAAGACGGTAGTAAAGTTTTTGGTGGAGAGGTGTCTTTAGATACTGAAGTTAAATCTCTTAAACTTGAAACGCAAGAAGCGGGCACTAATATTAACACCGTTTCTTTTATCGGAACAACTATCGTTGGTGCAGATTCCAATGCACGAGCACGTGTAGTGGCTTCGCAGGCAACTACTACAAGTACTCAACCAACATTAATGTTTCATTATTTGTCAGGCGATACATTTGATGACGGAGAAAAAATTGCAGCCGGCACGGAACAAGCAACAGTTATTAGTGCTTCTGGGGCATCCGGTCTTACTGGAGCTGTTGCGAATGGTTCTGTTGTTAGTGTCGATACAGGTGTATTTTATGTTGGAGGATTCTTTCTTTTTACTCCCGCAAACACTATAATCATGGAGGCCTATTCTAGTACTCCTTCTGGACGTGTTGGATTAGAACTTACAGAATCAACAAAAACAAGTGATGATGATAATACTTTACTTGATCCCGCTTCAGGTTCTTATAACTATGCAGCTCCAGGAGCAGGAAGATATAAGATTGATCTAACATTAAAAAGTAAAGCAATTACCTCAACAGATCCAGTAGCACAACTTGCAGATGAAAATTTTATTCAGCTGTTAAAAGTTATTAATGGTGTTAAGAATGAAGAAGTTAAATATCCTATGTATGGAGAACTTGCAAAAACTCTTGCAAGACGGACATACGATGAGTCTGGTGATTATACAATCATTCCATTTAATTTAGATTTAAAACCCCATAGGGGACTTTCTGGTACAACCGCAGCTTCAGGTGTTGATGGTACTACAATATATGGAAATAATACTCTATTTTTGTCGGAATTAGATATAGGAGATCAAATTTTTCTCGGGTCTAATACTACAACTTCATCTATTATCTCAATTGCTAATAATACAAGATTATCAGTACAGACGACTCTTCCTACAAATACGCCAGGTGCAATAATTTACAACGAGTCTGAAATTTCTGCTGGTATGGATGCAGGTAAGGCTTATGTAAAAGGTTATGAATACGAGAGTATTGATACACACTATGTTGATGTAGATAAAGGAAGGAGCGAAGAATCGGTTACCTCATATAGTACTTCTTCGGAAATAGGAAACTATATCGTAGTTGATACTACTAGTAATCTATTTGATATTGGTTCTTCTGAGGTGTGTCAATTACATTCGGTTGAATATGGTTCTATTAATACAGCAAGTAATACTACATTAACATCAACTCAAGTTGGAACAGCAAGAGTTCGTAGTATGGATTGGGACGCAAGTTCTGGAAATACAGCATACGCAGACACAAATCACTCTAATTACAGACTATATCTTTGGGATGTCAATACTTCAAATAATATTACTGGTACTGTAGGTGCCGCAAATGCAAATAACAGAATTGTTCAATTAACTACTACTAGTACTTCTTATGCAAATGATGCCTATACTGGTGCAAGTATCACAGTTAATACAACAAGTGGTATTGATGTTACTAGTGATGTAAGAAATATAGATGATTATTATTCCAATACGACTATACAGACTTTTACTCCTACTACTGGTTCGAATTCAGTAACTTCGGGAACAGACACATCCACCCTTGCAGTTGGAATGGAAGTAACAGGATCAGGAATCCCCGCAACTGCAACTGTTTCTTTTATTGATAGTGCAACAGCTTTTCATTTTTCAACTGTGGTACCAGCAGTTACAGGTACTTTTACAACTGTCAATGGTCAACCCACAGCAAGTGCGGGTGATACATCTTCTCTCGTAGTTGGAATGACTGTAACTGGTACCTCGATTGCTGCCGATACAACAATTGCTTCTATTACAGATGCTGCAGTATTTGTTCTTTCTCAAAGTGCAGGTGTCGGGGCGGGTGCACATTCTTTAAAATTTAATTTAGCTACCGCAAGTGCAGCTACTGCTTTAACATTTGCGAGACATTTTGTTGTGGCTAATACTGTATTATCTCAGGCATCTATCGCTAGTACTACTTACGAAATAGATTTTAAAATCAAAGATGTAGAGAGTATAGTAACCTCAAAATTATCAACAACTCACGGAGCTTTATGTACAGTTAATACGTATGCAGATATTGCTGATGCAGGAAAATATAATAGTAGTAGTTCAGGTAATACAATTTTAGGTAATACAGATAAAAATAATCTTGTCTTTTCCTTGCCTCAAAGCCCGATTAAAAAAACTACAATATCAGGTAATACAGTTAGTTACTCGTTTAAAAAAGTAGCCAAAAATCTATCATCAGATGGTGATGGAAAATTAGCTATTACATTACCAGATTTTCAATTCATGCCTGGCGCGGGAACTTTAACCAGAGACAATGCAAGAGAAAATTTTATTGTAATTGTTAAGAATAATGATAATAATGCAAATACATTTTCCAATGCATATACATATGATTCCACTCCAACTGCCAATTTGACTAACTCAAGAACATTTGCAGGTGGAAATTATCTTGATTTATCAGCACTCGATTCTGCAGGCAATACAATTAGACCTGTTACGATTACGGCGAATAGACAAACTGTAACCATAGAATGTAAAACTGATGATGTTTTCGTTGCTGATGTTATATACTCCGTAGAAAGTTCTGCTATACCAAAAGAACCTGGACCGAGAACGAAAACAATAGTTTCAGGAAACGGATCATCTATTACTGCAACAACTGGAACTCCAAACTTTACACCTATAAATTCTATAGAAGAAGGCCAATTTTATTTTGAAACACCGAATCAGACACAAACTGAAAGAGATACTCTTCCTGTTTCAGACGCATTTAATTTAGTAAAAGTTGTTGATTCTGGACAACCATTTATTGATGTTACAGCAGCAATGATGACGGCTTCTGCCAATAATATTACTGATAGATATACATTTGAATCGGGTCAAAAAGATAATTTTTATGACCACGCTACTATAAAGTTAAATGCCGGCCAACCCGGACCCGCAGGTAAAATTATGGTTATTGTAGATTACCTTGAATGGGATGGCGGTGAGGGTTATCATTCTGTAGATTCATATCCCGCATCAGGGTCTTATAATAAAGCAGATGCCGCAAGTATTAAAGAATTTAGTTATAAAACAATTCCAGATTTTACTAGCCCCACAACAGGTGAAACCCTTGCTTTGAGAGATTGTATCGATTTTCGCCCAAGAAGGGAAAATGAATCAAATGATTTAACATCTAATACAGCGGCAATTGAAGGAATTCCAACTCCAGATCCAGACGGCACAATTACTGCAGGGTTCACGTATTACTTGTCAAGAGTAGATAAAATAATAATTACCAAAGACAGAAAATTTAAAGTACTTAAAGGAGAATCGGCACTAAACCCAGTAGCACCTCCAGATGATGAAGATTCGATGACATTATATTCATTGAGTGTTCCCGCATATACTTTTAATCTTTCTGATATTACTACACGATATATTGATAATAAACGATTTACCATGAGAGATATTGGTAAATTGGAAAAGAGAATTGAACGAATAGAATATTATGCGGCCTTGACCATACTAGAAAAAGAAACCGCCGCAAGAGATTTTTCTACTGGTGGCGCAAGAGATTCTTTATTCAATCCAACAGGAACGGCATTTAAGAATGGTATATTAGTTGATTCCTTTAGTGGTCATTCTGTAGGTGATGTAATGAATGATGATTATAACGTTGCAGTTGAATATGCTACAAAACGTATGAGACCTGGATTTTATTATGATAATCATCGGTTTACATATCATTTAGCATATAGTAATAATGTAACAAAGACAGGTGATTTGATTACTTTACCTTATACCGATACAAATTTTATTGTACAACCATTTTCAAGTAATACTCAATCCCTCAATCCTTTTAATATTACAAATTGGATTGGTACAGTAAAAACATATCCCGCTTCTGATACATGGTTTTCACAAGGAGGAAGACCTGATGTTACAACAAATTTAGAAGGTCAGAGTGATAATTGGACATTAAGTCCATCTACTGGTAGAAAAGGATTTGGTTCTCAATATGATGATTGGAGTACTAACTGGTCAGGAAAACAAATAACAGAACAACCACAGATTAGTGTAGATAAAGTAGGTAAAACAGGTAAAGCAAATAGAAGTACATCAGAGATGAATGATTCTAAGTCAAGAATTGGAATTAGTGCCAATACTCCACCAGAATCAATTCTTAAAACAGTAGGTAATAAGGTTGTTGATTCAACAGTTGTTCCGTATGTAAGAGGACAAACTGTTCAATTCGCGGCAACAGGATTACAACCATTTACTAATGTTTATGTATATTTTAGTGAAACTGATGTATCTGCAAATGTAAGACCAGCAAGTAAAATAACACTTTCTTCTGTTAATAGTACATTTCAGGTTGGAGAAACACTTAAAGATAGTGCAAATAATTATGGAACAATTTTATTGGCGTCCAATACAGTTCAAAATGCCGCCACAGTTTTCCTTTCAAATATAACAGGAAATACTGCCGCAACCAATTTACTTCCATATGGATCAGCTAATTCTCTTCCAGAGGGTCAACGTGAAACCTTTCCTGCGACTATTGGTGATATTTCTCATGTATTTGTGGTAGCTAATACTGTACAAGGAGTAACAAGTTCAGCATCAGCAACCGTTTCAACTCGTTTACATTTTGAAAAAGGAACCGCCAACGGTATTATGAAAACAGATGTTTCGGGTCAAATTGCAGGAGAATTTTATGTCCCTGATGCGACTTGGAGATCGGGAAATAAACTTCTTAGAATTACAGATAATAAACTTGATAATGTTGCCGCTACTATTACTGCATCAGAATCAACATTTGTAACAAAAGGAATTTTACAGAATCGTGAACAGTTAATAATTTCGACAAGAGAAACTATAAATCAAAGAGAACTTCCTAATGATGATGCAATTGTTACTGATACTACTTCACGTTCAACAGAAAAAACAAATTGGATTAATCCAACATGTCAAACATTTCATGTTGATCCCAGTATATTTCCAAAAGGGTTGTTCTTAAGAAATATTACTTTGAATTTCTATTCAAAAGACACATATCTTCCCGTTACATTACAGGTGAGGCCAATTGTTAATGGATTCCCAAGTGCTTCTAAGGTTCTTCCATTTGGTGAAGTTGTATTAGATCCAGATCAAGTACAAGTTTCGACTACTGCCAATTCATCAGTAGCAAATACAACCACAAGTACTATATTTACTTTTGAGTCTCCTCTTTATCTGTCTCCAGATGAATATGCATTAGTCATTACATCAAATAGTCCAGATTATATTTTACACGTTGCAGAAGAGGGTTCAACATCTACTGGATCTGTTGCTAAAATATCTAAACCTCCATATGTTGGTTCGTTCTTTAAGCCACAGAACTCGGGAATTTGGGAAGCTCAACCAAATAAGTACGTAATGTTTAATGCACAAAGAGCTGATTTTACTGTAGGAGCAGGTGGAAATACAAACTTTGCAAAATTTATGACTCATGCAAATTCTGCATTGGGTAATACATCAAATGTACTGGCAGACAAATTTAAAGTTGGAACTTCTACAATAGAATTTAGTGATACAACTGTTCAATGGAAATATGCGGCATCAGATGTTTTGGAAACCTTTAATGGTGTAGACGGATTGAATGATGCATCCGAAAGTACTGCAGATTATGTAGTATTCAGTCCAGATCAGAATTATGAATTAATAGACCAAAAGAGATTGATCTATGGTTCTAATGGATCTTTTAGAATAAGAGCAGAGATGACATCTGCTAATTCACATGTTTCTCCTGTTATAGACCTTGATCGTTTGAATATAATTTCTATTGAAAATAATATTGATGATGGTGGACTTCAAGACTCAGACCTTTCAATATCGACAAAAGGATCTGGTTATGCGAATGTTATGCAGGCTACTACCATAATCGGTGCATATAGTGCAAACATAGTAGGTGGAGGAACTACAAATACTGCAACTGTGATGGCTCATGTTGAATTGACAATGAATGTTGTATCAGCGGCCGGAACTTTAGAAAGTGCCAATGGAGATTATGGAGTTGCTCCGGATAAGCCTGCGGCGTTTATTGTTGGTGAAGCAGTGATGGCTAATACTACAGATAATCAGCTGGGTGATGATAGTGGTGTTGTTGGAATTATTTCGGCTGTTACTCACTTGGACGGAAACACATCAAAGAACGTATCATCCGTTACTATTAAAACGAATGCCAATAATGACACAAGACCTAAAAGCTCGCAGGGTTCTGGCCCAG
>Ga0310121_10004284_pt1 | contig 12655 bp, 9 predicted proteins | sample CB27_Tmax_986_MG_FD_203504 | JGI IMG/M metagenome (GOLD analysis project Ga0310121, IMG submission 203504) | Marine microbial communities from Western Arctic Ocean, Canada - CB27_Tmax_986 | ecosystem: Environmental > Aquatic > Marine > Oceanic | place: Canada: Western Arctic Ocean | collected... | reverse complement strand
GAAGAGTTGCTGCAAGCGATGGGCGAGTTGGGTGTGTTTGGGATCTCCATCCCGGAAGAATACGGCGGCATGTTTATGGACCACCGGACCATGATCATCGCCACGGAAGAGTTGTCGAGAGGCTCGTTGGGCGCCGGCGGTTCGGTCATCACTCGCCCTGAGATCTGCGCAAAATCCATCTTGGTGGGCGGCACCGAAGAACAGAAACAACATTGGCTGCCCAAGATCGCCGCCGGTGAACACATCGTGAGCGTGGCGGTCACCGAGCCAGACGCCGGATCCGATGTGGCGTCGCTGAGTGTGAGCGCACGAAAAACAGAGGGGGGCTACCTCATCAACGGCGAAAAGACCTGGTGCACATTCGCTGGACGGGCCGACCTGCTCTGCCTATTGGCTCGAACCGGGAGCCCAGAGGACGGCCATCGGGGGCTGACGCTCTTCTTGGTCGAAAAACCCAGTCGGGTTGCCGGCGATGGCGATGAGTACTCGTTTGAATACACGCAACCCACGGGAGGCACGATCTCCGGCCACGCCATACCCACCCTTGGATACCGGGGCATGCACTCGTTCGCGACCAGTTTTGACGACTACTTTGTCCCCAAGGAAAACAAAATTGGCAAGGAAGGTCGGGGGTTCTACCTCCAAATGACGGGATTTGCCGGCGGGCGGATTCAGACGGCAGCCCGTGCTGTTGGCGTCATGGAAGCGGCCTTTCGATCGGCCATCCGCTACGTCAATGAACGGCGTGTGTTCGGGAACAGCTTGGGTTCGCTGAGTTTGCCACAGCACAAAGTGGCCGAGATGGCCGCGCGGATCCAGGCAGGACGCCAATTGACGTACGCTGTGGGCGATATGATGGATCGGGGCCAGGGAACGCTGGAAGCATCTTTGGTCAAGTTGTTGACCTGCAAAGATGCGGAATTGGTGACCCGGGAAGCCATGCAACTCCATGGGGGTATGGGATACTCCGAAGAGTACGCAGTCTCACGGTATTGGCTGGATGCACGGGTCTTGTCCATCTTCGAGGGAGCCGAAGAGGTGCTTGCGCTGCTGGTGATTGCACGGCAGTATTTACAGCAGTTTTTAGATGCACCCGAATGAAACTAAACGATCGCCCACCATGGATAATTCGAACGTACGCCGGATTCGGTGATGCGGAGGCCAGCAATGCCCGCTATCGGGCCAATTTGGCCCGGGGTCAGCGTGGACTCTCCGTTGCGTTCGATCTGCCCACACAAAACGGTTACGACAGCGACCACCCCATGGCACAGGGAGAGGTGGGCGGCACGGGTGTAGCGGTCTGCCACATGGGCGACATGGAACGCCTCTTCGAAGACATCCCCTTGCATAGCATCAACACGTCCATGACCATCAACGCCACGGCGCCCTGGCTCTTTGCGCTTTACCTGGCACTGGCGGAGCGTCAAGGGGCCCCGCGAGACATGCTGCGGGGAACCACGCAGAACGATCTCATGAAGGAGTTCACCGCGAGGGGAACCCACATCTTTACGCCGGATACAAGCCTGCGCCTGTCCCGCGACCTCATGGAGTATGCCGCCAAACACGTCCCTCGTTGGAACCCGATCAATTGTTGCGGCTACCACTACATGGAATCGGGCGCGTCGGCTGCCCAAGAGGTAGGATTTGCTCTGGGCAACGCCGCATTGCTTTTGGACGCCATCGCGCCGGTCGTGAAGAAGGTGGAGTTCGAACCCATCGTCAATCGGATCTCCTTCTTCATCAACTCGGGCATTGAGCTGGTCACGGAGATCGCAAAGGTCCGCGCGTACGCCCAGCTCTGGCGGACACTCTGCGCCGAGGAGTTCGGCGTCGACGACGCTCGCTTTCGCGCCGGATGCCAGGTCCGCTCCCTGACCCTGACGGCCAACCAACCCGAGGTGAACATTGTCCGCATCGCTCTGCAATCCCTGCCGGCGGTGCTTAGCGCGTCGGCTCGAGTGGGCGCTCTCCAGCTGCCCGGATTTCGAGAAGCGTTGTCCTTGCCGGATCAGGCCGAGCAGACCCTGTCGCTGCGGACCCAGCAGGTCATCATGTATGAGACGGACATCGCTGACCATCCAGACATCTTCGATGGGTCCATCGTGATCGAGGAGAAGACAGCGAGCATTTGCAAGGAGGCGCGCGCCATCGTCGACAAAATGCGCGCACAGGGATACGAAAAGAGCATCCACTGGGTGAGCGAGCAGCTCACAGAAGCCTTGGTCCAGTGGCAAGCCGACTTCGAATCGGGTGACCGGATTGTTGTAGGGGGGAACGCATTCCAAGAGCCGATTGGCCTGATGGCTCCCACGGCCGACCCGGTGGCGGAGAGCAATCAGATCGCCGTAGAGCGTCACCTGACCCGTTTGGAGGCGTGGCGTACACAACGCAACGAGGCCAACGTAGAGGCACGGCTTCAGACGGTCAAAGATGCCTACTTGTCCGGAAGCAACGTCGTGTCGGCGTCCATGGGATTGGCGTTGGCCGGTGGAACCACGGGCGAATGGACCCAGGCCATCGAAGACGTGGGAGGAGGCCGATACACGGCGCCACTTGGGCTCACCAGCAGCGCGCAACAGGCCCCGCTTCACGTCCCCACCACGTCCATTCCGGTGCGGCTGGTCTTGGGGAAAGCCGGCCTGGACGGGCACGTCAACGCGGCGAAGCTCTTGGCCGTGGCCTGTAGCCGCGCGGGATTCGAGGTGATCTACACGGGCATCAAGCAATCGCCGGATGCGCTGGTCTCGGCAGCCATTGAAGAAAACGCGGATGTGTTGGGCATCTCGTCTCTCTCCGGTGCCCACATTCACATCGCCACTGCGGTGCTCTCCGGCCTTGAGGAACGCGGCGCCGATGACCTGCCCGTGGTGATGGGGGGTGTCATCCCCGAGGCCGACATTGAACGCTTGCTGGACTTGGGGATTCGCGCTGTCTTCTCCGCCGGGCAGTCTTCGATGGGTGAAATTATTCAAACCATCGTCGATCTCGTGCAAGATCCGGACGAGGGCACCGTTTGAAGAGACTCGTTTCAGTCCTTTTTCTGTGTGTGGCATTGGCCAGCCACATCGCACCGGTGTCCGCTCAGAACAACAACCTCGTAAATGTCCTCCAACAAGCCCTTGAATTCCGAAAGGCGGGCAAGCGCCGGGCGGCGCTGAAGGCCTTTCGTGTGGCGGTCAAACTGGCTCCTGAGAACGCAGAGATACGGTATAATTACGGCGTTGTGGCCCTGGAAGCCCGGGAGCGCTTTGAGGCCATGTCGGCCTTCCAGCGCGTGGTCACCCAGGATCCAAAACACGCCCTGGCTCAATTCAATCTCGGCAAACTACTCAATGAGCAAAAGCAGCCAGGGGACGCCCTCCCCCATTTGTTGCGCGCAGCCGCGTTGCTTCCCAAAGACCCGGCGGCACAAGTGGAGTTTGCCTGGACGCTCGCCTCGCTCGGACATACGGACCGCGCTGAAGCAGCCTTGAAGACCGTCCAGAACCCGACCGCTGCCCTCCACAACCTGCGCGCGTTTCTGGCCCTTCGCCAGGCGCGCTGGTCCGATGGGGTCACGCATGCCACGGCTTCTGTCCGATCCGCCCCCACACGGATCGAACACCGTGTTCTATTGGCCACAGCCATGCTCTACACGGATGGACGCCCTGCGGCCGTCCGCGCGCTCAAGAAGTTATTGGAAACCGATGCGGGACGTCGCGTCACCAACATCGTCTACACGCTGGGGCTGGCCGCATTCTTGGACGGCGAGCTTCGGGAAGCCAAGCATCGCTGGAGTGGACTGCAAGGACGAAACGCGGCTTTATTCAACCCGAACAGCCCTGAGTTTGATCCCATGGCGTTCGCCACAGAGAGCGACATGACCTATCTGCGCTGGGCCAAGGGATGGTTTGGCCCCGGCGCAGCGCCCGTCGCCCGAGTGCTCAACTTACGCGCGGTGGGTTCGCAGTGCCACCCCGGCCCCATCCTCACGACATTGCTAAACAAAGGGATCGCCATTCAACGCTGTTTGGGAATGCTTCAGATGCCTGTCCCGATCACCATCGACATGAACGCGGGAGCTTTTGAGAACACCCGAGCGACAGTGCGTAATCGGACGGAGCAATGTTTGGTGGAACAACTCAACGGTCTCGTAGTGCCCAACGTGACCGCCACGTGCTCTGTGACGGCCTCGGTCCGCTCCGCGCGTTAATCGACGACAGAAACCGACCGCGCCTGCAGCTCGTCCATAGACAAGGGTGACGTTCCCCGGCAGTGACCAGTGAGCACGTCGTCGTGCGCTGCGTTGAAGCACCGCAGCCCAACACTCATTTGCGTGCCATGCTCCGTTGGCCGCATGCTCTCTATGGTGATCTCACACGTGATCGTTTCGCCCGTAAACACGGGGCGATGCCACATGCATGTCATCTCCCGTGCCCAAATGTTCATGGTGCTGCCGAGCCGCGTCGGCAGGCTCGCGGTCAGCAAGCCATGTACCACCAATCGCCCCTGTGCGTCTGGCTCTTGATGATGCGATGCGTCATCTCCGGACAGTCGGGCGAATGTTTGAACGTCTTCCGTCGTGAACGAACACGCCGTCGATAAGACATCTCCTACCTTCATAGTCCCTCCAGCCCCAGGATAGACGACTCGCAAAGAACCGTCGAGCCACTCAACTCTTGACGGCATGTCGGGATGACGGTAGCACCCGTTAGCCAGCCAATGGACGGTGTGGCGGGAACATGCACATGAGCGGATTGAAAAACATTGTGCTTTTGGGGGCCCTATTCAGCCTGAGTGGCTCATGCAGCGGCGGGAGTAGCGGAAGCGTTCCTCAAGCCCCCCAGAAGAGTGACACTGGAGCCCCAGACACCGTGGCGACGGATACAGTGTCGGACGATGTCATCCAAGACACCGTGGACGTGCCCGACGACGTCACTACACCCGAGGTCTCCGATATCTTCACACCACCCGATGTTCCAGACACATTGGCTCCCGAGATCGCTGCACCCGACACAGCCACCGTCGATGCTCTGGAAGACACCACACCGCCGCCGGACCCCGCGTGTATCACCGATGACGACTGCGACGATGCGAACTTGTGCTCCACCGACAAATGCCTCGGCGGTGGAAAGTGCTTTCACCTCGGCATCGAGAATTGCTGCAACACGCCGGCGAATTGCAAAGGACAGATCAAACCCTGTGAAGCCTGGCAATGCAACGCCAACCAATGCGAGGTCGACAACGGCGATTGCGCCTCTATAACGGCCACTGTGTCTACGGTCTCTGGATTCAATTTGCAGGGATATCAAGACGGTCCGATAGAGACCGCCATGTTCGGTCGGCCTTCGGGCATGACCATCGACAGCCAAGGTGTCGTGTACGTCACGGATCTTATGGGCCACACCATTCGCTCCATCGCCAACGGTCAGGTTACCACCGTGGCGGGGGGATCAAACACGCAAACAGGCAAATGGTCTGTAAGTTCCCAGCCCTGGGGCTGGGGGGGCAATCTGGACGGCCCCGTGGCGACCGCGTTGTTTAACATGCCATCGGACGTGCTGGTGGATGATGCTACCGGAACAATTTATGTGTTGGACATGCTCAACCAACGCCTCAAACAGATTCAGGATGGAATGGTCACCACGATCGCGGGAGGCTCGGGCGCCGAATTCGCCGATGGTCCTGCGACCACCGCCACGTTCAGTTTCCCCACCTGCCTGGTGTTCGCCCCCGACGGCGGAATCTACATCGCCGACGCCACAAACCACCGGATCCGTCACCTCTCTGCAGACAAGAACACCGTCACCACTGTCGCGGGCTCGGGTGTCAAAGGTTTCTTGGACGGCCCCGCCGAGGAAGCTCGGTTCAATGAACCGTATTCCATTGTTGTGGACGGTACGGGCGCGCTCATAATTACAGACTACAATAATCAACGCATCCGAAAATTGGCCGACGGCGTAGTCAGCACCTTCGCGGGCTCGGGGATCGACTTCTGCCCCGCCGGGACCAAAGAGGACAAAGGCTGTACGACCGACGGCGCTTTGCTGACGGCCTCCTTTGCGTCTCCGACAGGGATGTTTCTGCACTCCAATGGCACGATCTACGTGGTGGAACAAGTGGGACACACCGTTCGCAGCATTGCCAACGGGTTGGTCGAAACCCTCGCTGGAACCGGTGAGGCAGGCAATCTCGACGGACCGGGCGCAACGGCCCAGTTCAACTTCCCCATCGACATTGTGGAACGATTGGACGGGTCGCTTTGGATCACCGATGAGCAGAATCAGAGCATTCGACAAATACTGTTCGAATAAGCGCCCCGCCTAGCCGCGTTAGGTGAGCACCTCAAAGACAATCCCGGCGTTCTCCAAGCGTTCCCGGAGCACATCGCCCAAGGCCGATGCTGGGGTGGCCACACCGCGCTTCAACGGGAGCTGGTCGCGCTGGCAAGCCAAGGTCAGAGCGCTCTCAGCGACCATCTTGGCGGTCTCTGTATAACCCGGGTCGCCCCCTCGAACTTGCGTAACCACACGCTCGCCGTCCCACTCGGCCACAAACTCCACGCGGAAGAACCCTTTTTCACGATCCTCGACGCTGGGGCCCGATCCCGATGGACGCTGATTCAAGAGAAGTTGACGTGTGGGTTCGAATTGGGCGAGCACAAAGAGGCCAGCCACCCCGGCCGCCAACCCACCGGCCGTCCACAGGGACTGGGTCTCGTAGTACTGTTCGTAATGGAAGTCTGGGCCATAATCTCCCCGAAGCGCAGCGCTTCGGCGGACAATGCTGGGGTCGATCACCGGCATGGGGATCACCCAACTGCCGCGCTCCTCATGTCGATGAAAACGTGATTTTTGCCGCCCCCGAACGGGACGAGCCCCGGTCGGCCGCTGGCCACTCCTCAATTCACCGTCGGCCAAAATCGCGATCAGAGACGCCCAGGTGCCCCCCGAGGGCGTGCCCTTGGCCTTCACGTAACTACGGATGGTCACCGACGCATCCGCCGGGAACTGTTGGCGTGTGAAGAGAACCCCCAAATCCGCTGGGATGCTGTCAAACCCGCAACAGCTCACCAGCAAGATCCCAGCGTCCCGCGCCGCTTCATCGAACTGCTCCCGGATCCCGTGTACAAAGGCCGGCTCTCCCGTGATGTCCAGGTAATCCGTACCGGTTGCTACGCACGCCTCAACCAGGGGTTCTCCGTATTGCACATAGGGCCCAACGGTGCTGAGCAGCACCCGGGTTTTCTGGGTCATGGCCTCCAGCGAATCCCAATCGCCGCTGTCTGCGACCACAGTGTCCACGGAGAGGGGCTCTCCTTGGCCATCTCGCAGTTCACTTGCGATGGCACTCAACTTTTCGGCGCTTCGACCCGCGATGGCCCAAGAAAGGGACGCGGCATCCGCATGACCACACAAATAGTCCACCACCAAGCGCCCCGTGAAGCCGGTTGCACCAAAAACGATGATGTCATAGGGGCGTTTTGTTGCCCGGGCCATGCTGCACTCCTTGAATGCCGACGCTATCCAACTCGGGCCCCATCGTCAAACGAAGCGCCCCATGACGTTATGAATCGGTGCGAATGGTGGGACGACCGGCCCGGCGCTGCTCGGCAGCCGGCCAAGGACAATGTCGGCAATTCGAGCCACAGCAGCCCTCCTTCAGGGCCAACTGATCGGATGTCTGTACAAAGAGTCCTGTCTCTGGATCCATATATCCAGGCTCGCCAGCCCGGCACGCTGCGACATGTAACGCCCTGATTTCCGGTGAGAGTAGGTCACTCATGGTTCTTCCACCATTACTCGCTTCCAGTTGGATCGTCTAGCTTCACCAACAATACCTTTCGGAACCTATTGTGATCCAGCGACGTACTATGCTAATGAGTCCTTCCGGAATGCACCGGAACCCAGTGATGGAGAAACGATCAGCATGAGCCTCACACCTGAAGTACGACAACAATTGGATGACTTGGTCAATAGCAACGACGTAGTTCTCTTTATGAAGGGCAACCGGAACTTCCCTCAGTGTGGTTTTTCCGCCACGCTCGTGGACATCCTCAACGAGCTGGTCGACGACTACGAAACGGTGAACGTGCTCTCGGATCCTGCGATTCGCCAAGGCATCAAAGACTACACCGATTGGCCAACGATCCCCCAACTCTACATCAAGGGCGAGTTCGTGGGTGGCTGTGACATCGTGCGCGAACTGCACGGGAGCGGCGAGCTGCATACGCAGTTGGGTGTCGAGGAGGAAGAGGTCGCTCAGCCGACCATCACCATCACAGACGCAGCCGCAGAGGTCGTTGGTCAGGCCCTCGCCGCCGAAGAGGGCGCAGCCGGACTGCAGCTCTCGATCAACTCGCGCTTCCAGTACGATCTCTCCCTCAGCACGTCACCAGAGGCCGCCTTCACCGTGAAATCCAACGGCGTCACGCTGCTCCTGGATCGCGGCACCGCCAAACGAGCCAATGGAATCACGCTGGACTACATTCGCAGCGCTTCGAGCGAGGGCTTTTCCATCACGAACCCCAATGAGCCCCCCAAAGTTCAGCAGATGAATGTCACGGACCTGAAAACACACATGGATGAAGGGGCCGCGTTGTCTCTCTTTGATGTGCGCTCGGAAGAAGAACGCGCCATCGCCAGCATTGAGGGTGCCCTTATGCTCGACGAGGCCGCCGAAGAGAAGGTCATCGCCATGGACAAAGACGCCATGCTCGTCTTTCACTGCCACAAGGGTGGGCGGAGCCAACAGGCCGCGGAGTACTTTCTTTCCAAGGGCTTCACGAACGTACACAATGTGGAAGGCGGCATCGATGCGTGGGCCGCTACAGTGGACAAGAGCTTGGAACGATACTAGGCAACCGGTACACTAGAGCCAAGGAGTACAGCTATGGTCATCGGACTGCGAAAACGAATTAGTCGCTTGCTGGATCGTCTGGATGGGGAACGGAACCGAGTCTCGTCCAAGCCCTTTACCATCCAAACCAATGACGCGGCGCCACCGACGGCGCCACCGACGGCCCCAGCGACGGCCCCAGCGACGGCCCCAGCGACGGCCCCAGTTCCCATTCCGGCCACCGAGTCGAAGTCCACAGGCCCCTCGGCCATAAGCGCCGAAGCCGTGCGCGAGCGTGAGATGGTGCAAGCCCCTCGCCTGGCGGACGCGCCTGAGAAAGCCCCGGAAGAAGACGATGGGAGCATTCGAATCAAAGCCGAGGTCTCCAAGGCGGGCGACGAGTGCCGTTTTCTCACCAATCGCACCATCCTAGATGGCTTCTCTTGGTGGTACGAAGAGGCCCAAGACGCCGTGGACTCGCCGCTCCCTGCCGCGCTCTTTGAAATGGAAGGCGTGGAGTCTGTGTTGGTGGACGATTCGACCGTTGTGGTCACACGGGCCGGCGATCGATTCGCAGACTGGCGCCCAATGGCCACCCAGATTGGTGATTTGATTCGGGAGCAGCTCGATTCTGACGCAGCGCCCGTTGGCCAATCGGTGCTGGATTCCCTACCCGATTCCGTTGAAGTTGAGACCACCGTACAACAGGTCATCGAAACGGAGATCAACCCAGGCGTCGCGGCCCACTCGGGATTCATCACCTTAACCCACGTTCGAGGCAACAGCGTCACCATCAGTATGGGGGGCGGCTGCCAAGGGTGCAGCGCCGCGGATGTTACGCTTCGCCAAGGCATCCACAAGTCCTTCCGCGATGCCATGCCGTCCATCGGCGCCATCTATGACGATACCGATCACGCAGCCGGTCTCAATCCGTACTTCACCTAAGAGGATCGCATGCCCAAAGTACAGCAGTTCGAGTGCACCATTAAGACAGGAAATATTGGAACCGACTGCGATGTTGTGATGGCCTTCAATGGCCACCCCCTCCCCTTCGACGCGCCTTCCGGTGGCACCGCATCGGGCGAGACCTTCATCGGCTCCTTTGCGCCCATGAGTGTGGCGCACAGCATCAGCATCATAGGCCCCATGTCCGGCGAATGGCAGATCGACGAAATCGCGGTGACCTACCACCTGGAAATCGGCGAGCCCTACTCCGCACGTTTCGGTCCTATTGCCCTCGACACGACCAATCAAGTAAACATTTGGGCCGAACCCCCCCGACCGGCCTTCGACGTTTAGCCCAAATCCAGCGCCTAATTCCCGCGCCTTGACCACGAATCGGAGTGTACTGAGGCCGTACAATCGCGGTTGACGTTCCTCTCAATGTGGTGTTCAACCGTGAGCATGAACGTTGCTGCATCCCATCTCTCTTGGCTCATGTCGCCGCTGATTACACTCATCGCTTGCGGTGGACACATCGGAAACCAAACCAAATCGTCCCCCCTGGACGACATCGAAGCGGACGGGCATCGCCTCGTGGAGACCCGCGTCACCGCGACCGCCCCCTTGGTGGCGCTGATCAACGCGACCGTGCTCACAGCCACCGGCGCACGCCATTCGCCGGGTTACGTCGTCTTTGACGACCGGATCCGAGCGGTCGGTCCTGGCCATCCGCCCGAAAAGTTTGCGAACGCAACCCGCGTTGACGCCACCCAACACGTGGTCACACCGGGTTTGATCGACACCCACTCTCATTTGGGCGTGTACGCGAGCCCCGGCACCAAGGCACACAGTGATGGCAACGAGATGACCAACCCGGTGACGCCCGGCGTGTGGGCCGAACATTCCACGTGGCCGCAAGATCCAGGATTGGAGTTGGCCATCGCCGGCGGCATCACCACCCTGCAGATCCTCCCGGGTTCGGGCAATCTGATCGGCGGCCGTGGTGTGGTCTTGCACATGGTCCCTCATCGTGGGTCTCGAGCCATGCGCCTTCCCGGAGCGCCTGACACGCTGAAGATGGCCTGCGGAGAAAATCCAAAACGCGTGTACGGAAAACGAAAATCGGCGCCGTCGACGCGCATGGGAAACCTGCGCGCACAACGCCAAGCGTTCGCCAACGCGCAATCGTATGTGAAGCGATTGAAAAAGGAAGATCCGCCCGCCCGGGATCTCAACATGGAAACCCTAGCGGGTGTGCTCGCGGGGAAGATCCTTGCGCAAGTCCATTGCTACCGGGCGGACGACATGCTGAGCTTCTTGCAAGTTGCCGACGAATTCGGTTTTCGAGTCCGCTCCTTCCACCACGCGCTAGAAGCCTACAAGATCCGAGACATCTTGGCGGAGAAAGAGGTCTCTGTCTCTACTTGGGCCGACTGGTGGGGATTCAAGATGGAGGCGTACGACGGGGTTCCGGCCAATGCCGCCATGGTCCATGCGGCGGGTGGCCGCGCCATCATCCACTCCGATTCGGCCATTGGCATTCAACGACTCAATCAGGAAGCGGCCAAAGCCATGCACACAGGCCAACGAGTGGGATTGAACGTTGACGAAGACGCCGCACTTCGTTGGATCACACTCAATCCCGCGTGGGCCCTGGGCGTGGACGACCAAGTGGGCAGTCTGGAGGTCGGGAAGCGGGCCGATCTGGTCGTCTGGAACAAGAACCCTTTCAGCGTCTACGCCAACGCCCGCTGGGTCTTTGTGGATGGGCATTTAAGGCACAGCATCGACCGAGACGATCCGCCTTGGAGTGACTTTGTTCGAGGACAGGAGGTGACCCCATGAAAGTATTTTGCACGTCTCTCTTCTTGCTCATACTCTGGCCACTCTGTGCCCACGCTCAACCAACCTGCACGGCGATCACCGGGGCTACGGCCGTCCTCGACAAGGGCCGCGTAGCCAACGTCACGGTCGTCCTCCGAGGAGAACGCATTGAATCCGTCGCTACAGACGGCGCGGTACCCGCCGCCTGTACACGAATCGACGCCAAAGGAGGGTGGATCACCCCAGGGTTTATCGATCCCTACACCGATATTGGCATAACGGAAGTGGGACTTGAGCCCACCACACGCGACGCGGATCCGGGCGCCGGCGTGCCCTACAAGACGCCTTCTGTCCGACCCTCCTTTCAAGTGGCGGACGCGTACAATCCACGTTCCACCCTGATCCCACTCGCACGCTACGGTGGCGTCACCTCCACCCTCGTCGTACCCAGGGGTGGGATTGTGAGCGGTCAATCCGCATGGGCCGACATGGCGGGCAGCCGACAAGCGGACGCACTGCGCCGCACATCCGTTGCAGTTCACGCGACGGTAGGCGGTTCCGACCGATCACGCGCGGCCTCCTTTCACGCACTTCGCAGCCTCTTGAGTGAGGCCCAGACCTTCGCAAAACGCCGGGCCGATTGGGAAAAATCCCGCACCCAACCCTTTCAATTCGGCGCGCTCGATCTGCTCGCCATGGCCCCGGTCCTCAATCGAAGTGTGCCTCTGGTCGTGCGCGTCCATCGGGCGTCGGACATCGAAGCGCTCTTGCGGCTCGCGAAGCGCTATCAGATCCGTCTGGTGGTCGTGGGCGGCGCCGAAGCATGGATGTTGGCCAAGGAGTTGGCCCAACAACAGGTCGCCGTAGTGGTCAACCCCTTGGTCATTGGCCCCGTTTCCTTCGATCAGATCCACGCCCGTGCGGACAACGCCGCCCTTCTAGGCCGGGCCGGCGTGCCGGTCATGATCAGTACGTTTTGGAGCCACAATGTGCGGACTCTTGCCCAAGTGGCTGGCAACGCCGTTCGAGCCGGATTGCCCCACGACGCGGCCATCCGCGCGCTGACCAGCAC
>Ga0310121_10004281_pt1 | contig 12659 bp, 8 predicted proteins | sample CB27_Tmax_986_MG_FD_203504 | JGI IMG/M metagenome (GOLD analysis project Ga0310121, IMG submission 203504) | Marine microbial communities from Western Arctic Ocean, Canada - CB27_Tmax_986 | ecosystem: Environmental > Aquatic > Marine > Oceanic | place: Canada: Western Arctic Ocean | collected... | reverse complement strand
TTAAGTTTGACCAAACTGGTCACCTATTAATCGACAGCGCCAATGTTGGCGCCAATGCGGCGACCGCCTGGGGTTTCCAGGGTCCCGGCTTAGGGATTAATCCGACAAACCCGGGTGGCGCCACCTTGGAAATCACTGGCGGTGTGTTAGATGTCCTTGGTGTCACTGGTGCTCCCAACGGTAATTGGTTCCAAGTGGGGTGGCAGAATGATGCTACGCTCTTGATGTCAGGCGGCGAAATCAATTCGGGTTTGTTCACGTTCCGTCAAAACGCCACCCCGGCTAGAACCGACACTTCAGGGTTTACGCTTGATATGAGCGGCGGAGTTTTCAATGCGACGTCTATGTCACTTCCCGGAGGTCCCGATGGCGATGGCGCTGGAAACCCCGGTCCCGGCGTGAGCGTAACTTTGTCCGGCGATGCTCATCTGAACTCCAGCGGTGGAGTCTCCATTGGTGGAATCAATTTTCTGGGGGACCCGATATTTGCCGATTGCGGGGGGGCCGACGACTGCTCTCCTAACATGGTCATGAGTGGCAGTGCCAAGATAACCGCGCCTGAACCTGCTCCTGGGACAGACCTATTCCAACTACTTGAATTTGAAGCCGCCATCGCTCGGGGAGACATAGTAGCGGCCCCAGGATTCTCTCTTTCGGTCACGTATGATCCAAGCACGAATATCACGACTCTGCAATCCATTCCGGAGCCGACGACGATGGCTCTGTTGGGATTGGGGGCATTGCTCCTGGCCGGAGGACGACGAAGACGCTAAGAACCTGTGAACCCATCCTAAATCCCCCTCCTCCGGTTTTCGGGGGAGGGGCGTTTTTTTCGTTCACGGATGAAACCCAGCGAGGCCGAAGGCCGCAACCAACATCCCGCTTCCTCGAACAGTTTTAGGCGGGGCTAGCCGATTGATGGGCCGTAGGCCTTGGCCATTTGTTTGGCCGTAGGCCTCTGTCATCGTAGCCTAGGGCAACGCCCTAGGTCCGAGAGAACGAATTACCCTTTTGGCTGAAGGCCATGATCATCGTAAGCGACGGGTAAAGATGGCCTTCAGCCAACGACGGAAACCTATACCCGTTTCCTGGGGCGTTGCCCCAGGCTACGGTGATAAAAGGCCTTTGGCCAAGGGGCGCTAGCCTCCACATGAAGCCGACGCCGGCGCGTTCGGCTCACCATGAACTTAGCACCTCTGTAATACGTTGGTACGTTTGTATTTGTTGTTTCATGACCATTTCCAGGCTCGAACCAAGGCCAATGTCTTAACTTGGAGCAGGATGGTGTTAGCCTCCTGTGGAATTCGAAGCCCCATCAGCTTCAGTGGAGGGATGTACGATGTCTATACAGTCTCTGAAAAAGTGCTGTCTACTTTGTTGTGGTTGCTTTTTGCTTACTGCGTTGGTGGGCGGTAGTGCTAGTGGGCAGGACCACATTTGGGAAGACGTAGACGGACTGTGGAGTGATCCAAACAGTTGGGACACTGGCCAGGTCCCCGGTACTTTTGACTCCGTACGCGTTGATCGACCGGGTCGAACGTTAACATTCGACGGCGGCTCGGCGGTAGTCGATTTTATTCAGGGTCCCGGTTTTGAGGAGGACGGCGGCGGCACCTTTCGGATGACCGGCGGCACGTTTGAGGTAGATCTTCCTTTATCCAGTATTCTTTTTGGGTTAGCAGGTAATGGTCGTTTCGAGATGACAGGCGGTACCTTTATAGCGGATTTAATCAGGATGCGTCATGGCACCCCTGGCGCCGGCCCGACTAGTGAAATCCATCCCAATTCAGGGTTTACGATTGACCTGAGCGGCGATGCCTTCATGGATTTGACCTCTGGTATTCAGTTCCCTTCAGGCGCCGACGCCAGCGGTGGAACTTTGGGCGCTAACGTATTTATGTCCGACAATGCTCACGTAGCTAGCGAACTACGAACGGGAGGTCCCCTCTGGGGTGGACGACTTTGTCGTCTTGATCTGGGGGCAACTGTTGAGGATTGTCTTGCGAACCCTGACCAGCATTCACCCGGAAATGAGTCCATTATCAAAACATTTTGGGAGCCGAACCCCGACGACCCTAATGGGAGTGATTTTGGGGACGACGCCAGACTTATCATCAGTGACAATGCCAAGAGGACCTTTCATTTTGACGTAAGAGAGCAAAATCGTTACGGTATCGAGAGGGGAATCATACAGGCTGGCCCAGGATTCAAACTTATGCAAGATTTTGATCCAAACGGTGGGAGATTTGACATAGGTATTGGTGGATTTACAGGTGAGACTACGCTGTTTGTCGTCCCCGACACTGGCGACCCCGCCGACCTGAACATGGACGGATTCGTCGATGGATTGGACCTGGGAATTCTGCTAGGCAACTGGGACCAAACCACGACTCCCGACATGGGTGAGCTCAACGGCACGCCTCCAGTAGATGGCTTGGACCTGGGTATCCTCCTGGGTGCCTGGAATCCCCCACCCTTGAGTGCTGCGGTCGGTACCGTGCCCGAACCGGCCTCGGCCGTTTTGCTAGGACTTTGCTTCTGCATGTTTGCCGCGCATCGCCGCCATCGGGCAATTGACACCACTACAGTCAGTAGTGATGATTAATTTGTAAGAAGTATGATTCTAGCAAATCAGTCCGAAGGACGCGGTCAGCCGCGTGAGGGCCGGTCGGTTGGCGGCGGTGCTCGGGCAGTATTCTATTAGTTCAGAGATCAGGCTGAATCCAAAGGAGTAGTTGCTTTACGGAGTACAGCGATTTGTTCGCTTGTTGGAGAAGGCCATCCGCTGAAAGGTAGAAAAACATGAATCAACGATGCAGGAAGTGTCGTCCCGGGACTAAGTAGCTAGCCCCGAAACCTAGGATGGCAACGCAACTTCGGCGTCACCACTCTAGGTAGTGGGGCAGATAGGGGTCTATGCCTCAAGGTATAGACCCCTTTATTCCACATACAAGCTAGAAACTAAACGCAGAGGACGCAGAGTGGCAGAGGGCCGCAGAGGAGGGACGGAGATTGAGAAAGAAAAATTGTTAATGAGGACAGGTACAGGGTGAGCGTAATTGCGAATGCGTTGTTGGCATCGTATGAATCGTCAACAGCTTTCAGACCAACGGAAAGAAATCCTCACCTGTTCTCTGCGTCCTGTTCTCTGCGCCTCCGCGTCCTCCGCGTTTAAATCTACAACTTTAACGATGCTGCGTTTGGCTAAGGTATTATCAATGGTTGTTGTTTCATGACCATATCCAGGCTCGAACCAGGGCCAATGTCTTAACTTGTAATATGGACTTGTTGGCGTCCTTCGGGAATCGAAATCCTATCCTCTTCAACGGAAAAATCTACGATGTCTCTTCGGAAAGCTCGGTATCTTGTGTCCAAAGGTGGGATTATGTTCTCGGCCGACTATGACAATGGTTCACGCCAATCGTCAAGCTTCAGGCCTTCGATCCACTCAAAATGCTTTGTGTTACCGGTCACGAGCGTGAGACCATGTACCAGGCCGGTGGCGGCGATGATCAAGTCGGCGTCATTGTGAGGCTGGCCGGCGATTCTCGCGGCCGACCATAACGTCGCGGCACGACGAAGAACGGCTGTATCAATTGGCTTGATGTCACTGTGGTTGGCGAAGATTTCAAAATACTCAACCTGTTTGAGAGCGTTTTTCTCCTGGAGACCGCGCAGCACTTCGTACCAGGTGAACTCAGAGAAAGTGAACTTCTCATGCTGCTGCAGATAGCCGGAAGCACGACGCCGGACGCTCCGATTGCGTTGCTTCAGAATCTCCGATACCGTGTCAGTGTCGAGCAGCGCCAAGTCCATTACAAATCGAGATCGTCGTTACGAGTTGACTGGCAGCGGGAAAGGATGGACCCTTCGACCGCATCGACCTCTTCGTCCGAGAGCCCCCGAAAGACGGCACACCAGTCGGGCAGTTGCAACGGATCGCCGTTGTCCTGACCTGGAGCTCCGGCAGACTGATTGTCTATTAATACGACTGGCTTGGCCTCTTTCCCGTTGTCAGCGGTATCGACATCGATCAGCTGGACAATGATCCTTTGCCCGGCGCGCAGCTCATGCCCCAGCACCGCCTCGTAGACCTGCCGTTCGGATTGACTTAGTTCGCCGACGTTTCGGGTGATCGATTCCATACTCCAAGTATACGCGATTTTGCCTACCAAGGGCAAGGAAACTCTAGCTCATGTTCTCGGCCGACTATGACTATGGTTCACGGGGTTAATGATGTTAATGATGTCTGCCGTCATTTTGGATAGCCGGAGGGCCACGCCCTCCGGTGCGCTGCCCGAGGGCGTGGCCCTCCGGCTAGGAAGCTGATGCCGAAGTTTTGTATGAATCCTAGGTTTCTGTTCGGATGCGTTAAAATCTGGAACATTATCGATGCTGCGTTTGGCTAAGGTCTAACCAATAATCGAGCGTCGCCACTGCCCGGGCTCCCACATCCACAGAAGGCCGGTTTCGATGGGGCCCCGAGCTGGCTTGGTTGATCGCGAATATTGACAAAAAACGGGCTGTGTGATATCTTTTCTCTATAGGAATCTGCGTTTCTATCGTGTGAACATACACCTCTTTGTGTGCGACGTAGGGCCCAAGGCGATTGTGCTCTTGACCGTGATCCACGCCAGCCGTGACATTCCGAGTCGGTTGGCTGAAATGGCTCCGACACTCGCTGCGGAAGTGGATCTGCTGCACGAGCAGCTGCGACGTGGGAAAAAGCATTAACTACCAACCAATTGGTGAGGCTAAATTTAATCCACAACCCGATCAATTCGAGCGATTGCGTGTGGCGGCAGCACGAGAGGGAGTTCCGGCATCACGCGGCCTGCCGGCTGGTCGCGTCGTGAGTCAGGGTTTTTGTTCGCCGCGGGAGTGGTTTCGTCATCCAGCAGCCGGACTTCCACAGGCCGGCCCAGCCCGCGCAGACCGACAGAATGCTGCCGGCCGGTCAGATTTGCGATCAGCAGTCGCATTTGCCCAGGCTTTCTCAGCACGAGGCCGACGACCGACAAGGCGTCCGAAGAATCGATCTGTTGCACACGTCCTCCCGCAAAATCACCGATGTCGCGCAGTACGTGATACACAGGAAAGACATCTCCCGGGGTGGACGGAAACTGGCTCGGCCGAGATGTGACCTGATCGGTGTCCATGACGCCCTTCCAGCCGACCGTTTCGTAGTAGGTCGTACTGTGCGCTCCCGCTTCGGCCAGATATTTGACGCTACCGAGCGTCCAGGCTGCGGCGAATCGCGTCGACTGTCGGGCGTCGACGTCCGAGGGCAGTTCTCCAGGAAGCGGTTCCTGGCTGACCTGCTGTGGCCGCAACGTGATCGGACCGATCATCAGCGGTCGCTCGCCGGCAAATTGCTGCGCACTGCGGACGGTGTCGGCCTGGATGGGCAGCGTCTCAATCATCGAGGCATTGTCGACGGCGTGAATCTGTGGATTGATCGCATAGCAAATTGCTTCGAGGCGGTCATCTACGGGACGGTCGCGGTTTAAGTCGACGAAGTTGGAGTCATTGCCCACGCCGATCAGCGCTTGGCCACTCACTGGTTTGAGGAGCGTGCGCGGCAGCCGGTGCAGTTGCTTGTCGACTCCGATGCACAGAAACGCTGCGACAGGCGGGCTCGTGGCGCGCAACTCGCTGACAAGCCTCTGCAGTTCTTGCTCGGGTTGCTGGCCAAGATGGACTCCGACCTGGAGCGTCAAATCCAAAGCCCCTGCCTGACGAGCGGCCTGTCGGAGTTGCCCGGCAAAAGCGTCGTCTGCTGGCTGCAGATCGACTCGCAGGTGATCCAAGTGAAGTGCCTTGAGCCGTTGTATTTGGCGGTCGGTGAGTTCCTCCGTTTCGCTCGATACCTGCAGGCCGATGCGGGGTAGCGACGATTGTTTTTCGCCGAGCGTGAGTACCACTCGGCCGCCGTCTAGCTGAATGTCCGGAATGAATCCCTCCACGCGGAAGCGGATTTTCTGAGAAATCTCTGTGCCTTGCTTCACTTCCACGGGGTAGGGCAATTCCAGAGGAGTGCAATAGGTCTTGAAGGACGCGTCGGTCCAGTTGCGCTGGTCCTCCATTTCAAACACCTCGCCTTCAAACTCCACGTGCGCCCAGAGATTGGGCGCAAGCTCGTGAGCGATGGCTTGAATCTCTTTGGCAGGCTGGTGAGGAGCGATGAACCTGGGGAACCGACCTTGCGACTGCTCACCGTTTACGTGCTGAATGCTCCAAGGCTGCCCTGCTGCCGACGGGCCGTGCAGCAGGCAGAAGCCAACGCGATTGCGGAGAAAGGTCGAGTGCGCGACGCCATGGAACGTGAACTCCACCTCGCCCGCCCGACTGCCGGTAATACTTCCCCGCCAGCGAAAGTCGACATCCCGCTCCTGACACGTCGCGTCGAACGTTAGAGAGAAGTGGTCGCCCTGGTCGTCGAGATCGACATCCGACACTTCGGGTTGAACCGTACCCCAAAACTGATTACGAATTGGCGCATTGATTCCGCGCAAGACTTCATAAGGTCCCGCCCTGACGTAGCGCAGAAAAGCTTTGTCAGCATCGAACACCATCGTGAGCGGACCTGCAGATAGCGGGATCGGCTCGGCGCCTGGCGCTGCCGAGCTGCCGCAGAGGAGAAACAATAGCGATCGAAGGAGGATGGATGTGCGGCGAAGTTCGAAAAGTTGCATGGTTTTTCCCAGGAGCTTCGGATTGATTTGCCGCTATGTTACCAGACCTGGGGACGGCGCGTATTTTTTTGACCATATCTTCGTCGGTGAAGAGTGATTACTGATACAATGCTGACCTCGCCTCCACAGGGCTAGTCCGTGGTGGAAGCGAAGACTGGTCTGCTATAGTCACGAAGCGAAACCCACGCCACCATCCGGGCTCGTCCCGGTGGAGCGATGACTGGTGAGCTAGAGCATTAAACTCTCCAAAAAATCGGCCGAGAGGTTCGCGTAAAGCAACTTCGGAGCGTAACCGAGGCCGAAATAACCCGCGGCCTTGGTTTCGGCCTCGGTTTCGTGCCGACGGTAAACAAGCCCGACTGCTCGGCCGATAGACGCTCATTGTCGCGTCTTTAGCTGACCAGTCTACGCTCCCACCGGCACGGGGCCGGCGGAGGCGGCAAGAATCACAGCCTCTCCGAGTGGAAAAAAGGGACGCGAGTCGGTGGAGTCCTGGCGATCCGACATTGTGGTTCACTATAATCCGGAGATCAATAAATCGCTTCACCAGGAGCTAACCGATGGAGTATCGAGGTTGATCCTCCCTGGAATAAACCAGCTAGCCGAGAAACTCTCCGGGAAAGTGATCTTCGGGGAGTCCGAGGAACTCCTGCGTCATGGCTACGACTGGTGGCCGGTAGCGGCCATGTGGCGGAAACAAGGAAAGTCCCCGCACCGCCCCGATGCCGTCTGCTTTCCCGAGTCGGCGGATGACGTCCGCGCGATTCTGCAGTGGTCTTCCCAGACCGGTCAACCCTTGACGCCATGGGGCGCGGGCTCCTCGGTGACCGGTGCCTGTTTGCCCAGTTCAGGAGGAATGACCGTCGATTTTTCACGAATGAATCGCGTGATCGACTTCAGCGAGACCGATTGTTATGTGCGAGTCGAACCGGGCGTGATGGGAGATCGCCTGGAGTCCTGGCTGAATGATCGCGGCTTTACACTGAATCACTCGCCCCAATCGCTCGATCGTTCCACGGCCGGAGGTTGGGTGGCGACTTTCGCGACGGGACAGTTTTCCTCGAAATACGGCGGAATCGAGGATCTGCTGCTTGGTCTGGAGGTGATTCTCCCGGACGGGAAGACGGTCCGCAGCCATCTGACCCCGCGCAGCGCGACAGGGCCCGACCTCAAACAGATCTTCATTGGAGCGGAGGGGACTTTGGGGATGACAACGGAGGTGGTGCTCAAAGTCTTTCCCCGCGCGGCACATCGTCTGCTAGGCGCCTTCAAATTTCCGTCGGTCCAGGCCGGTACGAAGGTGATGCGTGCGATCATGCAGTCGGGCCTGCGGCCGATGCTTGTTCGATTTTACGACCAGGACGAAGCTCCGCACGCGATGCAGGACGAAACCTGCTGCGATTGTGTACTTTTCCTGGGAACCGAGGGAGTCAGGCAAGTGGCCGAGGCGGAGTATGCCGTCTGTGCAGATCTCTGCCGCGACGCTGGAGCTACAGAACTTGGCGCGTCACCGGTGGAAGCGTGGATGAGCCGGCGTTTTGACTTTTCGACTTTGGAAGAGTGTCTCAACCGACCAGGCGGCTATGCCGAAACGATTGAGGTTGCTCACTTCTGGAGTCGAATCGAGATCGTGCACAGCCGCCTGAAAGAAGCACTGCGCCCGATGGCCGATCAGGTGATGTCTCACTTTTCCCATCTCTACGACCAGGGCACCTCGCTGTATGTGATTCTGCTCGGTCAGGCGCCCGATGACGCAGAGGCCGAGCAGCGACTGCTCAACATCTGGGAGAAGGCTATGGAGGTTTGCTTGGAGGAGGGAGCGACCATTTCGCACCACCACGGAACCGGGCTGGCCCGCAATTCGTACATCGCCAGAGAGCGAAGCGGCGATCATCACCTGCTCGAGCGAATTAAGAAAGCGGTGGACCCGGATAATCGGATGAATCCTGGAAAATTAGGACTGAGGGTTTGAGATGGACACGCGCAGTGGCAAACAAATTCGCCTGGGAAGAATCCTCGACCCTGACACTGGCAAAGGGATTGTAGTCGCCTGTTCGCACGCAGTCTTTGCCGGACCTGTAGAGGGTTTGCATTCGGCAAGCGAAGCAGAACGAGTGATGGCCGCGCTGGTGGGGGCCGACGGTTTGCTCATTTCGCCAGGATGGGTGGAGCGGCTCACGCCGGTTTTCCGCGGCAAAAACAGGCCAGCCCTCATCCTTCACATGGACTGGAAATCGAGCGAACGCAATTTTCTTCCCGTCGCCGACACATTGCTGTGTCCCCTCTTTACAGTCGAGCAAGCCGTCGCGAGCGGTGCGGACGCCGTCATGACCTACCTCTACTACGGGCAGTCAGACGCCCAGCAGGAGCGCGAGGAAATTCAGCGAAACGCCGAAGTGGCCCGCGCCTGCGAGCGCTGGGGAATGGTTCACATCATCGAGCCTCGCAGTGCGAGCGAACAGCAGTGCCCCGAGAGCGTTGCACCAGCTGTTCTTGCCGCTTACGCTCGTATCGGAGCAGAATTGGGAGGCATGATCATCAAGACCATCTATCCCGGCTCGAGCGAGGGCCTCGGCGAAGTGGTCGAGGCCAGCCCAGTTCCGGTTCTCGTAGCCGGCGGGCCCGGAGGTTCCTCCCCGGACGACGTGTTACAACTCAGCGCGAACATTCTTGCGGCAGGCGCCAGCGGGCTCGTGTTCGGACGCAAGATTTTCCAGAGCGAGGATCCGGCCGGTTTGCTGGCGAAGTTGCGACGCGTTGTGCACGGGGATACCATATTATGAGCCGCCGCGATTTGCTAGTCGGAGTCGACGTTGGTTCGAGCGGGATTAAAACGGCTGTTTTTGACTGCTCGGGAAAGCGACTGGGTGAGGGAAGGCGGGACAACCATCCAGATCAACCGCGTCCAGGTGTTGCGGAGTACGATGGAAACCGGATGTTGCAGGCCACGGTCGCTTCGATCTGCGAAGCGATCGAGATGGCTGGAGCCGGCAAGGCGGACGTCGCGGCAATTGCCTTTGACGGGATGATCAGCGGGGTCATGGGAGTCGACTCCCAGTGGAATCCTACTACACCCTACACCACACCGCTCGACATGCGGTTTGGTGATCAACTTGACCGCATCACCGAGACCCACGGTGAGGAGATCCGGCGGCTGACCGGTTCGGGGATGGCGGTCATCGGACCAAAGATCGCCTGGCTTCGCGAGGCCTTCCCAGACGACTTCGCGCGGACCGAAGCGTTTGTCACGGCCACAGGGTTTGTGGTCGGAAAACTGGCCGGACTTCGCGCGACCGATGCGTTTATCGATTCTACCTATCTTTGGACGACGGGGCTGAGCGATACGCTCAACAACTGTTGGTCGGAGGAACTCTGCGAGGCCCATGGCGTTGATGTCAAACAATTGCCAAAGATTGTGCGACCGATGGACATTGTCGGTCGGGTAACGGAGGTTTTCGGCGAGGCAACAGGACTGGGAGCAGGAGTTCCGATCGTCGCTGGCGCGGGTGACCAGTCGGCTGGCTTTGTGGGCGCGGGAATGACGCGCGCCGGGATTCTGGCCGATGTGGCAGGGACTTATCCCATCCTGGCTCTTAGCACAGATAGTTTTGTCCCCGATTTGAAAGATCGGCGGATTGAGCTCTTTCCCTCGCCGGTTTCCGGCCAGTTTCATGCCTGCTTTATCATCAACGGCGGCGGGCTGACGCATCATTGGTTTGGGCAGCAATTCGGGGAGGGGGAGCAGCTCGGGGAGGGGGAGTACGGAGAACTCTTCGCGCGACTCGATACCGCCGCCGCCCAAATGTCGCCAGGGTGCGACGGCCTCTTTTTCAGTCCTCATCTAGGAGGACGCGTCTGTCCTATTCGGACGAATATGAAAGGCGCCTGGGTCGGATTCACTTGGACGCATCAGCGATCCCACTTCTACCGGGCACTTCTGGAATCGATCGCCTTCGAACATGCTTTAGGATTGCGCGCGCTCAGAAAGTTATTCCCCGCACAGGAACCCGACGAGATTCGAGGATTTGGCGGAGGGTCCAAGAGCGCCCTCTGGAATCAGATCAAGGCCGACGTACTGGGGCTACCCTACCGGGCCATGGACGAAGCCGATCAAGCGGTCTGGGGCGACGCGGTCCTGGCGGGTTGTGCGGTGGGGCTGTTTGACGATCTGACCACGGCCTGGGAACTCGCCCCGGCGAGTGGCAAGGTTTATCGTCCCGATCCGAGTTGTCACACGAAATACGAGCAACTTCTCCAGACCTATGAAGAAATGACCACGCCGTTGGAAAATGTTTTCGATAGGCTAGTGCTTTGACAACTCTTAGAAATGGGGTTCGTGACGAAGCACTAGAGTGAAAGAGACCCCGGGACAGGAGAACGGGAGATAACTGATGTCCTTTATATGCGGTTTGTTAATCGTGGTGGTGGCCGGGGCATGCAACGCACTGTTTGCCTTGCCGATGAAAAAAATGACCCTCTGGAAGTGGGAAAACCAGTGGGGTTTGTGGTCGGTTTGGGCCTTGGGCATTTTTCCCTGGATCATCGCCCTGTTGACCGTTCCCGACCTCGCGTCGGTTTATGGCCAAGTCGATTCGGAGGTCCTTTGGAAGACGTGGCTGCTGGGCCTCGGCGGCGGCGTCGGGATGGTAACCTTCGGCTTTGGGCTTTACCTGGTCGGTTTTTCGCTCGGCTTTTCTATCATCCTCGGCCTAACGGCCGCAACCGGTTCACTCGTTCCGCTCCTTCTTTCTCGACCGTCCGATCTGCTCACTCCAAACGGATATGTTTTGCTGGCCGGCCTGGCCGTCACGGTGCTGGGGGTGTCCCTGTGCGGGAAGGCGGGAATCATCAGGGAAAAGGGCCAACAACGTTCAGGCAAAGCGGCGGAACAAGCCGGGTCGGGAGGTAAGTTCTGGTTGGGCCTGGTCGTCTGTATTACCTCGGCCATTTTTAACGCGATGATTAATCTCTCTTTCACCGCGGGCGCGCCGATTGCGGAAGTTGCTCGGCAGGGGCTTGCGGGAGAAACCGCCGCGTTCCGCGCGACGAACGCAGTTTGGGCCATCGGAATGAGCGGGGCTTTGTGGCCCAACGTGCTGTACTGCGGATACTTGCTAACCAAAGGCGGCACCTGGCGGAGTTTCAAAGCACCCGGCACCCGTTCCTACTGGCTCGGGGGAATGGTGATGGGACTTGTCTGGATGGGCGGCTACGCCCTTTACGGCATCAGCACTGCGCTGCTAGGCGAACATGGCGTGACCGCCGGCTGGATTCTCTTTTTTGCCGTCACTGTGTTGGTCGGCAACCTGATGGGTTTCTGGACGGGGGAATGGAACGACGCGCCGAGGGAGGCCCGCCGCACGATGAAGTTAGGGGTTGGTATGCTCCTGCTGTCGATCTTGATCATCGGAATCGGCGGAACTGTTCTTGGGAACGGGTGACAATACGATTCGGTAACTCATGGCTAGCGCCTACGACTCAGTTGAGAACTGCTGACTTTCTATTTGAACCCATATTTCCCATTTGACCCCGTACTTTTTGGCATGCGATTTGCGCCAAGCCCTTGATAAGCAGTGTTATGGACGTTCAACATGCCACAGCAAGATCTCTCTGTCATCCTCAACGAGTTTGCTTGTGTCGACTAACCGGGTTATCATTTTGACTGCTCGGACACAGATGGGGTCCGCTACCGATACTCGTAGGCTAATATCACCATGCCCGATTCACGCTTTACGCATTGATTGACAGCCGTTTTTCGCGGCCCGGCGGAAGAGGTCAACCAGTTCTCAGGTGGCCAGCTTGACAACCGCTCGACGGCCGCAATCTTGGACCCTCCACTCGACCGACGCCGATGTGGGCTTACCCCATTCTATGATCCAGTGTTTTTTCTGCGGGAATCTAGTTCTAGGGGTCCGCTGGCTTGCCGTAGCGGAGCAGGTTGCTGAGGCGTAGCCGAAGTAACCT
>Ga0310121_10004280_pt1 | contig 12662 bp, 9 predicted proteins | sample CB27_Tmax_986_MG_FD_203504 | JGI IMG/M metagenome (GOLD analysis project Ga0310121, IMG submission 203504) | Marine microbial communities from Western Arctic Ocean, Canada - CB27_Tmax_986 | ecosystem: Environmental > Aquatic > Marine > Oceanic | place: Canada: Western Arctic Ocean | collected... | reverse complement strand
CATCGGCTCGACGCAACATCGGGATAATCTGGTCAACTCCATGACGTTTCTGTGCCATCTAAAAAAATCCTTTCCGGGCTAAAGCCCGGGCTGGACTCTCTCACATGCACTGGTACTTTTCACGGGGCGAAGGCCAATCTGACATCGATTTTAACGGCTCTCGCGTGACTTGCAAGTTATTTTCGGTGAGGTGGCCGTAGCAGTCTCACCGCTCAACCGGCGCGCAGCATGTCCAAAATCCCTGTACTGTCGCCGAACTGGTCCACTGGCACTCCAGCCTGTTGGAGCATTGTCAAATAGAGATTGGTCAGCGGGGTATCATCGGCAACACGGATGTGCCGGCCGCCATCGATCGCTCCACAACCACCTCCGGCAAGTAGGATTGGCAAGTCATCGTGATTGTGCCGGTTTCCATCGCTGATGCCGCTGCCGTAGACCAGCATGGTGTTGTCCAGCAGCGTTGTCTCCCCGTCAGGCGTTGCTTTGAGGCGACGTAAAATGTAGCCAAGCAGGTCTGTGTGGTAACGATTAATACGAGAGATTTGTGCCTGCTTTTCGGCGTCGTCTTGATGATGGGAGATTGTATGGTGTCCCATATGAATGTCGATCTCCGGGTACGCCTTATCACTTCCCGCGTTGGCCACCATGAAAGTGCAGATGCGTGTCGAGTCGGTCTGGAACGCCAGCACCATCAATTCCCCCATGAGTCGCACGTGCTGGGCGTAATCCTCTGGAATTCCTCGAGGTCGTCGGATGTGGCCATCGACGCCGGTCCCGTCAGACGGCTGCTGGATCGCTCGCTCGACTTCCCGTACGCTCTCCAGGTACTCGTCCAATTTGTGTTGATCCCCCTTGCCAAGCTGGCTGCGCAGACTTCGGGCGTCTTCGGCGACGAAATCAAGAACACTCGCACGGTCGCGGTCGCGGCTGGCCTGGGATCGATGAAGACCGTTGGGATCCTCCGACCCGAACAACCGATCGAAGACTAACGCGGGATTGACTTCTTTCAAGGCTGGCGTCGTGGGTGAAGTCCAAGAAATGCTGTTGCTGTAGGCGCAGCTGTAGCCGCTGTCACATTCTCCTGACAACTGGCCGAATTCGCAGCCAATCTCCAACGAACGCAATCGCGTCGCGTCGCCGAGGTGACGGGCCGCGACTTGATCGACCGACTCACCGACACGAATGTCTTTGCCATCGGTCTTGACGGCTTGGGCACCCGTTAGAAAAGTCGCCGCACTGCGGGCATGATCGCCGGGCCCGTCGCCGTTGGCCTTGGCTTTGTCATGGGCCAATCCGGAAACAATCAAAACATCGTCGCGTGATTCGGCCAAGGGCTCAAGGATCATCGGAAGATCGAAATCAATTCCCTCCGCCGTTGGCGTCCAATCCGGCATGTGGGCACCGTTGGGAACATACATGAAAGCCAGGCGTAGCGGCGCTTCGCGGTATCCAGCGGAATGGCCGTCGGCATACGCGGCGCGGTGGCCTCGTCCTGGTGTTGTCAGCATCCCATCCAATAGCGGAAGCGATACAGCCGTCCCCATGCCACGCAAAAAGGAACGACGCGGAATCGGTTTCCATCCTGGCATTCAATCGACCTCTCACTTGGTATCTATATTAACGGCAACGTGAAGCCAGTGAATTATACACATCACTCCGCGGCGGGTCGCCGCCGCTGAAAGGGATCGCTGCCAACGATCGCCGCCACGAGGCTTGAAAAGCGATCATCGGCCGCCGCCATCGCGCCTCCGATCTCGGCAACGACACATTGGTCATAGTATTCTAATCCACGACCAAGTGCGTAGGTCAACAGTTTTTCGACCAATGTCTTGCGAAATGCGTCCTGCTCCGCCAACAATATCTCTCGCAAGCCGCCAGCACCCCGGAATTGACGGCCATCAGGCAGCGTACCCAAATCATCGATCTCACTCGATCCATCGCTGTCACGCCCCCCATCGCTGTCACGCCATCTGCCAATCGCATCGTAATGTTCCAATGCAAAGCCCAAGGGGTCCATCATCTTGTGACAGGAGGCACAGGACTCGTTGGACCGATGCGATTCCAGCCGCTGACGGATCGATCCGCCCTGCACAACCGTTGACGGGTCGCTCAACTCCGCGACGCCGGGGGGGGGAGGCGGCGGTTCGTCACCCAACAACTGGCCCAGAATCCACTTTCCACGTTTCGACGGAGAGGTGCGGTCCGCGAGTGACGTTACGGTGAGCACGCCACCCAGCGTTATAATGCCGCCTCGTTGACTGTTGGAGAGGCCCACACGTTGAAAATCGTCGCCCAGGACGCCTTCGATTCCATAATGTGATGCCAGCCGCTCGTTAAGGTAACTAAAGTCGGCGGACAGCAGCGTGATAACGCTACGGTCTTCCCGAATGATGTCGGCCAACAGCAGGTCGGCTTCGGTCTGCATCGCCGCGCGAAGCGCCTCATCGAAATCAGGATAGAGTCTCGTGTCGGGACGAGCATCGACCAGGCTGCGCGTGCCCAACCACTGTCCGCCAAAGTTTCTAGCCAACTCGCTGATCTTCTCGTCGGCCAGCATGCGAACGACCTGTGACGCGAGATTCGCTCGGAGCGAGCCGGCTTCGGCATGTCCCAGCAGTTCATCGTCCGGCATGGAACTCCACAGGAAATAGCTCAAACGCGAGGCGAGTGCGAACTCGTCAATCGGCTCTGTTTCTCCAGCGAGTTCTTCTTCAGGCTCCCATTCCCCTCGAAATAAAAAGTTGGGCGAGACCAACACCGTTTGCAGTGCCAACTGCATAGCACGTGGAAAACTATCGCCGTTTTGTCGCGAACGATCAACCAACTCGCTTAGCCGGTCAATCTCAGCCGGCAACGGCGGACGGCGATACGCCCGCAGCAACAGCCGCTGGCCTAGTTCACTCACGACCGGCCGCCAGAGTTCGCCCTCTTTCCATTGCTCGGGAGTCGGTTCACGCCAGAGGATTCTGTGGTGACTGGCCGGCCGATCGGCTAGCGCCTCAGCTAATGGTCCGACAAATTCAAGTCCATGGACGTGTAGATTGCGATCACGCCGCGAGAGGTCAGGGTGTTCGGGATTGTAGTAGTCGTTGAGGAACTCAATGGCAAACTCGCGACTTCCACTTGGCAATTCAATCTCGACAGTAAATCTGTCTGGGTCCTCAGAGTCGGCAGCCACTTCGAACACTTTGAGGCGCTGCTGGTCACTAACGACGGCCATTTGTGCCAGCTCGTCGCCGGCCTGCTCGGCCGAAGCCGTTATGCGCAATAGGTACTGTCCAGCCGTATTGAATTCGTGCTTGAACTGGATGGCGCCTTTGGTAGCCAACTTTCGCGATTGTCGCTCGCTTCCAAATGGATAACCTCCCTCCCAGGTACTTTGGTCAACGTGAACCGTGTGACTCGAGATCATCTCCGGGACTACGATCGCGGTGGCAGAGATCCGCTCAGCGGAATCGAGATATTTCTCCAGCAGCGGCGGAGGAAGTGTCAGCACGTCACCGTTGTTGTCGAAGCCAAATGCGAGCTCATCCCTCGGAAACGTGTCGTCCGGGTCATATTCGACGCCCAGTAAATCACGAATCGTGTTGCGGTACTCCGACCGATTGAGCCGTCGGATGGTGACACGACCGGGATCGCGGGGTCCGTTGCAGTCGAATTCCTGCAATTTCGACTCTAACCAATTAATCAATCGCGACCGCTGTTCGACCGACGGCTGGTCCGCGTCCTCGGGTGGCATTTCACCGGCCCGCAGGCGACGCACGACCTTGAGCCATGTCTTTCGGTAATTTTGAAATTCATCGCCCGACTGATATTGTGCCAGGGACAGTCCAACTTCCGCGTCATCTCCTTGGTGACAGTCGTAACAGAATTCCTCGAACAAGGGGCGGACCGCATGCTCGAAAGACGGCCGAGGCTGGAGAGGCAGGGCGGTTGATTCAGCGACCACGGTCAACATGCAAATGACGGAACAGGTCCTAAGGACCTTCATCAGCGACGTAAGTTTTGGATATCGGCGGGTCAATCGCATACTCCATGATCGCATTGCCGAAGATGGACTGCAAGCTCGAACAAGCATTAAACCCCAACAACACGCGCGAGCAAAAGGCGTATGCTTCGTTGATAGACCAAACGGACAATTCTGGAAAACGGTCCGCTGGTGGGAACAGTAGGCAACGTAACGTTTACTGCGCGTGCGTCAGGGACTCATCTCAGCGTTGGCAACTTGCTCCATTGCGGAGGTAAGTTTCTCGGGAACCTTCCCATGCATCGGTGAAAGCTTCCAGAAATACCCTCCGTTGAGATCATTTTCCAACAGGCTGAGTTGAGCTGCCAACCGGCCTCTGCTGTCGTGCGACTTCAATGGTGAATCGCGGGGAAAAGCGTTGTGTTGCGCGAGTTTTGAAGAAAAAGGTCTGAATTATTTAAGATCGCTGCTGAGCGAGTTGGCTTTCTGACGCGGACTAGGCGTAGAGTTCTTGTATGACTTTGCCGCGATTGCGCGGCAAGGGCCGGCCTAGCCGGTCATGAATGGTCATGGCTGGATCGATTCCTATACCGCCGAAAGTTAGAAATGTCCGGATATCGGTCGTGATCTTTTGGACGGCTTCGTTGGGGTAAAGATTCGCGGCGCAGCCGCGAATGAGTTCTGAAACAGGACATTTCTAACTGGCTGCAGCATAGACTGTCATAGATTGTCGTTAAATCAGGTGCCTACAGGCGATTCAACGCGAATTTGATCGGGAAATCAAACGAACACCCAGCGACCGACGGTTCCGTTGTCCAAGTCGACATAATAAAGGTTGCCGTCGGGACCTTGTGTGATCTGAACCACAACGCTGGCCCCGGTCGTAAACACGTCGACGCTCGTGACGTTGCCGTTGGCGTCCAGGCTGATGTTACGAACGATTCCCTGGCCAAGATCGTTGAAGAAGATGTCGCCGTGGTACTCCGACGGGTACAGGCTGCGGTATAAACGTCGCCCATGACAATCGCGTTAATGCCGGTAGCGGCATGATTCAGCGCGTGGATGGCTGGCACGACAATTTCGCCACCGGCGTAGAACGCCTGGGCCTCCGGCAAACTGCTGTAGCCGCTGGTCTGTAGACTCGTGCCGCTGCCACCTTCGTAGTACGGCCAACCAAAGTTCGCTCCCGGTGCGGCCGCGTTGACCTCTTCCCACTGGGTCCAACCAACATCGCCGATGTAGAGCTGGCCAGCGGCGTCGGTGGCGATGCGGAACGGGTTGCGCAAACCATATTGATAGACCTTCGAGCGATTCGCGTCGGGGTCGGGACAATAAAGAAGGGATTGTCAGCTAGCCCCTCGCCGGTCAGGGGATCGATTCGCAATATCTTTCCAGACAGGTTGTCTATGTCCTGAACGCGAACCGCGCGCGGGTCGACTTGATTGAACGACGCTCCGTCACCAACGGAAACCAGCAGCGCGCCGTCAGGTGCAAAGTTAAGGTTACCGATCGTGTGAGATAGACTGTCACTGGCAACAAAATCCTGGACGTTCGTCCCGTCAGGCAAGATGCCGGCCGGAGGTTCAGTGAAATTCGAGGTACTGTCGACGAACGCGTTAAAATTGTCCCATGTGCTATTGGTGCCCAGCAAAACGACTTCGCTGCCCGCTACCGCCGTCGTGTAATTCGTATTCACGTCCGCAGTCACTCGAATCGTACGCCCCGCTCGGTTGCCGCCGCGGTCTGGCCCAGCCAGACCATCTCCGGCATTCTGGAAGACTTCTGGTGGATCGTAGGTATACAGCAGGTAGACGTACGGATTGTTGACGAAGGCCGGATGGACGGCGATGTCCAACAACCGACGATCCGCGATATTGTTCACCTCGGCCGAGATGTCGATGAACGGTGTTGTTTGCAATAGGCCGTTACGGCGGACACGTACGATGCCACCCTTCTCAGCGACGTAAATGTTCTGGCCGTCAGGACTGAAGTCGATAGCTGTCGGAGTGGTAATTCCGGAGAGAATGGTTTGCGCAACGAGCGAATTGCCAGGATCGAGTAGGGGAGGATCCGCGGCGTAAAGTTGACTTTGTGGAATGATTTCCAGTGACTGACTTGGGCTGGACCAGGAAAGCGTGGACGACGCGAGGCCGCCGTTCTCAAAATACTCCATCTTGATGTCGTAGAGCTGGCCGCCGACGAGTGTGATCGAGCCGGTTCGGGTGATCGCGGGGTGATTATTCCAGTCGTCAATCAGCAGCTGGTCGTCCACCCACAATCGCACGCCGTCGTCGGTGACGGTTTGAAATGTGTAGGTCTCGTCGAAGATCGCTTCGACCTGTCCAGACCAGCGAACTGAGAAGCCCATGCCAGTCGCCGGGGCGCCACTGCCCCAGTTGAAATTGACCGCCGGATCGACGCGGTTTATGAAAAGCGTGGTGAGGTCGATGTTGTCAAAGTACTCGCCTAACAAACCGTCCCCGGCCGATTGGATCGAGTCGTTGTCGTCGATGGTGATCGTTGCCGTGCGGGGAACCAGCAAAACCGCGCCACCCTTGACATTGTCGATCGTGAAGCTGAATTGCTCGTCGGACTCCGGGAGGGAGTCCTCCAGAATCGGGATCGACACTAACCTGGTCGTTTCCCCGTCCGCCAAGGCAACGGTGCCCGACACTCCCAGGTAATCCTAACCGTCTGTCGCCGTGATGGCCAGCGTGGCAATATCGACAAGCACATTGCCGGTGCTGTCATTGGCTCGATCGATTGTCAGTGTCGCCAAGCCGGCACTCTCACCCACTTCGATGACGCTCGTCGAAAGACTGATGACGCCGGCGTTCACACCCGCGAACTGGAAATTGCCGTTGGTGTGCAAGATTTCACTCTGGCGGAAACCTGGAGTAATGCCGTCGGCAGGCAGCCAGGTCCCAGTCGAAAAGACGCTAGGATGCTCCGTCTGGTAAATGACACCATCAATCGATATGAAGTCCACGATTAGGTTACTGTCAATTCCGTTCACCGGGTCGTAGAAGTCATTCGTAAATGCGACTTGAACTCGATCGGAAGTTACTGTGCCATTGATTTGGATTGTGTCGTTCAGGGAAGTTGTGGAAACGTTGGTCCAGCTACCGACGGTTGTGCCGTCAATCCTCAGATCCATGTTTTCCGTCCCGGTGTCTCCTGCTGCGCGAATAGTGACCTTCGACACGTTTCCGGTATTCTTGGCAGCGTAGCGGAACTCGCCGGAGGAATGCAGAATCTCACTTTGGCGAAATCCAGGAGTGATGCCATCGTCGGGTTGCCAAGTTCCCGTTGAGAAGCCATCGGCCGCCTCGGTTTCGTAGGTCACGCCGTCAATGGTGATGTTGTCAACAATGAGATTGCGATCAATCCCGTTGGCTGGATCAAACAGGTCGTTGCTAAAGGCAATGCGGACGCGATCCGGTGTGACCAGTCCGTTGGCTTGATAATTGTAGACCTGTCCCGTCGTGCTGACATTGTTGAAGGTTTGTACTACCTGGCCATCGATCAGCAAGTCCATAATTTCATCACCCTCGGACCCCGCGGCGTCGATGGTAATAAGCGTATTGCCATTGGTTGCGGCAGCATATTGAAAATAGCCAGTCGAATGAAGGTATTCCGACTGCTTGAAACCGGGTGTCAAACCTCCGGCGTCCCAGGTGCCAGTCGAGAAGACATCAGGGCCCTCGGTTTGAAAAGTGCCGCTATTCAGCTCGATGCGGTCCACGCGAAGATCACGGTTGACCCCACTTGCCGGGTCGTCGCCATCATTTGTAAAGGCGACGCGCACCTGGTCCGCCGTGACACCGTCAGCTTCGTTGAAAGTAAACGCCTGGAATACACCCCCGAACGCATCGCCGACGATATTATTCCACGTTTGGACCGCCACCTCGTCGATCAACAGCTGCATCTGTTCGGTGTTAGTCGCTCCAGCCGCATAGATGGTGACGTCCAACACGCCCTCGTAACGGTCGCGGACCATCGGCGAGAGGACCAGTTCCGACTGGACAAGGCCGACCTTACGTTCCAGGTCCCAATCGCCACCCCGGCGCTGGTCGCCGGTGACGTCGATCGACGCCGCCACGTCGGCCCCTGTCAGCTCGGCAATCTTCTGCACACACCGTGCACCTTGGTGGCCTGCGCCCAAATTGCAACCATAGAAAAGGATATCCGCATTGGCAGTTAACGACTTGGACCAGCTTCGCAATTCATTGGCTCGCAAGTCGAGCTATTGGATCGATATACGGTGGTCGCCGAGTTGAAGCTGGCCCGCTGCGCCATGAGTGATCAAGTGAACGCTGGCCACATTGTGTTGGTTGGCGAGAGTCTCCGTGATCTGTTGGAGGCCGTCCCGTGAGGCGTCAAGCAAGAACAGGGTGGCGCCGTCGATGGTGCCAGCGCGAAGACGTTTTGCTTCGTCGACACCGCTATCGATAAACACCAACACAGCAGAGAGAATCGGCCGTCGTTGGCAGCGGAGCCTGGACGTCCACGTCCAGCTCGATGGTAGTGTCGACGATCTTCATTGAGGCGTCCGCTAACGATACGGCTGCCAGAGCGGCACCCGCGTCGGCGGCCAACATGACTCGCTTTTCAAGTCGGCACGGACTCCATTTAGGTTTGTCGCTGGCGGTGGTGGAACTCAATTTATTTTTGCGTCGGGGGAATCGGATCATCGTGTGGATCGGTTGGTGTTAGAGAATCAATGATGGTGACAGACTCGACGGTGTTTCCAAATCGGGAGGGTGACGTTGTCGCCATGACAATTCGAGGTTGTGGTTGGGTCTCGTTCAACTTGTCGTCCGGCGCACGGCAATCATTACCAGTTTTGTCCCGCCCCCTGTCCGGCTTGTCCGGCAGGATCGCCAGTTTTTTCGGCTAGACCGCGATGCACGCGCTCCTTTTCGGAGCAAGTAGACGCAGGTCAGTGATTCTCGGCGTCTCGTGTCTAGCTTACAAAACTTTTGCTCCTGCCGGACAAGCCGGACAGGGCGCGGACGTTCTCAGTGTCCCGTGTCTAGCTCACAACACTTTCGCTCCTGCCGGACAGGGGGCGAATTCCTTAATGCACCCACTATAACTGCGATCGTTTTCTATTCCAGACGCATTCAATCATTTCAGACGTCGGCGACTGACACGCTGATTGGTGGCCTCAAGCGACGTCGAAACTGGTGGCAAGAAATGGTCATTGCCGGTCGGCCGGCAAAGCCGGTGACTTTCGACATCCGACACGATGGCGTCGGGGACCAATGCGTAAAGCATATACCCCATTTGGGAGGCGGCAACTGGGAACAACGTCGCACAAAGTCGTGAAATGACGAATGTGGATGACGAGAAAGCTACGTGAGCCAGCTTGCTGCCAGGTTCGCACCGGATCGGGATGGAATGGAGGACGCCAAGACTGGCTTAACTGTTTTTCAACCCATTACGCTGACAACACCCTATGCTCACCCAGACGATCCCACGATGGCTGGCCGTAATAGCGATTACTCTTCCCACCACGCTAGCCGGAGCCCAAGAGATGAAACTTTCTCGTTCGCAGCTCAAGTTGGTTGTGGATGTTGAAATTTCGATGCAGGAACCAGGCTACGTGCAATTGGTCGCAATCAAGGAAGGAGAACAGATCGACAAGGGCCAGCTGTTGATTGAATTACACGCGACGCTCCACAGAGCAGACTTGAAATTAGCACAGAAGGAAGCGGCGGAAATTCGCAGCGAAAACGGTGTCGATCATCGTTACGCGGAGAAGACGCGTGAGGTCAGCCAGAAGGAGTTTGAATCGAGCCGCCTGGCAAACGATTCGTTCACGGGTACCGTCACGCGAACTGAATTGGAGCGATTAGCGTTAACGGTTCATAAGTCGACTCTTGCTGCCGAGCAAGCCATGCGCGACGAGCAGGTCGCTCATGCCGACTTGCAGGCGCGACGTGCAGCGATGTGAGCCGCGGCAATTCGTTTGGACCACCATCGAGTCGCCAGTCCTTGGAGCTGAAGACATTGAGGCAGCGGGAGGCGTTTGACCTGGAAGCGGCCGCGCAAATCCCAACTGCCGAAGCCTCTTTGGCTGAACTCGACCAACAATTGCAGCGGCGCAAAAAGCGAATTGCCGCATTGACGATTAAGGCACCGCACGCCGGGCGAATCTTGCCCAGCGAGGATCGGCCCGAGCCAGCTGACACTACGCGACTTGGCCAATGGAATGGTCGATTGCTGGACGCAGCCAATCAGGGCTGTTACATCGACGGTGGAACCCAGGTGTGTTGGATCGCCGAAAGTGACCAGTGGGAGGTAGCAGCGATCATCCCGGAGAACCAGGTATCACTGGTCCAAATCGGCAACACCGCGAAGATGTCGCTGGATGCGTTTTCCAGTGAAGTCGTGGAGGGACGGGTTGTCGAGGTAGCGCGTGAGCGCGTGTCGTCGGAACAGGCCGGTTTCAGCCTGTCCGCGCATCAGGCTGGTGCGGATCAAATGCCTCACGAGGCGGCTGACGAGGCTGGCTACCGAGCCCGCATTTTACTGGACTCGCAGCTCGATGTGTACCGCGTGGGCATGCGCGAGTGGTGATCACGGCTGACGAGCAGACGTTGGGCAAGCGGCTTTATCGTTACGTGGCAGGAGTGCTGAGGTTTTTGTAGCGATTCAAACTCATTCACCCGCCGGACAAGCCGGACTTGGGTCTCAACCAACACCTGGCACAGTCGAAGTGGGGAGTTGTTCAAACCAATCATCAGACTTCACCGACGGTGATCTAGTTCACTCAGAAAATCATCGGACATCGCGTCCAAGTCGTATTGCGGTGACCAACCCCAATCGCGTCGAGCGGACGTGTCAATGAATTCTTGAGGCCAGCTGTCGATTAAGTCGGCGATCTCCGCATCCGGCTGGAAATCCAAAGTTGCCGAGGGACAACGTGCGCGGATAGCCGAAGCAAGCTGTTCCGCGGTCGGCGAAAGTGCCTGGACGTTGTAGCCGCGTTGGGTTAGCCGACCCGTGGGGGCTTGAAGCAATTGAACGATGGCTTGCAACACATCTTTAATGTAGATGAGGGCGGCGCGGGAAGTAGGTCGCACGCGAAACGTATAGCCACCGTCTCGTACGGTTTCCAAGTAGGCCATCGAAGCGTAAGCACTTGCAGCACCGGTGTGTGCGAAGGAAGAAATAACAATCGGCAGCCGCAGGCAGCGGAAATCCAAACCGTGGCGGACGTGATAGTATTGTCCCAGTCTTTCGACCGTGGCCTTGGTGACTCCGTACATTCCCACGGGCCACTGGGGGAAATCTTCCGGCACAGGAGTCGGCAAAGGCGCCCCGTAGGATGCCAGCGAACTCGGGAAGAGAAGTGTTTCGACTTGATGCTGGATGACCTCTTCGAACAGCCCGAAGGTGGCATCCACGTTGACCTGCCAGGCACGCTGGCGATCCGCCTCGGAGGCTCCGGAGAGCAAAGAGGCAAAGTGCAATACGGCTTGCGGACGGACTTTCGCCAAAACGGATCGCACGTGCTGTCGATCGCAAATGTCGCCACGAATAAACGAGCTCTTCACCAACGCCGCGTCCGCCGGCTGTTCCGTAATGTCCCAAAGGACGACGTTGTATCCGGCTTTACGAAGTAAAGGTTCCAGCTGCAATGCAAGATTACCAGCTCCACCGGTTACGAGACATGTAAGGTGATTCATGTTGTTCATCGTTGCGTTCACATTGCCTGAGTTTTGGGTCGGAATCGCACACAATCCTCAGCGATCAATTGAAAGGAGGTGCGATTCCCCTCGATATCGTTACAACCATACCGAGTGGTCGTCGACCGGTTGTCATCATATCAAGAGTCAACTTAAAGATAGTATCCAGCCGAGATTGATATTACTGCAAGCAACGCGGCAAATTCGACCAATCCTATAGTTAGAAAAACAAACGCAATGCAATTCCGAATTCACACTGGTTTGGCCCCAATAATCACTTTGCTCGTTGTCTGTTTCGTTTCTGCTCCTTTGAACGCAGAGACAAATGAACCAACTCGAGCTTACAGAGACGATGGGATTATGCGATTCGACCCAATAAGCGATCATCTTGTATCGGTCCCGTTGGACGAAGTGAAGCCTAAATACCTGTACTTTCATTACAATCCTAAATTCAACCGACAGGTGTGGAGCTTTGCCGAGGAAGGCGGAACCTTCGGTCATGCGTTGGGACCAGGAACATTGCAAGCCGGCTCACGGTTGGATATCCAGGCCACGGAAGCCGAAAAAATGGACCGAATGAGAGAACTCGCTCCCCAATTGGCTGAGAGAACACGCGTCTTTGGTGGCAGTGTGTTTGTACGGTTGAACGACGACGGAGAGTGGGATTTGGCGGGTCGCTCAGGCGTCTCCAGCATTTACGATTTGGAAACGGGGCGGCGTTGGGAGTGGCACGCTGGACGTCGGATTCCGATAACCCACCGACTGGGATGGCAGTGGGAGTATTTCGACGGGAAATATGTACCGGCGGGTGGTTGTTCTTCTTCACCGTGGCACTGCGAGCTGTAAGAGTCGCTACATCAAAACCGTGGTTCTGACCTTACCCCGCTTTTAGTACCAGCCTAAGTGAGAGAATCGGGGTTAAGTAACTCGGCTGTGTTCTGGAGGCTGAGGCGTAGCCGAAGCTGGAAGAACACAGCCAACCGCATACGTGGCGGGGG
>Ga0310121_10004279_pt1 | contig 12666 bp, 12 predicted proteins | sample CB27_Tmax_986_MG_FD_203504 | JGI IMG/M metagenome (GOLD analysis project Ga0310121, IMG submission 203504) | Marine microbial communities from Western Arctic Ocean, Canada - CB27_Tmax_986 | ecosystem: Environmental > Aquatic > Marine > Oceanic | place: Canada: Western Arctic Ocean | collected... | reverse complement strand
ATTCACGGGACTGGTAACGTTCGCATTGCTTACCAGCAACTCTTTGGGAAGAGTCGGATTGATGGACCCTTTGGCACTTGCAGATTTTTCGCTCTTTTTCTGGATAGCTGTCGAAGCGCCAACCGTAATGACCTCCACCGCTGGCTGCTCTTCCGACCGCGATTCTGTCGAGGCTTCAACCACCACGGTTTCTTCCACCGCGAGGGTCACCGGTGCCGCTTCCGGTTCGATTTCGGTTTCGACGATCGGCTCGGCTGGTGCCTCCGACGGGACAGCCTCTTTTTTGGATTTATCCATCCAGGCCGGCAAATTTGTCTGAGGACCCGTTGCTACTTCGCGGACTCCCTGTCGAGCCGGAGCTTTCGTTCGTCCGGTCGCGCGGATGCTCGCGTGCGTCATCGGGGCGATATCTGCGGCCATTTCATCCGCGACCATCCCGAATTGTGCCGTGGCTTTACCACCATCGGCAACAACCAATCGTGGGGTTTCACACGCTCCAAGGAGCTGACCGTCCTCGGTAATTTCCACGAGTTTTCTACCTCGGGTGATCCCGTTGATAGTTCCCGCAACAATAATGTGGTCCGCCACGACGGTGCCTTCAATCAAACCACCAACGTCTACGAGTACCGTACCGTCGAGTTCGACCTCACCACGAATCAGCCCAAGAACCTGCACAAGGCCAGTTCCCGTGACACGACCGTCTATAATATGCCCATTTTGAATGACTGCGTCCGGAGTTTCGCTCACCCAAACCCCCTTCAATATCGAAGATAATACTTATTTAAAACTCGGGGCTATTCCGCCTCGTTGGTGGTTCCACCCGAGCGTTCCATATCAATGTTTCCCTTATAGAGTGCGCCATCAGAAATTAGAATCCGTGGTGCACTGATATCACCGTACATACGCCCGCCCGTCTTGATCTCAAGACGGTCAGACACCGTAATATTTCCATTCATTACGCCGGACACTTCCACCACACCCGCTGTGATATCTGCATCCACCCGTCCGCCCTCGGCGACCGATACGCGATTATCAAGCGAAACCTTCCCTTTCAGGGTTCCCAGAACCATGATGGGCTCCCCACCGGTGATTTCACCTTCTACGATGAGAGTCTTTCCAATAATCGTTTCCGCCATAATCTAACTCCGTTACCGACCCCGATAGAGGTCAATCAAAGATTCGTCGTGTCCATATAAAGGTTGCCGTTAAATAAGGAACCGTCTTCCACCACAATACGCGGGGTCGTAATATCACCGTGGGCCGCACAATCTTTTCGAAGAACTACACGCTCTCGCGCGTTAATTTTTCCATCGAAATGCCCCTCAAGTACGACCTCTTTGGCTGAGATCTCTGCCTCAACAAATCCGCCTGGCGAAACAATCAGTACATTTTCCAGCTCGATTTTTCCCTCGACCTTACCTTCTACATAAAGAGGTTCGGACCCGGTGATGGTCCCAATAATATGTGTGTCGGGTCCGATCGTATCCGGTGTGTTCGTTGTCATTTTCCGTATCCTCCAGCATCTTCTTTTGGTGGGCTAACGTAGACCCCTGGAGTTCCTGGTGTCAATGGTTTTTTGTGATTGGACAAAGAGGAGTAAAATGGTGGTAAAAGGTAATCAATAGACAGCTCTTCCACTGCGGAAATTTCGCGTTTATTTTGAGGTATTTCTAATGCACCGATTAATGATCGGGTCCTGTAATGACAGTCTTCTTTTCCCCTGGGCGATTCAAGATCTGGCGGATGACATTGAACAGGTGCCTCTTGATCTGGATGGCTATTTTGGGCTCGCGATCGTGATGGAACGGGAAATAGTTTTGAGCAAACGACCCGTTTCCTCTGGCTTTCGTCTCATTCCCGTACTCAGTGATATGCATACCAATCTTTTCATGGTCGGACACGAGAGTGGAAATACGGCCGCTTTCAACGGGTCCCGGACTCTACCCACCCGCTACCGAGACTGGATCTTTGGCCTCAGCGGTGACGTCCCGGATGAACTCTGTAATCCGGAAAGTAAATTGGTGCAGGACGTGCCCGACTTCCTCAAACCCTTGTCCCAGTCGAATTTCCATGGCGCGAATATCTTCGCATGGGCCCTGTCGACCCTGTATCGAAATGGGCTTCTGGACATCAAATCGAACCTGAAGAACCGTTGTTTGCACGCCCTATCGAATGGTATTGCTCAACTCCGTGATCGATCGGGGATCCAGGCCCTACCTTTTACGTTCGCGATATCAAATCGAGAATATGCCCTGGGCTTCGCCGGTGAGTCCGGATTGAACCAGCTAACCCAATCTGGACTGGTCCGCACACGAGAAGAACCAGGCTCCCAGATCCGTGAGGACCATCACGAACACATACGGTCCATCATTCTTGCGTCCACGCCGGAAATATTACCGGCTCCCTGGACACCCCTGGGGGCCAATCAGTGTTTCGTGATCAACTCGAAAGCGACGCTGGATACCATCCCGGCTTGAGGCCTTAGACCGGGTCCGTGTCCCCAAAGATGGTGTACTCCGTACCGGCTCTGGTGACAGCATGGACGGTCTTGATGGTGGGGATGACTTCCTTCAGATGACGTTCAATTCCCATTTTTAATGTCATCAAGGAGGAGGGACAACTCTCACAGGCACCCAGGAATTTCAGCTCAACCGACGTGCCATCCGCGGAGACGTCAATTACCTCACAGTCACCGCCGTCGCTTAATAAAGCCGGACGAATCTCGTCCAGGGCCGACTCGATTTGTCGTATGAGATCTACTTTCTCGGCGTTCATAATCCCCTACCTCCTACTATAATAGGATACTCTCGTCCGGTTTCGATCGCAAGGTTCCGAAGTTTGTCATTTCCCTTCTTTTCGGGGACGGCGGTATCGCATATTTTTGACCATCACGACCCGAATTCAAGGCCCATACCGGACATAGAAATTAGGCATTGCTCTGCGGGTAACTCCCCGATAGGATGTCGCCGAATCGGAGACAGGTGTTCGGTCCTTGACCCGACGTATCTATGCCCTGAACGGGCGGCTGCGAGGAATCCATGTCATATCTGGTATTGGCCCGAAAACATCGACCTTCCCTATTTGAAGAAGTGATCGGGCAAGATCACGTAACAACCACCCTCAAGAATGCTATTCGTAGTGAACGGGTAGCGCATGGATATCTATTCACTGGTGCGCGTGGAGTGGGCAAAACTACGGCCGCACGAATTCTTGCGCGCGCGTTGAATTGTGAGAAGGGGCCTACCGAGACACCATGCGGATCCTGCGATTCCTGTACAGAGATCGCGGCCGGAAATTCTCTAGACGTGTCCGAAGTCGATGGGGCCAGCAATCGTGGGATCGACCAGATCCGCGAACTTCGCGAGACCGTCCAATACCGACCCGCACGTGATCGCTGTAAGATCTATATTATCGACGAAGTTCATATGCTCACCCAGGAAGCCTTCAATGCACTCTTGAAGACATTGGAGGAACCACCGGAACACGTTCATTTTATATTCGCTACGACAGAGCCTCATAAAATCCCCGTCACCATTCTCTCCCGCTGCCAGCGATTTGATTTTAAGCGCCTCCCGCAAGACCAGCTGGCGCTCCATCTGTCCGACATCCTGTCCCGGGAAAAAATCCAGGCCGAAGATGCAGCCGTGCAGATATTGGCACGCGAGGCCGAGGGCTCCGTTCGTGATGGACTCTCACTCCTCGACCGGGTGATTGCGTATAGCGGTGACTCGATTCGTGCCGAGACGGTTCGCGATGCGCTCGGAGTCGCAGATAGAACCGCCGTAGTGGACCTGTCTGAAGCTATCGTGCAGGGAAATGCAAAGGCCGCCCTCGAGTCCATTCACCACGTGGCCGAACACGGCCTCGATCTGCAACATCATGCACGGCAACTTACCTCTCTTCTACGAGATCTTCTGGTACTCCGCGTATCCGATGGTCAACCCATGGGACGAACCGACGATGAGGTAAAGCGCCTGCGAGACATCGCAAATCAAACCTCTGCGGATGCACTGCAATGGATGGTTCACCGGGCGATTATTCGGGTTGAGGAGATTGCCAAGAGCAACGAGCCTCGTATCGTCTTTGAACTCCTGGTTGTCGAATTATCCCGGGTGTCGACTCTGGTCGGAATCGACGACCTTGTACGTCGTCTCGAAGCCCTGAGCAAGGGGTACGACCCGCAGGCTGGTTCCGTTCCACCGGTACAGGAAGCAGGCCCCACCCCGACGCCCACACCCACGCCTGCTGCCGCCAGCGCCGTACAAGCCGAGCCTGTGGCCGTTTCCGAACCAGAGCCGGAGCCTGTGGCCGTTTCCGAACCAGAGCCGGAGCCTGTGGCTATTTCCGAACCAGAGCCGGAGCCTGTGGCCGTTTCCGAACCAGAGCCGGAGCCTGTGGCCGTTTCCGAACCAGAGCCGGAGCCTGTGGCCGTTTCCGAACCAGAGCCGGAGCCTGTGGCCGTTTCCGAACCAGAGCCGGAGCCTGTGCCGGAGTCCGAACCCGTTTCCGAACCGGAGTCCGAAGCCACGGCAGACTTTTCCCTTGCGTTGGCTCCCGACACCGCTGCAGAAACACTTGCAGCCGAAGAAGCCGCTCTGAAGGAGATTGAAGCGGCTGTATCGTTGACTCCGAAACTGACGCCCGGTTCCAAGGCTCACAAGGAACCTGTGGTTGAGCCTTTGAATATGGAAAACTGGTCCCAGGTGATGGCCCAATTATCGCGAGTCGAGGGAGCCACTGGTATGGCTGCGGCCAACGCCCGAATACTGATCCTGGATTCCCTTGGTGAAAACCGGATCGTACTCCTTGCTCGACCCGAACATGAATACATCGTGGATTCGTTCCAGAAGAGCGGCCAGTCCGAACTCGCCAATGCATTGGCGCCCTGGTTCGCCGACCAACCGCCCACCATTGAGTTCCGTGTCCACGAGCCGTCCCAGGATTCAACCAGCCCCGCAGAAGAGGCGCAGGCCCAGCGGGCCGACAAGACCTCTGCCCGCCGCGATAGCCTGACCGATCATCCGATCGTGCGAAAAGTCGTGGAAGAGCTTGGTGGGCAGGTAGTGCTACTGGACACCGAGTCGACAGGACTAGATCAGATTCTGTCCAAAGAACAGCCCAGTCAAAACCGGTAACCCAAACGGAGGAAGCAGCATGACTGACGAATCTGGCTCCTTTGGAGACATGTTACAGAACCTTCAACAGCTCCAGGGCGAGATACAGCGTGCATCCGAGCAATCGCAAAGTCTCGAGATCGAAGGTACCGCCGGAGCGGGCCTGGTCACTGCCAAGGCCAATGGAAAAGGGGAGATCCTGTCCATCGCCATCGATCCTAGTCTCTACAAGGACGGTGACATTAACATGATGCAAGACCTGATCCGCGGAGCCTGCAATAACGCGCTGAAAGGCGCACGAGACAAGATGCAAGAAGAGATGCAAAAGGCGGCCGGGGGAATTCTCGGAGGTCTTGGTTTCCCGGGCGGGGGAGTCGAAACGTGAGACTGCCTGCCGGATTTTCCGACGCGACAGAGGCGTTGGCCTGTCTACCGGGTGTCGGGGAACGAACTGCAACCCGGTTCGGCTTCTTTCTGCTGGAACGTCCGGAGGCCACGCAAGCTATCGCAGAAGCGCTCACAACTATGCATCAACGGGTTGGCACATGCGTTCAGTGCTACAATATCGCAGACGCCGATGTCAGCGATGGTTTGTGCGAACTCTGCGCCAACCCCTCACGTTTCGATGCTAGAACATTATGTGTCGTGGAGACTGTACCCCATCTGCTCGCCATCGAACGGACGGATATCTTCAAGGGTACCTATCATGTCCTTCATGGGGTTCTGTCTCCCATCAAGGGGATCGGGCCCAACGACCTCCACCTACCGCAGTTGATAGATCGTGTGCAGCGCGAAAACATCTCGGAGGTGATCGTAGCAACGGATGCCGACGTAGAGGGCGAAGCAACAGCAGCCTATATTCGAGAGATCCTTCTTCCCCTGGGCTCATCCGTAACGCGAATTGCTACAGGTGTGCCGATGGGCTCTGATCTAGAATACCTCGACGGTACGACGGTTGCCCGGGCCCTTATGGGGCGAAAACCCCAGACCGATTGACGCCTGTTCCGCCCTCAGGACACATCCGAACTGGCCGTAACCCGTAGGACCTCCTGGTAGGTGGTCACTCCCTGTGCGAGTTTCTTGATCGCCCCATCCCGCAGGGTGATCATTCCCTCCTGACGGGCCGTTTCACGCAGCTCATGAAGAGGGTTGCCATCGGCAATCTTCTCGCGCAACGCAGGACCAATCGGAAGCATCTCATACACCCCGGAACGACCACGATAGCCTGTTTCCCGACAATGCTGACAACCGATTCCCTCAAAAATCGCCAATTTCGGAGGCTTACCCCCTTTGAGTGGAATCTTGAGCTCCTTGCATTGTGCTTCCGTGAGTTCTCTCTTCTTCTTACAGCGGTTACAGATTCGACGCATCAGTCGCTGCGCCACCACACCGACGAGGGTGGAAGACAAAAGATAATCGGGCACGCCGAGATCACGTAATCGAGTAATAGCACTGGTGGAGTCGTTGGTATGCACAGTGGATAGCACCAGATGTCCGGTCAGCGACGCCTGGACCGCCATCCTGGCCGTCTCTCCATCTCGGATCTCGCCCACCATGATGATATCTGGGTCCTGTCGTAAGATCGTGCGAAGCGCATGGGAAAAGTCGAGGCCAACCGCAGGATTTACACCCACCTGGTTGAACTGCTCGATCACCATCTCAATCGGATCTTCAATCGTCGTCACATTTACGTCGGGCGACGCAATCTCCTGTAGAAGACTGTACAGCGTGGTTGTTTTACCCGACCCGGTCGGACCTGTGACCAATAGTAATCCATGCGGACGACTAATAAATTCCTGAAGGATATCCACCTCTCGCTGGTACAGCCCAAGATCGGTCAGGGGTCGCACCAACAGTTGCGGATCAAGTGCCCGGATCACGATCTTTTCTCCAAAGGCTACCGGCAATGTGCTGATTCGTAGTTCAATCTCACGCCCGTTATGCGCAGTCTTGATTCGCCCATCCTGTGGGCGCCGTTTCTCGGCAATATCCAGTCGGCCCATGGACTTGATACGCGAGATCACCGGTGGATGTACTTGAGCTGGAATACGATAGATTTCATGTAGAACCCCATCGATCCGCATCCGCACCGCCGTATCCTCACGATGGGGCTCGATGTGGATGTCACTGGCTCCCTGCTCAAAGGCATACCGCAAGAGATATTCAACGGCGTTCACAACGTGGGTGTCACTGGCCTCAATCTCCTCGCCGCTCTTGAGGGTCACAAAGGCTTCAAGATTCCCAAGATCTGGTAATCGCCCAAACTCGGTCGCGGCCTGCGTAACACTCGCTCGAAATCCAAAAAGCTCGCGAAGTATCCGTTGGACATCGGCACCCGATGCCACCCAGACTTCGACCTTTTTCTTCGTAAGCGCACGAATCTGGTCAAGGACTCCAAGCTCGTAGGGATTGTCCGTCGCGACAATAACCTGCTCGTCATTCATGAAGACCGGAATGATCGTATGTTGCCGAGCAAATGGGAGGGTAAGGGTCTCGGTAACAAGCTTGCTATCGATCCGCAGCGGATCGAGCTTTACGTACTTGAACCCAGCATGTTTTGAGAAAACCTCGGCGATTATATCTTCATCGATCGGATCACCATCACTGGTTCGGAAGCTCATTTCCGAGATCAGCCGCGCCGGATCTATTGCTCGACTCGGACTATACTTCCGGGTTTTTCCTTTCTGCCGGGCCTCGTCCAATGCAACAGGATGGCGCCGCTGCGCGTCCAAAGCCTGCTCGGCCGTAAGTATACCGTCTTTCTCTAAAATTCGAACGAGGTCGTCAAAGGTACGACCAATCGCTCCTACTCTTCGAGTTTTTCGTGCGGATGTCATGGGCCCAATTGTACCCGTATCCGACAAAATGAAAAAGCCTTAGTCTTATATTGACTAATTTTCCGCCTCACGAGCTGCCTTTACGTCAGCCACAACCTTCTCCTGAAGCTGAGGTGGCATCTCTTCATAATGATCGAATGTCATCGTAAAATTACCACGTGCACTGGTAATGGATTTGAGGTCCGAGGCATAGGTCAACACCTCCGCCATCGGAACCATGGCGCCGACCTCCTGGTTCTTCCCTTTGGGAACCATACCCAGTACGCGCCCACGTCGACCATTCAAATCGCCGATTACATCCCCCATACAGTCATCGGGGATCACGATCTCCAGCTTCATGACGGGCTCAAGAATCACCGCACTACAGCTGGGCATCGCTTCCTTGAATGCCTGAGAACCTGCAATCTGAAACGCCATATCGGACGAATCTACTGCGTGATAGGAACCGTCGAAGCACTTGGCCTCGACATCCACCATCGGGAAGCCGGCAAGATACCCGCGTCTCATGGCGTCCTGTATGCCTTTATCAACGGCGGGAATGAACTGCCGCGGGATGGAACCGCCAACAACCTTGTCGACGTATTCATATCCTTCACCACGGGGGCGTGGTGAAAACTCAACCCAGCAGTCCCCAAACTGTCCACGACCACCAGACTGTTTCTTATGGCGGCCACGAGCCCTGGCACTGGCACGAATCGTCTCTTTATAGGGAACTTTCGGAGTCTGAAGTTCAACCTCCACATTGAAGCGAGACTTCAGTCGCCCTACAACCGACTCAACATGAGCCTGGCCGAGACCCGAGAGAAGAAACTCGTGGGTTATGTCGTCTCGCTCGAACCGGACACAAGGATCTTCTTCCATTAATCGATGGAGGCAAGGGCCAAGCTTTTCTTCATCGGTCTGGGTCTTCGGTGACACGGCAAAGGAAATAGCCGCAGCGGGAAGTTCCGGTATCGCGAATTGTACGCCCTGACGCCCCATGCCGATGCTATGACCCGTACTTGTCTCTTTCAGCTTACTGAACACCACGATATCACCCACATTGGCCTGGGCGATCGGATCCTGCTTTTTGCCTTGAATGATATGCAGCACACTATATCGTTCCTTGCCGCTATGGTTCGACACCAGAAACTCTCCCGCGCCCGGAAGTACGCCCCGACGAATTCGAGTACAGGTGATCTTGCCCGCAAAGGGATCGACAAATGTTTTGAAGACAAACGCGGCCAGATCCCCTTCATCACTCGGCTTGATTTCTTCCTCATCCCCGGCCTGATTCTTGGCCGAACGAGAGCTAGCCGCCAAGGGAGACGGTAAAGCCTGACAAATGAAATCCATCATCTGGGACACACCACCAAGCTTCGTCGCTGATGTGCAAACCAAAGGCAGAATCTCTCCAGCGGCTATAGCTGTAGCTAGCCCCGCCTGGAGTTCGTCTTCCGTCAGTTCTCCCTCGAAAAACTTCTCCATCAGCTCTTCATCACTCTCCGCCACATTCTCAACGAGCTCTGTGTGGAGGGCTTCCACCCGCTCGACAAGATCGGCTGGGATGTCTGTAACCGAGAATTTTGTAGTTCCCTGATCCTCGAAAACGTACGCTTTCTGCGTCACGATATCGACGACACCCTGAAAGTTGGCCGCATTCCCGATGGGCAGCGTTAAGATAGTCGGACGCACTTCCAGCGTCCGTTGAATATCTGCGAGAGTTTTATCGAAATTAGCATGCTCGCGATCCATCTTGTTGATGACGATGGCCCGGGGCAGATCGCAGGACGCCAATAACGAAAAGGTCTTATCCGTACCGACTTCAACGCCATCCACGGCGCTGACAAGTACCAGCCCCACGTCCACAGCCTCCATTGCGTAGCGAACGTCGGCCTGGAAGTTCAGGTCACCTGGAGTATCGATGAAGTTAATCTTGCATTTGTTCCAAACTGCATAGCCCAGATGCATGCTTGTGCTGATGCGTCGAGACTTCTCTTCGTCTTCCGTGTCGAAGTTACTGTTTTCCTCGTCAACGCTATGCAAACGATTGGTCATACCACTCACGAAAAGAAAGGCCTCACATAAGGATGTTTTCCCCGCCCCACTATGTGAAAACAGCCCCACATTCCGAATATCTTCAGACGCAAATACCTTCATGCAACCTCTCCATCAACCATTACCCCATTACCCCATTATCCCAGGATCTACCCAGGTCATGGAAGGATGTATCGTGGTACAGAGTGGGCGTCAATGGCATTCTCAACGGATTATCCCAATCGTTTTTTGGCCCATCTCTTCTCCTGTCAATGCCGACCCGAGTTGGCAGAATGGCTACTTGTCCGCCGGGGCCCCTCCACATCTCCTTTACGATGATCAACGAACATGCCATGGTCCAGGGCATAGACTGACATTCAAAACCGATGCCCATTTCCCCACCAGATACTGTCCCTGACCACGGTCGCATCGTCGCTCTTGAAGGGCTCGATGGCTGCGGAACCACGACGCAGGCCGCACGACTCACGGAACGGCTTGCGCGCGAGAACTTCTCCGCTATCGAAACCTGCGAACCCTCAACAGGTCCGATTGGGCTGGTCATACGCCGCGTGTTGGGGCGGGATCCGGAACTTCAACATAGCAATGCCGCAAGCCTGGCTCTCTTATTTGCGGCCGATCGACTCGAACATTATAGCCGCCTGGTCGAACCCGCCCTACGCCAGGGACAAATCGTCGTCTCTGATCGTTCCATCTGGTCGTCACTGGCCTATCAGGGACTCGACCTGGACCCAGAGTGGGTGGCGACCATCAACAGGACCGCCGTCCTGCCCGATGTCGCAGTGCTTGTGGACGTACCGGCACATCTCTGCATGGAGCGGATCGCAGCTCGCTCCGACCAGCGGGAACGATTCGAACGTCTGGAAACCTTGAAGAAGCTGCAGGCTCGTTATGATGACCTGTTCAATGAAGAGCTCGCGGACGCTACGATGCTCCGCGTCGATGGAACCGGTTCCCCAGAACAGGTACATAAGGCCATCTGGCAGGCTCTCGTGAATGGAAACCACCTGCCATAGAACAGGTTATTTATCGGGAAGCTCCGCGGACTCGAACCAGAACTTGTAAATGCTCTGCATGGTGTCTAGAAAGTCGTTGAGCTGAGAGGCCTTGGTAATGAAGCAATTACCGTGGCTCCCATATACGCTCTCGATATCTTCCTGGGCGTTGGATGTCGTCATCACCACAACCGGGATCTGTTTGAGGCTTTCATCGTTCTTGATGACATCAAGTACTTCACGGCCGGTTTTTCTGGGCAGGTTCAGATCCAGCAGAACAAGATCCGGCCGTGGTGCCTGTTCAAAGTCACCGCGCTGGCCAAGAAACTCCAGCGCCTGCTCTCCATCCCATACCACGCTTACGCGGACGGGCTTGTCCCACATCTTGATCGCCTCCTGCGCCAAGCGGACATCGGCTGGATTATCATCCACTATCAGTAATTCCATCAATCGTTCTCTCGCCCAGAAGCCGGTAGTATCGCCTTCAGCAGATTGTGCCGCAGTGTCCGTGCCGGGAACTCCCAATTCAGCCAGCCCAGTCTCCTCGGCAATACCTCTACTTTCTACCTTGTTTCCGACGGTCCAGCAAGCCCAGAAGATCGCCTGTGGAAGGTTCAACTGGAAGCTTACCGCATACCGTGGTATGCCCCCTTTACGCACCAGATAAAACGTCAACAAATGACGGGGTGGACCGTTGTCAGAATCGGAATCGATACGAATTATTGTCGTTGGAATCGGAGGGCGCATGGGCCGTGCGGTGGTGGAAGCAGCTCAACCCATGAGCAGCTGTACCATTGTAGCCGGGATCGAACGCGCCGGATCGCCGTTGATTGGCCAGTCGATCGAATCCCTTGGACTCGCCGTAAATGGCCCGATCGTGGGCAGTCTTCAGGACGCCCCTGACGCCCGCGTGGTAATCGACTTTTCGACCCCGGAATCGACCGTATCTGTCGCAAAATCGGCCCGAGATCGGGGCCTCGCGTTGGTCAGCGGTACGACGGGGCTGAGCCAGGCGCACCTGGAAGAACTACGCACACTTGGTCAGACCATTCCCATCCTCCATAGCCCCAATATGAGTGTGGGGGTAAATGTACTATTTGGTTTGATCAACAATGCAACGGCACAACTTGGTCCCGAATGGGATGTGGAGATCACCGAAGCTCATCATCACCATAAGGTGGATGCACCAAGCGGTACGGCCAAGAAAATCCTACAGATCATCACCGAATCCAGCGACCCGCATCAGACCATGGATATCCAATATGGGCGTGAAGGTCATACCGGGCCTCGTCCCGCAAAGCAGATCGGCATGCATGTCGTCCGCGGAGGAGACGTCGTTGGGGATCATACCGTGGTGTATTACGGCGAGGGTGAGCGTCTGGAAATCACCCACCGAGCCACAGATCGGGCCATCTTTGCGCGCGGGGCACTACGAGCCGCCCACTGGGTGGTAGGGCAGCCACCAGGGTTTTACGCCCTGAACGACGTGCTGGGCTGAATTTAGCCGATGCGCAGGGCCTGTTCCTCGCAGATCTCCTGCAGGCCAATATACTCTTCCTGGCTGAAGGGAGGAACCTCCGTTCGTATCAACTCCACGGCACCCAATGTCCTACCACGAATGCGAACCGGTGCAGAAATCACGCTCTGAACCCGGGTGAAGACCTCTTCGAATTCGCCTATAAGATC
>Ga0310121_10004277_pt1 | contig 12668 bp, 11 predicted proteins | sample CB27_Tmax_986_MG_FD_203504 | JGI IMG/M metagenome (GOLD analysis project Ga0310121, IMG submission 203504) | Marine microbial communities from Western Arctic Ocean, Canada - CB27_Tmax_986 | ecosystem: Environmental > Aquatic > Marine > Oceanic | place: Canada: Western Arctic Ocean | collected... | reverse complement strand
CGAGTACACCGGCGTCGAGGTCGATGCCACCCGTGGACGTCACGCGGGTGAGCCAGCGGTACTCCGCGCCGAGATGGTGGAGGGCCGAGGCGACCGTCACGACTTTGAGAACCGACGCCGGCACGAAGCGCCGATCGGCGTTCAGTTCGTCGACCACCTCCACCTCTCCCCCAACCAGCCGGCGCACGGCGAGGTAGCCACGATACGCGCCGTCGTCGACCGACGTCGATGGCTGCGCGCTGGCCTCTCGCAGCGACGACAGGGCCACCAGCGTCACCGCGACGCCGATCGAGAGGACTGGACGTATCCGCTTCATGGGGACGGTCTCCACGAGCCGGGCGCGGGAGAGAAACGGTGACTCGACACGGGGGCCAGCGCGGCCCAGGGTCTACGGCGTCGACGGCAAGGCGAGGGCCACCATCTGTGCGTTGACCAAGGTCAGCACGACGAACTGGCGCCCCTGCACCAGGTAGGTCATCGGTGTGCCCAGCGGGCGGGCCGGCAGCGCCACCTGTCCGAGCGGGACCCCGGTCGCCTTGTCGTAGGCCACCAGCTGCGCGCTATCGGTCGACCCGGCCGGCCCGAGGCCGAGCATCACCAGGGTCTTGGTGACGAGCGGACCGCTCGTCGTCATCTGCCCCCCGAGCGGTGGCAGATCGAGTCCGGCCAGCGCAGGGTGTTTGCGGATCCGGTCAGCGCCCCGACCGGTCGGAGTCTGCCAGGCGATCTCGCCGCGGTTCATGTCGTAGGCGGTCAACCGGCTGTACGGCGGTTTGATGAGCGGCAGCCCCTGCGGCCCCGTCACGGCCGGCGGCCGAGCCGGGTGGATGCTCTCGGGACCGAGCTTGCCGTTCGGGACGTACCGCAGGTTGGTGTAGCTGGGTTTCCCCTCTACCAGCACCATCCGGGTCAACCCCGTGCGGGAGGGCACGTAAAGCAACCCGGTCTCGGGGTCGGCGCCGGACCCGCTCCAATTGGCTCCGCCACCGGACCCCGGCACCTGCAAGGTGCCGTGGGTTCCGTTTTCGTCATACAACGTCTGCGGGGTGAACATCCCGCCGTGGGCGTACTGCTGCAGAATCTCGACCGCTTCGGCCCGCAACTCAGGCGTGAAGTCGATCAGCAGGTCCTCGGTCACCCCCTGGTACTCGAACGCGGGCGGCTTCGTCGGGTGCGGCTGGGTCGGCGCCAGTACCTCGCCGGGGACGTCGGATGGGGGCACGGCGCGCTCCTCGATCGGCCACACCGGTTCGCCGGTGGCGCGGTCGAACACATATGTGAACCCCTGCTTGCTGACCTGCGCCAGGGCCCGGATGTTCCGCCCGTCGACGGTGATGTCCATCAGCGTCGGCGCGGTCGGAAAATCCCAGTCCCAGACACCGTGATGAATCGCCTGGAAGTGCCAGACCCGTTCGCCGGTTTCAACATCCACCGCAATGATCGACTGCGAGAACAGGTTGTCACCCAGCCGCTCGCCGCCCCAGTAATCATTCGTTGGAGCGGTCGTCGCCAGATAGACATGACCGAGCTCGTCGTCGCCACTCAGCGTCGACCAGACGTTGGCGTTGCCCGTATACAGGTTCGACCCGTTCTCCCACGTGTCCTCACCAAACTGGCCGGCCTGGGGAATGGTGTGAAACACCCACTTGAGCTCGCCCGTGCGCACATCAAACCCCTGGACGGAGCCGGGCGGCCACTCTTTGAGGGTCGGCCGGTCAGACATCGCCGCCCCGGAAATGACCGTGTCGCGCACGACGACCGGGGGCGAATTGGGCGACACCGTGTGTCCCTCGTTGCTGAACAGCGGCAAGTTGCCGCGAGTCGCCCGTGGCACGGCGGTGTGCAGGTCAGACTTGCCGTCGACACCAAAGCTGTTGATCGGTCGGCCCGTGCGCGCATTGACCGCAATCAGGAACCCGTCGTGGGTGCCAAGCAGCAGCCGTTCGTCCGCATCGCCATCGGTCCAGTACGCCAGCCCCCGCGTCTGCCACGGCCCCACGATGCTGGCGTTCCCCCCAGTGGTATAGGCCTGCGGGTTGTAGACCCACAACGTCTCGCCCGTCACTGGATCGAGCGCGACGACCTGGGCCAGCCCGGTGCTGAGATACATCACGCCGTTGACGACCAGCGGGGTGGCCTTCAGCCCGTTGGCATCCAGTGGCGGCAGATACCTCCGTTGCAGGCTCTCGATGAGCGCAAGATCTTCCGATTCCCAGGTCCACGCAATGGCGAGGTCGTCGAAGTTAGCGGCGTCGATCTGATCGAGTGGCGAGTACTTCTGGCTCCAGTTCGTCCCGCCGTAACTGGGCCAGGCGCCCGTGTCGACCGAAGTTTGCCCGACGGCAGAGTCCGTCGCGCCACCGAGCACGGCGACGATTACTCCCACACGCGCCAACACACTGCTGGTTTGCATGCCACCCCCAAACCTGCGTCGGTGCACGGGCCGGTCCCACGCACGCGCGTAGATTAGGGTTGATCTTACTCGGTCGCCTGGACGGGCTGGTGGGTTGATTGCGCGGCTCGAACGCCGACGAACCGATGACGCGGGTAGCGTTTCGTAGGAAGGGCCTTTAGGCCCGTTGATCGATCAGCGCCCCTGAAGGGGCTTGCTACGCGTGGTAGACGGGCGAATCTCTCGCGAGATCAGTGCACGGAGGTGGTCGACGCGCCGGACGAGATCACTCGCGCGACCATCTGGGTCAGTTCGTCGGCGGCGAGGTCGAACGGCCCGGCGGCAATGGCGCCACTGGGAATCTCGATGGCGATCACGACGCCACCCTTCGTATCCGTCACGATCCAGCTCAGACCCCTCAGGGCCACGTCCCCGTCGGCGGTGTCGTCGCCGCTCGCCCGGGCGAACACCCGCAAGGTCGACAGCAACATCTCGCGGACGTCCGTGTCGGTCCACGCGGACGCATCCACTCCATCGTGCGTCACCGTCTCGGTCACGACGGCATCGGTCCCCTTGAGCAGCACTTCTACATCGAACGTCATGTCGTATGCCTTATCTTTCTGTGTGGTTGACCACCGTCTCGAGCTGGGCGCGGAACGCGTCAGGGTCGGTGACGGGCGCCTGACACGCAAAGTCGCGGCACAGATACGCCGTCGGCTCTCCGTCAACCGCTACCATGGCGCCGAGCCAGGGCAACCGCATGGCCACGGTGTTCTGGTGGACGCCAGGCTCCACGATCAGGCTGAGGGCGCCCGGCAAGTAGCTCTGGGCGAGCACACGCTGCAGGGCAATGGTGCCCGCCGCCGCGCGCGCACCCACGATGACGACCTGCGGCGCCCCCCACAGGAAGGTCGAGGCTGCCGCCGCCATCACGGGCACCACCCGCGCGGCCTGCGGCGACGTGGCCACTCGGCGAATCGCGCGCGCCGCCCGGGCGCCGTAGTCAGCCGCCTCGTCCCCGCCTGAGAGGTGACCCAGCGTCAGCAGATTGCCGACCGCAACCGAGCCGGCCGACGGCTCGGCGCCGTCGTAGTCCTCCTTCAAACGCAGCAACACGGTCGGATCGTCCCCGGTCGTGCTGAACCAGCCACCGGCGTCGTCGTCCCAAAACAGCTCGTTCTGGATTGCCTGGAGCTGACGTGCCCAGTCGAGCCACATCGGGTCGCCGCCGGCCTGAAACAGCTCCAGCAGCCCCCAGACGACAAACGCGTAGTCCTCGCTGTAGCCGTCGATATCCGACCGCCCGTCGCGAAAACGTCGAAGGAGCCGGCCCCGCTCCGCATCCCACAACCGATTCCGCAGAAACTGCGCCGCCCGCGCCGCGGTGTCGAGCGATGTCGTGGCCGCCTCGTCGTCGAGCGGTGCGACACGCGCGGCCCGCGCGAACGCGGCGATCATCAGCCCGTTCCACCCCGCCAATACCTTGTCGTCCAGATGGGGTCGAGGGCGGCCGCAGCGAGCCTCGAACAGACGCAACCGCGCGCCGTCCAAGACCGCGGTGACGTCATCGACCGACCGGCCTGACAGGCGCGCGACGTCGTCCAGGCCGTGGGCCACATACAAGAGGTTCTTTTGGGCGAACTCGTTGTGCGGATCCTGAGGCGCGTTCCCGCCCGGCTCGATGCCGTAGCGGAACCGAACCACATCGGCGTCAGCATCGAACAACTGATCGATTTCCGACTGACCCCAGATGTAGAACGCCCCCTCGGTCTTGGTAGCGCCCGGCACGTCAACCTGATCGGGGGGAATACTGTCGGCGTCTTCGGCGGAGAAGAACCCACCCTCCGCGTGCGTCAGCTCCCGTCGCACGTAGGACAACGTGTCGTCCGCCACGGCGCGGAACGTGGGGTCACCCGCGGCCTGGGCCGCCTCCAGGAACGCCAGCACCAGTTGGGCCTGGTCGTAGAGCATCTTCTCGAAGTGCGGCACTCGCCACCCGGCATCGACCGAGTAGCGGTGGAAGCCCCCGCCAACGTGGTCTCGCATGCCACCCGTGGCCATGGCCCGCAGGGTGTCGAGCACCATCTGGCGAGCCTCAAGGTCGCCTGTGCGTGCATGCTCGCGCAGCAAGAAGAGCAGTTCGCCCGGACGTGGAAACTTCGGGGCGCCGTCGAACCCGCCGTGGTGTCGATCGAATGTCTGGCCGTATTCACGCACCCCGGCGGTCAGCGTCGCGTCGCTCGGCATCTCCCCCCCGCCTTGCGTGCCTGCCTGCGCCGCGCGGAGCCGTTCGATCACCCCATCGGCCGATTGCACGAGTTCGGCTCTCGACTCGCGCCAACGGGTGGAGATCTCACCGAGGATGTCCATGAACCCGGGGCGACCCCCTCGAGCCGACGGCGGAAAATACGTGCCGCCATAGAACGGCTTGAGGTCAGGTGTCAGCCAGACGCTCATCGGCCACCCCCCTGACCCGGTCGTCGCCTGCACGAACGTCATGTAGACGCGGTCGACGTCTGGGCGTTCTTCTCGGTCCACCTTGATTGGCACGTATTGGGTGTTGAGCAGCTCGGCAATCTCGGCGTGCTCGAACGACTCGTGCTCCATCACGTGGCACCAGTGACACGTGGAGTAGCCGATAGAGAGAAAAATCGGCCGGTCCCTGTCAACCGCCAGCGCGAACGCCTCGTCACCCCAGGGATACCAATCCACCGGGTTGTGGGCATGTTGCAGCAGATACGGACTGGGTTCCTGCGCGAGTCGGTTGGGCATGGTCGTGGGCACGGCCGCGGGGGCCGGCCCTCACTCCGGTGTTGGATCCGGATCGGGCTCCTGCCAGCGAGGGTATGACCCGAGCGTTCGTAGCAAGGGGGCGAATTCGGCCAGATGCACCAAGGCGCGCGCACAGGGCAAGTCCTCACGCGCGGCCGCCAGGTCGGCGTAGAACAGATACTCAAACGCGCGGTCCGGAATGGGACGCGATTCGAGCTTCGTCAGGTCGATGTCACGAAGCGCGAAGACACTCAGAGCTTTGAAGAGCGCGCCAGCGTCGTTCGGCACGGTGAACACAATGGTCGTCTTGTCCGCCGACGCAATCTCGCTCTTGGCGCGACCAATGACGAGGAAACGCGTGGTGTTGTCGGCGTAGTCCTGCACTCCTGCGTCGAGCACCGCCAAGCCAAACACCTCGGAGGCACGCCGGGACGCAATCGCGCCGGTGTCGCGCAACTGTCCGTCCCGAATCATCTTGGCACTGCCGGCCGTGTCGTAGGTGGCGACGATCTCCACGCCCTCGAGCGTGCGGAGAAACCGCTCACATTGGGCCAAGCCCTGCGGGTGTGAATACACCCGTTTCAACATCGACCGGGTGGTACCCTTGAGCGCCAGCAGGTTGTGCACGATCGAGAGCTTGACCTCGCCCACGATCGGCAATTCGTGCCGCAGGAGAAGATCGTAGTTTTCGTGAATCGTCCCCCCGATGGTGTTCTCGATCGGCAGAATCCCGTGGGTAGCCCCGCCCTCTTGGACCGCCGCGAACACACCCTCGAAGGTGGCCCGGGGGAGCGGATCGGCCGACGCCTTGAACCGCAATGCAGCGGCCTCCGAATAGGCGCCAGGTTCACCCTGATACGCGATACGCATTCGTCAAGGATACCAGCAGGCAGGGGCTTCGTCGCGACGGAGTCGGGCGTAGGCGGCGCTGAACTCGACGCCGTAGATCAGGATCACCGCCGACACGTAGACCCAGAGTAGGAACACCACAATGGCTGCCACTGAGCCGTGGACACTCACCACGCCCAGGGCCAGATACCAGGAGAAGCCGTCGAGTGCGAGTCGCCAGAGCACCCCAGTCAGGATGGCTCCGAGCCAGACGTCGCCGAGTTGCACCGCGGTGTTGGGCACGAAATACAGAATCAACGCCACGACCGCAATCAAGAACAGCGTCGCCGGGTATCGCAGGGTGAGATCGGCGGCTTGCGTCAACCCGGGTACGTCGTCGAGCAACTGGCCAAACCAGCTGGTGGCCATCACCTCGGCCACGCTCGCCAGCACCAGCGCGGCGAGCATGAGTCCCCCAGCCGTCAGCAGCATCAGAAACGCGGACGCCTGATGCTTGAGAAAACTGCGGCGCCGCTCGACATTCCACGCGTGGTTGACGGCCGAGCTGATCGCTCGAAAGACGCCCAGTGCGGTCCAGAAGAGGACCACGGTGCCGGCCACACCCAGCCCAACGCTCGCGCTTTCCACCTCATTCAACTGGGTGGTGATGAAATCAACGCGCCGCGGAAAGTAATGGAGCAGCAGGTCCACCACGGCCGCGCGATCCGCCGGGTCGGAGGTGACGCGGCCAAGAAACGAGAACAGCAGGAGCAGCAGTGGAAAGAACGAGAGGAGCGTGTAGTACGCGATGGACGACGCGAACGTCAGGTCGTCACTTTGTCCCAGGCGGCGAAACGCCACCCAGGCCGAGCGGGCCGCGCGACTGGCGTCCCGAGCCACGGCGCGCCCCAGCCGACCCAGCGCTTGCTGGACCCGACGGGGCACACCGCCGGGCGCCGGCCCGGCCGCGTTCACTTGGCGGCTTGACGGTAGGTGGAATCCCAGGCGCCCCGCGCCCGGCCTTCACCGACCAGACTGTTCAGCGTCTGCTGTCCCTCTCTGGCCACGTCTTTCACCTTCTCTCCCGCCACGCGAGCCTTCTGCAGTTCCGCGCCGATCGCGTCGAGCGCCGGGTCGATCTGCTCGCGGACACGCTGACCGCTCTCGGTCATGTACAGATACCCGACGACGCCACCCAAGGCGGCGCCGAGCAGCGACGTCAACAACACGCGTGATCGTTCGTCCATGCCGTCAGCATACCGGATCGGAGGCTGCGGCCGGAAGGTTTGAACTGGGGGCGGCGCGGCTGTCGGCGAGGACCCGCGTCAGGGCATGGCGCCCATCTTTCTGAGCGGGTCCTGGTCCCGCTGAACGCTATAATCCCGCCATGCCGAATCCACCGGTCACCCCCCTCCTGAACCAGGCCCAACCCACGTCCGACACCCGGCGGCACCCCGAAGCGGTGCTCTGCGAACGCTGCGGAGAAGAGATGTTCCGGATGCATGCCGTCTGGCGATGTCCCAAGTGCCGATACAAGACCGACTGCTGCGGCTGGTAACGCCATCATGCACGTGCTCCCGAGCAGTATTGACATCACCAGCGACGAGTTTCGCGACAACGAGACCGCGATGCGCGCGCTCGAAGACGAACTGGAGGCACGGCGCGACCAAGCGCGGCAGGGTGGCGACGAGGCGGCCCACCGCCGGCATCAGGACCGTGGAAAACTCCCGGTGCGCGAACGGCTCACGCACCTGCTGGACCCCCAGACGCCGTTTCTCGAACTGTCGGCGCTGGCTGCGTACGGGATGTATGACGGCGCGGCGCCGGGGGCCGGGCTGGTCGCAGGCATCGGGCGCGTCTCGGACCGGGAAGTGATGGTGGTCGCCAACGACGCGACCGTCAAAGGCGGCACCTACTTCCCCATCACCGTCAAGAAACACCTGCGCGCGCAGCAGATTGCGCTCGAGAACCGACTCCCCTGTGTGTATCTGGTGGACTCCGGTGGCGCCTATCTGTCGATGCAGGCAGAGGTCTTTCCCGACCGCGAGCACTTTGGTCGCATCTTCTTCAATCAGGCACGATTGTCGGCCGAAGGCATCGCACAAATCGCGGTGGTGATGGGCTCGTGCACCGCCGGCGGCGCCTACGTGCCGGCGATGGCCGACGAAACGATCATCGTCACCGGCACCGGCACGATCTTTCTGGGCGGACCGCCGCTGGTCAAGGCGGCTACCGGGGAGACGGTGACGGCCGAGGAGCTGGGCGGCGCCGACGTGCACACCCGCCTGTCCGGCGTCGCCGACTACCTGGCGGCGGACGACGCCGACGCCCTGGAGACGGCGCGGACAGTGGTGTCGACCCTGCACACGGTGAAGCCGCCACCGCTCGATGTCACGTCACCGGAAGAGCCGCGGTATGACCCGCGGGAACTCGGTGGCATCGTGGGCGCCGACCTCCGACGGCAATACGACGCGCGCGAAGTGATCGCGCGGCTCGTGGACGACTCGCGGTTTGACGAGTTCAAGGCTCGGTACGGGCCCACAGTCGTCACCGGTTTCGCCCGGCTCCACGGCTATCTCGTCGGGATCATCGCGAACAACGGGGTGCTCTTCTCAGAATCGGCGTTGAAGGCGACCCACTTCATCCAGTTGTGCACGCTGCGGCGGGTGCCACTGATATTCCTGCAGAACATCACCGGCTTCATGGTCGGGCGCGACTACGAGCGCGGCGGTATCGCCAAGGACGGCGCCAAGATGGTGCACGCGGTGGCCAACACCGTCGTCCCGAAATTCACCGTCGTGCTCGGGGGGTCCTTTGGCGCGGGCAACTACGGTATGTGTGGCCGGGCCTACGACCCGAGGCTGCTCTGGATGTGGCCCGGCAGCCGCATCTCGGTCATGGGGGGGCCACAGGCCGCCGACGTACTCGTGTCGGTCAAGCGCGACCAGCAGGCCCGCCGCGGAGACGCGCTGTCTGAGGCCGACGAGGCCGCCATTCGCGAACCGATTCTGCGGCGATACGACGACGAGGGATCGCCGTACTACTCGACCGCTCGACTCTGGGACGACGGTGTCATCATGACGACCGAGACCCGCAGCGCCCTCGCGCTGGGTCTGTCAGCCGCGGCCAATGCGCCGGTACGCGACCCGTCCTTCGGTGTCTTCAGAATGTGAGGGCCGGTCACCATGGATAACTCGTATGACGTGATCGATGTGCGGCGCGAGGACTGTATCGACTATGTGACCCTCAACCGCCCCGGGGTCAGGAACGCCATCGACGACCACGTCATCGAAGAACTGACGCCGTGGGCGGAAATCGCAACGCATGACCGCACTCTGCGCATGGCGGTGCTGGGCGGGGCCGGTCCGAGCTTCTGCTCGGGGGCCGACCTCGGCTGGAGATCACGCACGGTCGATGTCGACTACGAGGAGAACTTTCGCCATGCGTGGGCGCTGGCGCGCCTGTTCGTCACGCTCGACACGTTGCCCGTGCCACTGGTGGGGCGCGTGCACGGCGCCGCATTGGCGGGCGGGGTCAGCTTGGTCGCGGTCTGTGACATCGTCGTGGCCACTGAGGATGCCGTGTTCGGGTTCACGGACGTCAAATTCGGTCTGGTCCCCGCCGTCATCTCCCCCTACGCGGTCGCCAAGATCGGCTCGTCGGCTTCCCGTTACCTCTTCTTGACCGGCGAGTCGTTCTCGGCGCGTCGAGCCCATGAATTGGGGCTCGTGCATGTGCTGGCGCCCCCGGTCGACCTGGACGCCGCGGTGGCCCGTGTCGTGGAGGACCTCAAGACTCCCGGACCGCGGGCTCTCGCGGCCACCAAGACGCTGATTGCCTTCGTCATGGATCGGCCGCCAGCGACGGTCACCCAGCTCACCGTCGAAACGATCGCAGACTTGCGGATCACGGACGAAGCGAAGGAGGGCATCCGCGCGTTTCTCGACAAGCGCTCGCTCAGCTGGGTCGAGGACGACTGTCCGTGAGTATCCGTCGGCTGCTCATTGCCAACCGCGGCGAGATCGCCCTTCGCGTCGTGCGCGCGTGTCGCGAGCTCGAGATTGAGAGCGTCGCCGTCTGCTCGACGATCGACGCGCGAGCACCCCATGCCCGCGCCGCTGACCGATGCATCACCATCGGCCCACCGCGCCCCAGCGAGAGTTACCTCTCCATCGGCGCCCTCATCGACGCGGCCCGGCAGACCGGCGCCGACGCCGTACATCCCGGCTACGGATTTCTGTCGGAGAGCCCGGAGATGGCGGAGGCCTGTGTCGAGGCCGGGCTGACCTGGGTAGGGCCGCCGGCCGACGTGATCGCCCGGCTCGGTTCGAAGATCGAAGCACGCCGTCTCATGGAGGCCGCCGGAGTGCCAGTCGTGCCAGGTGACACCCCGAGTGACCAGTCCGACGACGGCCTGGCCGAGGCGGCACGCCGGTTGGGATATCCGCTGCTCGTCAAGGCCTCGGCCGGCGGCGGCGGTCGCGGAATGCGCGCGGTCAGAGACGCGCTCCAGCTCGACGACGCCGTCCGCGCGTCGCGTCGCGAGGCCGAGGCCGCATTTGGCGACGGCACGCTGTATGTCGAGCGATTGTTGACGCAACCGCGCCATATCGAAGTGCAGGTCATGGCCGACCACGAGGGTGGGGTCGTGCACCTCTACGAGCGTGAATGCTCGGTGCAGCGCCGCCACCAGAAAGTCATCGAAGAGAGCCCGGCGCCACACTTGTCATCGACGCTACGCGCCAGGCTGACGCAAGCCGCGGTGAGGGCAGCCGGGGCGGCCGGCTACCGCAACGCCGGCACAGTCGAGTTTCTGGTTGGCGGCATTGACCCCGCCGGGGACGGCGACCGTGTTCACAATGACGATGATGCCGTGGTGGCGTTTCTCGAGATGAACACCCGGCTACAAGTCGAGCACCCGATCACCGAGGCCGTGACCGGACGTGACCTCGTCCACGCCCAGCTCGCCGTTGCCGGTGGGGCGCCGTTGCCCTGGACCCAAGCTGACATCCAGACGCGGGGTCACGCCATCGAGTGCCGTCTCTATGCCGAGCGGCCGGACGACGGCTTCACTCCGGATGCCGGACGCCTGCTGTGCTATCGGGAGCCGACCGGCCCCGGGGTGCGGGTCGACTCGGGCGTCACCAGCGGGAGCACCGTGTCGTCGCACTACGACGCGCTCCTCGCCAAGCTGGTCACCTTCGCCGACACCCGCGACACCGCGCTGGCACGGGCACGGGTGGCGCTGGCCCAGTTGGTGGTGCTGGGCGTCCAGACCAATGCGACCCTGCTCTCCCGCATCTTGCGGCACCCGCGCATGATGGAGGGCCACGTCGACACCACGTTCCTCGAATCGGAACTCGACGGGTTACTAGTCGACTCCGATGGTGATAGGGATGACGAAGGACCGGCCCTCGCTCTCACGGCTGCGCTCGCCCTGCATAGGCGCGTCGAGGCAGGCGTTCATCTAGGGACCTGTCGGGGAACGGAAGCCGCCGAGCCGCAGGACCCGTGGAGCACGCTCGGGGCGTGGCGGTTGAGATGAACGACCGACCAGCAGGGCGAGCCGTCGTGCAGACGCTGACGGGTGACGTCGACAATCGCGGGAGCCAGATACAGATTGACGGCGTGGACGGCCTGATCAACGTGCGCCGCATCGACGGAAACACCTACGAGGCGACGATTGACGGTCGGCGGTTCGAGGTCATCGTCGCGAACGGTCCGGACGCCGACTGGGGCTGGGTTGACGGCCGAACCTTCCGATGGCCGCATCGGCCGGACGTCGACACCGCGTCGGCGGTGTCCGACGTGACACAGGCTGGGTCGGTCGCGTCACCCATTGTGGCGACCATGCCGGCCACCGTGAGTCAGGTCGCCGTCACCGTGGGCCAGCGCGTGTCCCGCGGCGACGTGCTCGTCGTGCTCGAAGCGATGAAGATGGAAATACCGCTACGGGCACCGGGTGAGGCCCGCGTGGCCGCCATACGGTGCGCCGAGGGTGAGACGGTGGAGCCGGGAGTACCACTGGTCGACTTGGCCGACAGCTTGGCGACCGCAGACGAGTGAGCTACGCGCCGGCCGGTTCGGTCTCGGGCTCGGTGGCCTCTGGACCCAACTCGGCTTCGACCGCCGCCACCACCTCGGTGTAGGCCTCCATATCGATGGCGTCGTAGTCGCCGGGGCATCCGAAATCACGCTTGCCGGGCGCGGTCGGGTTCCCAACCGTGACACACAGACCGCAGCCGATGCACTTGTCGATGAGCACGGCGCAGACCCAGCGGCCGTTGGCGTCTTTTTCCTCGACAATGCAGTCCTCGACCGGGCAGGCCGCCTGACAGATCGAACAGGCAAACGCCCCAAAGCACTGTTCCGGGTCAATGACCGCCACCTTGCGAGGCGCTCGCTTGCGGGCAGTGTTCTGCAGCTTCGTCCACATATCGGACCCGATTATACCTCAGTCACCACCAGTTGTTTGTCGCCTTGTTTCTGTCGCCGACGCGCCCGTGCGGTCGGACGACGGGAGCGGGCATCTCGATTCGCGAACCGGTCGACGAGCCCAACCCTCCTCACCTTGGCCCCCAGAGCACTTGGCGCGGGCTAACGGGTGCCTGGTCCCGACACCGAGGGAAAAGCGGGCGCGAAGATGGTCCCAGACCCCGCGCTAAAACTCCGCGCC
>Ga0310121_10004276_pt1 | contig 12670 bp, 9 predicted proteins | sample CB27_Tmax_986_MG_FD_203504 | JGI IMG/M metagenome (GOLD analysis project Ga0310121, IMG submission 203504) | Marine microbial communities from Western Arctic Ocean, Canada - CB27_Tmax_986 | ecosystem: Environmental > Aquatic > Marine > Oceanic | place: Canada: Western Arctic Ocean | collected... | reverse complement strand
GGAGACAAGCGCCTCGCTGTCATCACCGACATGGACAATACGATCATTGAGGCCACCAATTACTGGGGCTACCTCATCAACGAAGGCTACGAGTTTTTCGATGACGCCATTTGGGATGAATGGATCGCGAAGAACCTGATTCAGGCGGTGCCGGGATCACGGGACTTCTTGATGTATTGTGACGAGAACGACGTTGAGATTTTTTACGTCAGCAATCGGGATCAGGGTGACCGGACCTACGAGTATGCGCTTGCTCAACTCGAGCTGATCGATTTTCCACAGGCAGACGAAGCGCACGTCACCGTAATTCGAGAGACCTCGAACAAGATGGCGATCAAGGAGCGCGTGTCCGCGTCCAACGATCTCGTGCTGATGCTCGGCGACAATCTGAACGACTACAAGCGTGACTACTACGTAACCGATGTCGACGAGCGATACGCGTTGATGGAGCGCGATCGCGACGAATACGGCAGAGATTTCATTTTGTTGCCGAACCCCACCGACGGACACTGGGTGCGTGCCATTTTCGGGGATTCGGAACCTGCGCCGACCGACGAAAACAGACGCATCCTCAAAGAAGCGGCGACTCGCTCCGCGTGGGATGGAACGTAGACGTAATCGGCTGTTTCTCTACCTCTCCAGGACGAGCGGTTGGCCGATGAGCTTGCTCGGATCGGCATCCGGCCTCGGGGTGAACTTCGTCACGTATCCACCGTCGTAGTTGGCGATGTAGACGTTCCCGTCCTGGTCCACTGCCATCTGATGCGGACGGGACAAGCCTCCAACGAACCCGCCGCGCGTGCAACAGTACGCGCCGAAGCTGTGCTGGAGCTCGCCATTCTTTTTGTACTTGAGGACCTGGTTCAGGGTGGTGGAGATTACCCAGACGTCCTCGCTCTCGTCGACGTGAATACCCGTGGGACCCATTATGTCGGGCCATTCTTCGATGAACTCGCCGTCTTCCGTGAAGACCTGGATTCGGTTGTTGTCGCGGTCTGACACGTAGATGCGGTGATCCCGGTCCATGCCGACGCCGTGGATGAGATCGAACTGTGAGGGGCCGGTCCCGACAGAACCGAACTCCGACACGAACTCGCCCTCCGCGTTGTAGCGGATGATCCGGCCGTTCTGGTAACCGTCACCCAGGAGGAAGTCGCCGTTCGGGAGGAAGGCTAACGTCGAGGCCTGGCCGTAGTCGAGCGGCCCCGGGTTTTTGTTCGCGCGTGCCTCCGCCTCGCTCTGGCGAGGCATCGGGTCCAGGAGTCGCAAAACCAGCTCTTGGCCGTCGTTGGTGAATTTCAACACCTGCTCGTGGACGTTCCTCTCTCCGCCACCACGCTCCACGACCCAGATATGCCGCTCCGGATCATAAGGGCTGATGTAGAGCTGATGGGGAAAGGCCACCAACGTGTCCCACTGAGTCCAGTTCTCGGTGATGTTCCCGTTCCCATCGACAACCACGATATGGTTCGAGCTGTTCGGCCTCTCCTCGCCCGCGGCGTTCCGGTCACTCCTACTACTGACGATGATCCGGTTCGGATTGTCGGCCACGACGCCGGAAATCAGACCCCAACTCCACCCATCCGTGTGGTCGGGCGCGGGCTTCCACCAATTGGCGGCGGCAACGTACTCCCCGTTCCGGTTATCACCCCCCTTCCGCACGGTTCCCGGCGCGGACTCGGCTTGGTTCTCAGCGACGCAGCCGGGGATCAACGCGCCAAGGACAAGGGCCACCCCCATGTGCTCCACTCTCATGATGTCCCCCTCCTCGGATTGGGCTTCGGAAAACGCCGGCCTGAAGCGTGCTGAAAGTGGGCTCCCAACCCGCGGGATGCCAGCCGACGCTGAGGGAGATACCTTTTTCGTTCTGCGGAAGACCTTTGGGGAGAGAGAGCATCATGAGACGAGAGCGCTTTTCTGTGGCCGGCTTTCTCGCTGCATTGTTGGTGATGCTCCTGGCCTGCGCCAGCGAGAATCAGGCTGCGACTCCATCGGGGTCAACTGGAGCGATCACGAAGGGCGGGGACGAGAGAACCGGAGCATACGATGCCGTAGCAGACTGGTGGAAGCCGGCCCCGGACCACGCGGACGAGTGGACCTGGGGGGAGGTCTCAGGCGTCGCGGTGGACAACCCGGACCGGATCATCGTGTCCGTGTGGGGCGACCGGAACGCGGAAGGGGTCGAGAGGCCCGGCGCCACGAATTACATGGTGGTTGTCGACGGAGCCGGCAACATCGTCGATCGCTGGTCCCAGTGGGATTCGCTCTTCAACAAGGCCCACCAGGTCTACATCAACCCGTACGATCCGGAGCGCCACGTCTGGCTCGTCGAGATGGGTGGCGGCAGAGGGGTGAACATGCAGATCCTCAAGTTCACCAACGACGGGAGTGAGCTTGTGATGAGACTCGTAGACCGCGACCACCCGACGACCATTGAAGCGGCGAGGGCAAACCCGAACCCGGGTCCGTACACCTACGCCATGCCGGCGGTGCTGGCCTTCCTCCCAGACGGGAGCTTCCTGCTTGGCGACGGTTACTGGAACTCCCGTATCGTCAAGTACGACGCATCAGGCGAGTACATGATGGAGTTCGGGGAGCTCGGGAGCGGCCCCGGACAGTTCGACCTCATCCATGGCTTGGCCGTGGACCGCGATCGGCGCATCTACGTCGGTGACCGCAACAACAACCGGATCCAGGTCTTCACCGAGAACGGTGAGTTCATCGAAGAGTGGCCCGGCATTAGTGATCCCGTCGGTGTCTTCATCGACGAGAACGACGCGGTCTGGGTCATTTCTGCAAGACTGCACCGGCTCCTCAAGTACGACCGGGACGGCCAGCTCCAGCACTACTGGGGCACCTACGGCGGGACGAACGGCGGCTTTGCGGGCGGCTTGGCGCGTCCGCACCAGCTCGACGTGGCTGACGACGGTGCGGTCTATATCACCAGCTGGGACGGCGGTTGGGTGAACAAGTTCGTTCCAAAGCCGGGTGCAGATCCGAGCAAGCTCATCGGCAGACGCCTCATCCTCTCGAACTAAGCGTACTCATGAGAAACCCACGTTCAATCGCACGAGTAGCTTCGGTCATTACTCTTCTAGCCAGTGTCACTTGCACTCCCGCAGCTGAAGACGAGGATGCCATCGCCCCGCTCGCGCAGGCGCTGACTTTCCACGCATCCTTCGACAACGGTCCCGATGCGGACTTCGCCCTCGGGAACGCCACGCTCTACACAGCCTCCTCATACGATGAGCAAGATGAAGCGGCAGCAGGTATCGGCAGTCCGGATATAGAGATCGTCGAGGGCTCAGGGCGGTTCGGCAGTGCGCTCGAGTTCAAGAAGAAGAACACCTTCGCCGTCTTTTACCACGCGGAGGACAACGTCGCTTTCTCGGGATCGAACTGGTCGGGCACGGTGTCTTTTTGGCTCAGCCTCGAGCCGGCGGAGGACCTCGAGCCAGGATTCACCGATCCGATTCAAATAACCGACGTCGCGTACAACGACGCCGCAATCTGGGTCGACTTCACGGGCGACAACCCCCGTCAGTTCCGCCTCGGCATCTTCGGCGACCTGGCAGTCTGGAACCCCGATAACCTCTCCGCAAACGACTTCCCCCTTTTCCTCGAGCGGCTGATCTCCGTGGACCCACCTCCCTTTGCCAGGGGGGAGTGGACGCACGTCGCCATCACCTTTACGGGGCTAGGCAGCGAAGACGGCGGAACCGCGAATCTCTACCTGAACGGGGACCCGCAGCCCAAGACCATGGAAGGCATCGGAGAGCCGTTTACGTGGGATATATCGCGCGCCGCGATCCGGCTCGGCGTAAACTACGTTGGACGGTACGACGAACTCGCGCTCTTCAATCGGCCGTTGACTCCCGAAGAAGTGAGAACGCTCCACGGGATGGAGGGCGGAGTGGCAGCGCTACATCGCTGACGCAGGACTCATCCTCGTCTAGAACTATCGCTCACTCGTCAGTCTCGATGGCAGGATCTTCACCAGACCGATCCGGTTCGAGCTCGTCTGGTGAATGAGGAGATTCCCGTCCTTGGTCACCCACATGTTTCTGACGATGCCGTACCCCGACGGTATGGGCCAACTCTGAAACTCCTCCGTCTTCGGGTCGAAGCGCACTAGCGCGTCCGGCCGCATCCCGGACTCGTTGTACCAGATCACATCATCCACGATGGCGAACGCGTACGGATGTGCGCTCGGCCCGCTCGGAGACGGCCACTCCTTGATCTCACCGGTCTCCGGGTCGAGCCGGCCGATGCGTCCCATCGTGGAGTTGCCGTACCAGACGATGCCGTCGCTGGCGATATCCAGTCGGCGGATCCGAGACCTCTCGTTGGGCACCTCGTAGTACCGGACCTCCATCGTTTCCGGGTTCAGGGCTCCGATCTTATTGGTGCCGTTGTAAGCGACCCAGACCGTCCCCTCCCCGTCGACCTTGATCCCGTAGGGCCGTGGCTCAGTGGCGATTTCGGTGATCTCGCCGGTGGCCGGGTCCAGCCTCCCTAGCATGTTGGCCCCTTGGGCCGTGAAGTAGAGGTTGCCGTTCGGGTGGAAGACCGCGGAATGGGGGTCACGTGCTTCGGTCTGGTACTCGACGACGTCTCCGGTCGTGGGATCCAGCTTGCCGATCGTTGAGTTGCTGTTGCCGGTGTACCAGATGTTTCCGTCCTCATCCGGGACGATAGTGTGCGGCCGTGCGGTCTCCGGTAGCGGGTACTCCTTCATCTCGCCTGTCGCGGGGTCGAGGCGACCCGCCAGACTCGCCCACATGCCCGTCCACCAGATGGAACCGTCGGGCGCTTCGGCCGGATCGCGTGAGCGCTGGCCGAGCGTGGGCACCGTCCACTCCGTGATCTCGATCTCGATGTCACCGGCCGCCAAGGTCGGCGCACGACCCGGTTTGGGCGGGAAATGAGCAGCCAGGTAGCCGGAGACTCGTCGGGCTTGGGCGTCCGGCAAAGCCACCATCGTGCCGATCAGATCGTGCCATCCGTCGGCGTCATACCCGGCGGAGCCCATGATCTGCCGGAGGCCGTGGCACGTCGTGCACGTAGCCTCCACCACGTTCTTGCCCTCGCCATCGGGAAGGGAAGGCTGCGCACCACCCCGTTGGGCCGCGGCCGTGGCCGGAATGGACAAGCCCATCAGCAGGGCCAAGGCCCACAGAACGTTTCGCATATCCCTCTCCTCGGGCAGCGCGGCGAAGCTCGAGCAGATCGACTCCCAGCCGCGGGTTATGACGATCTGATAGTGTGGGGGGAGGATCCGGCAGGCAAGGCGGCCAGGCGGCACCCTTTCGGGTCCCAGGACTGAGGCCCGACGGGCTCCCCTTCGGTCAGACGTATCTCGCTGCCTCGCGGACGTTCGTGCTTCCGCTTGCGCCTACCGGGCCACCCTCGAATGTTGGGCGCAGTCTGATCGAGCACCACAGCGATCCGGAATCGTATCTCGGCCGGTCCGCTTTGCGCCGAGCCATGAACATGGGCTACAAGGCGGTCCGGACCGAGACGCACAAGTACATCCGGTACACCGACCTCGAGGACATGGATGAGCTGTACGACCTGGAGGCGGATCCATACGAGATGCAGAACCTCATTGACGATCCGGGCGCTCAGGGGACGCTGCGAAGGTTGCAGGCCGAACTCGATCGTCTGCTGGAAGAGACGGGCGCGCCGTAGAGCGTATGACGCAGGTTGGATCTCCGGCGCTGACGCACTGAGGAAAAACCAGGAGGCATGATGAGAGCAGAACGCGTGGGCCTTACCCTCGTCCTCGCTGCCGGGCTCGCTGGCTGCGGCGCCGAGAACCGGGCACAAACAGCGGGCGAGATGGTGAAGGGTGGATCCGACGAGGCCGGCGAGTACATCGCGGCCGCGAACTGGTGGAAGCCAGCCTCGGACCACACCGACCCGGCCGCTTGCCCGAGCGGTCGCGGTGGCCGTGGCGGCGGACAGCCGAGTACCGGCCCATGCTGGGTGTGGGGAGAGGTCTCGGGCATGGCGGCGGACACCCCGGATCGGATCATCGTCGCGGTGTGGGGCGACCGGGACCAGGTATCCGGTCAACCGAGGCCCGATGGTAGCAACTACGTGCTCGAGGTGGACGGAAACGGGGACCTCATCACCCGATGGGCCCAGTGGGACACCCTCTTCAACACACCCCACCAGGTTTACATCAGCCCCTACGACCCCGAGCGTGCCATATACATCATCGAGCGCGGAGGCAGGCAGCCCGGCCCCAACGGTGTCGACGTGCACGAGGCCATCTACAAGTTCAGCAACGACGGGAATACGCTGCTCTGGAAGCAGGTCGATCCGGCGTCGAAGATGAGCCGCCAGGAACAGCGGGCGATGACCAACCTCGGGCACACTGACTTCGGCGATCCCGCTGTGCTTACCTTCCTGCCGGACGGTGAGCACTTCCTCCTCGCCGACGGCTACCAGAACGGCCGCGTTCAGAAGTGGACTACATCAGGCGAGTGGGTAAGCGAGTTCGGCATGATCGATCGTGACCCGGCCGTCGGTGGACCTCCCGGTGCGTTCGATCTCATGCACGGTATCGCGGTAGACCGCGCGCGGCGGATCTATGTGGGTGACCGCAACAACGACCGCATCCAGGTCTTCACTCCCGAGGGGGAATTCATCGAGGAGTGGCCCGGTGTGATCGATCCGGTCGGTATCTTCATCGACGAGAGCGAGTCGATCTGGGTCGTCTCCGCAGGGCTCAACCGCCTGCTCAAGTACAACACACAGGGCCAACTCCTGTACCACTGGGGCGCGTACGGACGGACGTCGGGCGGGTTCCTCGGCGGCCTCGCGCGCCCACACCAGGTTGATGTGGACCAAGAAGGCAACGTCTACATCTCGAGCTGGGACTGGCCCGGCTACCTCAGCAAGTTCACGCCAAAGCCCGGTGCGGACCCGGCCAAACTGATCGGTCAGAAGCTGGGTAGCGCTAGAAGGTAGGTGAGCCGTCCAGCGAGGTCAGGACCTTAGGGAACCCTCGCCTCCACCGCCGGAAGGAAGCGAGGCGGCCGTCTATGATTTGTGGCCTGCTCGTAGGCATAGGCGACCCGAATCAGCGTACCCTCTGTCCACGCACGCCCGAACAGCGACATCCCCACCGGAAGACCGAACAAGAATCCCATCGGCACCGTCATGTTGGGATAGCCAGCCATCGCGGGAGGGGTGGAGCACCCACCCCCTGATGCGCTCGAAGACCCCGTGTAGTCGCCCGGCGCGGGGATCCCCGACGTGGGACCGACGATCGCGTCGATCTGCTGTGCCTGCATCACTCGGTCGATGCCTTCGTCCCGCGAGAGGCGGTGGCTCGTGCTGAGCGCGGTGATGTAGCGCTGGTCCGTGAGCGGGCCCCGCTCCTGCGCGGCGATGAGCAGGTCCTGGCCGAACAGCGACAGCTCCAGGTCGGCGCTTTGCTCGTTGTAGTCGATCAATTCTTCGAGCGATCTGATCGGTGCATCGGGACCGAGCGACTGCAGATAGGCGTTCAGATCTGCCTTGAACTCGTGGTACAGGACCTCCATCTCATGTTCGTTGCCGAAGCGAATCTCCTCCGGCAGCTCGATCGGGTCGAGGATGGTGGCGCCCTCAGCCCTCATCACATCGAGGGCGTCCTCGAGGAGGCGGTCGACCCGCTCGTCGGAGCCCATATAGCCTCGGGCGACTCCGATTCGGGCGCCGCCCAGGCCAGCTGGATCGCAGAAGCTCGAATAGTCGGTAACTGAGTTTCCGAGGCTCGGCGTCGTGAGCGGATCCCGCTCGTCGACTCCCGTCATGGTGCCGATCATGATGGCCACATCCCGAACCGAGCGCGCCATCGGGCCTGCGCTATCCTGGCTGTGGGCGATCGGAATGATGCCGCCTCGGCTCATGAGCCCGATCGTCGGCTTGAGTCCGACCAGACAGTTCCGGGACGAGGGCCCAACGATCGAGCCGTCCGTCTCTGTCCCGATCGCCGCGGCGGCGAGGTTCGCTGCAGTGGCCGCACCCGAGCCGGAGCTCGAGCCACCCGGCGTTCGGTCGAGAGCATAAGGGTTCTTGCACAGACCCCCCCTTCCCCCGTCCCAGCCCCGGCCGCTCCAGCCCGAGGTGCCGCGCTGGAACGACTTGAAGCCCGCCCACTCGCTCATGTTGGCCTTGCCGAGGAGGACTGCGCCGGCTTCGCGTAATTTGTCCGCGATATATGCGTCCCGGAGTGGTGTGGAGCCGCGAAGAGCAGTCGAGCCGGCGGTCGTGGTCATCCGGTCCGCAGTATCGATGTTGTCCTTGAGCACGATCGGAATACCGTGGAGCGGACCTCTGCGCCGACCACCTCGTAGCTCACGATCGAGTCCGTCCGCTATGGAGAGGGCGTCAGGGTTGACCTCCAAGATCGAGTAGAGGCTGGGTCCCCGCCGGTCGAGCGCTTCGATCCGCTCGAGGTACATCTCGGTCAGCGCCCTGCACGTCCAGTCGCCCGAACTCAGTCCGCCGCCGAGGTCCTCGATCGTCAGCTCTTCGAGCCTGAACTCCGGAATGGAGAACGGAGTGCCGACCTCGCTCACAGACTGGACGTCCTCCGCAGGGTCGCAGCCCAAGGCGGACACGGCGGCGCCAGAGGCCACCCCAGCACGAATGAAGTCCCTGCGATTCATGTCGGACATTGTTCGCCTCCCCTCGAGATATCTGGCCATCGCACCTGGTGACCACGTCCCAACCGCGACCTGCTAGACAGCCGCATCCTGTATCCGGATGGGAAGGACATTCTACGGACTCCGCGCCGGCCAAGCACGAGGGGTCTCCGTAAGGTGTCCCCGGACTCCCCGAGGCCGGAAGTGTGAGCATCCGTGGGATCCACGCCACTTCCAAACCATGGACCCTACGGAGGAGGCTCGGTGGATGTCATACAGTGCGGCCACTCTCATCGGTTGCCCGCGCGCCTCCCTCCGCGCCTTGCCACTGCGACTCCTAGTGAGCTAGCGGATTCGGTCTGACTTGAAAGTGCACGACGATCGGCTTCGAGCCTTTGCCGCCTTCCTTCAGCCACGGTGTCCGCCCTCCTTCAGGCACCCAAAGCCCTCGCCCCTTCCAGCCAGCTTCAGGATCGTCGATCCGCCCTTCGAACCCTTTTGAGTAGAAGCCCATCGGATAGGGAATTCTCAGCGTGACGAACTTATCGTCGACGAGCGCATGTACACCGTCGAAGAGATTGCCCGTGGCGATCGGAACGTCTTCGCCCAATCCGAGCGAGTTATGCTGATCGACCCAGGTGTAGTAGCTGGACTCGACGCTGTATTGCGGCAGGTCCGTAAATCCCGGACCCGGCAGGTCGTGCATCGTCCAGCCCTCAGGGCAGTGCTCGCCGGTGGCTTCCGGTCCGTTCAGGGGACCCTCGCATTTGCGGCGATCGAACTCGCCGAGATGACCGCTGCCCATCGAGCTCCAAACCACGCCGTTCTTGTCGATATCTGCGCCCCGAATTCCGAAGCCCGGCAGGGGTGGGTGGTAGACCTCCGCCAACGCCGTTTGAGGTGGATTGGCGCCCGGCATCAGCCTCGTGATCGACCCAGGGTAACGGAACGCATTGGATCCCCAGATCGCGTCTCCGCGAGGTTCCGGCATCACGGCGTAGAATCCGTTGGGAATGCGCGTGTCGAGAGCAGGATCCCGAGCCTCACCCGGCTCTGTCCAGGCGTCCTGGCGCCCGTTTCCATTGGTATCGAGAATCAACGGTGCCCAGCCCTGCGACCCAGCGGCGTCTCCTGTCTCCAGAAACTTGTCGGTATCGAGCCACCCAACGACGTCGCCACCACCGCTCGTCCAAAGCGTGTTCGTTTCGTCGTATGCGAATTGCAGATGGTGGGTGCTGAAACAGGTGTCGACGAATGTGTACTCACCCGTTGACGGGTCGAGTACGGCGAGCTGTCGTCCCGTCCGCTCCTTCGGATAAAGCATGGCCGACGGGTGCCCCGATCCTTCTCTGCAAAAATCGGGATTCTCGGGACCACGGATTCTCGCCGTCACCCACACTCTTCCGTCCTGATCGAGCATCGGGTTGTGAATGTTCGACTTGCTGTCCCAGATACGCTCATCCCCCCAATAGTGGGAGGGCGACACCACCGGCGCGTCGTGCGTCGTCGGCGTATCGTCGTCACGCACGGGAACGTTGAACACAGACGCCGTGTTGGCGGTCGGGTCCAGGATGGGCATCTCGTCCGTGCTGAGCTCCGGTGCGCCATACAACTTGCCGTAGCCGTTGACCGTCGGGTCACGCCGATCCGTGCCGGACAGATCGTGCATGTAGAACTGGGGACTCGACCAGTCACGGACCGTCGCAACCACGTTTCTTTCGACGCCGGACGGGCGCTCCGGGACCTCGTGGGGTAGCTCGCCCGCGGCGATCCGGTCGGTCCATTCCGCCATGTACTTGAGCGGCAGACCCTTCAAACGGCCGGTCGCCAGCCCAATCATGTTGTTCCCGGCTTGCCCGGAGGAAATACGCCGCGCCCAGGCCTCTTCAGACGATGCGACATCTGCCAGCGAGGCGGGAATCGTGCGGGTCCTCTCGTTGCCGAGTTGGTGGCAACCCACGCAGCCCATGTTCTTCACCCAGGTCAGGTAGGCGTTCATGCCACCGTCGACTTGGGCCACCTCATCCTCTGTGGGCAAGTTCATCATGGAGTACCAGTATGCGGCCGGGTAAACCTGAGCAGCGGCTGCAGCGTGAGGTGCGACGGTCGCGTTTAGATCGAGAAGCTCGCCTCGCCCCGCGGCGACCTTGTCCGAGTCGACGAGGCCGTATCCCCGCACCCACAGCTGGTAGTCGGCCTCCGGCAGATCAGGAATCACGTAACGACCCTCGTCGTCTGTCACCACGATGCGGGCAAACCGGGTGCCGAGGTCGTCCGTTTCCGCAATGACCCAAACACCCGCTTCGGGCCCGTTCGTGCTGGTCACGACGCCGGCAATATCGTCATCATCGATCGCGAGACCCGATACGCCGAGGTCCGACTGGGGCTGGCAGGCGCCGAGCAGCAATGAGACCAGCGCAGAAGCTGTTACGACTCTCATGACCGGGTCCCTCACGTTGGTTCGTTGATTTCCACAGAACGACACGCGGATCTAGTGAGCCCTATCAATAACCAGATCAGACACCCGGTCAAATCCGATCGTGGGACAGAGTCCAAGCCCACGATGCGATCGAACTCGAGGTCGGGTAGGGCTCTTCAGTAGACGCCGGCGCTGCGCTCCGGGTCACCGCCCGCCAGGTCCTCTTCGACGCCACGCCCTATTGGTCAGACCCCGCAGCCCAGCAATACGATGTCGCTCCCGACGACCAACGCTTCATCATGCTTGAACGGGAGGCGAGGTCCACGTCCCTCGTCGTCATCTGGAACTGGCTCGACGCAGTGAAGGCCCAGTTCGAAGAGGGAAACGACTGACGGTCGGACTCTCTATTATTCGTGCCTAATACACCGGCGAACACTCGCTGCCAGTCAACTCCCCGCGAATCCACGCCGCAAGCGTCTGCCACTCCGTATCATTGCGGGTCTGCCACCGCCTCACGCCGTTGTGGGCATACGAACCGCCACCGTCCGGGTGCAGAGGCTTCAGAAGGAAGCGACTCCCCTCGGGATCGCCGGGCACGATCAGTCTCTGGAGTGACTCGAATCCCTGTCGGGCTTCCGCCACCGACAACACGCCACCGCTGGCGCTGCGTGGGGCGAACCCTGCCAAGCCGGCCGTATGACACGAGGTGCACGGGAGCTGCCCGTATTTCCCGACGCTGAGCACCCCCGGGTGGACGCAACTGCGGTAGTACTGGAAGTCGACGACAACCTCTGCTTCGGCGGGCGTGAACTCCGCCGCTGGGAGGGCACGGACCCAGTCGAGTATGACTTGATACTCGGGGTCCTGAGTCGAATCCCAGTGGGCGCCGCCCGTGTGACGCAGCCCGCCGGCTACCACTGCCAACGGCTTCCGAAGAAACCTGCTGGACTCTGGGTCGGAGGCGTTGACCAGTTGGGTCACGACCTCGTAGTTGCGGCGAGACTGTTCCTCTGTCCAGGCCCCTCCATCCGGTGTTTCGGTCGGCTCTTCGAGGGAGAAACGAACGCTCGTTTGCCACACGTGGCACATGACACAAGCGGCGTTGCCATCCGTCGACCCCGGGTAGCCACGAGACCTCAGGAAAAGGGGCTCGATGTTCGTCCGGTAGTAGTCGAACGGATCCTGCGGCATCGCACCGTCGGGGGACGACTCCGTGGACGCTTGTAGCGGCTCGGCCGACCCCAAGTCCTCGGAGGTCGGGCCGAGACCCACAAGAATGCCGACTCCAGCAATCAGGGAGAAGCCGGCCGCCCATCCCCCAAAACCACTCCCTCTAGTGTTCGGGTTCATGGCTTGCCACCACCTCCGTCGCGGGCCTCCACACGGTTCAGCGGAAGGACCGCCGTGTCGATGCGCTTGGGTCCGGCGCCTACGGTCATTTTCGCCACGATCTTGAGCTCCTGGAGGTCGACGGCCACCGTGTAGTCAGCGCCCGAGACGGCCACATACATGTACCGACTGTCCGGTGTCGGCGTCATCCAGTTCGCCGCGGGCCCCACCTCGACCGCGCCGATGTACTCGAAATCAGGCAGGGACCAACCGTAGATTC
>Ga0310121_10004275_pt1 | contig 12672 bp, 6 predicted proteins | sample CB27_Tmax_986_MG_FD_203504 | JGI IMG/M metagenome (GOLD analysis project Ga0310121, IMG submission 203504) | Marine microbial communities from Western Arctic Ocean, Canada - CB27_Tmax_986 | ecosystem: Environmental > Aquatic > Marine > Oceanic | place: Canada: Western Arctic Ocean | collected... | reverse complement strand
CCGACCACGCCGGGATCGCCACGCAGCACGTGGTCGAACGCGACCTGTGGGAGCGCGAGAAACTGGACCGGCGCGACATGGGACGCGAGAAGTTCCTCCAGCGCGTCTGGGAATGGAAGGAACGATCTGGTTCGCGCATCATCAGCCAGCTCAAACGCCTGGGGTGCTCGTGCGACTGGACGCGCGAGCGTTTCACGATGGACGAGGGCCTGTCGCGGGCGGTCCTGACTGTCTTCAAGCAGCTTTATGACGAAGGGTTGATCTATCGCGGCGACTACCTCGTCAACTGGTCGCCCAAGCTCCAGACGGCGCTCTCGGACGACGAGGTCGTCTACCAAAACGTCAAGGGCCACCTGTGGACTTTCCGCTACCCGCTCGAGGATGGGTCCGGCGCCGTCGAGGTCGCCACGACGCGGCCCGAAACGATGCTGGGCGATACGGCCGTCGCCATCCACCCCGAGGACCCGCGCTACAAGGACCTCATCGGCAAGCACGTCATCCTGCCGCTGATAAACCGCCGCATCCCGATCATCGGCGATTCGTTCGTTGATAAGGACTTCGGCACCGGGGCGGTCAAGGTGACGCCCGCGCACGACCCCAACGACTACGAGATGGGACGGCGCCATGGCCTGGAGTTCATCAACCTGCTCAATCCGGACGGGACGCTCAACGCCGACGCCGGGGATTACATGGAGCTAAACGTCCATGAGGCCCGCAAGCGCGTCGTGGAGGACCTAGAAACCCAAGGGCTGCTCGTCAAGGTCGAGGACCACGAGCATTCGGTCGGCCACTGTTACCGCTCGGGCTGCGTGATCGAGCCGTACATGAGCAAACAGTGGTTCGTGCGGATGCGGCCGCTGTGCGAGCCGGCGATCGCGGCCGTGCGCGAGGGCCGGACCCGTTTCGTCCCCAAACACTACGAGAACGAATACTTCCGCTGGCTTGAGAACGTGCGCGACTGGTGCATCTCGCGCCAATTGTGGTGGGGCCACCGCATCCCGATTTATGAATGCGAGGACTGCGGTCACATCGTTTGCGAGGTCGACCGGCCGCCCGGGCGCTGCGAAAAATGCGGCGGCGAGAGGATGAAACAGGATCCCGACGTGCTCGACACGTGGTTCAGCTCGGCGTTGTGGCCGTTCTCGACGTTCGGCTGGCCCGACGCAACGCCCGAGCTCGCGCGCTACTATCCGACCTCGGTGCTGATCACCGGTTTCGACATCATCTTTTTCTGGGTCGCGCGGATGATCGTGATGGGGCTCAAGTTCATGGGCGACGTCCCGTTCCGCGAGGTGGCGATCAACCCCATCGTGCGCGACGCCCACGGCAAGAAGATGAGCAAGAGCGCGGGCAACGCGATCGACCCGCTCGATGTGATCGAAGAGATCGGAGCCGATTCGATCCGCCTGGCGCTGACCTCGTACCCGTTCCAGACACGCCACATCAGCCTGAGCGAAGAACGCTTCACGCAGATGCGCAATTTCACCAACAAGCTGTGGAACGTGACGCGCTTGACAATGATGAACACGCGCGACCTGCCGGCCGAGACGCTGGCGCGGGCGTTGCCGGCCGATGACTTGGAACTGGAGGACCGCTGGATCCTGAGCGAGCTGGCCCGCGCGATCGAACGGGCCGACGAGGCGCTCGAGAGTTTCGCTTTCGACCTCTACGTCGATGATGTCTACAAGTTCACGTGGAACCGGTATTGCGATTGGTACGTGGAGCTGGTCAAGGACCGGCTTTATGGGAAGGGGCCGGAGGGGTCGTCGCGGACCACGGAACGCTCACGGCGCGCCGCGCAGGTGGTGCTCCTGACGGTCCTCGAGCATATCCTGCGGCTGCTCCATCCCGTGGCGCCATTTATCACCGAGGAGATCTGGGGAAAGCTGAAGGCCAATTGGGGCGAGCCGTTCGAGGAGCCGGGAGAGGGGCGAACGCTGGGCCTGGCCGCCGATGCGCTGATGGTGGCCGCGTGGCCGCGCGCCGACGCCTTCGCCAAGGACGACGAGGCCGAGGAGGCGATGGGCCTGATCCAGGAGACGATCGGCCACATCCGGCGCATTCGCGGCGAGATGGGCGTGCAGCCGGGCATGGCCACCGACATCGAGATCGTCACCGCCAACGGCCGACGCCTGGCCATCCTGGAAGCCAACGACCACTTTCAGCGCTCACTGGTGAAGATCGGCGAGCTACGGCTGGCCGCCGAGCCCGACGGCCAGGGCTTTCGCTCGACCAGCGCCTTCGAGGACGTCGTCATCCACGTCCACCTGCCCGCGGAGCTGCTCGATCAGGAACGGGTGCGCCTGGATAAAGACATCGCCCGGCTGGAGAAGGGCGTGGGGGGCGTCGAGAAGAAGTTGTCCAACGAGAAGTTCCTCGGCGGCGCCCCGGCCGAGGTCGTCCAGAGTGAACGGGAGCGGATGGAGAAGATGCGGGGCGAGCTGCGGGAACTCCAGTCTCGCCGAGCCGGGCTGAATTGATTGCAATCCACCGCGAATCTGGTTAGTATCCTTTCTTGAGAATACATACTCCATCGAGTAGGAGGTGATCCCATGTCTTGCGCCTTCTTGCGACCGGTTCTGATCGTTTCGTTTGGGTTTCTGTTGCATGGCTCGGCCGTTTGTCGCGGCGCCGACGGATTTCGCGGAGATGAGTCTCGGTGGCGAGAGCGGGGGTTTAGTCGCCACGGCTCGGGAAGTGACCATCCATCTGGATGACGGCAAGGCCCTGACGGGTACGATCGAAGCCGTCACGGACAAGACCGTCACGGTCAGAAACTCGCGGCTTAAGATCGCGGTTCCGAGGTCTCGGATCGTCAAGGTCGAAGCCATTCGGCCGAAAGATCTGGAAGGAGATCGGCACAGAGCTAACCGGGATGGCTCGGGCTCAGGCCCCCGGGGCGGGGAGATCGCTGGAAGGGATTCGGGTTTGAGCCGGCTCAAGAACCTGGAGCGGTCGTGGCTGGACGTTCGCGGCACCGGACAGGACATCGCCGAGCACTATCGGTTTCCCCTCGGCGACCGGTATTACCGTTCGGTCGAAAAGCTCGGGAACATCGATCGGCGCATCGAAGAGATCATGGGCAGGCCGGAAATCGCGTCGCTGAGATATTCGGCCCCCGACGCTCACGCAGATGTTTACGTCGCGCTCGCTGAACTGGAAAGGGCCGTCTACGAATACCGTGAAATCAAACAGGACGTGAACCAATACTTGCGAAAGAGACGGCGGGGTTTCAACCTGAAGCGCGAGAGCCGGTTGGCCAATCGCGAGAAATCGAACCTTTTGGCCGGCCGACGCCGCCGCCAGGCCAATGCGCGCGCCGGCGCCGGCGATAGCCACCCAACGGGGAACAGGCTACGCAACCCCGCCAATGTCCAAAGCCTCCGGCTGGTGACGAACGGGCCTCTCAGCATCCGCACGTCCAGGAGTGTGCTGACTGATTTTCGGTGAGCCCGGACCCGTTTTGGGGTTTCGCGTCGGTAGTCGGTCGGGCTGCCGCGCGGGTGATCCATGAGTCCCGAACCCGACCACGGGCGTCTGATCAGCGCGTCATTTCTTCAACCAAGAGGCCGAGATCTCCTCAAGCGACCGGCCTTTTGTTTCGGGGACGATCTTGAGCGCGGCAAAGAAGCAGAAGATGCACACACAGGAGAAGATGAAAAACGTGGGGCCGGCCGATTGAGTGAGTTTTTCTGAAAAGCTGAACAAAACCGGGAAGGAAAAACTGGCCAGCCAGGCCGTGACCCAGGTTGCAAATGACCCGATCATCATGCCGCGCGCCCGCAGCCGGGTGGGGAAGATCTCCGACAGAATCAGCCACGCCAGCGCGCCCATGCCGATCGCGTGTGGCCACGCACACATCGTAACGGCAAGCACGATTGGCCAGCCCTGCACGCCCATCATGATCAGGATCCCGAGCAGCGCGGTTGAGAAAATCATCGCCACCGAGCAGGCCAGGTACAACGGACGGCGGCCGAGCGAGTCGACCAGGGCGATTCCAACGAAGGTGAAGACCAGATTGCCGGCATTGGGAATGATGGCCTGGCGGATCGCGGAGGTTGTCTCGGCGACGCCGGCCAGCTTGAAGATCGTCGGCATATAGAAGGCGATGACCGACCAGCCGGTCAACTGCCCCATCAGAGCCAAAAAAACGCCCAGCCCCACGGCGAACCGGATGCCCGGCGAGAAGACTTCCAAAAACCGTCCCTGGACCAAATTCAACGAACCTGCGATCTCGCGCATCTCCCGCTGGGCCGCCTCGGCCCCATCGACCTTGGTCAGCACGTCCAGGGCTTCCCGGTGGCGATTCTTTTCCGCGTACCAACGCGGGCTCTCGGGGATCATGAACAGGAAGATGATAAACAGGGCAATGGGAACCAGTTCAGAACCGAACATCCAGCGCCAGCTTACCTCCGGCGCAAACCCCTCGGCGATGAAATAGGAGACGATGATGGCCACCAGGCTGCCGACGACAATGGCCAACTGGTTCATCGTCACCATCCGTCCACGCAGGCGAACCGGGGCGACCTCCGCGATATACATCGGCGAGGCCACGCTGGCCAGCCCCACTCCGACGCCGCCGATGATCCGAAAGATATTAAAGGTTTCGATCGACTTGGGGATGGCGGTCCAAATTGCTGAAACGCCGAACAGCGTCGCGGCGAGCATCAGCGATTTCTTCCGTCCGATCTTGTCGCAGAGCCAGCCGCCCGCAATGGGCCCCAGCACGCATCCCATCATCGCGCTGCTGACGGTAAAGCCGAAGCCGTTGGAAAAACTCCAGCTATTCTCATCCAATTCGAAATAGTCTTTCAGGTAGAGTTGAGCGCCGCCCATGATATTGAGATCGTAGCCGAACAGAAAACCTCCGACCGCGGCGATGAAGGCGATCTTGAAGGCATACATTTTGTTCGGACGAACTTCTTGCGCGGTCTGGCCGGTCGGCTGAGTCATGTTGGGGGCTCTTTCAATACGAGATCGGTCGCCGGAATCGCGCGACGACGGTTTGGAGAGCTTTCACGCTCTGTCGAACCGGGCGCCTGATCATGGTCCCGAGGTCGTGACGTGGTTTCTCACGATCGCACCATCCAATCCCTGAGACGCCGATCATAGTCTTGCCCGCCTGCGATTCGCAAGCATTTCCCGATTATCTAATCAAACAGGCCACGGCGCCCCCGGAACGGATCACGCGCCGGTTCCCGAACTTGTTTTAACGGCCCTCCATCTGTTTGCGGAGATACTCGAGGTTGTATTTGAGGGCTGGGCGCGGATCGACTTCTCCCTGAAACTCGATCATCAGATAGCCGTCGTAGCCGATCTTCTTGAGCTCGTCGAGCACGGCGGGGATTTCGACCAGGCCGCCGTCGAGCACCGTCCCCGTTAGAGTTACGCCGCTTTCCGTGGGGCGGGTGCGCTGAACTTTTTCGCCCGGCATAACCGGTCGGCTGTTCTTGAGATGCGCGTGGACGATGTAAGGGGCCAGCGCCTTCAACATCTCCACCGGATGCTCGTCGACAAACAGCGCCGCGCAAGCGTCCAGAATGAAACGCAGCGCCGGGGAATCGACTTGCTCGATGATTTCCCTGCACTGCGCGCTCGTGCCGTGCAGAGGTCGCCACGGTTCGTAATCGATGTTCTCGAAGCCGATCGTGACGCCGATCGATCGGGCATGCGCGGCGCAGGCGGCCAGGCCCTCAATCATGTGCTTTTTAAGCTCTTCGGTCGGGATCCCTTCCTTGACGCATCCCGGGAAGAGCATGAAAAGGCCGGCGCCCAGCTCCGCGGTCCGGTCCAGGAGCGACTTGACCTTGTCCACCGCCTTGCCTCTCTCCACGGGCGAGGGAAGCGCCAGATCAACGTCGTTCTCGTAGGAGACGATTTTCAGCCCGTTGTCATCGAGCATTGTCTTGATTTGAGCGACGGAACAATCCCCCCAGTAGCAATCCCTGATGTCGACGCCGTCGATCCCCAGCGTGCCGTAAAACTGAATGACTTCCTCTCGCGTCAGATATCCGGGAGACGGACGGGGCTCGATATTGCAGTCCCTCATCGCCCAGTCGCAGTTGTAATCGAACATCGAAATTTTGTTTTGCATCGGACTCGCGGAATGCGCTCAGCGACGCTCGCGCGGCGCAATCCAGCCTCCTTTCAACGGAAAACGGGTCTCCTCGCAACTTCCATGCGGAACGGCTGAAGAAAACCTTACGCCTTGAGGAGGTCCTTTTCAAGCCCGGTGGAGCAGCATTCTCGGGCGGACGGCTCAACCGGAACGCGAGAGTCGAGGGGATAGGCCTCTTTTATCGTTTTCTTCACGCGCCTGTCCTGTTATATTTTGACCACGCGGTCCCAAAGCGACAGGAACAACGGCCGTTCTTAACTGGCAACTTTATCAGATGAAATGGATGAACCCGTGATCTCTCGTTTTCCTTTTCACGGAGCTAGGCCTATGGCGCTTAGCCGCTGGATCAACGCAATCTCGATTTTTGCGGGCGTGGCGTGCGCCGCTTGGTGCGCCCCGCCGGTCGACCTCGGAGACCTTTTGACCGAGGATCGCCTTGAACCCGAGGGTGACTATTACGAGAGCACGGTTCCCGACACGCTCGACCTTGCCGAGCGCGCCGGGCTGGCCGTGCGCGGCCTGACCGAATTCCTCGACCCCTCGCTCGGTTGTCAGCACTTTTCGTATGGAATCTTCAAGGTCAATCCCCCGTACATGTCGCACGAAGGCGACGGCGGCGCCAACTGGGGGAAGATCGCCGAATCGCTCCTGATGATGCGCCACATGAGCGGCAGCCGTGAAAACCTCGACGTTCACACGCGGATGCTGCGCGGGATGGTCGACAACATCCGGCCCAATGGAAATTATTACGTGGTACTGCGCGGGGTCTCGCTCGATCACGGGCAGGACCTGATCGCCATCGACTCGGCGCGCGTGATGATGGCGCTGATGGCGCTCAATCAGATTCAACCGGATGCGAGGATTCAAGAGCTGATTGAGAAGATGGCCCGCGGCCTTTTTGACGTCGTTTCCTATCGTGACGATTACGCCTATTTCACCGAAGCGCCCTCCGAGCCGCACGACACCATGATCGGCGTGCTCGGCTTTTGGAAAGTGGCATTCATCCACGGCTCGGCCCTGCGCGGGTTGGCCCGCGCCTACGCTTCGAGCGGCGATGACGAGATTCTGGAATTGGCCCGCAAGGTCAAGAACTACGTTACTCTGCCAGAATACTGGGTTCCCGAGACGGGTCCGAAGGCGGTCGTCGGCCACGAACATGCTCAGTTCGCCGGCCATCATCATTCCTACACCGCCGCGCTGATGGGGTTGATCCGATACGCGGAAGTCACGGGGAACGTCCGGCTCAAACAATTCGTGCGCGACGGTTATGAATACCTGCGCAACTTCGGCATCGCCCGCATCGGGCTGTTCGGCGAGATGTGCACGACCGGTGATATGACCTACCTCGCCCTGAAGCTGACCGAGCTGGGCGTTGGCGATTACTGGGAGGATGTGGACCAGTACGTGCGCAACCAGCTCGTAGAACTTCAGATCACCGACCTGGACAAGCTGCGTCGGGCCAACGCACTCATGCCGACGCAGGAGCGGGTCAAGTATATCCACGAGATGACGACCGATCGCGTCATCGAGCGCAACCTGGGCGTCTGGCTCTCTGACGCCAGCAATCCGACACTGGTCCGCGAGCAGACGTTTCGTTGGACGATCTGCTGCTCGGGCAACTGCCCGCCGGCCCTTTACGCGACATGGGAGGCCGCCGTGCGCTTCTCCGGCGACACAGCCCAGGTCAATCTGCTTCTAAACCGGGCCTCGCCCTGGCTCGACGTGGACAGCTATCTGCCGTACGATGGGAAAGTCGTGATCCGCAATAAGAAGGCGCGCAACGTGGCGGTCCGTATTCCGCTGTGGGTCGACATGGAAACGGTGAGCAGCGACGTCAACGGCGGAACCGTCTCGCCCTACTGGCTGGGGCGCTATCTGGTCTTCGAGGGATTGGCTGACCCGGACGTCATCACGATCCGGTTCCCTGTGGTCGAGACCACCGAAACCTATACGCTCAAGTGGAAAGAGGAGGACTTCTGGCCCGAATCGACCGATCCGGGCCACGAGTGGCACCCGCACGATGAACCGGACCGCTTTACGCTGAGCCTGCGCGGCAATACGCTGGTCGACATCTCTCCACGGTCCGAGAATCCCGGTTATCGGCTCTATTTGCGCGAGCATCTGAAACGAAACCAGGCGCCGATGAAACAGGTGACGCGCTATGTGCCGCCGGTGGTCTTGAAGTGGTGACCGTATCAGCGGTACAGTCCCTGTTGGAGTAAGGCGTGTTTGGCTGGACGAAGATTGTGAGAATGCTTGATCGGCGGTAGGCTGTTGGTTATTGACGAGATACTGGGAGGTCTGGAACGGATTTCGGGATCATGAGATTGTCGAATGCATGTTTATCGATAATGTTTTTGCGGAGAAGTGGTGCAATGAATTTGTTTCAACATGTCAGGGGATTGTGTTTCTTCGTGATTGGACTCATCGGGTCTTCACAAGTGATCCCTGCAATTGAGACCGATTTCGAAGTCAGGCCAGAGACATTGGTCCCCGAGGGCGAAGTCTACGAGACAACCGTTCCGGATACGCTCGATCTTGCTGAACGGGGGCGCTATTCGGTTCGCGGGTTGACGCGATTTCTGGATCCCGCCAAGAACTACGCGCCTTACGGTCACGGGTTCTTCAACACTGACCCTCCCTATCTGACCACGCGCTTCGGCGGCGGCGCCGAGGGCGGGGGCGCGCCCAACTGGGGGAAGATATGTGATGGGATCATTCTGACCCGGCAGATGTCGGGCAGCCGCGAAAACCTGGATATCGAAGCGGAAACGCTGCGGGGGATGATTGAGTATATTCCGCCCGGCAATTCCGTTCCCGTTGCCCGTGTGATGATGGCGTTGATGTCGCTCCATCAAAAAAGCCCCGATCCCGAACTTTGGGCGCTGATCGAACAACTGGCCGACGGCCTCGTCAAAGAGATCACGGTCGAAGGAGACCAGGCATGGTTTTATGATTTGGAGGCCCTGCCAAAGAAAACGGATGACTCCAAGCTGGGAGTGCTTGGCCACGGCTGGCAGGCGTTCATCCAAGGTTCGGTCATTCGAGCCTTCGCGCGCTGGGGAGTAATGAGCGGAAACGAGCGTTATCTGGACCTCGCCGGGAAAATGAAGAACTTCCTGCTCCAGCCCGAGATTTGGGAGCCGGAGACCGCGCCCAAAGCCGTTGTCGGCCACGAACGCGCTCAATTCATGGGCCATCATCACTCTTATACGTCCGCATTGATGGGCTTGTTGTGGTTGGCCGACGCCACCGATGACGCGTGGTTGATGCAGTTCGTTCGCAACGGATACGAATACATGCGGACCTTCGGCATCGCGCGCATCGGCCTGTTCGGCGAGATGTGCACCACCGGCGACATGACTTATCTCGCCATCAAACTGAGCGAGCTGGGCGTCGGAGACTACTGGGAGGATGTTGACCAGTGCGTGCGCAATCAATTGGTCGAGGGGCAACCGCTCGACGCCGAGAAGATCCGCCGCGCGGCGGCCGCCGCGCCGATTCTGACCCGGCTGGACCCTGAGGGGAAAGACGGAAACCAGCAGCCCTGGGACGGGCAGAGTCCGCAGGTCGAGCTTCAACCATCCAAGGAGTCCACGGACGCGGTTTGTGAGCGGATCGTCGGCACATACCTATCCGAAGCCGGTTGGCCGACGCATATCCCCAAGCACCGTTTTATTTTGGTGATCTGCTGTTCGGGCAACGCGACGATGGGACTTTACGCCGCATGGGATTCGGTTGTTCGCCATCAGGACGGGGCCGCGACGATCAATTTGCTCCTCAACCGGGCCTCGCCCTGGCTGGATATCGAAAGTTACCTGCCTTACGAGGGTAAAGTCGTCATCAACAACAAATCCGCACGACGCATATCAGTCCGAATTCCGATGTGGGTGGATCGAAGCGCCATCGAGAGCGAGGTCAACGGCGCGCCGGCCAGCCCCTTCTGGGTCGGTCGTTACCTGACCTTTTCCCAACTGAAGCCGGAAGATCGCATCGAGATCGTCTTTCCGCTGGTCGAAACGCGAGAGACGTACACTTTGAAATGGAAGGAAGCGGATTTCTGGCAAGAATCGACGAACCCGGGGTCGAACTGGCAGCCCAAAGCGGAGCCCGACCAGTTCACCTTTACGATCCGCGGCAATACGGTCGTGGACGTCTCTCCGCGCAAGGAGACGGGCGAGTACCGATTCTATGAACGGGACCACCTGAAAACCGGTAAGGCGCCGTTGAGAAAGGTGACCCGTTTTGTATCGAACAACTCAATCCGCTGGTAGGCGCTTGATGCCTTTCAGTGGCCTGCCGCTTTATCGGGCCGGTGATTACCAACGGATGTCCTCGTCGGAGACGAACCGGCTGACCTCGCGCCAGCGCGCTTTGTTCTTCCGGTAATGTTCGCGCCGGAACAAGGGGCTGTTGCGCCCCGGAGGATCGATGGCGACGATCGTGTTGCCCTTGAGCAGCATGGTGTAATCGGCGCCGGCGATGCGCTCGGTGACCGCGCGTTCACCGATGGGGAATGTCACGCTTGCGCGCTGGCCCTGGTTGACGGCCCCCAAATCGACGTAGCGATTCTCCCAACTGAATTCTCGCGGCGCGGCATCGACCGCGCAGCGGATCTCATTGCTGCCCACCGGTATCCATTCGGGAACCCTTACGAGCAAACGCCGCAAGTCCACCTTGGCCTTCACATCGACACGCCCTTCGTAGGGGATGAAGCTGTGGATATCGACCTGTGGTGACGCCCGATTGAGCAGAAGATTGATCCGCATTTCGCCGTCGCTAAAGTGGATGATGTTCTCCCACGCGTAGTAGATGGCTCGAGTTCCGTTGCCGGTGCAACAGTGTTGAATTCCGATTTTCTGGGCCCATTCGTTCGGACCCGGCCAACCGGCAAAAGTGCCGATGTTACGCTCGGTGACGTCTTCGGCCGTTGCGTTGTAGGGAACCTCGATTGCCGGTTGGGTTCTCGCGAATCGCTCCAGGTCCGCCGCCCGCGTGGGCGTTAATTGGTTCTCGGTGAAGTAATTGCGCAGCCAGCGATCGGCGTCGTCCCAGTACTCGTCGCCGACCCCGCCCTCGGCCAGCATCAGCGCCAGCGCGACCATGTCGGCGACCGGACAGCCCTCGCTGTTGGGATGATCCGGTCCGATGAATTCCGGAAAGAAACCCATCGTCGCCGAGGAGTATGCCTTTTCACTTTTCGCCCAATCGAAGCTCTTGCGGGCGAAATCCATAAAATGCGTGTCGCCGGTGGCGCGCCAGTATTCGAGCATCGCCAGCAGGATGTTGGTGTGGGCGTGAAAATGACCGCCCCGTTTGGCCCGTTCGACGGGGAAAAACCCGGTATCGCCGATGAAGCGTCCCTCGGCGTCGAAATACTCCGCGTGATCCTTGAGGAAGTTCAAGTGCTTGCGCGCGATTTCTCGGGCATGCTCGTCGCCGGTCCGGCGATAGTACTGCATCAACGCCTGCGGCATCCAACCATCGGCCACCGAGAAGCCGGTCGGGACGATCTCGGGCGAGCCGAAGTAGCCCCAGTCGCCCTTGTCGACCATCGCCTTGGTCCCGTTGTGGATCATCTTGCGGGCCGTTTCAAGCCACATCGGGTTGCCGTCGCGCAGGTGGTAGAGCAGCATGCCTTCGATGAGCCGGGAGTTGATTCCCCCTCCGCCGTGGGGCGGATCCCGCGCGCTATCTTTCAGGGCTTGTTCCATCGTCAGCTTGTCGCCTTCACCCCAGGTGTACATGTCCCATCCGTGCCTGCGCCAGGGCCGGCCCCGGAGGGGTTGATGATAGAGGCCGTCATCGTCGATGCCGCGCAGGTAGAGTTCGATCATCGCCTGTTCGATATCGAGATTCCGGCGGTTGCCCGAAATGATGCGGTTGAGCACCAGGGGACCCATGAATTTCGATTTACAACCGGCGCTGAAGTCGTGATACATCGCGGGCGGGTTGTGGAACCAGTTGGTGACAAAATAGAGTTCGATGCCGTTGGAGAAGTGATGGACCCGGGTCAGCCCGTTGACGGCCCATTCGGCCATCTCCGCCAGGTCCAGAGTATCCGGCGTCAGAACGTCATAGCGTTCGCCCTCGTAGGGCGGAATCTCGAACGGCGGGGCCTCGGCCCTGACGTAAGCGTCATCGATCCAGAAGATCGACTCGGCTTGCGGTTGCGGGTCCGTAAGCAGACAGATGAGCAAGATCAGCGATAATCGAAGACAAGTGTGCATGACGCGAGCCGCCAAATCCCAACAAAACGCGCGGAACGAGGAAGGATGCTCTTCCCACTGCAAAATACCATCCCTTCCGGTGAGGTGAAAGAGAAGAAAGGCGGCGAGGCATCGTACGGGTGCGACTCACAATCCGCGAGATGCACCCGCATGATACATAGACCCATATTTCCCATTTGAGAAATAGAAAGTTATGGTATAATTTTTCGAATGGCCGATGAATAAAGGCTGAAGTCGATGTTCGAGCAGCAAAAGTGGAGAGATCTGATGGGTGAGAGCAAAAAAGAGGCCTTGCGGGTCCAGTTTGACCCCAGTGTGAAGATG
>Ga0310121_10004274_pt1 | contig 12679 bp, 8 predicted proteins | sample CB27_Tmax_986_MG_FD_203504 | JGI IMG/M metagenome (GOLD analysis project Ga0310121, IMG submission 203504) | Marine microbial communities from Western Arctic Ocean, Canada - CB27_Tmax_986 | ecosystem: Environmental > Aquatic > Marine > Oceanic | place: Canada: Western Arctic Ocean | collected... | reverse complement strand
CCTGGCCGATCTGGGCTATACCCCGGGCGATAACGACAGCCTGGCGGCCCTGAGCTGCGGCCTGGACGAGATCGTAAAATGGAATGGCAGCGCCTGGGTATGTGCCGTGAACGCCGATACGGACACTCTCTCCAATCTCCTCTGTGCGGCAGGGGAGATCGCCCAATGGGATGGCACAAGCTGGGGCTGTTCGGCGGCTCTTGATGTGTTGCTGGCCAGCCTCGATCCCATCGCCACCACCGGCTTGCCGGCGGATCTAGCCGATGGCGATGATGACACCTTGGCCGCGTTGGTCTGCAGCGATGGCCAGGTCGCCATGCTGGTAGTGGACACCTGGTCCTGCGTGGATGCCCCGCCGGGTCCCCAGGGGGAACCGGGGGAAGCCGGTGCAGACGGAGCTCCGGGCGATACCGGCGCGGCGGGCGCTGTCTCTCTGATCAGCAATACCACCGAACCCGAGGGAGCGAACTGCGAATATGGGGGCGTGAAGGTAGAGCATGGGGTGGATGATAACGGCAACGACGCCCTTGATGTCGATGAGATCCAGGGGACGAGTTATGTGTGTAATGGCGGTCTCGCCAGCGATGGAATCATCGAGCTCCCTGTGGCCGCCGAGCCTGTTGAACAATGTACAGACGCCATAGAAGGACAGCTCTTCTACGACACGACCCTGAAGAGTATGCGCTATTGCGATGGCGTGTATTGGGCGCCGACCGCATCGGGCTGTGGAAATGGGCAGCTCGATTCTGGCGAAGAATGTGACGATGGCTACCAGGTGGATGGAGATGGCTGCCAGGCCAACTGCCTTATTGCGGAGAACGACATCTGTACCGGGACGTGCGATGGGAACGGAACGATGCAGGCCTATCTACCAAACAAAATCACCGCGAGCGATGGGGCCGTCAGCGACCATTTCGGCTATAGCGTCTCGATCAGCGGGGACACCCTGGTGGTGGGTTCCCGATACGACGATGATAACGGCGGCAATAGTGGCTCAGCCTATGTCTATGTACGCAGTGGTGGAGTATGGACCGTACAACAAAAACTTGTCGCAAGCGATGGGGCCAGCGGCGACTATTTCGGTTGGAGCGTTGCCATTAGCGGGGACACCCTGGTGGTGGGTGCAAAATACGACGACGACAACGGCAATGACAGTGGCTCGGCCTATGTCTATCTACGCAGCGGTGGGGTTTGGACGGAGCAGCAAAAACTCACCGCCAGTGATGGGGCTGCATGGGACTATTTCGGAGTTGGCGTTGGCATAAGCGGGGACACCCTGGTGGTGGGCGCCAACGAGGACGACGATATGGGCAACCAAAGTGGCTCGGCCTATGTGTATGTGCGCAGTGGTGGGGTATGGACGGAGCAGCAAAAAATCACCGCCAGTGATGGGGCCAGCGGCGAGGAGTTCGGGTATTCTGTTTCCATCAGCGGGGACACCCTGGTGGTGGGCGCATACCGAAGCGACGATAAAGGCCCTGGCAGCGGCTCGGCCTATGTCTATGTACGCAGCGGTGGGGTTTGGACCGAGCAGCAAAAACTCATAGCGAGTGATGGGGCCGGCAGTGACAAATTCGGCTACAGCGTTTCCATTAGTGGGGATACCCTGGTGGTGGGTGCTTTTCTCGACGACGATGACGGTACTGACAGTGGCTCGGCCTATGTATATGTACGCAGTGGTGGGGCCTGGACCGAGCAACAAAAAATCATAGCCAGTGATGGGGCCAGCGGCGAGGAGTTCGGAACTAGCGTTGCCATCAGCGGCGATACTGTGGTGGTGGGTGCAGACAAAGACGACGATAAAGGCCCAACTAGCGGCTCCGCCTATGTCTATATGCGCAGTGGTGGGGTCTGGGCCGAAAAGGAAAAACTTACCGCGAGCGATGGGGCCAACAGTGACGAATTCGGAACTAGCGTTGCCATCAGCGGCGATACTGTGGTGGTGGGGGCCAATGAGGACGACGATGAGGGTGGTGACAGCGGCTCCGCCTACGTCCACGAGCTCCTCACTCTCTGCACCAAGCAAGGCCAGTGCATCTGCAAAGCCGGTTATGGTGGCACCGACTGCGGCACGGCCCTGTAGGCCCTCGCCAAATCGAATCAATTCGCGTATTGGATTATTGAACGTCACCCATACGGAGGGACATCATGAGCGAACCTGTTGTAGCGGCCAAAAAGCCGGCCATATTGGAACTCGAACCCGGTACCTATTGGTGGTGCCGTTGCGGCCGCTCCAAGGATCAGCCCTTCTGTGATGGCTCCCATGCGGGCACCGACTTCACACCCATGGAAGTGACCATCGAGAAGGCCAAACGCTACGCCTTATGCCAGTGCAAACATACGGATCACGCTCCGTTCTGTGATGGCAATCATAGCGCTCTGTAGCTCTCTACTTCGAGCACTTCCAATCGACGGTGTAGCATAACACCGGTGGGTAGCCACAGGACTCACCACCCTCGTCATAGGTTTCTGGAGTGGTACAGACGTTTCCACCGTTGCCACCATGTTCGGTCTCCGATGTGTAGCCCAGATGCACGCAAATAGCGGCGGCGTCGTATTGCGACCCGCCTCCGCCGAGTGAGCTGATCCAGGCGGTCTCGTTATCCGCTCGGCAGACAATCCATTGGTTGGTTCCCGAAACCACCCCGATGGTTCCCGTTGTCCCTACCGTTGGCGGGACAAAACAACCCTCGTCGATCTCTCCATCACAGTCGTCGTCGATGCCATTCGGGCAGATCTCGTCAACCTTTCCTTCCAAGGGATCGCAGATGTTATCGCTTCCGCCAACGCAGTTTTCGACCGTATGAAGACAGGCCCCGACGCCGCAGGTGGTTTCGCCGAGATTTTCGTCGGGCTGGCCGTCGCAATCGTTATCGAGACCATCGCAGATCTCGGCAGTGGCGTTTTCCAGAGGGATGCACATGGGGACGTTGCCGTCGACACAACCCGCCAGGGTCTGCTGGCAAACCCCCTCGCCGCAGGTGACGTCCTCCAGGCCCTCGTCTACTTCACCATTGCAGTCATTGTCCTTGCCATCGCATTGCTCTGGAGCGCTACCCAGATGGGTGTTGCAAGCCGGCACAATTCCGCCGACGCAGTTGGCGATGACGTGCAGACATTCACCCACTCCGCAGTTGGATGTGCCCAGGTTGTCGTCGATGAGTCCGCTACAATCGTTGTCCAGCCCATCGCAGATCTCTTCCGATGCCCCGGCCAGCGGATCGCAGGTCTGCTCTTCGCCATTTTCGCAGTTGTAGACGGTGTGGGCGCAGGGGCCAAAGCCGCAGCTCGCGGTACCGAGTTGATCGTCCACCAGGCCATTGCAGTTATTGTCCAGTCCGTCGCAGATCTCGGGGACTGCTCCCTCAAAAGGATTGCAGAACTGGGGCACCTGATCGACGCAGGAGGGGACCGTATGGGCGCATTCGCCCAATCCGCATGTATCCGAGCCGAGCTCTTCGTCGACCGAGCCGTTACAGTCGTTGTCCAGACCATCACAGACTTCCGTGCCGGATCCCTGGAAGGCATCACAGATCTGCGGGATCCCACCCACACAATTATCGATGGTGTGGTGACATACGCCGACCCCGCAAAAGCTCGTCCCCTGGTCTTCGTCAAGGGCACCATCACAGTCGTTGTCGACCCCATCACAGACTTCGTCACTGGCCCCTTCGAAGGGGCTACAGAACTGAATGACACCGTTCTGGCACGCGTCCACGGTCTTTTCACACGCTCCCAGGCCACAGTTCAATTCACCCAGGTCTTCATCCACGGTTCCATCGCAGTTGTTGTCGAGGGCGTCACAGGTCTCAGCCGAGGCGCCTTCAAAGGGGTCGCATTCCAGGATCTGCCCCCCCGAGCAGACGTCAATGGTATGCTCGCATACACCCAGTCCACAGCTACTGGTACCAAAAACCTCGTCGGTTTCGCCGTTACAATCGTTGTCGATCCCGTCGCACATCTCCTCGCCCGGTTTAGCGGCACTACATTCGGTCAGGCCCGTGTCGGTACAGATCCGCTGGCCCTGGCAGAAGTCCGTTCCACATGCCGTGGAGGCGTCGTCGTTGATGGCGTTGGGACTGCAGCTACAAACGCCTGTGTTGGGCATACATTGGGCGAAGCTCTCTTCGTTTTCTGGATCGGTAAATGCGTTGCAGCTATAGCCCTCGGGGCAGTCCAACCCATCGGAACAGTCGATGCCACAGAAGGACCCCTCCAGATCGCCACTGAACATACAGCGGTCGGTCGTGCTACCACCACCGGTCTGGCAATCCAGGTCCAGGTTGCAGGGACGACAAAGATTTACATAGATATCCAGGCATAAGTGGATGGATTCGAGTCCGGGTTGATCCAGACTTCGACAGTTCCAGCCCGCCGGACATTCGTCGCTACAGGCCTCAGTGCAGACTTTCCCCTCTACGGACGGCACACAAAAACCGCTGATACATTCGATATTGGACAGACAGGGGTAACCGAATTCCCCGGGGCCCGCCACGATGCTGGTATCCGACCCGGTGTTGGTGTCCGACCCGGTGTCTGTCCCTATCCCCGTGTCGTTGGAATCCACGCCCGTATCCTGAAAAACAATGCCATCCGGAGTCCCGTTGCCGGTATCCTTGGGACCTGAATCGGCCGCACAATGGGCCACCAGCAGGATGACGGGTAGAAATCCGAGCAAGGCGAATCGCAACGATCTAAAAGCAGGTCTCATTCTGTCTCCCAACGACAAAGCCAGATAATCGACTATCTTATGCTTTGACGGCGCGTACTTCAACGCCTGTTGGGATCAGCGGCAAAAAGGGCCTCTCTCCTACTCGACTTCCTTGCACTCGCAGATCTCGCAACCGTTTGCGTCCGTTGCAAAGCCGAACTCGCAGAATAAGGTGCAGGCGAAGCCCGGACAGTCCGGAGCTTCGTTGCATTCACAGGTTGCGCAGCCGTCTGCGTCGAGCTTGAAGCCGTATTCACATTCCACGTCACAAGCCGGTATGTCACAGCCTGGTGGACACAACATCTTGGTGCATACCCAGCTCTGGTCATCGCTGCAGACGCAGGTATTGCAGCCGTCGTCATGCTCTTTCGTCGTGCCCGGTTCGCATGGAGCACAGGGTTGCATGGTGCAGATCCATTCGCCAGCGTCGGCACAGGTGCAGACATTGCAGCCATCATCGGCGGGTTTGGTCGTGCCGGGCGTGCAATCTACGGGGCAGGGCTGCAAGGTGCAGACCCATTCGCCGGCATCGGAACAGATGCAGGTATTGCAGCCATCGTCGGCCGGGTGGGTGGAGCCTGGCTCACAGGTATTCGGGGGCGGATTGCATTCACAGGTCTGGCAGCCGTCGGCGTCGAGCTTGTAGCCGTACTCGCATTCGGCGAAACAGAACACTTCCGCGCATCCTGTCTCACATTCCACTTCGGAGTAGAAGGTAGGCCAACCCACGGGAGCGATGCAGGGATTTCCATAGTTACAGCATGTCCCATTGACCGGATCTTTGGCCCAGACCACCACCTGAATGCAGCCTTCGCCCGCTGCCAGCGGGGTACCCGCGGGGCATTCTTCGCAGGCCTGATCGGTGCAGGCCCAGCCGCCTTCTTCGGTACAGATGCAGGTATTACAGCCGTCATCAGCGGGTTTTGAACTGCCCGGGAAACAGCCGACTGGGGGCGGATTACATTCGCAGGTCTGGCAGCCGTCGTCGTCGGTTTTATAGCCATGCTCACATTCGTCGGCGCAAAGGATCAGCGGGCATTCCGGTGGCGGATTACACTCGCAGGTCTGGCAGCCGTCGGCATCGTATTTATAGCCATGCTCACATTCGTCCTCACATAGGACCATTGGGCATTCGGGCGCTGGTTTGCACTCGCAGGTCTGGCAGCCGGCCGCGTTGGTTTCATAGCCAAACTCACATTCGTCGGCACAAAGGACCAATGGGCATTCCCCATTGCATTCGTCTTGATTGTAGAAGATCTCCCAGTCCTGGGGCGCGCTGCAGGGAGTGGGGTATTCACAGCAGCTTCCCGATTCCGGGTTCTTGGCGAAGGCAATCACCGTGATGCATGCTCCGTCAAAGGGGACAGGCGCCGGGCAATCCTCGCAGATCTGGTCGGTGCAGGCCCACTCGCCGTTGATACAGACACAGGTATTACAGTCGTCCTCCGCCGGTTGGGTGGCGCCCGGCTCACAGCCCTCCGGACAGGCTATCTCCGTGCAGGCCCAAAGAGCATCTGGCGTACATTCGCAGACGTTGCAGCCGTCATCGGCTTTCTTCAGCTCACCTGGCAAACACTCGCCCGGACAGGCGATTTCGGTACAGATCCAGGTACCCTCGTCCGTGCAGGCACAGGCATTGCAATCTTCTTCCTTGGTATCACCCGGCTCACAGGCCCCGGGACAGTCGCCGGTAGGGGAACAGACCCAGGTGGCGGAGTCGTCACAGACACAGGTCTCGCAATCGTCTTTGGTTTCGTCGCCCGGCGTACATTCGCCGAAGCAGGGATCGGTAGTACAGATCCACTCGGCATCTTTACTGCATACACAGGTATTACAGCCGTCTTCGTGATCCCGTTCGGCGCCCGGTTCGCATTCACGACAAGACATATCGGTACAAACCCAATCGCCGTTCGCATTGCAGAAACAGGTATTGCAACCGTCACCCGCAGCTCGGAACGTATCCGGCATACATTTCTCGGGGCAGAGCAGTTCCGTACATTCCCAGGTTCGGTTGTCCGTGCACTGGCAGGTATTACAGCCATCGTCAGCCGGGCGTGATTCACCCGGTTCGCAGCGTTCCGGACAGACAAGATCGGTACAGGCCCAATAGCCGTCATTGGTGCAAATACAGGTATTACAGCCATCGTCCGCGTCGCGCCGGCTCTCGGGCTCACATTCCGTCGCTTCCGCGCAAGCGCAGATATCGCAACCCTTATCGTCTTTGGCAAAACCATCTTCACAGAACAGGGCGCAGGACACCGGTTCGCAGTCGTCACCGTTAGGTAGAGTGCTACAACCTATGAGTTGCATTCCAATTATTGAACAGAAACAAAGTGTGATTAGGAAACGGGACATCAGAAACCTCGAACGGGCAAGCAGAATACAAATGCAAACATAACAGAATCGATCCGTAGCCTCCACCAGAGCAAGGAGGGCGCTTTGGAAGCGATCTCTGCATTTCGCACGGTTTGGGGATATGTACTATTTGGAGAGATTGGGAGATACCTGGGTCGATTCAATATAAAATATGTGCAATTGGCGTGCCATGCGGCCTTATTTTCTTAACCACTGGGATATACACAGCTTTGCTAATTTTACAGGCTGTCCATATACCCTGAATCTGCCCTGTCTCGTACCAGGTGTCCCGGGACAAATGGGACACTCCTGTCCGTTTTGTCCCATTGGCATTTCTTTGCGAGGCGGCCTGAATTTCGAGTTTATACGGTGCCAATATATAAGTGGGCCGTTCCGAAGCTCATTCGTTGGATCTCTACCTTTCGGCAACCGCATGCACGCATAAGATCCGCGAAATCATCCGGTGGAGGAAAAGCGGCGATGGAGCGTTGGAGGTATCTATATTCCCTCGAACCGCTCAACATGGCCCCAAGCACCGGGACAATATGATGAACATGCAGCCGCGCGAGGCCGGATAGTATGCCTCCACGGGGTTCCGAAAGCTCCAATACAGCGATCCGCCCTTCGGGGCGAACGACCCGTACCATCTCTTCTATCCCTTTTTTTCGATCCGGCACATTGCGTATCCCAAAGGCGATACAGGTCGCATCAAAGGTGTTGTCCTCAAACGGGAGGGCCTGGGCGTCACCATTTGTCAGCTGAATACGACTACTGAGTCCGAGTCGTTCGACTTTCTCACGGCCCACATTGAGCATCCCCTGGCTGGGATCCAGACCTGTGATGGTAGATTCGCTAGAACGGGTTGCGATATCGATCGCCACATCGCCCGTTCCGGTGGCTACATCGAGGACTCGACGATTCGTCTCCATTGGGCCGAGAGAGTCGATCAGTTTGCGTCTCCAGTTCCGGTCTAGCCCGAAGCTGAGAATCCGATTCATCCGATCGTAGCGACGGGCGATACCGTCAAACATACGGCCACTGCCGGCGACGGGCGAATGGGTGGAGTCGGGTTCAGTCATTGGTTGATTCCGGCTGAACAAAGAGCTCCCTGGCCAGTTTTTGGAAGGTGTCCATATCCAGGGCCTGGGCACCGTCGCTCAGAGCCTGTTGTGGGTTCGGGTGTACCTCTAATAGGAGACCATGAGCCCCTGCAGCCAGGGCGGCGCGGCTCAAGGGCACAATCAGATCCCGCCGTCCGAGTGCATGGGATGGATCCACTATAACCGGTGTCTGGTGGACATGGGAGAGCAGCGCCACAGCACCCAGATCGAGCAGATTGCGGGTGTTGGGATCGGCCGATTGAATCCCGCGCTCGCATAAAACGACGCCTGCGGCTCCCGCGTTGAGTAGATGTTCGGCCGAGGATAACCACTCGTGGATGGTTCCAGCGCGCCCGCGCTTGAGTAGGACGGTGGCATTTCGAGCACCGACGGCCCGCAAAAGAGCGTAATTCTGCATATTCCGTGAACCGATCTGGACCAGGTCGGCAATGGCACAGACCCGGTCTACAACCTGTTCACTCATGACCTCGGTCACGACTTTGAGTCCATAGCGATCGGCAGCGGTTCGGAGCCAGGTCAGAGCCTGTTCCCCATGACCTGCGAAGGAATAGGGGGAGGTTCGTGGCTTGAAGGCTCCACCACGCAAAACCCGTCCACCCGAGCTCGCTACGATCGAGGCGATCTCGTCCACGAGTCCCTCACTTTCCACCGTACAGGGACCGGCCATGAGGACGGGTCCCTGGCCAGGGCCGATGGATAGCTCGTTGACGGTGCAGGGCGCACCTTGCATGGATTCCATGAGAGGAACCGTCGATGAAGGGCAGAGAACGTCGACAACCCCATCGATCGTTCGAACGGCCTCGATATTCGCCTGGCTGGAATGGGCATGGCTTAAGAAGGCATGGCCCGCAGAGCCCGATTCAAAATTTTGGATCCAGAGGCCCATATCCTGGAGCTGCCCCCGGATATGGTTGGCGTCTGCGTCTGGATGGATAGTAATAATCAGTTCCATGATGCCCCCCTTAGACCAGCCGCGCGACGGCATGGCCAATCAGGCCCGCCAGACAAACGGTTGCATCCCCATTGGGTAGGGAATCGAGTTGCCGTATAGCTTCGTTTGCGAATAAGCGGGCCCGGTCCCGCGTGACGGGAAGGGCACCGGTCGTAACCGTACGAACCCGAATCGCCTCACCGATGGACGCATCATTGAGCAGGTCCGGCGACGCGGCGATATGCCGAAGGGTACGAAAGAGTTCCGGATCGCGTTCGCAGGCAATGATCAGCGGCCATGTGAGTTTACCGTCACGGATATCCGCCAGGGGATCTTTGCCGGTCATACTCCCGTCTTCGGAGAGATCCAGAAGATCGTCCACCAGCTGAAACGCCATGCCCAGACCGAAGCCCACCTGGCTTAGCGCCCCGACCTCTTCGTCGTTCAGCTCGGCCGCGCGACCACCGGCGCGCATGGCCCAGGCGAATAATGAGGCCGTCTTGCCGTAGACAACGCGGTCATAGGTCTTACGGTCGGCCTCGAAGGATCCGCGGCGTTCCAATTGCAGGGCCTCGGCGTTTACCATCACCCGGACGGTCTCCAGGAGATCTTTCAGAGTGCCCCGCATACCGGTGGACACCACCCGGAAAAGCGCCTCTGTAAGAAGGAAGTCACCGCCCAGAATACTGGCAGAGTTACCGAAGATCATCCGCGCCGCCGGCTCACCACGCCGCCGGCTTCCCTCGTCGAGGACATCATCGTGCAGCAGGGTCGCGGTATGTACCAATTCGGCCGCCACCGCCAGGTTGCGGACCGTCGGATCGAAGGGTCTTCCGCCTACACGAGCCGCAGCCATGACACAAAGCGGACGAATCCGTTTGCCCGACAGATGCAGTAGATGTGCGGCCGATTTTTCGGCTAGATCATCCGGCTGTCCGGCTACCGTCTTCAAGTCGTTTTCCAACTCCTGCAGATCCTCTCCCAACCAGGCATGGATCCCAGTAAGGTCCTTTGCCATGGCATCGAGGCCTGTTGACTCCGATACGGAAATCAGGCTTGGTAATACCCGATCGCGTGGTGCCTCGGCATGGGGCTGTACGCCACCGGAGGGACGAGTATCAGAGGAACTGCACTCTGGCAGGATGGAGTGTATGGTGTCGGTCATCAGGTATCCTCCCATGAACCAGCGGGGTTTTCATCATGGTGTTTCGATATGAGGTCACGGTTCGTTTTCATGAGGTCGATCGGGCCGGAATAGCCTTCTTCGGCCGTGTCTTCGAGTACTGCCACATCGCCTTCGAAGAGATGTTGGTGGCCGCCGATGACAGCCTGCGTTCCGTCTTCGAGCACGGTGGCTGGGCTATGCCCCTCGTGCACGCCGAGGCCGATTTCAAGAGCCCCATGATGATGGGGGACAAGCTTGTCGTCGAACTCAGCGTCGATCGTCTGGGGGAGCATTCCATCGGTTTTGGCTACGCTCTGAAGGGACCCGAGGGGCAGCTCTGTGCCACCGCCCGGCTGGTCCATGCCTTCGTCGATCTGGCTACCTTCGAGAAGAGGTTGGCTCCCGAGCGGTTGCGGGTCGGCCTGACGCAACTGGGCCTCCTGGCTGCGGACGAGGATCTCGGCTAATCGACTACGATTCAGTTTGGCGAGCTCGTTGCGGGGCAGGGCGTCCACCCAGATAAATTGGTCTGGAATCTTATAGCGGCTCAAGCCCTGCTGACAGTATTCCTTGAGGGTCTCATCGTTCGGGCGACTTTCCTCTTCTGTAGCTACCAGCACCGCCACAGGCCGCATACCCCAATGCTCGTCGGGCAGGGGGACAACCGCGACGTCAACAATAGTGGGATGAGATGCAAGAATCCGTTCAATCTCCTGCGGGCTGATATTTTTCCCACCGGAAATAAATTGATCGTCTAGACGCCCGCTCAGATGGACGCGACCATTATCGTCAATGGTCCCTCTATCCTGTGTCGATAGCATCCCGGTGGTTGATAATGGGCCTTCCAGCACTAGTCGTCCGTTTTTACTTTCTACCGTGGCGAAAGGCAGCGGCGGTAGACCCGCCTGGGGGTCGTTTACCATCGAGGTGGCAATCTGAGACGCTGTCTCGGTCATTCCCCAGGTCTCAGCCAGAGGGGCGCCTAGAGCCAATGCTCGGCTTTTCAGATCGTCCGAAAGGCTGGCACCGCCCACAAGAATTGTGCGCAGGGAGGATGGGAAGTTCTGCCCCTTCCGGCCGGCCACGAGCTGTTTTAGTTGGGTGGGCACCAGAGAGAGCAGAGTCAGATCTCCGGCGTCGATCGTCTGGTTGATCCGGTCCGGCTCGAAGGACGATAAAAGCTGAACGGTCGTACCCAGCCAGGCGCAGCGGATCAAGATCGACAATCCGCCCACATGATGAAGGGGTAGGCATAGACCCCAGACATCGTCGAGGTGGTGGCCGAGGCGGATGGCGGATCCCATCAGGTTGAATACCAGCTGACGCGCCTTCAGTTCGATCGCCTGGGGGAGCCCGGTTGTACCGGATGTGCAGAGCACCAGACATGGCTGTTCTATCTGCCACGGAGCTGCTTCGCAGGCGGTCCCATGGGTCGAAAGCATCGGGTTGATGCGCGGACTGGACAGGGTGCGGGTGGTGATGACCGCGTCCGGCTGCAGCTCCTCAATCCGTTGCTCCAGTTCGTAGGACGTAAGCTTCCAATCCAGGGGTATGGGCACCGCCCCCGCCCACCAGATGGCGTGCAGGTTGATCACCCAGTCGAGACCGGAGGGCGCGCACAGCCCCACGCGTTGTCCGGACTGAATATTGGTCGCCTGAAGTTCCGCAGCCCGTATCGCCACTCGTTCGGAAAGCTGGCTGTAGGTCAACTGACTATCCGCCGTACAGATGGCCAGATGGTCCGGCCGCGCACAGGCCGTCGCAACAAGTGGGTTGGGAATCATCATAGCCCCATCCCCTTTATGGTGGAGTCGGGTAGCCACATGGCCCCCGAATGCACTGGACCGGCTTCCGGCTGCCCATCTTCGAGAAAGCGTCCGGTCATAAGCCCACAACTGAGTCGTGCATCGGCGGGCAGAGAAGCGGCCACCCAAAGGGCGGAACGACGACCAAGCACCCCATCGAAAGTGGTGGTCACGGAACACATCAGCCCGGCCTCGATCGCCCGCTGGGCGAGCCGGTAGCTGTGGATGGGGCCGCCCAGTAACATGGGCTTCAAGACCACACCGTCGGCAGCCTCAAGCCCAATACAACGTTCCAGATCCTGGCCATTGCGGACCGATTCATCGGCCAGCAGAAAGATGGGGCTATGTTGTCGAAGTTGTGCCAGTTGGACCAGATCCCGCCCACGGATGGGTTCTTCCAGGGCGTCCACATTGGCGCTGCGAAATCCCTCGATAGCCTGTAAGGCCTCCGGGAAGGTGTAGGCGCCGTTGGCGTCCACGCGAATATCGATACTGTTGCCCACCGCGTTGCGAATGGCTAGCAGTCGGTCGGTATCTTCCTTGATGCTATGGGCTCCGACTTTGACCTTTATGGTTCCCACTCGGGCCTGG
>Ga0310121_10004272_pt1 | contig 12685 bp, 10 predicted proteins | sample CB27_Tmax_986_MG_FD_203504 | JGI IMG/M metagenome (GOLD analysis project Ga0310121, IMG submission 203504) | Marine microbial communities from Western Arctic Ocean, Canada - CB27_Tmax_986 | ecosystem: Environmental > Aquatic > Marine > Oceanic | place: Canada: Western Arctic Ocean | collected... | reverse complement strand
GGTTTCGTCGTCATCCCCGTACTCGCTGAGCGATTGCTGGACGGGTCAGGCTGGCGCGTGGCCTGGTACGCATTGGGGTTCCTCACGCTCGCCGTCGCCCTCCCTGGCGGCGTCCTTCTCTACCGCAACCGGCCTGCGGACGTGGGCCAGGCTCCGGACGGAAGCGCTGTCAGCAACGTGCCTACTATGTCGCTCCGTGGTGAGGCTTCGGACGAGGTGCAGTGGACGGCAGGGCAGGCTGCGAAGACGCGTACGCTTTGGATGCTCGTGGTCTCCATTTCCCTTGTTGAGATGTCACGCAATGGGATCGGCATCCACATGATCGCCCACATGACGGAGCAAGGGATGTCGCCCGCCTACGCCGCGATATCCTTCAGCATCGCAGGCGCCACCATGGTGCCGATGAGTGTCGGCCTGGGGGTGCTCGTGGACAGGTTTGGGGCTCGAGCGGCCTATGGCCTTGCCGCGCTGTCCGTTCTAACGATGGGGGTGCTGGTCATTTTCGCTGGTTCCAACGCCATAGCGGTACCCATCGGCATCACTATGGGGATAGGCTCTGGCGGCGTCGATATGATCATGCGAATCATCTTCGCCAACTACTTCGGTCGTGCATCCGCCGGGACCGTGATGGGGATCGTGACACCCTTCATAGTCGTTTCATTGGGGCTGGGGGCGTTGATATCGGGTGTGATGTACGACGTTCAAGGAAGCTACATCCCTGTGTTTTGGTCGTGGACCACCGTCACGGCCCTTGCCATCGTGATACTGCTATTCGTCCCGAATCCCACGCATGAATAGACCATCGCAACAATGGTCATACAGTTCAGTAAGCAACTTACCTGCTCAGTGCCTTTGAGACGAGCGCGAGGTCGCCGCACTGGGTGACCTCATTTCTACCACTGCCTAAGTTCTAATCAATGATGCCGTAGCAGCAGGAGCGGCGGACTAATGCCAAACGGAATGACATGGGAGTTCCAGCGCATCGGAGATAAGGGGTGTGCTGTTTCAGGGGCTTGAAACAACCCCCCTTACCGGATCGGACCTCCTCAAGGAGTGCGTCCTCTCACGCGAGGTGGTCCAGAACAACACGGACGCGGAAATGGACAACGCGAAGGTGAAGATCGCTTTTAACCGACTGTCCATTGGCGCGGTGCGACTACTGCAACTCCGAGAGCTACTCGGATCGCAAGATGGACCGCTAGCGCGTTTCGAAAATCTAGGCCTTAAAGAAGGGAATGCATTTCGTCGCCTGATTGATGGTGATGACGAATCGACCGAACTCCTCTTCGTCGAAGATTGGAATACTTTAGGCTTAGGCGGTAGTCTACGGGAAGGTGAGACAGACGAGAATCGGTTCAGAAAGCTGATACTCTTGCTAGGACTGGAGGACCGCCCGGATCATGCGAGGCCGGGCGGGTGGTTCGGCTACGGAAGGACCGTCTACTCTGGGCCAGAGGATGTCCGCACTATCGCGTACTACAGTGCCTTGCGTCACCGGACTCAAGGGAGTTCGCTCAACAGATGGGGTGCGGTCCAACACCGGTCAGACTCCAGTAATCCCTGGACCCAGAGACGAGGGGCACGTCATCGGAACCGATGTTCCGTGAAGGACTAAGCTTGGCCTAGGCGAAATCGCCTGGGCCTGATTGTTGTCTGGTCGGGGAGGGGAGATTTGAACTCCCGACCTCTTCGTCCCGAACGAAGCGCGCTACCGGACTGCGCTACTCCCCGATTCATCCTGCTATTTGTGCCGTAATATCAAATTCACTGTCCCGAACGAGGCGCGCTGCCGGACTGCGCTATTCCCTGATGTTGGAGGGAACTCTCAAAAGCACCTCTAGCCCCATTATAGCCGACGGAGATACAACCCAAGCCTAGGAACGCCGGAGGGGCGCGAACAGTTGGTGTTGGCTAATGAAATCTTGGGCCTCCCGCAGGTCCTTGGGCGTCTCCACTGAGCGCCAGAAGGCATCGCTTGAGAACGCTTGGAGGCGTCCCTCCTCCGCCAGTCGAGGGAAGAGCTCGCTCTCATGGTCGCCTTCACGTGGAAAGCGGGCCATGACGGCACGTGAAAGGATGTAGATGCCGGCGTTGATCCAGTACGGAAGCATCGGTTTCTCTCGAAAGCCTGTGACCCATCCGGCCTCGTCTACGTCCACGATACCGTACGGGCTGGGCATGGCGGTGAGCGTGATAGTGGCGAGGGCGCTAGAGTCTATGTGGCGTTGTAGCGGGGGTTCCAGAGGCTGATCGGTCACGACGTCCCCGTTGGTCGCCACGAGCACCTCGTCGGGAATTCCCGCCTGCTCAAAGCCGTTCCGCAGGGCGCCGCCACGGCCAAGCGGGTAGTCCTCACCAACGCACTCTACGGTGAGTCCATCGATTCGCGGCACCGCAAAGTGTTCGCGCACCACCTCTTGGCGGTAGCCCACCAGCAGGACGGCCCGCTCGATGCCGTTGCTCCGCAGCCAGTGAAGGTGGTACTCCAAGAGTGGCCTGCCAGCGATGGGGACCATGGGCTTGGGCAGGTTTTCGGTGAGGGGCCGCAACCGCTCTCCCTTACCACCCGTCAGCACTAGGGCTGTCCTGAGTTCTTTCTTGGAGGTCACGGGGCAAGTGTAGTGGCGCGATGTCGCGCCGTAAAGCATGGCCCCGATTTATCAGGGCACCCACTTGCTGGTTCCGGTAGTTGCTGTACAACAAAGGTGGTCGAACTCTCTCCGGATCGTAGGTCGAGCTCCAAGGGGGATCAGCCCCGCGGTATCAACGCGGAGAAGCGCGCACTACACACCAATCGTGAGGTGCCTGGCATAGCCGTGGTGAGCCGGCTACGAGCCGCGCCCTTGCCGGCGGCGAATGCGCAGCGTGGCAAAGAGCGCCTCTGGGCCCGCCTGCCACGTCCGCAGCTTCGAGCCCTCTTCCATGTGCTTCCACGCAACTGGCACCTCCGCCACGTTGTATCCGAGCCGATTGGCGTTGGCGAGAAGGTCCAGGTCAAAGGCCCAGCCCCTCTCCCGCAGGTGGGGCGCAAGTGCCTGCCATGCGGGGGCACGCACCGCTTTGGCCCCGCACTGGGTGTCTTGGAACCGCAGGCCCAGGAAGAAGCGGACCCAGGTGCGCATCGCCTTGCTGGCCAGTCGGCGCGACAATGGCCGCTCACCGCCCGAGGACCCGCCGCCGAAACGATCGCCGATGGCCAGGTCGTAGTCGTCCAGGGCGTTGATAAGGCGCTGAGTCTCCGGAGCCCTAACCATATTGTCCGCGTCGGCGAAGGCGAGACGGGCTCCCCGCGCAGCAGCGAAACCTTCCCAGACCGCGCCCCCTTTGCCAAGCGGCCTGGCGAACTCGATCAAGCGCACCTGCGGGGCCTTTTGCGTAACGCTCTCGACCACGGCGCGAGTGTCGTCGGTGCAGCCATTTAGGACCACCACGATCTCAAATCCGTCGCCGTAGGGCTCCGTAAAATAGCTGGCGTACTCCTCTAAGGTCGGGCGGATGCGCGCCGCCTCGTTGTAAGCGGGGATAACGATGGAGAGTTGGAGTGGGTAGCTGACGGCGGCCACTGGGGACCCTACCCCACCTTTTCGAGTTTGGCGAAGCTGTGGAGCAGCCGCTTGATGCCTGAGCTGCCCACGAAGGCCACGGTGACCTCGTAGTCGCCCGACTTGGCCACGCAGCTGACGACAATGCCGTGCCCGAAGCTATCGTGCGTTACCTTCTCGCCTGCCTTGAAGGGTGCTTCAGACGGCGCGGTGGCTACCGAGGCGGCGCTCGACGGAGAGTACCAGCGGTCATACGCGCCTGCACCCAACGGGACCGGGTGGCCCTGGCGGTCTGGGGTTTCCACCAGGTGCGCCGGAACGTCGGCGAGGAACCGGGACGCCGGATTGGGTAGGCCAGCGCCGAAGAGGCGGCGGCGGAACGCACGCAGGAGATAGAGTCGCTCCTTGGCCCTGGTCATGCCCACGTAGGCCAATCGGCGCTCCTCCTCCAACTGTTCAGGGTCGTGCATGGAGCGGACGTGGGGCAGGACGTTCTCCTCCATGCCGACCATGAACACCACTGGGTACTCCAAGCCCTTAATCTGGTGCAAGGTGATGAGGGTCAGGTACTCCTGCTCATCGTCGGCCATCAGCGTGGCGCTTTCCAGGAACTGCCGAAGTGATTCTTGTGCCGGCATGTCAGCTAGGTCCGAGGCCACGCCCCTCAGTTCCCGGAGGTTGTCCAAGCGGTCGTCCGCGTCGGGGTCGTCGGCGTCCAAGAGGTGACGCCGGTAGCCGGTCCGCTCCAGCACCTCGCCAATCAGGTCCGACAGGTTCAGTGTAGCCAGCTCCTCTCGAAGTCCGTTGAGCAGTCCGAGGAAGTCCACCAACAGTTGCGTCTGACGGGTGTTGAACGATGCGCCGATGCTCGGGGAGCTCCCGCCTTCGCCCGTCAGCACCTGGAGGGCAGCGTATGCTGGAATGCCCATGTCGGACGCCCAATGCAACAGATCGTCGAGAGTGCGTTTGCCAATACCCCGGGGCGGGATGTTGATGACCCGCGCGAGGCTGACTTCGTCGTAGGGGTCCTGGAGGAGCCGCAGGTAGGCCAGGATGTCTTTTACCTCTCTGCGCTGGTAGAAGCGAGTACCTCCAATCAGCTTGTACGGCACCCCATAGCGGAGGCAGGCTTCCTCCAGTGCGCGGGACTGGGCGTTGACCCGGTACGCTACGACCATGTCGCGGAGGCCGTACATTCCTTCGCGGGTAAGACGATCAGCCTCCTGCAGAACGTAGCCGGCCTCCTCTTCCTCGTTGTGCGCTTCGGACACACGCACGGGCACGCCATCGTCGTTATCCGTCCATAGGTGCTGCTCCAGCCGCTGGCGGTTGCTGGAGATGACTCCCTGGGCCGCCTGGAGGATGGTCTTGGTGGAGCGATAGTTCTGGGAGAGGCGGACTACTTTAGCTTTGGGGTAGTCACGTTGGAAGCTGAGGATGTTGCGTAGGTCAGCGTTGCGCCAGGAGTAGATGGACTGGTCCGGGTCACCCACCACACAAAGGTTCCGGTGCTTGCCAGCTAGCTCTCGGGCGATTTGGTATTGGGCCACGTTGGTGTCCTGGAACTCGTCTACCATAAAGTGCAGGAACCGTTCCTGGTAGTGGTCGCGCACCTTTGGGGCCTGGCGAAGTAGGTCAACGGTCTTGGCCAGGAGGTCGTCGAAGTCCACGGCCCGGCTTCGGGCGAGAAGGTCTTGGTAGCGCGTATAGACGCGCTGGACCACCTGATCGTAGTAGCCGTCGCCGCGGGAGGGGTACTGGTCTGACGGGATGAGCTGTGACTTGGCAGACGAGATGGCGCTGAGCAACGCCCTGGGCGGAAAGCTCTTGGGGTCCACCTGCGCGGTCTCCATGGCCCGTTTGACGACATCCAGTTGGTCTTCGTTGTCGAAGATGACGAAATCGTTGGGAACGCCGATGGCTTCGCCGTCGCGGCGCAGGATGGTGGCGCAAAGGGCGTGGAAGGTACCTGCGATAAGCTGCCGGGCGCGCTGGCCGAGAAGCCTCTCCAGGCGGCTGCGCATCTCCCGGGCGGCACGGTTGGTAAAGGTGACGGCGCAGATTCGGCGGGGCGCGATGTCCACGCCGCGGACTAGGTAGGCGATTCGTTGGGTGATGACCCTGGTTTTGCCGCTGCCAGGGCCCGCGAGTATGAGCAGCGGGCCGTCGATGTACTCGGCGGCCTCGCGTTGGTCAGGGTTCAGGCCCTCGAGAACGGAGTCACGGGCGTTCACTTCGCCAGTATACCAGGCAGGGTTTCCCTTGCACCTACTTGCGGGGTCCCAATCATTATCCCTCAATGTAGCGCGGCTAAGCCCACGCCGGCCCCGATTTATCGTGGCACCCTTATGTGGTGTCCCGATCGCGGCCGCTGAACGGAGCGCCGGCAGGGTGTCCCTTGCCTCCTTATGCGGTGTCCCCATCGTTATCTTTCAACGTAGCGGGGTTAAGCCCGCGCCGAATCACTGGAAAGGCCCCAATCACACGTTTTGAGGAGCGGGGCGCACAGGGGGACGCAGTCCGGGGAGGGCGGGTGGGTAAAATCAACGCTGGGGTGGGGTTCGCCCAAGCAGGCGGCGAAGGCCGTGTCAATACGGAGTTTTCTGGAAAGGACTGAGGGAAGCCCTTTTGCAAGGAGGTTTCCTCCCTCTACTCAGACGCCACGTAGTCGCCACGCTGACCACCGCGCTTCTCCAGGAGCCGGACCTCTCGGACGGCGATGGCACGGTCGGCCGCCTTGCACATGTCGTAGATGGCCAGGGCGCTGAGGCTCACGGCAGTCAGGGCCTCCATCTCGACGCCGGTCTTGGCGGTGGTGCGGGCCGTGGCGGTGATGGTCACCTGCCCTTGGGCCGGGTCGGACTCGAACTCCACGGAGACGTGACTCAGGGGCACCTGATGAGCCAGCGGGACCAGCTCCCAAGTGCGCTTGGCGGCGGCGATGCCCGCGACACGGGCGACGGTGAAGACGTCGCCCTTCTCCATGCGGCCCTGGAGCACCAGCGCCAGGGTCTCTGGCTTCATGGCGACGACGCCCTGGGCCACGGCCATCCGCTGGGTGTCGGGTTTCCCGCCCACGTCCACCATCTGGGCGCTGCCTTGGGCGTCCAGGTGCGTGAGGCCGTCACTTTGGTTCTCTTTCGCTGCTGGCGCATTGATGCCCGCCGCCATCTCCATAGCGGCAAAGGCCAGGCGGTCCGCTTCCTCGTTCAGGGCGTGTCCCGCGTGGCCTTTCACCCATTCCCATTCCACCTCACGCTTCGCGGTCAGCCGGTCGAGCTGCTCCCACAGGTCCCGGTTGACGTTGCGCTTCCAGTTTCTGGTCATGGTCTTGACCAGGTATTCGCTGTCGCTGTGGACGGTGACGGCCGTCCCAGAGGGGAGGGCTTCCAGCCCCTTGATGGCGGCTGTTACCTCCATGCGGTTGTTGGTCGTCGAGGGGTCGTTGCCTGACAGGCACACTTTGCGGTCGTCGGCCATGATGATAGCGGCCCAGCCGCCGGGGCCGGGGTTGTTCCGGCACGAGCCGTCGGTGTAGATATTGGTCATGGTGTTGTTAGGTAGCAATAAAGTCGACCTTACCCGCTTCTGTAACCCTTCGTGAGGCATCGAGGACTTCGACTGAAGCCAGGTTAGCTTTAAGGTCATAGTCAAGGGTGATTCCGGGCTTATCTTCATCGCTCCCGGCGACCACTATTTCTTTCAACGTTACAGTTAATGTATCGGTTAACATGTCGGTCTTTTTATCGTAGGTGGCTTCCATGTGCCTCCTCCCAGTACTTCTGAATCCTGCTGGTCCGGTAAACGGCCAACGCTTCAGCAGGGATCCGGTCCGTATCAACTAGCACGCGGACCAAGTACATCATACTTGGTTGATCGAATGTTGCTCGAGGCTGTAAGAGTTCGCGGCCCAGCCGGACTGCGCTCCGCTGCTCGGGAGCAGCCAGTACTTGATGGGTTATCGCCTCGCTGGTCTGCTGTCGTTGCACTACAAGGGCTGCGTGAGTAATAGTTCGATAGGAGGAGACCGGCTCAGCGGACATACCCTCACCCGCCGAGTTGGTACATCTCGATCTTATGCGGGCTGGGGCCGGTCATGGAGGCGCGTAGCTCGGAATAGCGGTCGGTCCGAGCGCCCCACTGGCCCGTTAGCAGGCCAAGCAACTCCTCGTCGGTGGCGCCATCGCGCATAGGTCCTCGGATGTCCTGGCCCGTGGTGGCGAAGAGGCAGGTGACCACCTGGCCCTCCGGTGATAGGCGCACCCGGGTGCAATCGCCGCAGAAGGGCTGGGTGACCGACGATATGAACCCGATCTCGCCGGAGCCGTCTTCGTAGGCGTACCGCTCGGCCACCTCGCCCCGGTAGCTAGGTTCCAACGACCGGATGGGGAGATGGGCATTGATGCGCTCCACTAGCTCGGCTGAAGGGACCACCTGGTCGCGCCGCCAGCCGTTAAGATTGCCGACGTCCATGTATTCGATGAACCGCACGATGTGGCCAGTGCCCTGGAAGTAGCGGGCCATATCCACCACGCCCTGGTCGTTGACGCCCCGCTGGACTACGGTGTTGATCTTGATGGGCTGGAGGCCAACAGCGCTGGCCGCGGCGATCCCGTCCAGCACCCGCTGGGGTGCGAAGCCGCGTCCGTTCATGGCCGCGAACACGTCTGGGTCAAGGCTGTCCATGCTTACGGTAACGCGGTGCAGGCCGGCGTCTTTCAGGGCCAGGGCGTAGTCCGCTAGAAGGTAGCCGTTGGTGGTAACGGTGAGGTCTTCGATGCCGTCGACTCCGGCCAGCATAGCGATGAGCACCTCGACCTCGCTGCGCACCAAGGGCTCACCCCCGGTGACACGGACCTTGGTAACGCCGAGGCGGACGAACAGACGGGTGAGCCGGGTGACCTCTTCGTAGGTCAGCAGCGCTGCCCTGGGCAAAAAGCGATAGCGCTCTCCATACACCTCGGCCGGCATGCAGTAGGGGCACCGAAAGTTGCACCGGTCGGTGACGGAGATACGCAGGTCGCGGATGGGCCTACCCAGCGTGTCGTGCACGGTCTGTAACATCTGATTCACGGTGTTCGCCTACTCCCGTACGGACGCTGTCTCTCGGCGAAGCACCGCCGCCGCCCGCCAGGCGGCGAGGCCGCGGTGGCTGATGGCATCCTTCTGGGCAGCGCTCAACTCGGCCATGGTCCGGCCCGCTTCAGGCACGTGGAAGATGGGGTCGTAGCCGAAGCCGTTGACACCCACGGGCGCAAAGGTTACCACGCCTTGGCATGCGCCCTCAAAGACTTCCTGACGCCCACTTGGCCAGGCAATCACCAGCGCCGTTACGTACCGGCAACCGCGGCGCTCCCACGGCACGTCGCGCAGCTCGTGCAGCAACAGCCGCACACGGCCTTCGTCGGAGAGCCTTGGACCGCCGTAGCGGGCCGAGCGAATGCCCGGACCGCCACCGAGGGCGTCCACCTCGATCCCCGAGTCGTCGGCCAGCGAGGGGAGGCCACTCGCCGCCGCATGAGCTACCCCCTTCAGACTGGCGTTCGCTTGAAAAGTAGCGGCATCCTCTATCACCGCCAGCGCCAGACCCACCTGGGAAGGGATCACAAGCTCGTAGCCCACGTCGTCGAGGAGCCGGCGAAACTCGGCCACCTTATGGGTGTTATTAGTCGCGATGAGTAGCCGTGGCATTGCCATGGCCCCATGATAGCAGCACGACGCGTCCTGCACCCACTTGCGGGATCCCCATCGTTACTGGCTACGAAAGGTGGTCCGCCCTCGCCGGGTCGCTCACAGGCAATGAGAGCAGGCCCAGAGACGGTGGAGGGCCACGCCCTCGGGTGTACTCTGGAGACGAAGTTTATATTGTATATATCAACTCTACTAGCATGATTCTCATAAGTGTATATATTGGCATTTGGTAGCAGGGCAGCCTCAAAGAAAGCCCAGAGCATACAGGAGGTGCGACGATGGTACTGCAACGGTGGGACCCATTGGCCGAGTTGCGACGAATGGAACCGACTATGGACCGGATGTGGCGAGGCGCCGCCTCTCGCTAGTGCAAGCCGGACGGCGAGGGGCGGGGTGTCCGCCTGGACATGGTTGAGGAGGACGGCGAAGTGATGGCCCAGCCCTCATCGACCGGCCTCACGGTAGAGGAGGTCGATGTGTCGATTGACAACGGAGTGCTGACCATCAAGGGCGAGGTCAGCGCGGAACGGGAGCACAAGCGCGATAGCTACCTGATGCGGGAGTGGCAGAGCGGCACGTTCTACCCCACCCTACGGCCACTCGATTCGCTGGACCAGGACAAGGTGAGGCTCGTGTACAAGAACGGCGTGCTCACGGTCGCCTTCCCCAAGCTTCCTAGCAAGACGCCGAAGCGGCTGGTCGTCAAGGTGGAAGGCGGCGATAGCCCCAGCGGCGACGGGGGAAAATAAGCTTCGCTCTTTCAGCCTCGGCGGCCAGGCCCCCTTATGCATCGGGGGGCCTTTTCTTGACCGAGCAAGTGCCGATTGAGCGTAGGGATGAGGGTGCGCTATAATCCACCAGGTGTGTCGTGGCCAAGGCTGTGGCGCGTCTTCTTCAGGAAAGCCCATGAGCACAAGACCTAGCCCCATCAACCTTGAAGCCCTCCAGACCGAGGCGCTAGTGGCGCTGGGCAGCGTCGACAGCGAGGAGTCCTTAGAGCGGTGGCGTGTCGCCCACCTGGGCCGGCGGAGCAGGCTCACTACCGCGCTACGAGGGCTGGCGTCGCGGGCGCCGGAGGAGCGCCGACGCGTAGGCGCCCAGGCCAATCAGCTCAAGGCGCTGCTCGAAGGGCAGATGGAGACGCGGCGCGGCAACCTTCAGCACGCGGCTCTCGACGAGCTCGCCGTTGACCAAATCGACATCACGCTCCCAAGCCGGGCGGTGGAGATCGGCCGATACCACCCGTCCACACGCGTGGTGCGCGAGGTCTGCGCCATCTTCGCCGGCATGGGCTTTCAGGTAGTAGAGGGGCCGGAGGTGGAATGGGATCTCTACAATTTCGAGCGGTTGAACATCCCTAAGGACCACCCGGCGCGGGATCAATGGAACACGCTATGGGTTGACACGATGCAGGGCGCGGATGGGCAGTATCCGATGCTGATGCGGGCTCATACCTCGCCCATGCAAGCCCGCATCATGGAGAGCACCAGTCCGCCGGTGCGTGTACTGGTACCGGGAAAGGTGTGGCGTTACGAGGCGACGGACCCGACCCACGAGTCGCAGTTCTTTCAGGTTGAGGGACTGGCCGTGGATGAAGGGATCAGCTTCGCAAACCTCCGTCACACGCTCTACGAGTTCGCGCGGCGGATGTTTGGCGAGGAGCGCAAGGTGCGGTTCCGCTGCGACTACTTCCCTTTCGTGGAGCCGGGGGTCGATATGTCCATCGATTGCTTCGTTTGCCCAGGCGATGACCCGGAGTGCCGGGTATGCCGCGGCGGAGGGTGGATCGAGATCATGGGCGCCGGAATGGTCCACCCCAGCGTGCTGCGTGCTGCCGGGTATGACCCCGAGGTATACACCGGCTTCGCCTTTGGCATGGGGGTGGAGCGCATCGCCATGCTCAAGTACGGCATCGACGACATCCGCTTGTTCTACGGCAACGACGTACGCTTCCTGCGCCAGTTCGCGTAGGGCCTCATACCACCTCCCTCCCCGCTTTGTGGGTGGCCGTCTTCACGATAGGGCTGCGCGAGTACAACGTGGCCTGCTATACTTGCGCGCGACGCCGTCCCCCAGCACTCCAACCCCATTTCGGGAGTCCCTGCTGCTTATGAAGGTGCCCCTGGCCTGGCTTGCCGAGTACGTCCCTCTGAAGCTACGGCCCGCGGAGCTGGCCCACCGGCTGACTATGGCCGGCATCGAGGCGACGTACGCGCCGGGGCCCAGCGCCGGCTGGGACAACGTGCTGGTGGGGAAAGTAGTCAAGGTGGAGCCCCATCCGAACGCGGACCGGCTCCGGCTGGCTAGGGTGGACCTGGGGGATGAAACGCCGACGGTGGTATGTGGGGCGCCCAACGTCGCGGAAGGCCAGCGCATCGCCTTTGCCCGCGTGGGGGCCCGCCTCATTGACCCCCACAACGGGGAGCGCTTTACGCTGAGCGCCGCCACCATCCGGGGAGTCGTGTCTGGGGGAATGGTCTGCTCGGAGCGCGAGCTAGGCCTGGGCGACGACCATGAGGGCATCCTGGTCCTGGATGAGAGCGCGCCGGTGGGCCTTCCTTTGGCAGAACTCATCCGGGATGACGTCTTCGACCTGGAGGTCACGACCAACCGAGGAGACTGCCTTTCGGTACTGGGTGTGGCCCATGAAGTGGCCGCGATAACCGGGGAGACGGTTACCGAGCCAGCGCTGGAGTATCCGGAGGACGGCCCGGATATCACTGGCTCCGTTACCGTCTGCATCGAGGACCCGGAGTTGTGCAGCCGCTACCTGGCCACTGTGGTCCGAGGGGTCCGCATCGGGCCCTCGCCGCAATGGATGCAGTGGCAGCTGACACTGGCGGGTATGCGCCCCATCAACAATGTGGTGGACGTGACCAACTTCGTGATGCTGGAGTACGGCCAGCCACTCCACGCCTTTGACCTGACCACCGTCCGGCAGAACACCATCGTGGTGCGGCCCGCCCGGGACGGGGAACGGCTGGTCTCGTTGGACGGGCAGGACCGTCTGTTGCGGCCACCCATGTTGCTCATCACGGACCCGGAGCGGTCTATCGGCCTGGCGGGGGTCATGGGCGGCGCGAACAGTGAGATGACCGCCGCCACCACCGACGTGTTGCTGGAATCGGCCACGTTCAACGCAATCAACACGCGGCGTACCGCCCAGGCACTCAAGCTGCGGTCCGAGGCCTCGACCCGCTTCGAGAAGGGGTTGAGTCCGGAGCTGGCCATGCGGGCCGTCCGGCGTGCGACGTCGCTTATCCTGGCAACGGCGGGAGGCCGCGCCGACCGGGGCATCGCCGAGGCCTTTCCGGGGAAGGCCGAACCGCTATCCGTACCGCTTCGTCAGCAGCGGCTGCGCCAGGTGCTGGGGACCGACATCTCCTCCGAGCAGGTCTCCGAGGTGCTCACGTCCCTCGGGTTCCAGGTGGAGCCGGAGCCCGGCGGCCGGG
>Ga0310121_10004270_pt1 | contig 12689 bp, 11 predicted proteins | sample CB27_Tmax_986_MG_FD_203504 | JGI IMG/M metagenome (GOLD analysis project Ga0310121, IMG submission 203504) | Marine microbial communities from Western Arctic Ocean, Canada - CB27_Tmax_986 | ecosystem: Environmental > Aquatic > Marine > Oceanic | place: Canada: Western Arctic Ocean | collected... | reverse complement strand
GAACTCATATCGACACGCGGGCGTCAGGTGCTGATGGTACTGGTCTTGCAAGGTGGCGAAGTACGTCAGCAGATGCTGACCTTTCCTGAACATGTTGCGCAAGAGCAACTTACCAACGCGGCAAACAGGATAAACGCAGTCTGCGAAAACCTCTCGGAGGGCGCAGTGGAATCTCAGCGTGTACGCCTCGAAAAGCTGGACCGCGAGGTACTCGAAGTCGTATCAGAATCAATGCGGCGGGCAGATGATTTTGCATCCGGCGAAGTGTACCTGGACGGTTTGCAGAATGTCCTGGCTGAGCCGGAGTTTTTCGGAACCGAAGTGGCCCACCCGGCATTGCGCTTGCTGGAGGAACGCTCTTATCTCGATGAATTCCTTGGGGAGGTCTTGATGCCTCAAATTGGTGGTGTGCAGGTGGTCATCGCGGGCGAGGGGAACTGGGACGACTTGCAATCATGCTCCATCGTTTTGGCACGTTACGGTGTGGAAGATGTTGCCACAGGCGCACTTGGCGTGCTTGGCCCTACTCGCATGGCATATGGGCGTGCGATGGGAGCGGTGCGTTTTGTTGCGAGCTTACTGACCAGCCTCGTCTACGAGACGTACGGGCAGCCAGATACAGGTTATCCCAGTCAGAAAATATCAATCAATCCGCCGAAATATTCGGCGTAAGGCGAGGAAAATATTGTCTCAAAATCAGGACGTTTCGGAAATAGAATCAGAAGACGTCGAAGGAGAGATTGTAGACGACGAAGAAGCTACAATCGAAGATCAAGAGGCGACGACATATGAAGTCCCAGAAGAAGAGGCTGAAGATACGGAGCCAAAGTCGGAACTTGAGCTTTTACAAGATGCGCTCGCAGAAGCAGAGGCGAAGTCTGCCGAATATCTAGACGGCTGGCAGCGGGCGCAGGCCGAGTTTCAAAATTACAAGCGACGCACCGAAATCCAGATGGGTGAGCTCCGGAGACAGACAGCTTCCAATGTTCTGAGCCGCTTCTTCCCAGTGCTCGACGATTTAGAACTCGCACTGGAGAACTTGCCGGATGATGGCGATAGCGGGCGGCAATGGTCGGACGGGATTCAGCTTGTGCACCGAAAATGGGCCGCACTGCTGGAGGCGGAGGGGGTTACTCTCATTGAAGTGGAAGCGGGATTGTCATTCGATCCGAACTTCCACGAAGCATTGACCCAGGAAGAAAACGATGAATTCGAAGAAGGCGAAATCATAGAGATTGTGCGGCGCGGTTACCAGATGGGCGAGCGTGTGCTCCGCCCGGCGCAGGTACGTGTCGCCCGCTAGCAAAGAAATATTGTTACAAGGAAGGATTTGAACTCATGGGAAAAATCATAGGCATTGATCTCGGCACGACGAACTCAGTTGTTGCTGTGATGGAAGCGGGTGAGCCGACTATCATCAACGCGTCTGAGGGTGGTCGCTTGGTTCCATCTGTAGTCGCGCTCAACACCAAGACTGGCGAACGGCTGGTGGGGCAGGTGGCCCGTCGCCAGGCGATTACTAATCCAGACAACACCATCTTCTCGGTAAAGCGTTTTATGGGTCGCAAGTTTGATGATCCGGAAGTGCAGCACGGGCTCAAGCTGGCACCTTTCAATGTGAGTGCTGCGCCCAATGGTGATGTGCGCCTACATATGGGCGATAAAGAATATTCTCCGCAAGAAATCTCGGCCATGATCCTAGCCAAGCTCAAAGCGGATGTCGAGGCCTATCTGGGCGAGGCGGTGACACAAGCTGTTATCACTGTGCCGGCGTATTTCAGCGACATCCAGCGCCAAGCCACAAAAGATGCCGGTCGCATCGCCGGTTTGGAAGTTATGCGCATCATCAACGAGCCGACTGCCTCCTCGTTGGCTTATGGCCTCGATAAGAAGACAGATGAGACGATTGCTGTCTACGACCTCGGCGGTGGAACATTCGACATTTCAATACTGGATGTTGGCGATGGCGTCTTTGAAGTTCGTTCCACCAATGGGGATACCTACCTGGGCGGTGATGACTTTGATCTGGAGATCATCAACTGGTTGGCAGAAGAATTTAAGCGGGAACAGGGCATTGATTTGCGAGAGGACCGGCAGGCGCTACAGCGGCTGAAAGAAGCTGCAGAGAAAGCCAAGATCGAGTTGAGCACTGTGATGCAAACCGAAATCAACCTGCCTTTCATCACGGCAGATGCCAGCGGGCCGAAGCATCTCAACCTTACGTTGTCACGCTCCAAGCTAGATCAACTTACCAGTGATCTTATTGAGCGCTCGCTGCAACCGGTCCGCGATGCTCTTGAGGATGCAAAGTTGCAACCCTCCGATGTGGACGAGATCGTGCTGGTTGGCGGAATGACCCGAATGCCTGCAGTGCAGGAGGCCGTGCGCAAACTTTTTGATAAAGAACCGCACAAAGGTGTCAATCCGGACGAGGTCGTGGCCGTAGGCGCAGCCATCCAGGCCGGTGTGCTTGGCGGTGATGTCAAAGATGTATTGCTGCTGGACGTCACGCCACTCACGCTCAACATCGAAACACTGGGTGCGGTAGCAACGGCTTTGATCGAACGTAATACAACCATCCCGGCCAAAAAGAGTCAGATTTTCTCCACCGCTGCCGATATGCAGACTTCGGTCGAAATCCATGTTTTGCAGGGTGAGCGCCCGATGGCGACGGACAACAAAAGCCTCGGCAAGTTTATTCTCGACGGTATTCCGTCTGCCCAGCGTGGTATCCCCCAGATCGAGGTGACGTTTGACATCGATGCCGATGGTATTTTGAGTGTTACGGCACAGGACAAGGCCACCGGCAAGAGCCAACACATAACAATCCATGCTTCCTCCGGCCTGGCAGAGGACGAAATCGAGAGCATGCGGCAAGAAGCCGAGCAGCATGCCGAAGAAGATTCTAAGCGAAAAGAATCCGTCGAAAACCGCAATGCTGCCGATTCAGCCGTCTATCAGGCGCAGCGGGCATTGAATGATCTGGGCGAAAACGTTGATGAGGATGTGAAAGAAGTTGTCGAACAGAAGATCGCCGATGTGCAGAAGGCATTGGAAGGCGATGACGCTGGAGAGATGAAGCGCACCACTGAGGCACTCTACGCCGAAGTCCAGAAGATAAGTGCTGCTGCGTACTCCGCGAGCGAGGCAGCACCCGGTGGGGATTCAGGCCCACAAGATGGCGACGAAGGCTCGGCCGACGGCGAACCTGACGACGATGTAATCGAAGGCGAATTCGAGGAAGCATAATCTGAGGGAGGCTGAGTGGGAAACGCAGCAAGCTGCTCCCCTCAGCTACTCTCTTTTTCCCCACTTACAATCCGTGGCATCCAAACGCGACTATTACGAAATACTCGGCGTACCCCGCAACGCGAGTGACGATCAACTAAAGAAAGCCTATCGGCAGCTGGCGAAGCAGTATCATCCCGACGTAAATAAAGAAGCGGCTGCCGAAGACAAATTCAAAGAAGTTACTGAAGCCTATAGCGTGCTATCGGATACCGATAAGCGCGCCCGCTATGATCGCTTTGGTCATGAAGGTCTCGAAGGCATGGGCATGCCAGACTTCAGCGGGTTTGGCCTCGACGACATCTTCGAGCAGTTTTTTGACTTCGGCGGATTTGGCGGTCGCTCAAGTTCTCGGAATCGGCGCGGACCCCGACGAGGTGCAGACCTGCGCTTCGATTTGAAAATCTCGTTTGAAGATGCAGTCCATGGCGCCGAACGCGAGATCGAACTTGAGCGCTGGGATACCTGCCCGCGCTGTAGTGGGTCGCGGGCCGAGCCGGGAACATCGCCTAAGCGCTGTAGCACCTGCGAAGGCAACGGTGTCGTACGACAGATGCGCCGCACCATGTTGGGCTCGATGGTGACAGAGTCGACTTGCCCAACTTGTAACGGTAGTGGCGAGACGGTCGCAACGCCGTGCAGAGAGTGTGGCGCGCGCGGGCAGGTACGTAGTCAGCGCAAGATCACAGTGAATATTCCCGCCGGTGTAGATGACGGGACCCAAATCCGCCTTTCGGGGGAGGGAGAACCCGGCCTGCATGGCGGGCCGCTGGGCAATCTTTATGTTTTATTGAGTGTTGCTCCGCATCGCTACTTCCGCAGGCGCGAAGATGATGTGCTATTGGAACTGGATGTCAACATTGCCCAGGCAGCCTTGGGTGATGATGTTTCCGTACCGACTATCAACGGTGACGCCAATCTGAAAATACCCTCCGGGACGCAGCCCGGGACGGTCTTTCGCATGCGGCAACAGGGCATCCCGCATGTGCGTGGAGGTGGACGCGGCGACCAGATTGTAGTCATTAACGTCAACATCCCAGAGCGCCTCGATCCTGAGCAGAAGAATATGATGCGCGATCTGGCTCAGACTCTCGGATCAGGCGCACAACCTCACGAGAACGAACGCGGCTTCTTCGACTCCCTACGCGACATCCTCGGAGTTTGACCAAAAAAAAAACAAGCTGGCTCGAAGTCTCGCTCCGTGTTACGAGCGAACTTGCCGAGGCTGTTTCCGCTGCACTGCAGCCGCTCGCTCATCAAGGGGTAGCGCTCGAATTAGAAACGCCTGACCCCGATGCCGATCCTGAGACAGCTATAGAGCTGCACGCCGACGCTATTCTGAGCGTACGCGCCTATCTAGCCCTCGAATCAAATCGCGAAGAGTTGCAACTCGAGGTTGAGCGCGTACTCTGGCCGTTGCGAATGATCGCACGTGAGTCCGGGCTGACCCTGCCAGCACCCGAGTTTAAGCCGGTGCAAAATGCCGATTGGGCGGAGTTGTGGAAATCCCATTACCGGCCATTACAGGTCGGCGAGCAGCTGCTCATCGTGCCCGTATGGGAACAAGTAGAGATCAACTCCGATGATATAGCTATCTACATGGACCCGGGTCAGGCTTTTGGAACTGGAGTACACCCGACGACACAGCTTTGCCTGGCTGCCATAGAACGCTATCTACACCCCGGTCAGCGCGTGCTTGATCTAGGGTGTGGTGCCGGTATCCTGTCAATCGCGGCTGCGAAATTGGGCGCTGCTCGCGTTGATGGTTTGGATATTGATCCGGTAGCAGTGCAAGCAACCCAGGAGAACGCTGTTGTAAATAATGTCGCTCCCACCGTAAATGCCACGTTGGGGTCACTCGCTGAAGCTCTGCAACGCTCGGCATACGAGCTCGTTGTTGCCAATATCCTCTCGAAAGTAGTGATTGAGATGCTTCATTCCGGGCTGGCGGATACAATCGCGGAGGGCGGAGTTGTGATTCTCTCTGGCATCCTTGTTGAACAAGTTGACGAGGTGCGAGTTGCAATGGAGGCGCAAGGGTTGAAAGACTGTCGTTTAGAGCAATTGGAAGATTGGGCAGCGCTGATTGCTAGAAAAATGTAGTTAATCTCCTTAAAACAAAAATGCCCCGCGTGTCTAAGCATGTGGGGCATTTTTGATTATGCTCGTTGTTCTGACTAGGGCAGCACGACGATCTGAGCGATCATGTTGGCGTGAAAACCGCACAGGATCGTGACAGGGTCGGCCTCCGGGAAGGTGAATGTGAAGGAGGTGCCGTTGCCCAAATTCGCCGGCGCTTCAAAGTCGTTTGGGCCGGGGCTCTGGAAACCGAGTGTGTACGGCTGGTGGAGTGCGCTTGAGGCACTCTCAATAAGAAAGACGACCGGTTGCCCCACACTGAACGTGGAGAGCGCCGGCAAGATTTCAAAATCGCGGTATGTGATGAAACCAGCGGAAGGTGGTTCTGTCGTTGGCACGGCCACTGCCGTCGGGGGCACGGCGGTAGATGCTGTTCCTCCTGAAGATGATTCAGCAGTGGCTTCCGCCGTCGGCTCTTCCGTTGGTAGTTCCGTTGGCACTTCGGTGGGTGGGTCAGTTGGCACTTCCGTGGGTTCCAGAATCGCAGTGTCTGTAGGTGGAACAGGTGTGGGTGTTGGTTCCGGTGTTTTCGCCTTGCAAGCAGCCAGTAACAGACCCAGGATGACAAATACAATTGCCGTTTTCTTCATTTGATACCCTTTTTTATCCACTTAATTATAGTGTGGTTGTGACCACCCGCGGGCTTCTTGGCCTGTCAGGACAACACCGCCAGCGGCACTGCTGGCTTCTTGGCACATAAGGCTCCATTCTAAATATGACAATGGTAGTCCGAAATGTGAGTATTGTGGTCTGTTGTGAACAGACAAGTGCGGATAATTACGTAGCCTGCATAACGCAGAGTCCCTGCCGGCTCTGCGAATGAGAGATTCAGTTGCTGACGAGCCTATAGATCGTCGTTATGTCCTGGAAGTAGATCGCGCCATCCGGGCCGGTGAGGACATCTATCCGGCAGCGCGCTGCTCCGGTTTCCAGAGCAGCCGCGGTCAGGATACGCGTGAAATCCTCATTCCATTTGACCCGTACCAGGTCGGTGTTGTGCCAGTCGTAATACAGCATGTCTCCCTGCCAATCGGGGAATTCTTCTCCAAAGTAGAAATCTATGCCGGTAAGTCCCGCCGGGGGCGTGTAATAGATCAGTGGGGCCTCGTAGGCATAATCGGCAGGCAAGGTTGTTGTCTTCGCAAAGGCCGTTCTCACGCCAGCCGCAGTGGCCTCCGGCTACGATCAGGTTCACTTCGTCATCACAGGCACCGCCGCTCTCGGTGCCGAAAATCTGGCCGGTGACAGGATGGATTGTGAAATCAAACATATTCCGAAAGCCGCGCACGAAAATCAGGCTGTTGGAGTCCGGGTTGTCCGGAGTTGGTGTCAGCAGGATCGTCGGTTGGGCGCGCAGAAGCTTGCCATGCGGTGTGTCGGCTTCATTGGATGTGTGGACATTGTTTGTCTAGCCAAAAGAGATAAACAGCATCCCATCGAGTCCGAATTGCAGCCCGCCACCGTTCAGGATTGTCGAGGTCTCGAAAGCAATGCGATCTTCGAAGGCGTCCTGAAACTCGGCGCCGAGGCCGTCTTGCACAGTGAGGCGTGCGACGCGATTAACAAGTGCGTCGGCTGCTGTGTAAAAGATCCAGAGCTGTCCGCTCTCGTAGAAATCAGGCGACAGGGTCAACACGAGCAGCCCACGCTCGCCTGAGGCATCCACTGAAATTGTGTAAACCGGCTCGGGCTGTAATTCTCCTCCCGGGCTGATCACGCGCACACCGCCGTTCTTTTCCGCATAGTACAGGCTGCCGTCCGGTGCAAAGTCTATTGCGACTGGAAAAGAAAGTCCATCCGCAAAGACCTCAGCCCGGTAACTGGGTGTCTCCAATTCTTCTACTGGGGCGGTTGTCAGCGAAATCTCCGGCGCGGGTTGTTGCTGTGAAGTGCCGGAGGGGCCGGTTTGGGTTTTACTAGCGTTGGGCCCGATGGGTGCGGCAGGCGCAGCAGCAGGAGCTGCACACGCAGCCAGAATGCTCCCGATAATCGTGGTAAGTATGATCAGGTGTTTCGACAAAGAAGTTCCTGGTTTATTTAAAAAACGGTGACGCTCGCCAATTAAGTGCTGTGTACCGATTAAGATTTACTCAACGGCCCCAACGGTCCCAACGGGACCGGCGCTGGCTCTGCTCAACAGAACCAGCTTTCTGTCAGATGGGGAGCAGGCGGTCGGGAGCCAGCTCTGGGTCGATATTCGGTAACCGCTAGACCGGCCAACCCAAAGGCAAGCTTTTCAATGCGGGCAAATGTGATTGGAGCAGAGATCTGATCCTGTTCCGATGCGGCAACGAGGGCTGCCACTTCGACCTGCAGCTGATCCATCCTCGAGTCTGGGTGCGTCCAGGTATAGGAGTAGTTCTCAGGGTCAAGTTGCCCCAGCCAATCGGTAGCTTCCGCGATATCCAGCACAGCAGAGCCGGGCGGGATCAGCAATCGAATACTTAAGTGCACAGGATCCACGCTATCCGTTAAGTCATATTCGCGTACGAATCGCAGCAGGTCTAGATAATCGTCCAGTGTCGCCCAGGGCGTGAAGGGAAGCAGAGAGGGTCGCAGCGTAATGCCCACCGCATGCAACTCATCGATCACCTGCAGCACGTCTTGGCGTGAATGTCCTTTGTTGAGCGCGGTGAGCACGTTATCACTGAGTGACTCGACAGCCGAGACGATAAACGCGCAACCCAGTTGAGAAATCTCCGGCAGCAGGGCTGTGTTCTTTCGAAGATGTTCGATCTTGGCTGTGAAATCAAATGTAAGCTGTGGGAACTCGGCTTGCATGGCGCGCAGGATTTTCAGGGCGTGGCCGGGCCCATTCAGAAAATCCGGGTCTCCAAACGTAATGTGTCGTGCGCCCCACGCAGCCTGCGCACGGATATCCGCCAGGACTGTCTCGACCGGCACTACGAAGAAGCGCCCGTTATAAATTGGTGTAATTGGACAGTGGCGACAGGTGTGTTTGCAACCCCGCGACGCTTCAACATAGCCTGCGAGTTCACAACCGTTCTGATGGACAAAATGCGCATAGCGATTGAGAGGCGGTAGGCTCTCACGTTTGGGCTGCCTAAATGGTATCCGTCGGATGGTCGGGGTAGCCAGCGCCTGCCGCGTCCGCACGCCCTCCGGAGGCGCCTCCTCCTCGTATTGCCCGCTCTCCAATGCGCTCGCCAAGTTCACCAAGGCTGATTCATATTCGCCTGCAATGATTGAATCGGCTGCGCCTGCGAGCAAGTACTCGCCATTGAGTTCCGCATAGTGGCCGTAAAAGCAAATATGAGCCTCAGGATGGGCAGAACGTATCTCGCGCGCGGCAGCCTCACCGATGCGCAGGGCTGTATGCATGGGGACAGAAATGCCTACCATACGAGCGTGTATGTCGAGGGCCGCTGCAAGTGGCTCCACCGCCAGGTCTACTGCTCGGGCTGTATGTCCCACCGCAGCCAGTGCAGCCAGCGGCGAGGCCAAATTTATCGGTTGGTGGCCGAGTTCGTAGCAGGAGAGCAGCAGAACATCATATGCTGCATTCCCGTTGCCATTCGTTGTCATAGTGTGGAGATTCTAGCATACGGTAGACCGGAGAGAGTGGACCTGTGACTAACGAGTGGAGAGAGAGCGCAGCGCTTCGAGAGTGATGTTGATGGCGCGGGCGAAGCCGCCAACGAGACGGCCGTTTACGAAGTGCAAGACGAAAAGGTTGAAATCTGGCAGTGTAAAGATCGGCGCGCTCTCTGGAAACCTGGTGATATAGTTTTCGTGCGCTTGTTCGTATAAATCGCTCTCTTTGCCGAGGGTTTGCACACGCGCCGTCAACATAACGCGGGGCATCTGGAGCGGGTCGGCGGCCGGCGAATCCGGCTTGTGGATGAGGAGGCTGCAGAGCGCGTCAGGCTGTAGTCCGGCTGTGTGACGCGCCAGCCGGGAGGCGTGGACGATGGCGGCGCTGTAATCCGCCTGCACCACGAATGGCAACATGCCAATAACCGGCTCGCCCACCACCACCACCGAGAGAGCCAGCACACGCTGGTCGATCAGCAGACGTTTGAGTAATTCTTGTTCTTCAGGTTTCAAATTGATTGTGCAGAGTTATCAGCTTGTGCAAGCTGCCGGAAGATGTCGGAAATCCGGCGGTTTCAAGATTGGGACTTCTTATTCGAACCTATTCCCGTTTTCTGCTCAGATGCCCCATTGAGACTTAAGTTCCGACGGGATATTGAAGGATGGGCGTTGTCCACCGCGCTCGATCTCGAACATAGCCCGCAGCAACTCTCGGCTGTAAAACTCGCTGGCAGTGGCAAACAGGCTCACCTCGTCGCCGAAATCATCCCCCAGAGCTATCATGAATTCCAATGGCTTCAGCAGGAATTGCGTCCAGTCTGCCTCCGGAACATCGAGCATATCGGCTGTTTCATCACCGTTAAAGTACCGAATCAATGTTGCTGCAAATCCAACGAATCTTTCGCCGGGAATAATCTCGGCGGCTAATTCCAAAAGTGCATGTGTCATTTCGCGACCTGCCCGACTCGTCCCATACTGGCGCTTCTGGATCAGCTCTTTTAGGGCGGCTGCCTCTTCCATGTTTTGGGCTAGCAAATCGTAGCGGAGTCCCATAATGCTGCCGATAACGTTCCAGGCATGCAGATAGGCATTGGCCTCCTCAGGTTCCATGTCCACGCCCAATTTCTGAAGTCCATCTATGATGCAATAAGAAAAGGTCAGGAGCGTTCCAGCCAGTTCTTCCTGGTTGATGGGCAATCCACGCTCAGGGTCCCATTTGCGGGATTGAAGGATCAATCTCCGGATGGCAGCGTGGAGCAGACGCACCTTCTGCGCGGTTCGAATCCCTGCGCCTTTCCCGCCCGGTAGTGTGCCGCCAGGGGACATGACATCAATCACCATCTGTGCAGTCTCAACTATGCGTCGGCGTGTATTCGTCGCCATCCGGGCTGTCTGATAGAGCACCTCTACACCATCTCGCGCTGCGTAGCATGCGGGCAGCGAATAGCACAACAAGACCGTGAAGGCTTGTGGACCATAACGAGCGAATAGCGATTCGCCGCGCGAAATCTGTTCGCGGTCGGCCCAATGCGGAATGTCGTCGGTGTGATTAATATAGTCGAGGATGATGGGGGGCAATTGCTCCGAGGGTGGGTCGTCATTTTCGATAAGGGTCATCAGCAGTGCATTTACAGCTGCAATATCGCCCTCTTCAAAAAGATAACGAACCGCTTCGTCGGCGGGAGGATCGCCAGCCTCCCGCATCTCATCGAGAAACTCGTTGGTCCAACGATTGGAAGTCATATCATTTAATAGGGCCTTGCCTACGAAATTCCGATTCAACTTCAGTCGGTAATTTTATGCAAGTGCTCCAGAGATTAGGTGACTCAATATTTTTAATGGCGTGCTGTGTGCGCGCTAGATCTAGTTCTTGTCGGGAAGCGGCATGCCTCTGTGCACGACTCACTTGCTCGAGCGGCACTCCGTAGAGCATCAACACCCACCGATTCTTGCGACCTCCTACCCGCGCGATCCGTATCGATCCCGCCCCAATGCTCATCCGCAGCGTAAGCTGGTATTTATCCAACACAAGAAAATCGTTAAGCTGCCAAAAGACCTCCTGGCTGCATTGTACAGCGCGCTGCGCCAGGATTGCCACAGCCTTTACCTCGATGTCAGCGTCCGACAAGGATGGCCATAATGCGAGCAATGCGTCGCCGGCAAACTTGACTACCTCGCCGACGTGTTGATCGACAATATGGATCAAGCGTCCAAAGTAGTCGTTGAGCAGGCCGGTAAGCTCTTCTGCGCCAGCCGGGCCGCGCTGTGCAAGGTCTTCGGCGAGTGCTGTAAAACCTGAGATGTCCGCAAGAAAAACCGCGGCTAGGAATTGTTCAGCAACGGTTTCGCCTGGTGTGCCTTGCGAGGCGAGACTTTTAATGAAAAGGCCCGGCACATAACTTGCCAGTGTTTCGCGCAGCGCTTGGCTATCAGACATCTTGCGGATCCAAGTGTTGTCGTATGGATTCAGTTTGGCTGTGCTGAGAGCGGTTTGCAAATGTGATTCCAAACGCCAGGGTCAGCAGCCCAATACCGCCAAGCCACGCTCCCACGCGTTTGTTGGTTTCAAGCGGATCGGGTTCAAATAGAATTGGAGAAAGACGTACATCGGACGCGCCAGTGGTCCGGATATCAAAATAAAATGGGAAGCTCCATTTGTCATAGTAGGGATTGAAAAATGGGATGGCGAATGTCAGTACGCCTGTGGTTGGGTCCGCTTCCGAGAGCGGCAATTCGGTGTGCAACAAAGTGCGGCCATCTTCTGATGAAGAAACATCAAAAATAAGGCCCGTCGTCTGCACATTTGTTCCGGCCGCGAATTGTGCTTGTCCATACAGGTTGTACCAGCCGATGCTGAGTTGATCGACGCCCTCACTGCGATGCACGAATTGGGCCGTTCCGGCTGCAGCCTGCCACTCGGAAGACCCGTCGGCCGGATTTGCCAGATAGCGTGTGCCGAGCGCGGGAAAATAAGGTCGCAGGAGTCGCTCGAAGGCTTCTTCGTAAAACCGCAACGGAGACTGATGGTACGGGACGAATGGTTTGACAAAGACGACAAGCGCATTGATGGTACTGAACAGGACAAGGGCAGTTGCCAACGGCCAGAACACGATCCGTCTCCATCTGCCTACTCCTGTGAAGAGCGCTGCCAGCGGGGCTGCCAGGAGCGGAAGCCCAACGATTAGAAAACGCGCAGAAATTTCCCAAGCGATATAGAAACCTCCCCAAATGGAGGCCAGCAACCACATTAGCAAAAAGGGGATGCCCAAAAGTAACCCATCCATCCGGCGCACTCGCCAGAGATGAAGCCATCCCGGAAATGAGAGCAGGAAGATAGGGCCATACACAAGCAGGCCGCGCTGCTGGTCGAGCAACCAGCCAGCCAGACCCCGTCCGATCTGATGTGCAGCGATGTTGCCGAAGCCGGACTGTACAGCGCCGCCCGCAACCGTTGCGGAAGGGGTCGGACCGCCATAGAAGTTGAAATTGACAGCGAGGTAGATCAGCATGGAGAGACCGGTGATGCCGCCGATAACAACCCAGACACTACGCTGTCGCCAGAATTTCCACACCGTCAGCACAGTGAGGAAGGCCAGCAATGGCGCGAAACGCCCTGAGAGCCAGGGCAGGGCAGCGATGGCGAGGCCGAGAGATGATACTTTCCATGGGTTGGCGATAAAGTAAGGTGGTTTATTGGATTCCCGAGA
>Ga0310121_10004269_pt1 | contig 12690 bp, 14 predicted proteins | sample CB27_Tmax_986_MG_FD_203504 | JGI IMG/M metagenome (GOLD analysis project Ga0310121, IMG submission 203504) | Marine microbial communities from Western Arctic Ocean, Canada - CB27_Tmax_986 | ecosystem: Environmental > Aquatic > Marine > Oceanic | place: Canada: Western Arctic Ocean | collected... | reverse complement strand
GAAGGACATTTGGCAGTTCTTGCATTGAGGGGAATCCAGTCCGAGGACTCTGACGTTACTTACGTCGCCACCCAAGGACAAGCGGCGTGTGGCGAGGCCGTCTCAAGGCTGGAACGGATCAATGCTATGCCCAAGCCTCCCGGTCTAGGTAGTCTTTTCGTTGAGTCGTTCATTCACGGGTTGTACGGAAACGTCTTCTACGGCTACGCCCTCGGTGTGAATGCCGAAGAAAAGCAGAAAGCGATCATGGCGGAAGTGTAAGGGTTGCTGGCGGCGGTGGACAAGGCGGATGCCGCACAGATGATGCGGCCGAGAATTGCAGAAAAGTATGCCGCAACGCCGTCCGGTCCGAACGGTCAAATCGTGGTTGACATTGACGAGTCGTGGGGATGGTTCGGCCCGAATGACTGGTTCTACATCTACAACGCTGGCCCCGAAGACCTCGAAGACTGCACGATTCAGGTTCACCTGACGGGCAGAACCGGGCAATCTCGTAAGAACGTGCATTTCATCCGACATTGGCCCGCAAACTCGTGGATGTATGTTCGCTACGAACCCGGTCAGGAAATTCTTGACCATCCCGAAGCTGGCAGGTTTACCGTAACGAACATTCGGAAAGCAGACGTTTCCATCTGGTCGCCGAAGTACACGACGACTCTGACCTATGTTTATCAGGGTGCCGAAAAGGACAAGGACATTGCCGAGCGATGCAAAGACCTCAAATTCACGGGACACTACCAGCCGTTCGTGTCAGGCATCCTTTGGGACACTCAACGTGGAGCGGAGTTTACACTTGACGGTGTTGCATCCATTCCCAAATGCCGGGTTGATGTCACGTTTCGCAACGGCTCGCAAACCAAGGCGTGGTATTGGAAGCATGACTCCTGGACGAAGGGCAAAAAGAAGTCGTTCAGCACACCCAAGGGAGATTTGACATTCGACCCTTCCCATATTGATATGGCGATTTCATTTCCCGGCACCAGCTACACCCACGAAGTCACCTTGCCGGTGAACAACTAGGTGGAACCATGAACTGCTTCTTCATCACGGACGATGAGGCTCTCATACCGCTCTCGTCATTCATATTCACGGAAGGACCATCGAGAGTAGTGTCTGTCCCTCGCAAACGTCGCTTCACAACGATCGTGTGCGCGTCGATAAGCCCTGATACACCGCGCGGTAACAGCGCGTCGAAATCCACCTTCACATTAACCGGTGTTTAGTTAGTTACGTTAAGCAGCGATTGCCGCGCGGCCCCACGGTGACGCGATCGGGCCTCACCTGTGGAATCGGCACTGACCGTATGCCGGAGGGCCGGGAAAACCGGCCGTTCGGTCGCGACCGACCAATTGATTGACACGCGTTTTTCACGCGTTTATACTCCCGGTTCCGCTTTAAGACAGGCAAGCCGGCCCATCAATTTGCCTACTAGTATCGCCCTCGTGTTCGACTGTGAATGATGTTCATCCGGAAGATTCACATGAACTGTCGCAGCCCCATCGGCAGTACGTTCCTGACCGTCAGCGCCACGTGCGTCTCGATCGTGGCCCTAATGGCGGTTGCGGCCGGTGCCGGCGATGGCGTCGAAGCCCTCGAGATCACCGTGGGCACGCCGACAAAGCTCAGCGATCTGACCTACGACAACAAGTCGAGTCTGTCCGTCTCGCGGACGGGCGTCATCGCGGCCTTCTATTCCGCCAAGCTGGGACAGGCGCCGAAGCACTACCGAACGTCCACCGACGGCGGGGTCACCTGGGGCCCGCCGATGGATGCGCCGGCCCAACTGGCGGGCGGCACGGCCGGGGTCACGCTGCGCGACGGCGGCGTCCTCAAGTTCCTGACCGGTGGCGATGCACCCATGGGCGAGGCAGAGGCACACAAGTCCCCGATGGTGGGCGAGTACAAGGCCGGCTGGTTCATGCTCCACTCGACGTTCGCGTGGTTCAACGACGACTTTACGCAATACGAGATCGCGCCGGTCCACGTCTACATGCCCGATGCCGTGACCACCAAGCAGACGCAGCTGCCCATGTCCACGTGGCCGATGTTCGCCGACGACACGATGATCCAGCTGGACAACGGTGACCTGCTGGCGGCGATGCAGGGCGTCTTTAACGGCGACGCCAGGGCACGTACGATCATCAGTCGGTCCAGCGACCGTGGACGGACGTGGCGCTATCATGCGACCGTCGCGATTCTCGAGCAGGATCCGAATCCGAATCTGCCCGGCTGGTACCTCGGACACGCCGAGCCGAGCATTGAAATGCTATCCAACGGGCGGATGATCTGCGTCATGCGGACTCAGTATGCCCATTGGCCCAACGAGTACCGGCCGATGCACGTCAGCTGGTCGGAGGACCTGGGCCGCACCTGGACCAGCCCGCAGGAGACGGTGCCGCACCTGATGAACATCTGCCCGGAAGTGGTGGCGCTGAACAACGGCGTGGTCGCGTGTGAGTACGGCTGGCCGGGATTCCACGTCGTGTTCAGCCTGGACAACGGGCATACTTGGCAGGACCGCATCAGCTTTTCACATCTGCCTGAGCCGTACATCACGGGCCAGTTTCACATGATCAAGGTCGGCCCCAACAAGCTGGTAGCGATCGGCAACGACGCGGGCGGCCGACCGGAACTGTCGCACCGCGGCTATCCCGATGCGAATCCCGACCACGCCGGCGGCGTAAAGGTCTGGCCGATCACCGTCGAGCGCGTACGCGTGTCACCGGCTCACGTGTCTGTGCGAAGCCGTGTTCTGGATCAACAGGGAAATCCAATTGCCGATGCAGCGGTCGAGCGCAGCCCCAACCGTTATAGCGCCGACGACTGGCGGGAAAGCACCGATCTGGATCTCTGGAAAGCCGGTCCGAGAATGATCGGCATGCCCAAGCTCGGATTTCGATCGATTCAAACGGTCAACGATCATCCTACGGTGCGCACGGACGGCCAGGGCCGATTCCGTTTCGACGCCGTTGAATTGGGTGGGCAGGTGATCACCGTGGAGGCGGCCGGCCACGCTCCGCAGCAGCGGCACGTCAAGGTTCAGCCCCGACCCGAACCCGTGGACTTCACCCTCGAGCCAGGCCGGCTCCTGCGCGGCCGGGTCGTCGATGCGGCGGGCGAGCCGATTGCCGGTGTGTGCGTCGTGCTGAATCAGTGGCACACCCACACCGACCTGCGCGGATATTACCACTGGTCGGTCGAATCGCCGGTGCCGGATCAGGTGGCGCTGCAGGTTTACAAGCGGTACAGCGGCCGATACGAAACATTGGAAACCAGGGTTGCCCTGTCGCAGATCGCAAGTCATCCGATCATTTTGAAGAAGAATTAGCATTGATTCTCCCGGGTCCGGTTAAGGAAACGTATTTCAGTCGGTCAGCTAGAGCATTCCAAATCCAGACGTAGCGTTTTGAGCGTCGCCGAAGCAAGCCTGGCGCGGAGGGCAAAGCAGGCGATACCTCTGAGTATCGTCGATGCAGCACGACAAAGTCAGGCCGCTGCAGGCAGCGCAGGACGCTACGATTGGGTTGGGGATGCTCTAACGCCGAGGTTCGGCAGGTTGCCACTTTACGGTATGCTCAGCAACCGCAGCGCATTGTCACGCAAGACCAAACGCTTCTGGTCGTCGGGGATGGCCATCGCGTCGATCCGCGCTCGCTGAGAGGGCGCAAAATACAACGGTGTGTCCGTGCCATACAGCAACCGATCTGCGCCGGCTTCCGCAATTGCCCATTCAATGAGCCCGGACATCATGCTGGCCGCACTTGAGGTATCCGTATACACATTGCCATGTCGCGCAGACTGGACGGCACGGACCTGTAGGTCCACCGAATATTTGTCCGGGCGGCAGCCGATGTGGGCCAGGATCAGTTTTACATTCGGATAGTCATCGGCGAACGGTATGAAATCCGCCGGCAGGCTGTTGGGCTCGCCGCTGTGGGTCAGCACGACAGCATCCAGCTCGGCTGCCAATTCGAATAGCGCCCGACCATGATCACGAATCGGGTAAACGTGCTGTTCCGGGTGAATCTTGATCCCCATGCACTTGGGATGTTTCAACCGTTCACGCGCCTGATCAAATGTCCGCGGCTGCTGCGGATGGACAATGACCCACTGCAGCAGTTCCGGCGTTTCGTCCACAACCCGATTGGCTTCCTTATTTCCTGCAACCGCATCTGCGGCCCCACGCGGGTCCAGCCCGGATATCGGCGAAACCACGGTCCACTGCGTGTTTGCCGCCCGTGCTCGGGCGACGACGGCATCGGCATCGCCGGAGAGCATCTCGCTCATCAGGGCTGCTGCGGGGCCATGATCCCAGCGGCCATAATGCGCGTGAACATCAATCGCTGCCAGTTCTCTAATCGTATCGCTCATCATGCGTTCTCCTACCCGAACGTCCACAGGACGATCGGAGATCATGGCCGGGACATAACCACGCAGGCGAACAGAGAGGGCAATCTGGTCGGCTATATCAACGGCCTCCACGGCTGGACGAAGAAAGTTACCTGTGCTTCACGGTGATCGGCCGGCGTTCGAGTTGCGCGAAGGCCACCGTTGTTTCTAATGTTTTGTCGAAACTTATTCCACTGGCCGTCCTTGAGCACCTTGTGAGGTTTAAGGCGATCCGTGGTGGTCAGCCAGCCTCGCCCGGTTGCCTCTCCATAGACGTAGCCTGCTTCTGCTCCCTTAGCACCACTGGCTTCAATTTCCACTTGGGGCCCGTTCACCCGACCGAACTTTTCCTTCTTGCCCTTGGCTACGGGTTTAGTTTGAGAACGAATCTGGACGCCACTGTTCAATTGATTGTGGACCTTGACTTCAAACTCAAGTTCAAAATTGCCGTAGAGCTTTTTCGTGCAGAGGAAGGAATTCGGGCTGCCGGGTGTGGTTTGCCCGGTAATGGCGTTGCCTTCGGGCCAGGCTGAAGGGACACCGCATATTAGGCTGAAGGGACACCGCAAGATGTATTGGGCCAACCGCTGGAGGGCCGCCGTGTCGTAAGCCGGGAGGTAGACACTATTATCGACACTGAAACCGGAGTGCGGCCAGGTGCGCATCTCGTCAACTGTCTGCTGGTCGATCTTGCCGGCGGCCAGCAGTAGCTCGAAGACTTTGGTTTGCCACGTTGCCAGTAGCAGCCCGTTATCGATCTTCGGCAGGCAGAATGACGAGCCACCGTACATTATTTGCAAAGCCAGCGCAACGAAGAATAACACACTGGCACGCCAGTACGTCTGGCCGAAACCGCCGCTGCCCTGGGAAACCACGTTTCGCGAAAAGCGCCGAACGCGACAGTGTTCAGCCTGCCAAGAAAATTCAAAATGGCGGATATATTGCGAGACGACCTGGCGGACGCGCGACGGGCATGGCTCGATTCATCGAAGCATGTCCAGCGACAGCAGAGCGACTTCCTGATCGATGTGAACCACGAGGGCGAAGTATTCGACTTTCATTGCCTGCGGCACACTTGTGGCGCATGGCTGGCGATGACAGGCACGCACCCCAAGGTAATGCAGCAGGTGATGCGGCATCAATCTATCGGGCTGACGATGGACACCTACGGCCACCTGTTCCCCGGTCAGGAAGCGGATGCGGTGGACGGGCTTCAAGATTTGCTCGCCGGTCCATCGGAAGCTTTGGCCGCGACGGGAACCGACGATGTGACGCCCGAGCCCCCAGGCGGAGCGCAGCGCCAGGCGCAGCGCGCAGACCGCGAAACCAGACGAACCGCTGCGACACCGTGCGACGAAACCGACAATCCCGCAAGAAACACCGCTCCCCCTAACCCATTGCAGATTGCGAAGATAGACGATACATTACCGCCTGTTGCGTCCCCTTGCGGCGCGACCGCCTCCTTAGCTCAACTGGCAGAGCAACTGACTCTTAATCAGTAGGTTCAAGGTTCGAGTCCTTGAGGGGGCACTTTCGCTGTCGCTCGCATCGCCTCGCACGTCATCGCCCAAGTCCGCAATTGCCAAAGGCTTGGGCGATTCTCTTTGCGCCTTCCGCTCGGCTGCTTCATCGCACGCTATCGCATCCATTCGCCCGGTTTCGCGCCCTGACTGCTGCGCCTGGTGCTGCGCGGCCATTGAGGCATCCGCCGCTACATCGTCGGTTCCCGTCGCCCGCAGGGCTTCCGGTGGATCAGTGAACATGTCCCGCATCTGGCCCACCGCGTCCGCTTCCTGTCCGGGGAACAAGTGACCATAGGTGTCCATCGTCAGCGTGATGGATTGGTGGCGCATCACCTGCTGCACTACCTTGGGATGTGCACCTGTCATCGCCACCCACGCGCCGCAGGTGTGCCGTAGGCAGTGAAAATCCGTGATCTCACTTTCGTGGTTCACATCGGACAGAAAATCGCTCTGCTTTCGCTGGGCGTATTCCTGGGGATCTTTCTTCGCCTCTTTCAACCATTGCTTCCGGGCGTCGGCCAGGTCATCACGCAGCATACGGGCCAGGTTGGATTCATGGGGCAGATTGAATACGGGTGTCTTCGGAGCCTTGGTTGCGATGTGGACTTTCAGGTCCGCCGCCAGCTCGGGTTGGATGTACTGCCGGGCATCCTTTTTGTTCTTCGTCGATCCAGCTTTGCAGGTGATGTAGGGTGGGGTCGAATCAAAGTAGAGCCTGCCTCGGGTTAGGCTCCGCAGTTCACTGGAACGCAGCCCAGTTTGAATCGCCGTTAGATACATCAGCACCCGTTCCTCGCCGGTCATCCCGTACCGAATAGGGCCGGCAGCGGTGGCCGTTTCGAGTCGCCGCCATTCTTCGGGCAGCAACATGCGCCGTTCTCGTCGCCTATCTGCCTTTGGATTTGGTTTCTTCACGGAGGTGAGCGGATCGCGGGGCAGCTTGTGATGCGACGACAACCACCGGGTAAATCCCTTTATTGCCGAAAGGTATGCCTGAACCGTGCGGGCTGATTTACCTTTATCCCTCAGGCCACCGGCAAATTTCGTCACCGCATCGGCACTTATCGCCGCCACATTGTCGAACCCGCCGGCCTCGGCGATTTCGCGGATGTACTTCGTGGTTTCGCGGATGTACTGATCGCTTCGCCTCGCCGCGTGTAGCTTGGACTCGTAATCTTCCAGGTGGGATTCAATCGAACGCTTCGATTCCTGGCAGATCGTGTCGAGCGCCGCATCAATCACGCCTTCCCGCCGCAGCGCCGCATCCGCCTCCAGCTTCGCGGCGATTCGCTCGGCAACTGCCTTGTCTGAGGTGTGAGAGTTCTTGGTCTGCCGCTTCCCGTTGTGGTCAAACCATTGGATGTAATACAATCCGCCGCGATTCTGCTTGCTGCCCCTCTTGAAAACCGTTGCCACAATTCACCTGCCTTTCGATTTGCGGGGCTTCCGCTTCCCTGTTGTGATCTCCAACCCCAAGCATTCCCCTACTTTGTCGATCGAATCCAGGGACAAGCCACACACCCCATTCACGAATCGGGAAAGCGCCGCCTCGCTCAGTCCGGTTTCCTGGGCGATGCGATAACGGGATTTGTCCGCGTTCAGGATTACCTTCCGGAGTTGGTCGCTAATTGGCTCTCGTTTCACCATGCTCTCATTCTACCCGTACTTAATAGCATGTCAAGTACCCCTGACGTAACAACTTCTCTGTGCGACCGTGTGCGACGGAGGCACCTAGGCGCCAATCTAACGCATCGCTTTTCCGTAGGTGTGCTGGGTCATCCGTCGGCGTCGTCGCTCATCTTGGGCGAATCTGAGCCGCCTGAGTTCAGCCTCGCGGCCAGTTCCGCCCAGCGCCTTGCAGTGTTCGGTGGATCACACCGCAAGCACCGCCAGTTGCCGGCCAGGGTCTGCCAAAGCTCCAACGTCCCGCATTCCGGGCAGGGGTCCGGCGGGTCGATCACCTCGATTGATTCGTCGGTGTGACCGGCCTCGGGACCGTCCTCCCATCGGGAGTCAGCTGCCGGTAAGGCTTCCGTCACATCGGGCGGGTAATGCGCGTCGCCTTCCAACCGATCCAGGGCCGCCTGCGATACTGCCCCAGCGGAGGTGAGGTCGATCGCAGGCGCGTCGACCGGCTCGTCATCGCCAAAGATTGCTTGCAGGTCCAACATCGCTTTTCGTTCTCGCAGTTCCTACTTCCGACATTCCGACAAGACGTAACCCGTTATCGCGTTGCTGCTTTTGTTGGAAGTCGCCCTGTTTGCCGGCAAGCTTCCGACAACCGCCGCTTCCGCGTCCGAAGCTTCTCGGAAAGTCGCCCGCTGCCGACGCAACCCTTTATGCGACATCGCTTTGTCGGTTGTCGAAATGTCGGAAGTCGCCATCGGGGAAAACATCGTCCAGCGCCGGCAGTTCCGGGCAGTCGTTGTCGTTATCGTCGAGGCTGGCCGCCGTCATCTTCCACGTCGCCGGCTTGTTGCCTTTGTGTGCCTCGATTTGTGCGACCGCGCCGACATCGCACAATTCAACGAGATAACCCGTCACCGCCCGCCGTGAAACCGATTCGCTGTTTGCTGCTTCCGTGGTGGTAAACTTCTGATCGACCGCGAACCGCCCCGCCAGCCGATCGTAGAACCGCCGCGCGGATTCGGAAATTCGCCCGCCCAGCAGCCGCGACATCGGGCCGGCCAGCAGATGCCGGGCAAGCTGGTAATCATCCGCCGTCGCCACTAGCCGACCGTCGCTGTCAACTTGCCGCTGGTGTTGGTGCAATAGCGCGCTGGTTTCGATCATCGACATCAGTTGTGGAAATGCCCGCCGCACTTCGACGCGATCGCTGGTGAACAGCTCGCCCAACCGCCTCGCGAACGGAATGACGATCGGCAAAGGCTTCAACATTCGCTGCAACGCATAGTGCCGATTAATTATCCGCTGTGCGTCTCCAGAGCCGGCATCACCGCTGTAGCCCGCCGCGAGTCGCTGGACGATTTGCCGCGTTTGCTTTGGGCGCTCGTCAGTGTGCAGCAAGATCGCGCGATTTGCATCTTCCTCGAAGATCGTTGCCAGGGTGGTCGATTCGATGAAAGCGATCGGGCCGTCTTGTTCGACCTGCTTGGTTACCATTTGGCCGCCTTGTTTCATCGTGACAAGTTTCGACAGCTTGCCGGACGACTGCATTTCCCGCAGCGCGCGAGTCGCGTCCGCTGTGTCGTCATTCTCGACTCGTGATCGTTCCCCGCCCACGATGAACCGATGCGACAACGAGCCGGGCTCCGCATAGAACAAAGCTTGCGGAGTTTGCTGAGTCGCCCTTAGCACCGCTTCGGGAGGAAACAATGCCGCCGTCTTTTCGATCAGGTAGCTTTTGCCCGAAGACGACAACCCTTTGACGATTGCGTTCAGGGGCTTCGGCAACAGCCGCGAAGTCCCGACCAGATAGATCGTCGCCGTCAAGATATTTTCGCCTGCCACGCCCAGCGCGGCGATGTCCTCGATGATCCGCTTTATCAGGTTTGGATCTTTAAGCATCGACCGCGCTGCAGGCTGTGCCGGGTATGGCATCGATTCCAATAGCTTTTCAGGATCGGCCCGACCGTTGTCATCATGCTTTGAGGTTGTTGCCGTCCGCACCAGGTCCGCGGCCAGGCGAGTCAGTGCATTCAACACCGCGTCGCGATTGATCCCCTTCCGGCCCTCACAGATGGCGTCGACGAAGGATTCGCGATCTTTCGATTTCGTCAGGTTCACCGTCCGGCAGTCGATCACTTCTCCGGCCATTGTCACCGTCACGATCGCCGAACCGTTCCTTCCAACCGGCCTGGTTACGATTTTCAAGTTGCCGTCGATCTTCATCGATTACCTGCTTTCAATGCTTCGATCTTCAGTTTCCGTGCCGCTACCGCTTCGATCGCGTTGTCCACATCAGCTTTTGTCACGCCGGCTTGTTTCCAAGCTCGCGCGTCGTTGATGCCGTCAGGCGGCGTAATCATCCTCACCGACGCTGTGTAGGCGACCAATACCCCCGCGAGGCTTTCCGCTCCGCGCCGGCCTGGACCGTCCGCATCGGCAACGATGACCGCTTCATCGACGTCTAGTCGGCCGATCAGCGCCACAAGCTGTTTCATGCCACCGTTACAACTTGGACGTCCGATAGCGGGGAATCCCAGGTCGAGCAGCGCTGCCGTGTCCGTGGGACCTTCGCAGATCACCAGTCGGCCGTCGGGCCGCAGATCATCGCAAATGAAAAGACCTTCCTTGCCGCCTTTAACGGCCAGCTTCCGGCCGTCGCATAGCCGGAGGCGAATCCCCACCACGTTGCCCTTCGCGTCGCTCATGGGAAATGTCCACGCACGGTGGCGGGGCGACCAGCCAATCGAAAGACGCCAGACTGCAGCCCGATACCGCGAGGCGATCAGCCAATGCGGTGACACCGTCAGACTTGACGTTTGCGGCACATCGCCGCGCGAAGTCGCCAAAGTCTAATGCTGGTTCGTCTTGGGCGATCGTGACGGAACGTGCGGCTGGTCGCCAAAGACCATCATCACGAAGCCGATGAAGCCAGCCGGCCTCACCAGCACGTTTGCCCGATTCAACTCGCGGGCAAATTGCCGCTGTCGGATCGCCGTTTGGCCCGGCGTACAAGCACCAGTCAGGACGGCCACAAATTGAACATGGCCATCTCTTGCTAACGCGGCGCCAAACTTGTCTATTACGCATCGTCGCCTCCTTCCTTGTGTTCAGCGATCCACCGACGCAGATCGTCGACTGGATAGCGCACACACCGCCCAATGCGGACGTGTGAAATTTCGCGGCACGCCGTCATGGACCACAGCTTCCGTGGGCTAATCGCCAGGGCACGGCTTGCCTCATGTGGTGTCCAAAGTAATTGGCCGGATTTGTTTTCGGTAGCCATTTCGTCATGCTCCTGTTTCGAGAAAACCGACGGCAACTTGCGCGTCGCGCAGGGGCAAAATAGAGAATCTTGGTCGAACCTACTTTCGAACTGACAATGGACCGACAAATGTCAGACGGCAAAAAGCCGCATACCGTGGCAAGAAATCGCCAGGAAAAGTTTTGGGCCCACAGCGGTTCAACAAGCATCAATCTGGCTTTGGCGCCGTATACTGCGCCGCCAAATTGCGAATTGCTTCCGAGTCTGCACGGTAAAGATACGTGGAGATGTTGGGCTGCGGATTCGCGGATTCAATCCAGAGACCATCTCCGATCGTCGTTCGGATTCGGCTCAACGCCTGAGCGAAGGCTTTGGCCCTCGCAGGATGAACACCGTGCACCGCCCCCAATTCATCTACACCCATGAACCCAAGCGCGGGTAGCGCGTCTGCCTGGTTTTGCCCAAGCGTCTCGAGCACGCCTTCGAGTTGGACTTGAACGGTAATTAGTAGGCGGCGCCAATCAACTTCTCGAAACCGTGACCCGACACGTTCTTGAAAGTGGTCGTAACGTATGCCGGTATGGCCATTCCATATTGTCGGAATCGGGTGCGTTGGCTCGAACATAGAAAGATCGATGCCCACACTCCGACAAGCTAAAGACACCTGTGAATCGAGCTTGACAAGGTGACGATAGTCTTCGTCTGCAACCGGAGACTGATTCTTAAACGTGTCGAAGAAATTGAGTATTTCCGTGACACTGGAAATCGCCCGGAAAATCTCGGCTTTCATGACGTGGCACTACCTTCGGCCAAGGCCGGCCGACCGCGACTACGGGCTAGTGCCATCCGTAATCGCTAGCCGGTCGATGCGGGGATCAGCCGCAACCTTGGATCCACTTTTTTGGCTTTTCAACCAAACTACGGTCGAAACTGAGACCAAGAATGATTGAAGACGCCGGCAATTATACCGGCCCGTAGTGGGCGGGAGTACTACGCGGTCAGCTGATTAGATCTATTGCCGCAGCTGGTGGCGGGGGAGGGCGTGGGGGTCAAAGGGAAATAACTCCCCGGGCTGGCCCAGGCCGTTTGGCACGCCAGGTGGCCATGCGGCCTTGCCGTCCCGAATCTCTCAGAATCACCGTGTATTGTGCTGCATTCGCGTAGCGTCTGTTCGACCTCGTAACGGACGGTCGTCGTGGTCTTCGGAGTAATGCTTTGCACCTTGACCAGACTGTCCAACAGTGTCTTGGCTGCTTTCAATTGGATTTCCGGTTCCTCGTTATTCACCAATTCCCACAAGCGGCTTACCGCATCCCCGGCAGCCTCCGATAGTCTCGTGAGGATCGAATCGCGGATGGCCTCGCGGGCTGATTCCACCCGTTGGCGAAATGCCGGATCTGCCATCCGCCGGTAGGCCGTCCGCGAACTGACTCCCGCAAAGGCTGCGGCGTTCTCGACATGTGCCCCGGCCACGAGTGCGTCAAACAGGGCGTCGTCACCTTGAAACCGCACGAGGTCAACGTCGCCTGGACTGCCATTTCCTGCCAAATCCTGCCGTGCCGGCAACGCAACCCCATCGCCGATCACGAGGTCTTTCGGCTCAACTGGCTGGCGTCGAGCGGTACTTCCATTGTGTTTCATATTTCCAGACTCCGACGAGGAAACGGTCCAGATAATTCTACCGGCTGGGTTCGATTTCGTCGCCCGTAGCATGGGCGACGGGAGCCCTATCGGCAGCCACTCGACCACCGCCGACTACGCGACCACACTGGCCTCGAAGTACGGCGACAAACACTGTGGCTTGTGGCAAGCGTCCGCGCCCAGGGCGCCTCCCGACATGGATGACTTGGTTCTCGAACTGGATGCCGCCTATTCGGCCAGCTCCAT
>Ga0310121_10004268_pt1 | contig 12690 bp, 14 predicted proteins | sample CB27_Tmax_986_MG_FD_203504 | JGI IMG/M metagenome (GOLD analysis project Ga0310121, IMG submission 203504) | Marine microbial communities from Western Arctic Ocean, Canada - CB27_Tmax_986 | ecosystem: Environmental > Aquatic > Marine > Oceanic | place: Canada: Western Arctic Ocean | collected... | reverse complement strand
CCGTCGCCTGACCAGGACGCGCCGCCTCCAGCGCAGCCAGCCGACGTATCGGGCCGCGATGAGAAACGCGAAGACCAAGAGCGCCGGCCACCACGGCCGTAGGATCTCCATGCCGGGAAGACTATACGCACGAGACGCTGGAGACCACCCGTGCCCGCTGCCCGTATAATCGGCGTGACTTCACCACTGACGCGGAGGCCGTCATGATGACCAGAGGCACCTTGGGTACGCGGTCTGGGCTCGCGCGTGTCCTTGCCATTCTCGTGGCCGCGCTGACCCTGATGTCAGCCCCGGCTCACGCGCAGAACGACGATGCGCTGCGGATCTATCTCGTCGACGTGGAGGGCGGGAACGCCACGCTGTTTGTGTCGCCAGAAGGCGGGTCGCTGCTGATCGACACAGGAAACGGCGGCGCGAACGCCGATCGGGACGTCGGCCGCATCATGGCGGCGGTCGAGGATGCCGGGCTGCGGCAGATTGATCATCTGATCACGACGCACTGGCACGGCGACCACTACGGCGGCATGCCGGAGTTGGCCACACGGATTCCGATTCGCCACTTCATCGACCATGGCCCGACGGTCGAAGACAGTGCCCGCACCGCCGAGTTCCTCGACAACATCTATCCCGGGCTCTCGCAGGCGGGACGCACCGTCGCGCAGCCGGGCGACACAGTGCCACTAGCGGGAGTGGAGGTCACGGTCATGACGTCCGGCGGCGAGGCGATCCGGTCGCCGGTGTCAGGCGGGGGAACACCGAACCCGTATTGCGCCACCTTCGAGCGACAAGCGGAGGACCGCGGCGAGAACGCGCAGTCGGTCGGGGTCCACCTGGCGTTCGGGCAATTTCGCGCGCTGCATCTCGGCGACCTGACGGTCAACAAGGAATTCGAACTGATGTGCCCGGCCAACCCGATCGGCACAGTGGATCTGCACATCGTCTCGCACCACGGGCTGGAAGCGTCGAACTCGGCCGCACTCATCCACGCCATCGCGCCGCGGGTGGCGCTGCTGAACAATGGCACTCGCAAAGGGGGCACGCCGGGACCGATGAGGACGCTGCACACCTCTCCTGGACTTGAAGACCTATGGCAATTGCACTTCTCGGTATTGAGCGGACAGGCATACACCGTGCCCGGCGTCTTCATCGCCAACCTGATTGACAACCAGCCTGACACCATGCCATTGGCCCCGACGCCGCCGCCAGCACGCGGCTCGAACGCGGGGCCGCCGCCGGTACACAACGGCCCGGCTTATTGGATCAAAGTAGAGGCGCGGCGGGACGGCAGCTTCACCGTGACGAACACACGAAACGGGTTCAGCAAGTCGTATTGAGGGCGAGGAGGGGGACATGAGGACGAACCTGGGTCGATTCGCTCTGGCGGCGGTGGCGCTCGTGTTCGGCTTCGGTTTCGTGGGCGGCGAGCCGGTCATCGCGCAGGACCGGTCGCTCACACCGGTGACCGACGCGATGCTGCGGGACCCCGACCCGGCGGACTGGCTGAACTGGCGCCGGACGCTCGATGGGTGGGGATACAGCCCGCTGGACCAGATCAACACGGACAACGCGCACCAGTTACAACTCGTGTGGTCGTGGCAGCTTGGCCGGGGACTCAGCCAGCCGACGCCGCTCGTACACGACGGCGTGCTGTTCATTCCGAATCCGGACAACGTGGTCCAGGCCCTCGACGCGGCGACCGGTGACCAGTTGTGGCAATACACGCCTGACCCCGCCGACCGCGGTCCTGACGACAGTGTCAGCGGCAACCCCCGTCGCGGGACACGATCCATCGCCATCTACGGCGACAACGTGTACGTCAACACGTCGGAGGCTCACATCGTTGCGCTGAACACGGGCTCCGGCGATGTGGCCTGGGATCACACCGTGGCGGACCGGTCGCTGGGATACCGGTATACGAGCGGCCCGATCGTGGCGCGCGGCACGATTGTGGCCGGCATGACCGGGTGCCAGAACTACAAGAACGACGTCTGCTTCATTTCGGGCCACGACCCCGACACCGGACAAGAGCGTTGGCGCACGTCGACCGTCGCGGGGCCAGGCGAGCCGGGGGGCGACACGTGGGGCGACCTGCCGCTCATGTATCGCGCCGGGGCCGATTCGTGGATTCCGGGCAGCTATGACCCGGACACGAACCTCACGTATTGGTCGACCTCACAGCCAAAACCGTGGGCACGGGTGTCAAGGAAAAATGACGGTGACGCCCTCTATTCGAACAGCGTGCTCGCACTGCGGCCAGAAACCGGAGAGTTGGAGTGGTTCTACCAATTCGTGCCGGGTGAAACCCACGACCTGGACGAAGTGTTCGAAAGTGTCCTCATCGACCACCATGGTCGACGCTCGCTGTTCAAGATGGGCAAGATGGGCATCCTCTGGGAGCTCGACCGGGTGACCGGCGCCTTCGTGGCCGCGCACGACCTCGGGTATCAGAACGTGATCGACGTCGACGCGAGCACCGGAGGCGTCACGTACCGGCCTGACATGATTCCGCGCGTCGATGTCGAACTGGAGTTCTGTCCCAACCTGCTGGGGGTCAGGAACTGGCGCGCGACCGCCTACCATCCGGAGACACAGCTCCTCTATATTCCGATCCACCCGACCTGCGTAACCGGCGCGTTCACAGACCTGCCGCAGGAGGTCGGCAACGACTACTATGCCAATCGGGGGTGGATGCAACGCGGCAGCCGCGTGCACCCCGATAGCGCCGACAATCCCGGGCACCTGATTGCCATGGACATCGACACCGGCGAGATCCGCTGGCGGCACTCGATGTCCAGCCGACCTGGCGGCGCCGCGCTGACGACAGGAGGCGGCTTGGTGGTCGGCACCGACACGAACCGGTATCTCTACCTCCACGACGCCACCAACGGCGATGTCCTGTTCCGGACCCGGCTGCCTGCCTCGGTGCAGGGGTTCCCGATCACGTACGCGGTCGACGGCAGGCAGTACCTGGCGGTCCCCGTCGGTGGCAACCGGAGCAACGCCCTCTACGTCTTCGCACTGCCAGAGTGAGCGCATGATAAACCTACGCACGTTGACCAACCGACCCCCCGCCGTACGACTGTTCGTCGCGAGCATCGGGCTCGTCGGGTTCGCAGTCGGCGCGTCGGCCCAGCCGCCCCCCGTGCCGGAACTGCTGCAAGACTTCGTACCGGTGACGGACGAGATGCTGCGGGAGCCGGTCCCCGAGAACTGGATCAGCTTCCGCAACGGATACGGGCTCTGGGGCTACAGCGCGCTCGACCAGATCACGGCTGACAACGTAGAGGGGCTCCAACTCGTCTGGTCTCGCGCCATGAACGACGGGTATCAGGAGGTCGAACCGATCGTCTACAACGGCGTGATGTTCCTGGCGAACGTCGAAGACATCGTGGAGGCGGTCGATGCCACCACTGGCGACCTGCTCTGGCGGTATCGACGCAACCTGCCCGACAACATCGCCAACGTGACCGGCACGCGGTATCGCTATCGCAATGTCTCGATCTACGACGACAAGATCTTCTTGGCCACCAACGACGCCTTTCTCGTCGCGCTGGACGCCAAGACCGGCGAAGTCGTCTGGGAGACCCAGCGGGCCGACTACCGCGAACGCGTGGCGCAAACGGCCGGCCCATCCATTGTGAAGGGGAAGCTGATCAACGGCTCCCGATGCAATCCGTCGAGTCCGCGGCCGGGCGGCTGTTTCATCACCGCCCACGACGTCGTCAGCGGCGACGAGATCTGGCGCGTTAACACCGCGGCGACCCCCGACCAGGTGGGAGGCGACAGCTGGGGCGGTCTGCCACGCGCCGCGCGGCGCCACGCGTCGGCGTGGATGGTGGGCAGCTACGACCCGCTGCTCGACCTCGTCTACTGGGGTACGGGCCCCCCGGCGCCGCTACCCGAATCGCTCCGGGGCGCCGGCAAGGCCGACCTGCTCTACACCAACTCCACCCTGGCGCTCGATCCGGACACCGGAGAGATGGCCTGGTATTTCCAACACCTGCCGCGCGACAACTGGGACCTCGACCATGTGTTTGAGCGGATGATCGTGGAGACGGAGGTGTCCCCGAACCCGGCCGAAGTGCCCTGGATCAGTCCGGACGTGCGACAGGGCGAGAGACGCAAGGTCATCACCGGGGTGCCCGGCAAGACCGGGCTCATCTGGACGCTCGACGCGGCCACCGGCAAGTTCCTCTGGGCGCGACCGACGGTCTACCAGAACATCATGACCGGTCTCGACCTTCAGACAGGGCGGCCGATCATCGACGAGGCCACCGCGCCGACGTCAGTCGAGAATCCGTCGTTCGCCTGCCCGCATCTGTTGGGCGGCAAGAACCAACCATCCGGCGCCTACAGCCCCGACACCAACGCGATGTATATGCCGATGAACAACGCCTGCATGGACATCGCAATGTCGGTCGAAGAGGCCGGTCCCAGCGACGGCTACGACGTACGCGTCGAGGTGCGTCATCTGCCCGGGGTCGACCCGGAGACCGCGGACGTCGGCCGAGTCCAGGCGGTGTCGGCCGGGACCGGCGAAACGCTGTGGACCTATGAGCAGCGCGCGCCCATCTACGGCTCGCTGCTGACAACGGGCGGGAACCTTGTCTTCTCGGGAGACGTCGTGCGCCGGTTCCGAGCCCACGACGCGGAGAACGGTGCCGTCCTGTGGGAAACCATCTTGAACGGACCCGTCAGTGGGCGACCGATGACTTACAGCGTTGACGGTCGTCAGTATCTGGCCATCGGCGCCGGCGGGTTGACCCAGGGCACCAGCTTTCTGCAACTGACGCCAGAGCTGAACACCCCCAGTGGGAGCAATACCTTGTTTGTGTTCGCGCTGCCTGAGCCGCAGCGGTGACCTCCGCCCCCCTTGACAGAGGTTGGTGGTGGGTGGCGCCAGGTGGGTGGCGCAGGGCTTCAGCCGTGCGATCGCAGGCCTAAAGGCCTGCGCCACAGTGGGAAAGGCCTGCACCACTGAGGGAAGGTATCATTGAGCCGTTCGTTTTCAGAAGGAGAGTACAGATGACGCTTCGACTTCAGCCATCAGCGCGCGCCGCGGCGATCTCTGCCGCCCTGGTCGCCACCCTGGTTGCCTCGTCCGCCGCGACGGTCGCCGCCCAGCCCCTGGCGCTCGACACCGTCGAGTTCTTCAGCCCGGCCGTCGACCGGGCGATGAAATACAACATCGTCCTGCCCCGCGGCTACGAGGAGTCGACGGAGCGGTATCCGGTGCTGTATCTACTGCATGGCCTGACCCAGAACTACACCGCCTGGGGACTGTCGAACGGGACGCCCTTCTATGCGGGGCTCTACGACGACCTGATCGTGGTCATGCCCGACGCGGGCAACTCCTGGTATGTCAACTGGACGTCGGAGGACGGCGGGCAGAAAAACAACTGGGAGGACCACATCATCACCGACGTCGTCAACCACGTGGACTGGAATTTCCGGACCATCGCGCGACGGGAAGGCCGGGCCATCACCGGACTGTCCATGGGCGGCTACGGCGCCATCACGCTAGGACTGCGGCATCCGGAGATGTTCATTTCAATCGGTAGCACGAGCGGCGCGCTCGAGCACGCCCGTCAGATCGCCCGACGGATGCGCGGCGAGTCGCCACCGCGTCAGGCGCAGCAGCGGACCGCGGCCCAGGAGGCCGAACGGGCCGCACGGCTCCGCCGACCGAACCCGCTCATCGGCATCGACGGGTTCAGTAGTCAAGCGGAGCGCTCACCGGACGGACAGGAGTTCCCCACGCCCGAAGACGCGGACGCGTATGACCCGTTCATGCTGATTGCGAAGCTCGACAACGACGTCCTGCCACACATCTACCTCGACTGCGGCACGGAGGATCGACTGATTTCTGGGGCGAGAGAACTCGCGAGCGTTCTGCTGGAACGCGACGTGCCGTTCGACTACATGCAGATGGGAGGCGCCCACAACGCCGCCTACTGGATCCAGTCGATCGGGCGCATTACCGCCGTGCAGTACGAGGTGATGCAGCGAGCGCTGGGCCAGCGGCCGTCCGGGCGCCGGCGCGCCAGTTCGAACTAGTCCCCGCTCCTATCGTGAAACGCCCCCGGCGTGGTCTGTCTCGCATCATGAAACCGCGATGTCACTGACGACCGGAACCCGGATCGGCTTGTTCGAGGTCACTGGCTCGCTGGGAGCGGGCGGGATGGGTGAGGTGTATCGCGCTCGCGACACCAGGCTCGACCGCGAGGTGGCGCTGAAGGTCCGACCCGACACCTTCACCGACGACCCAGACCGCGTGGCGCGCTTCGAGCGCGAGGCAAAGGTCCTCGCCTCGCTGAACCATCCCAACATCGGCGGCATCCACGGCTTGGAGGAGTCGGATGGAGTCGTGGCGCTCGTCCTTGAGCTCATCGAGGGACCGACGCTGGCCGACCGTATCGCGCGGGGACCAATCCCGGTAACCGACGCCCTCCCGATTGCCCGGCAGATCGCCGAAGCCCTCGAAGCGGCGCATGAGCAGGGCGTCATCCACCGCGACCTGAAACCGGCCAACGTGAAGGCCAACGGCACCGTGAAGGTGCTGGACTTTGGTCTCGCGAAGGCGTTTCAGCCGGATGCCACCGACCCGAGTGTGTCGGTGGCCTGGTAGACCTCGCCCATCCCACCGGCGCCAATCTGAGCCGCAATTTCGTAGACGCCGAGTCGGGTGCCTGGAGCTAAAGCCAACGGTGACGTGAGTATCCGCGCGGGAGCGTGGGCGGCGAGGCCGTCACGAAGCCCTGGCGGCTCGTGTCACGGCGCGATGCAGGTCCCAGTCGGCTTGGAGACGCATCCAGAACTGTGGCGAGGTCTTCAGGAGACGAGCGAGACGCAGGGCGGTATCAGCCGTAATACCTCGCTTGCCCAAGACGATCTCGTTCATCCGGTTCAGCGAGATCTCCAGCCGACGAGCCGCTTCCACCTGTCCCAGTTCCAGCGGCTTCAGAAACTCCTCGAGCAAGATCTCGCCGGGCGCCACCGCGGGCCCCAGCCAGTTCGGATCCCTAGTGATAGTCTTCGACCGCGACTTCGAAGGCATGCCCGTTCTCCCATCGAAACGTGACGCGATATTGCTCGTTCACGCGAATGCTGTGCCGTCCCTTCAGGTCGCCCCGGAGGGATTCCAGCCGATTACCCGGCGGCGATTCCAGGTCGTCAATCCGCGCCGCCACATCCAGCATCTTGAGCTTTCGTTGCACGATCCGCCAGAGGTCCTTGGGAATCCGCCGGGCGGCCTTTGTATTACGCTCGCGAAAGAGATCGGCGGTCGGCTCGTTGGCGAACGACTGAATCATCGCGGCCACTCATCGTTACACGGGTAGTATGTAGTCGTCAATCCGTGCTCCGAGCGGACGACGCGAGGCGCCAGGAACTCGTACCGGAGGTCACGTCAAGGGTGTTCTAATACCAGCGTGCTTGAGACCGGCCATCGTCTTTTCATGTGGCTAGGGTTTGGACAAGGAAGTGTCGACATGATTCAGCCACGCGCAACGATTCGACTTGGGCTACTGGCCGCAACCGCGGCGATCTGGACGATGGTCCCTGCCGCGGCACTGGCGCAGTCGGCGACTGCTTTCACACCGGTGACCGACGCCATGCTCCAGAACCCGGCGCCAGGGGATTGGCTCACGTGGCGGCGCACACTGAACGGCTGGGGCTACAGTCCGCTCGACCAGGTTGACCGAGCCAATGTGGACGACCTGCGGATGGTCTGGACGCGCGGACTCACGTTGGGCAGCAACCAGGGCACTCCGCTGGTCTACAACGGCGTGATGTACATGCCAAATCCGGGGGACGTGATTCAGGCTATTGACGCGGTCACGGGCGACCTCCGGTGGGAGTACCGGCGCGACCACCCGGACGACCTCGACGAATATGTCACCCCGACGCTGAACACGATCAACCGGAACATCGCCATCTACGACAACCTGATCATCAACACGAGCGCCGACGATTTCGTGTTCGCGCTCGACGCCACATCGGGCGAGCTGGTCTGGGAGACCGAGATTCTCGACTACCAGACGCTGCCGGCGCACCAGTCCTCTGGCCCCATCATCGCCAACGGCAAGGTCATCTCCGGACGTGGCTGTATGCCCAGGTCCGGACCAAACGCGTGCGTCATCACCGCGCATGACGCGGCGACTGGTGAAGAACTGTGGCGGAGGCGGACGATTCCCCGCCCTGGGGAGCCGGGGGACGAGACCTGGGGCGGCGTGCCGGACGAAGACCGGCGGCACGTGGGCGCCTGGATGGTGCCCAGCTATGACCCGGCGCTGAACCTGATTTACATCGGCACGTCGGTGACGTCACCGGCGCCGAAGTTTCTGGTGGGCGGGGTGAACAACAAGCACCTGTACCACAACTCGACGTTGGCGCTCGATGCCGACACCGGCGAAATCACCTGGTACTACCAGCACCTGAATGACCACTGGGATCTCGATCACCCGTTCGAGCGGCTGCTGGTGGACACCGCCGTGACGCCCAGCGCTGATGCCGTGAGCTGGATCAACCCTCGGATTCGCCCGGGCGAACAGCGAAAGGTCGTGACGGGCATCCCCGGCAAGACCGGCATCGTCTACACGCTGGACCGCTCCACGGGCGAGTTTCTCTGGGCCACGCCGAGCGTGAGTCAGAACGTGGTCAGCCACATTGACGGCACGACCGGTGCGGTCAGCGAGAATTCGGAGGTCGTGTTCACCGCGGATGGGCAAGAGGTGATGGCCTGCCCCACCTGGCAAGGCGGCAAAGACTGGGAGGCCGGCGCCTACAGCCCGCTGACCAACCATATGTACATGCCACTCCGCCATACCTGCGGTCGGATGATGGCCGACGCCGGCAACGGCTGGTACGCCATCACCGTGCGCACGCAGCTCACCCCCGGCGTGAGCCAGCTCGGCACTATTCAGGCCATTTCCGTCGAGACCGGCGAGACCACGTGGACCCACGACCAGGAGGCGTTCACGATGTCGCTCCTGACCACTGGGGGTGGGCTGGTCGTTGGCGGCGACGGCAACGGTCGCTTCAAAGCGCTGGACCAGGACACCGGTGACGTGCTGTGGGAAATCAACTTGGGTTCTCCCGTGACCGGGTTCCCGATGACCTATGCCGTTGACGGAACACAATATATCGCGGTGAGCACCGGCCGCTCGTTGAACACCGGAGTGCTCAATCGCCTGACGGGGATGAACCCGAGCGACGGCAACAACTTGTTCATCTTCGCGTTGCCGGAGTAACCCGCCCGCACGCCGGCGTGAGCGGCCCGGCGCGCCGGGACCACACAGGCCGTCAGCGTGACACCAAGCAACAGGGCGATGATCGAGGCGAGTGTCGCGGGATCCGAGGGGCTCGTCCGCAACAACGCCCCCTCCAGCACCTTGCCAACCACGAACGCCCCGGCGAAGCCGACCGGTAGCCCGGCCGCGAGCGTGAACCACCGGTCTCTCGCGAGCAGACGACAAGCGAACCGCACGTCCTGGCCCAGATCCTGTAGCCACGGCCAGACCCACACATCTCGTGTCCGCGCGCGGACCGATGCCACGTTGCCAAAGTCCCGGCGCGCCGCCAGTCGCGCCTGGTCGGGAGAGCATCCCGCCGCGACGCGCTCGTCTGCCTCTTCGGAGAGATGAAACTGTATCTCCTGAGCAAGATCCGATTCCTGCCGGCGCCACCGCCACAGCGAGCGAAGGCGTGCCCTGAGTCGATGAAGCATCTCTGTCCCTATTCAGCCGGCCGGAGCACCCGCGCCATGGCCGCCGTCAGTTGGTCCCACTTCGACTGCTCATGCACGAGTTGGGTGCGACCAGACCGTGTGAGCCGGTAGTACTTCGCCCGCTTGCCCTTGTCAGACAGCTTCCAATCTGACGCGATCCAACCGTGGGCCTCCAACCGGTGTAGGGCCGGATAGAGCGAACCGGTCTCCACGTGGAGCACCTCCTCCGACACGGTCCGGATCTGACGAGCAATCGCGTGCCCATGCGACGGGCCGAAGACGAGGGTGCTGAGGATGAGGAGGTCCAGGGTGCCCTGGAGCAGTTCTATGCGAGCTTTGTCAACCGTCATATTATGTAGACACACTACTGCATTAATAAGTAGTCTGTCTACACAATAATCACACCACCGGTTGAGGCCGGCGGACAAGCCTGACCCCGCGATCAGTCGCGAAACTGGACAGGCGGGTGTCGGCTTTATATCCTTCGCCGTACGAAACATCGTGACGCGAATCAAACAAGGGGCATCACCCATGCTGAGCGCGGATCTGAAACGCGGGACCCTGGAGCTGCTGCTGCTGTCATTGCTCGAGGGCCGACACCGTCACGGATACGAGATTGGCAAACTCTTGGAAGAGCGGTCGGGCGGGCAGGTGCAATTCCGGGTCTCGACGCTGTACTCAATCCTCTACCGGATGGAGCACCGGGGCTGGATCAAGGGGCGCTGGATCGAGAAACAGGGTGAGCGGCGGCGCTGTCGCTACTCGCTGACACCGGCAGGACGGGCGGTAATGGTCACGCAGCGGCAGGAATGGCGAGCCTTCTCGGACATGGTGAACGAGGTCGCCGGAGTGAGCCATGCCTGAGTCTCGGGGGCCCGACTGGAGGCGTTTCGTCCGCACCCACCTGCGGCTGCCCGAGATGGCCGGGCACCGAGAAGAACGGAAGCTTGCCGAGTTGGCTGACCACTTGGAAGACATCTACCGGGACGCGCTGTCGCAGGGCGCCGGCGAAGACGTGGCGCGAGCGCGGGCCGAGCGCCAGTTGGCCAACCCTGACCTGGCCACCCGGGAACTGCTGGAGGGCGACCCGTCGCGGCTCCGGACCGCTCTCCATCGCCGCGCGGATCAGACGGACGCCACGCTGCGCGATGTGGGCGGCTGGTGGGTGGCGGTTGCCGATCTGTTACGCGACCTGCGTCAAAGCCTTCGGACACTGGGTCGGCGGCCAGCGTCAAGACCGCGACCGCGGTCTTGACGCTGGCGCTGGGCATTGGCGCCAACACCGCCGTATTCAGTGTCTTGAACAGCGTGGTGCTGGCACCGCTCCCTTACGAGGAGCCGGACCTGCTCGACATCCAGGACGAGGTCGAAGGGTTCGCGTCCGTCGGCATCCTCTACACCTACCGTGCGACACCGCTGCTCGGTCGTGTCTTCACCCCGGATGAGGAGCGCGCCGACGTCCGGCGCGTGGTCCTAGGCCCAGCCCCTGGAGCGCCTACGTCGGTGCCGACCAGAACGTCGTCGGACAGACGATCCGGCTCGACAGCGAAGCCTACGAGGTCATTGGGGTGATGCGCCCGACGTTCCGGGACGTCACGGTGGGTAAGGTGGCCGCCTGGGTTCCCGATGACATCGAGCGGGCCCGCGATCAGAACCGGGGCAACCACTACTTGTCAGCCATCACGCGGCGCTGGGCGCAGCCCGCTCGCGTGTCATGGGACAACGCTTGATGGAAAGCGTGCTGGTGGCCGGCTTCGGCGGCGTGATCGAGGCGCTGGTCGCACACTGGGGCGTACGGCTCCTGCTTGCGGTCAGCCCCGAGTCGCTGGCGCGGGCCGAGGACGTGGGTTTCGACACCGGCCTGCCCGCCTTCGCGGTCGTCCTCACCGCGTGCACGGGCGTCCTCTTCCGGGGTCGGCCCGGCCTACCGCGCGTCACGGACGGACCCGAGCCAGGCGCTGCACGACGGTGCTCGCGGGTCGACGGCTGGGGGTGGTCGTGGTCGCGCACGCACCGCGCTCGTCATAGCCCAGGTGGCCGTCGCGATCGTGCTGCTGGTCGGCGCCGGCCTGTTGGCCCGAAGCTTCGTCTCGCTGCAAACCGTCGACCTCGGGTTCGAGGTGCATCTGCCACCGGTTCGGTATGACGAATCGGCAGCGCGTGTCCGTTTCCATCACGCCTACCAAGACCGGCTGCGGGCCGTCCCCGGTGTCGAAGCGGTGGGCGCCACGTCGTGGCTACCCGCCAACGGCCACTATCACGAATGGGGGTACGGGTATCTCGATGCTGCGGGCGAACGCCAATGGACCGGGGCGATGGTCCGGGTCATCGACGGGGCCTACTTCGAGGCCCTCGGTATTCCGTTGCTCCACGGCCGTCTGTTCACGCGCGATGACGACGTGGATGCCGAGGACGTCGCGATCATCAGCCAGTCGATCGCCGGTTGGGTGTACGGGGAACAGGGACCGCTCGGCGAGATCTTCCGCACCGGCGGCCGGAACTTCACGGTCGTCGGGGTCGTGGGGAACGTGGCCTACGAGGCCGACGGCACGGGTTTCGGGAAAGCGTATGTCTCACACGGACAGTTCGCGGATGATCGGCAGTGGGGGCTGACCTATGTCGTGAAAACGACGCCCACCCCGACCACCGTCATCGAACCGGCACGGCAGGCACTGGCGGCCACGGACGAGGCGCTGGTCCTGTATCGGGCGCGCACGATGACCGACCTCGTGTCGCGCCACCGTGCGCAGACCCAATTCACCCTGCTGCTCATGGTGCTGTTTGCCGGAATCGCGGTCACGCTGGCCGCCGTCGGCGTCTACGGCGTGCTGGCCTACACGGTCTCACAGCGGACGCAGGAGATCGGTGTCCGCATGGCGCTCAGCGCGCGACCCGAGCAGGTGCGCGCCACCGTCCTGCGCCACGGCGCCCTGGTCGCGGGTGCCGGCATTGCCTGCGGGTTG
>Ga0310121_10004267_pt1 | contig 12694 bp, 12 predicted proteins | sample CB27_Tmax_986_MG_FD_203504 | JGI IMG/M metagenome (GOLD analysis project Ga0310121, IMG submission 203504) | Marine microbial communities from Western Arctic Ocean, Canada - CB27_Tmax_986 | ecosystem: Environmental > Aquatic > Marine > Oceanic | place: Canada: Western Arctic Ocean | collected... | reverse complement strand
AAATTTTAGAAGAAAAGAATCCTGATCTTATTTTATTTGATGGAGATTTGACATGCTCTAGCATATCATTTGCTTTGGCGGGTAAATTTAAGAATATTCCAGTAGTGACAACATTTTTTGTAACAGAAAGTGAAAACAATCCAAATTTTGCAAAATCAAGATTAAGAATTCTTGCTGGAAATGGTCTGATGAGAGATGAGGGATCTATTAATACTAACAAAGAAATGAATCCTAAAAAATTTAAAATGTTATCTTTTGGTTTGAGAGAATATAGATTTCTTTTAAGAACTTTGAAAAAAATTAACTATAGCAATTTTAATTTACTTAGATTCATGTTATTTTTTCCACGAGTTCAAATATTTACAATGCAGGCTACAGTAAAACATCCATTAGCAAGTGGAGTTTTGAATTTGTGTTCTACGCCAACAATAGTAAAAAAATTAAAAAATGCAGGATTTTTAGATACAACAATTTTTCTTTGTGGAAATCCATATTTTGATAATTTATTTTTAAAAAGATTTGAGCGTTCTAATAAACTAAACAATCCCAAAACTAGAATTCTGTTTTGTACATCTTCTCTACATGAGCATGGTAAATGGAGCAAACAAAAAGAGGATAATTTTGTCATAAATATAATTAAAAATATTTCAGAAAACAAAGCAAATGAAATTGCACTAAAAATACATCCTTCAACATCGTCAAGAAAGGAATATGAAGAATTACTACAAACAAATAACTTGAATATCACACTTTATCAAAAAGAAGATTTTGTTACATTATTAGCTGAATATGACATTGTTATTTGCTATGGACAAACAACAGCAATACTTGAGAGTGTTTTATTAAATAAAAAAATAATTTTTATTGATTTTTTTAATGAACATAACTTGAATGAGTTTTTTGATGAATCAGTTATGACATATTGTTCAAAGCTTAATGATCTTGATACTAAAATCCAAACTTCTCTTGAAAAAATAATCTCAAAAGATAGATATCAAAAGTATATAGAAAAATATATTGGAAAATTTGATGGTAATTGCTCAACTCTAGCGACTAATGAAATATTAAAAATTTGTAATAAAAAAAATTAAGATTTCTATCATTTAATATTTATTTTTAATTTCATTGATAATTGCACAGAAAAGGTGTCTAGTATTATTATCAATAAGATAAGTTAGTACTAGATAGCCAACTATACTTAATATTATAAATGGAATTAAATTGGGTATGAATATGAATAGATTTTCATGATAAACTAGATATTTTTCAGCTAAGACATATGTTACACTAGATATTACAATGCTGGAAATAGTATATTTTAAAATTATTTCAAGTTGTAATCTAATATTAAAATTTTTCTTGACTTTTGTATAAAAATAAACAGTAGTTGGAAACTGTGTTCCTAAAAGTATAATGGCCCAATAAATTAATAACTCAACTTCAGAATTTGTTGAAAGTAAGTATAAACCAGTAACAAGCAATATGATAAAAATAATTTGTTGCACTAATACTATGGTAGGAACAAGAAATAATTTACTTTTAACGTAATCCATAAATGTAGATGAAATTTGAAAATCTACTCTTTCAATACCTTTGAGATATTCTTGAAATGCCTGACTTAATACGCTAAAAAATATATAAAATGATAAAATAATTAATACTATTATTACACTTTCATAAATTGGATTTAAAATAAATAGACTTGCTTTTCCAAATGTGATTGAAACACCCAAAAAGAATATTGAGAAATACAGCAGTAAATTTAGATTCTGTTGTATATATTCTCTAGCATCTCCTTGAATTAATTTTGGGTAAACGACTTTGGCAATTTGAAGTGATTGTGAAGTTAAAATTGAACCATATACTGCAGCAAAGAAGTACGCAACTCCCGCTATAGAACCTGTAATTATTGGAAATAAAATTACACCAAGATTTGAAACCATATGCCCAATACTGGGATATATAGGTAGCCAAAATAATTTAGTCCATTTTTTAAAAAATTCGTTTTTTATACTACCAGTAATTTTTTCTCTCGCAAAAATTGCAAGTAAAATTATACTAGAAATATATGCAATGGTAACTGTAATTATTACTCCATACAAACCCATTTGTAAATAATATATTAAAAATAACCCTATAGGAATTGTAGTTATTGAAAATACAAAATATGCATAACTTGGAACATGTGGCTTCCAGCCAAAATTAATTCCAATTAGAGTATTATTAATTATTGTAAGTGGAGCAATCATTGCACCAAAAAATAATATATTTAGATCTATATTTGCTCCAGAACCTACTAAATATGCAATTAAAATAAAAATAAAAATTCCGCCTACTGAAAAAACTCCACTTCCCACCATCGCGGTTTTGCCTGATTTAATACCACGAGCTACTTCTCTAGTCGCCCAATAGGAAATAATAGGCTCGGCTACAGTGATATAAAACACCATAGCCATAAGCAAATTCCAAATTCCAAATTCCTCAGCAGATAACGTCCTTGTGATAATAATTGTAAAAATTACACCAAAAACAACTGTAATGATTGTTACGATTAGGGAGATTAATCCTGAATATGTAGGTCTTATTTCAGACAAATATCATCCCATAGTAATTTATTTAGTCCATGATTTATATCTCTAGAATAACTAATATTCATTTTACTCTATAAATATATCAATTTTTTTATCATTTTTTGCATATTCTTGACAAATATCTTGTGTTGAATCTGTTGAAGCAAACTAATTCATCAATAGATTTGTATCATAAATTATTCGATGAAAGTATACATTTAATTGATTATTTTTTTAAATTTTTAAAAATTACGATCTGTTTTCCAGAAATCTTGATAACCATTATCAACAGTACTATATGTTTTGATAATCCACATATTATTAGTTTCTTTTGCAAATCTTTTTTCATTATCTGTTAATAGTAATTCCTTTAATTTTTCACCTTGCCTCAAGCCAATTTTCTTATGTTTTTTTGAATACTTATTTGCTAAATCTATTATTTTATATGATTTCATTTTAGGAACAAATATTTCACCGCCTTTAGATAATAATAAACACTTTAAAATAAAATCAACTGCCTCATTTATTTTAAAAAAGTAACGTTCAGATTTAGGATCAGTTATTGTAATTGGTTTATTATTTTTTAATTCTTTTTCCCAAACATCAAATACATTACCTCTAGTTTCTATTACATTTGCAAAGCGTAAAGATGAAAACTGTGTCTTATGATTATGAATATCTGCCCAACTAGTTAATCTTTCACCTAGTTGTTTAGTTGTTCCATAAAGTGTAGTTGGGTCAGCTGCTTTGTCTGTACTAATATTAACAAATTTTTTTGGTTTATTTTTAATTGCACACTGAATCATATTGATTGTTCCTTGAACATTTGTATCAATAGTTTCAATAGGATTAAATTCTGTTATTTCAATATTTTTTACAGCTGCTGCATGAATTACAATATCAACTTGTTGAAATGCTCTTTCACATCTTTCTTTATCTAAAACACTACCTAATAGTAATCTTAATCTAGAATCATTTAATTCTCGTTTTAGTTTGAAAAGTGCATGTTCATCAATATCTAAAACTCTAACAGAGTGTATTGGATATTCTAATAATTTTTTTACTAATACAGAACATATACTACCTGCACCACCAGAAATTAGGATTATTTTATTTTTTAACTCCTTTTTAAGAGTAATAGTTGTTTTAGATTTGTTCATTTTTATTCCTGAAATTTTCTATAACAACACCTAAAAACAGTTTATTATGCGTTATCATGAAATTATTAATTCAAAATCACGAAAAGCCCGATAGTAAAGCAGTTATTGCATTGATAATGAAATTCTCGCCATTAAAAACAACTAATCCTATACTGAGTTTTGGAGTCATAAAGCATGTATAAAAATTAATTTTTTGTCCAAAAGCAAGTTTAGAGTGGAAAGAGATAATGGTAGAATCATCATTTACTGAAGTTAAAGCAGAGATATCAGAAGAAATTGGAGTGTTGTCTACAAAAGAAACACAAGGAAATATTTAGCATATTTCATTCATTTTTAATAAATCAAAAACTTTATGATAAAAATGAATACTTTAAAAATACTATATTTATGATTGTAATATGAAAAATTTGAATATACTAGTCACTGGTGGTGCAGGGTATATTGGCTCTGTCTTAATTCCATCATTAATTGAGGACGATCATAATGTAAAGTGTTTAGACCGATTTTTTTTCGGAGATAAATTTCTATCATCAAAACAATTTGAAGAAAATTTAGAATTAGTAAGAGACGACATTAGATGGTTTGAACCAAAAATTTTACAAGATGTAGATGTAGTAATTGATTTAGCTGCACTCTCAAATGATCCTGTAGGGGCTCTAGAGCCAGAAAAAACATACCAAATTAATCATCTTGGAAGAACTAGAGTTGCAAAATCATCTAAAGAAATGGGGGTCAAGCAGTATATTTTAGCATCAAGTATGAGTGTGTATGGACGACAAGATGATGTCGTAAATGAGGATTCAATAGTAAATCCAATAACCGATTATTCAAAAGCTAATAGAAAAGCAGAAGAAGATGTACTAAAATTAAATGATAAAAATTTTTCTGTAACAGTATTAAGATTTTCAAGTGTTTATGGCTCATCACCACGAATGAGATTTGATATCTCGGTCAATAGTATGGTTTTAGATCTTTTTAGAACCCAGAAAATTATGGTTAGAGGAAAAAACAATAGCAGACCATTTATTCATATTAAAGATGCCGTAAGAGCATATCAAAATGTCATAGGAGCACCTAAAAATATTATTTCGGGCCAGGTCTTTAATGTTGGTTCAGATGAACAAAATTACAAAATTGGAGATATAGCTGAGAATATAATTAAAGCAACTGGAAAAAAAGGTGATCTTGAGCTTAGAGATACAAATGATCACAGATCATATACAGCTTCATTTAAGAAAATTAAAGATAATCTTGGGTTTATTCCAAATTTTTCTATAACTGATGGTGCAAATGAGATATACAACGCATTATCAGGTAATGAATTAGATTATAGCACAAAAACAATTACATTGGAATGGTATAAACACATTCAATCAGATCCTGTACTATTTAACAAACTTCAGATGAACAATAGGATTTTATAATTTTTTAAAAAACTAACTCATAATAAGTTTAAAACATGTCTTAAATTGAGATAAGATTCAAATTTTTATGCCGTTTATCGAACAACGTTTTATGAGGTTAATTTTTGATACATTTTAAAAATCCACTAGGAGCAACGGTAATCATAAGTTTATTTTCAATATTTGTGTCAATTATAAATCGAGGATTATTCTTAAGAAATTGTTTTACAGCAGTTTTTGGATTATTGCCTTTTCCCCAAGGTCGTTTTTGGTTAGATAATTTTTTAGAATTAGAAATATCGTCAATCACAGTATCAAATGCTATCAAATAACTTCCTTTTTTAACCAAAGGAGAATACATTTCTAATTCTTTTAGAACATGTTCATGAGTATGATTAGAATCTAAAATAACTAAAATTTGTTTTTTGTTCTTGGCTAAAGCATAAACTTTGTTAATTATTTTTTTATCTATAGATGAGCCTTCAATCATTTTAATTCTTTTAAACATTGGATGTTTTTCAATTTCTCTCCTATTCTGCTTTCTAATATCAACATCTATTCCAACCACATTACCTTTCCCAATCAATTGAAGTATTGACGCAGAGAGTATCAAAGATCCACCACGAGCAATACCAGTTTCAATAATTAAATCTGGTTTAATTTTCCAAATAATTTCTTGTAGTGCAATAATATCTTGAGGATACTGAATTATTGGTCGGCCCATCCATGAAAAATGATAAGAGTATTGATATTTTTCACTGAGTTTGAACCAGGATTTAGTTAATTTTTGAAAATTGGAGTTTTTTGACATGAGAGAAATATTTTTTTTGTTAGTTTTTTCAAAAGTTTTATCAATCATAAACAATCATCCTTTTTACAATTTATTTATAAAATTATTAATTTTTTCAGGAGTTAATCCATGAATATTGTCTAAATATGAAGTATCTCCAATATTATCTCCATAACTCTCATCAGGACTAATTGAATACACATCTACATTATGAATATGCAATTCAACCAATAACTGAGCAATAGAATTGAATAATCCTGAATTAAAATTATCTTCTACTACAACAATTTTTTTAAAATTTATTGATAGTGTTTTAATGATATTTTCATCAAGAGGCTTTATCTTATCCATTGCAAAAACTGAAATTTTGTTAGATAATTTTGACGCATCAAAGGAATTTCCTGTCATTCTCCCATGTGAAATGACTAAAATATCTGAATTTTTATTTTCAACTACAAAATGATTAATCTGGTTAATGTCTTTATTTTCATTAAAACTTTTTTTTGTTATTCGAACATATGCAGGATGTGGTAAGTTTATCACTTCATCAAATATTTTATTAATTGATTCAATACTGCTAGGAGAATATACATGCATGTTTGGAAATGGTTTTACGCATGCAATATCGTCTACAATATAGTGCGTTGCCCATAAAGCTCCATTGTCCAGACCGGTAGAAGTTCCTACTATTGTGACAGGGCGATCATGTATACATAGATCATTTCTGATTTGTTCTAAACATCTATGAATCATAAAATTACTGATTCCATAACATACTGGTTTGTATCCTAAACTACACAATCCTGCAGCAACTCCAATGAGATTTTGCTCGGCTACTCCAACATTCAAAGTTCGTTCTGGAAATTCTTCAAAAATAGGTTCTACCAGATTGTATCCAGTATCACCCATTAGAAAGAAAATATTTTCATTTTTTTTCATTTCTTCATGTAGTTTTTTAAAAAAATCTCCACGCATTCTAACTCAATTCCGATAATGCTTTTTCATAATCTTCACCCTGAGGGGATTTGTAATGCCATAAATTATTACCCTCCATAAATGAAATACCTTTTCCTTTTATTGTACGACACAAAATTGCTCTTGGCAATTCCATTCCTGTTGATTTTTTAATTGCTTGATCAATTTTTTTTTCATCATGTCCATCTATATCAAAAACCTCAAAATTAAAACTTCTAAACTTTGATTCTAAAGGTTCTATAGAACAACATTCTTCAATTCTTCCAACTTGACTTAATTCATTACAGTCTACTAATACCACAAGATTTTTCAATTTTTCATGTCCCGCAAACATGATTGCTTCCCAATTAGAACCTTCATGCAGCTCTCCATCTCCAACAATTACATAGACTTTAGAATTTAAATTTCTTGAACGTAATCCAATTGCCATTCCCACTCCTACAGGTAAACCATGACCTAATGCACCTGTTGAATGTTCTACAAATGGAACATGATGACTAGTATGTCCGCTTAATACTGAACCATTTATAAAATAAGTTTGTAATTCTTCATTAGAAATTAATCCATAGTGAAACATTGTTGCATACAATGCTGAAGTTCCATGTCCTTTACTGAGAATGACTCTATCTCTATCTATGTCTGCATTTTTTATTTTAATTATTTCACAATTTTTAAAAACAGTATCAAGAATTTCCACAAGGGATAATGCTGAAGCAACATGAGATGCACCTCCATTATGAATTATTTCCAGAATGGTTTTTCTAATTTTATTATTCATGAATTTCTCTTCAAATTCCCCATTATTTCCCACTCAAAAATGTATTGATAGTCTTTATACCTTCTTCCAAACTAATTTTGGGCTCCCAATTGATTAATTGTTTTGCTCTTAAATTTGACGGATTACGAATACTAATTTGTTCAGGATTATTTTCAAAAACTTCAATTTTTTTATTAAGAATTTTCTCGGATATATCAATAATATCTTTTAAAGTTATAATTTGATTTCCAGTCAGATTAATAATGTTAAAACCTTTCAATCCAAATGAATTTACAATTCCTCTTGCTATATCACTAACATGAACAAATCTTCTTCCAGTCTTAACCGATCCTACTGTAATTTTAGATTGGTTTTTGATCTGACTAAAAATTGATTCCACTGCTGACCAATTTGATTTTCTTGGACCATAAATTATTCCAAAACGTAAAATTGTAATATCACAAAAAGTATTATTAAATTCTTGTTTTAAATTACATTCACTAACAAGTTTTGACAATGCGTATTCTGAAGTATGATTGAAAATCTCAATAAATGCATCTTCATCTTTTTCTTGATTTTCTTCAAATTTATCATAAACCCACTCGCTTGATGAAAAAACAATTTGTTTAATATTGCTTTTATGAATATTTTCAATTAGATTTAATGTGCCAAGTACGTTTGTATTAAAACAATCATAAGCCTTTCCTTTACAGTCATCATCCCTTGAAAGTGCTGCCAGATGAATAACAATATCAACATCCTTAAAGATTTCTGAAGGAAATTCTTTGGAACATATATCTAATTTATAAAAATCATAACTAGGATTCTTGTTATCTATGGCATCACAGCCAACAACTGAAATATTATTTTTCAAGCATTGGGAAATCAATTCTTTTCCAACAAAACTTTCAGAACCCGTAACTAAGATTTTCATATATAATTACTAATATTTACCTTATTTCAATCAATATCTGATATTATTAATTCAAAATTCGTGAGTGTTTGTGATAATATTAAATCTAAATATTAATGAGAGGTTAATTAAAAAAATACAAAATGAAATGTGTAATTCTTGCAGGTGGATATGGTACTAGATTAGGTGAAGAAACCAATAATATTCCAAAACCTATGATAAAGATAGGAAGTATGCCAATTTTATGGCATATTATGAAAATTTATTCTCAATATGGAATTAATGACTTCATTATATGTTCTGGGTACAAAGAGAATATTATCAAAGAGTATTTTGACCAATTTACTTCTGAAACGTGGAATGTTCAGATAGTAAATACTGGTTTAGATACAATGACTGGTGGTCGAATAAAGAGAATAGAAAAATATGTTCACGATCAAACATTTTGTTTATCATATGGTGATGATTTAAAATCGGTAGATATTACAGAGCTCGTTAATTTCCATAAAAAAAGAAAAAAATTAGCAACTATAACAATAACAAAACCAAATCCAAGATTTGGTATAGTGAAAGTCAAAGAAGATGATCTTATCAATATGGGAGAAAAATCAAAGCAGGATGAAAATTGGATTAATGGGGGATATTTTGTTTTAGAGCCAGAAATTTTTGATTACATAGGTGGGGATGAGTCTGTTTGGGAAATAGAACCTATGAAAAAATTAGTTAAAGATAATCAGATTTCTGCTTTCAGATATAATGGAGAATATTATCCAATGGATACAATACAAGACAAAATAAAATTACAAGAAATGTGGGAATCAGGCAATGCATACTGGAAGATTTGGAAATGAACTGTAGATTCTGTAATACTGAATTAGAACACCTAGTTGTAGATTTGGGAGAAACACCTCTTTCTAATGCATTTCTTGAAAAATCATCTCTTGGTAAAAAAGAACCGTTTTACCCATTACGAGTTTATATTTGTCATGAATGTTTTCTTGTTCAACTAGATGATAATGTTCAACCACCAAAAGAGATTTTTGCAAAATATCTTTATTTTTCGTCATATTCTACAACTTGGTTAGAGCATACAAAAAATTTAGCTTATGAAATTATTGAAAAATTTAAGTGTGGCCAAAATACCAATGTTATAGAAATTGCCAGTAATGATGGTTATCTATTGCAACACTTTAAAGATAATAATATCCCAATTTTAGGAATAGAACCAGCCTCTAATGTAGCTAAAACTGCTGAGAAACAAGGAATAAAGACAATAAACAAATTTTTTGGAACGGATACTGCAAATGATCTGAAGGAATCTGGGAATGAGGCAGACATTCTTTTGGCAATAAATGTACTTCCACATGTTCCTGACATACATGATTTTCTCAACGGGATTAAAATTATATTAAAACCAGATGGTGTTCTTATTATTCAGTTTTCAACTTATATGATACCATTTTTACAAACTACGGAATTTGATTCGATCTATCATGAACATTTTTCATATTTTTCCTTATTATCTGTCCAAAAAATTCTATCTAAATTTGGTTTAGAAATTTTTGATGTTAAAGAACTATCAATACATGGTGGTTCACTACGCATCTATGTAAAACATGTAAATAATTCAAAATATATGATTAGTCAAAGTGTAAATAAATTAGTTAAAAAGGAAGATGATTATGGATTATCAGTTATATCTGAATATAAAAAATTTTCAGAGCGAGTTGATGATATTAAATTAAAAATAAATGATTTCTTTGTTTCAGCAAAACATGATAGAAAGAAGGTAGTTTGTTATGGTGCACCTGCAAAAGGTAACACGATGTTGAATTTTTGTGGTATAGGCAGTGATCTAATTGAATATACAGTAGACATTAGTCCCCATAAACAAGGATTGTATTTGCCTGGTACACAAATACCAATTAAACATCCAGAAATCATACGTGAAACAAAACCTGATTACGTTGTAATTTTGGCTTGGAATTTTAAAGATGAAATAATGAAAAAAATGAGTTACATTAGTGAATGGAATGGAAAATTTGTTGTTTTACATCCAAAAGTGGAGGTAATAAAATGAAATTAAACGAAATCAAGTTGCAAGGAGCATATATAATTACAATTGAAAAATTAGAAGATGAAAGAGGATTTTTTGCAAGAACCTGGGATAAAGAATTTTTTAAATCTAATGGATTAAATGATAACTTAGTTCAATGTAATATTTCATTTAACAAAAAAAAAGGTACAGTTAGAGGATTACATTATCAAATTCCACCTTATGAAGAAGCAAAATTAGTTCGGTGTACACATGGTAAAGTATTCGAAGTTGTAATTGATTTGAGAAAGAATTCTAAGACTTTTTTGCAATGGGAAGGCATAGAATTGGATTCAAAAAATCATGAAATGTTATTTGTTCCTGAAGGATTTGCATTAGGTCTACAAACACTTGAAGACGACACTGAAATATATTATCAGATGTCTCAATCCTATAAACCAGAATATTCACGAGGAATAAAATGGAATGATGTAACACTAAACATTTCTTGGCCGTTGGAACCAACTGTAATTTCTGAAAAAGATGAAAATCTAGGACCGCTAAATGAGGATATGATCTAATTGTTAGCATCAAAAAAAGATCAAAAATTTGAGAGACGGAACAAGAGTTATTTTAATATTAAATCTACTGCATCGTTTAAATCAAATTCTGAATCTAGTTTCATTGCTTTACAACCAATAAAATTTGCAGTTTGAATATCAGTATCACGATCTCCAATTAACCAACTAGATTGTATGTCAATATTAAATTGTGATATAGCTTTTTGGAGTAAACCAGTTTTTGGTTTTCGACAATTACAATCTTCATCAGTTCTATGTGGACAATAAAAAAATTCATCAATATATGTACGATTTTCTTTTAAAAAATTCTGAATTGTGGTATGAATGTTTTTTACATTCTCATGTGTTGTTAGACCTTTATTGATTGCTGATTGATTAGTAATTACCACAAGAATGTATCCATTTTCCTTCAGTCTTTTGATGGGTGATAAAATGTTTGGGTTTATTTTTAATTCTTTAACAGATTTAACATAATCATCTCGATCATAATTAAGCACACCATCACGATCAAGAAATACTGCCTTGTTCAATTTATTCATATTTAAAAATTGGAGTTCCATGATTCCTGATGGAACTTACAATATAATGACATAGTAGTAGATGAATTGATTCAATTGAAAGCATGTCATTACTTGGAACTATGATACATTCATCACATATTTTTTTAAACTTACCACCAGACATTCCAGTAATTCCAATACAAAATGCACCTTGTTTCTTCGCATATTTCATTGCTTTGACAACATTTTCTGATCTTCCGCTTCCACTAAAAGCAATAAGCACATCTCCTATTGAAATGAAATTGTTTAATTGCTCTACAAATATGTCCGCATATGAAACATCATTTGCCCATGCCAAAACTACTGGAAAATTATCTACTAGTGATATAGCCTTGAAGCGTTTATCTTTTTTTGTTATACAAGTTTTTAATAAATCAGACACAAAATGAGATGCAGTTGAGGCAGAGCCGCCATTACCAACAGTAAAAATTGTTTTTCCAGCATCACGTTTCTTCATTAGAATATTAGTAATTTTTCTAATTTGTTTTTCTTGTTTAGAAAGTTTTTCGATACATTTGATTTGTTCTACAAAAAATGATTTTGTAGAATTATCTTTATTTGACATGGTTTCTAAGAATTTGGAAAATCATATAAATCAAGTACTTTACATCGAGGGTGAATCATTAATTCTTTTTAGCATATCTTCTGCAGCAATCTTAACACCTCTCATTTTTATTCCTATTTCTGTTTCAAGTTTTTTATTGCTTATTCTGATGTTAGTTCTTTTTGCGGGTAAATTTAGCGAAGATGATTGAATTGGATGGATTTTATTTTTATCAAGACCAAAAACATCAGCCACAATTTTTGCCCATTCATATCTATTAATAAAATCAGGGCCAACTATTTGGAAAATTCCTGTAGACTCTTTTAAAAACAAAGAGTTTGTTGCCGATACAAAATCTTCTAAATAAGTTGGAGTGTTATACCAATCCTCTATCTCGTTTAAACCA
>Ga0310121_10004266_pt1 | contig 12696 bp, 10 predicted proteins | sample CB27_Tmax_986_MG_FD_203504 | JGI IMG/M metagenome (GOLD analysis project Ga0310121, IMG submission 203504) | Marine microbial communities from Western Arctic Ocean, Canada - CB27_Tmax_986 | ecosystem: Environmental > Aquatic > Marine > Oceanic | place: Canada: Western Arctic Ocean | collected... | reverse complement strand
CGGCTCGCAGCCGAGATCAAACGGCTCTTGGCGGATGACCAACGCGCCCGGGCCGCAGAGCGGTTCGGCGAGATTGTCGATCGACAACAACGCCGGGCGTCCCGAATCGCGTATCACTACCTGCGTGACCCGGCCGAGGTGGACGAGGTCGTTCAAGACGCTTTTCTGAAGGCGTTCCTCCACCTGCCGTCCTTCCGCGAGGACCTGTTTTTCGAGTTGTGGTTCACCCGCATCCTGGTGAACGCGTGCCTCGACCGACTCAAAGCCAGAACCCGCCGGGCCCGATGGCTGGTGCAGTCCGAGCCTCGCGAAGGCATGGCCGACAACGGCCCGGCCAGTCACGAACCGTCGCCCGAAGCGGCATTGCTCGCCACGGAACGGCGCGCACAGTTGGAATCAGCCGTCGATCGACTTCCAGCGCGACAGCGGACCGCCGTGATCTTGAGCCATTTCGAGGGCCGACCAGCACGGGAGGTCAGTGCCATCATGGGTTTGAACGAGTCCACGGTCCGCGTGCACCTGTTCCGAGCCGTTCGCAAGTTGCGCGGTTTCCTGAACCGAGAAGGGTGGATGGAGCGCACCCCGCTGCGGGCACGGCCGTGCCCGACGTCACCCGTGACGTCATGAGTCTGACAAACGCAGTATCTCCGAGCGCATGAGGCATCGATAGCCATGGACGCCAAACGCTGGTTCCAGCCCTTGACCTACATGGGCGCCCGGTGGGCCGAACGCCGGCACCTCTCCGATGACCGGGTGCTGTCGCTGGCATTGAGTACGTCCAGAGCCGGGCGCTCCGACCAAACCGCCGAGCGGCACCTGGACGCGTGTCCCGACTGCGAGCGGCGCTATGGCCACGTGACGGCCCAACTCGACAGCCTCCCCGCCGCCGCGTCCGCCAACTTCGACCAGCTCTTCACGCCGGCGAGGCGCCAAACGCAGCGTGCGCGCATCCGCCGCCGTCTCGACATGCTCGTCGGCACCGCGCCACCGACCCGACTGCTGGACTTTCCTTTCGCCGGACGCTCGTTGCCTCGTCTGAGGGTGCTGCCAGACCGGTGGATGCTGGCGGCTATCGCCGCCGCGTTGCTGCTTGGCATCACGGCCGGACAGCTCATCCATTTGTATCCGTTCGACGCCGACTCGGGACGCACCGTGTCCGTGCAGACCGGTGATGCGGACCGGCAAGACGGCTCTACCTCGTCGGTCGCCGGTCAGGAGCTGGCGTCAGCGTCAGAGTCCAACCTCGGCCTGAATAACCTCGACATGACCGGGACCGTCGAACTGCCTCCACTCCTCGGGGACGACGCCGGACCGCGCACGCTGGACACATTCGCACGCTTGATGCGGGACGAGCAGTTTCTCGATGATCTCGATCTCGCATTGACCAGCGCTCAGGTGTCCGAAATCGCGTCGATCGACGCGCTGACTCCACGCGTGCGAGACCTGACGATCAACATCCGCTGACGACCGGGTCCCTGTCGCACATCACCCAGACCACGGGCCCGACCGGCGGATACGGCTGCTCCTGTGTCCGACCGAGCACACGAGGCACCGTTCACCCTGCCGCCCGGCCCGGGTCATACGAGTCTGACGTAAACGTTTCCGCTTGCCCCGGAGTCTTAGCCAGAGACGGAGTCGAAACTTGTCCAGTTGGAGGGATGCTGATGCAATCGCGCACTGCCCCGCTGCTCGGTCTTCTCGGTCTTCTCCTATGTACTACCCCGCCGGCGCTCGAGGCCAACGAGCAGGGGCGCGCAGCCCATCGCTGGTGGCAATCTGAAGAGGTCCGGTCGGAACTGGACCTCACCGACGAACAATCGACGTCATTGGATCGTATCTATCAAGAGAGCCTGCCCAAACAGCGCGAGTCGATGCGTCGTCTCAACGCTGAAGAACTGACCCTGTCACAGCTGTTTGCGGACATGAACGTCCAGGAAATCGACGTCCCTCGCCAGATCGACCGAGTTGAGGCGGCGCGGAGTGAGCTGAGCAAGACACGTATCTTGATGGTCTTCCGGATGTATCGGGTGCTCAGCGCCCCGCAGCGCGAGACCCTCGACGAATGGCGGACGCGAGAAAGCGACGACCGTCGGCCCAGCGGCAACAGTCGGCGCAAACGCCGCTGACTCCAGCCAAGCGGTCATCCTCAGACGGTTCCATCCAACGAATTCATGTCGCCGGCGGGAAGAACCGGCGCCGGGACCAAGTCTATAGTGGTGACGAGACGTAGGAGAATCAGCAGTGTCCCGGCTCGGGTCTCGTCCCGGCACCAAGGAGAACTTCCCGTTATGTGGCTCGCACGGCATCGTGGTCCGCTCATGTTCCTCGTCTTCATGGTTGTCGTGGCGAGGTCTCATGCATTCGCGCAGACCACGGACCTCCGTATCGACTCGCTGATCGAGCAGGCCGCGACGAGACTCCGGAATATCCAGACGCCGGGCAGCGGCCCGATGGTGAACCTCACGCTCGACGACGCGATTGCGCGCGCACTCGAGCGCAACTTGGACCTCGCGGTCCAGCGGCTGAATCCTCTGGTCTTCGACCTGTCGCTCGCACAGCAACTGTCGTTCTACCGGCCGACCGTCAATTCGAACATCAGCAACTCGTCGCGCACCAACCCGTCATCGACGCAGCTCGACGGCGGCGAGGCGGTCGTCAGCGACACGGCCGTCTTCAATGGGGGGCTGGACCAGGCGGTGCAATGGGGTGGCGGCAACTACACCGTCAACTGGAACAACAACCGGTCCGCATCGACCAACGCGTTCTCCAGCTTCAACCCCAGCTATCGATCGACCGTGCAGGCCTCCTACACTCAGCCGCTGCTCCGAGGGTTCAAGATCGACGGGACACGTCAGCAAATACAGGTAACACGCATCAATCGCGACATCGCAGACATTGATCTGCGCCAGAGCATCACCAACACCGTGTCATCGGTCCGGAACGCGTATTGGGACCTGCTGTACGCCTCGGGCACCCTCGCGGTGCAGCAGCAGGCCCTCGATCTCGCCGAAGCACTCATCCGCGACAACGAGGCCCGGGTGGAGATCGGGACCCTGGCGCCGATCGATGTGGTTCAGGCCCGGTCTGAGGCCGCGGCGCGACGACAATCTCTGGCCCAGGCTGAACAGGTGCTGGCGACGGCCGAACTGGCCCTTAAACAACTGATCGTGAGAGGCACGGACGACGACTATTGGACGTCGACGTTGAACCCGGTCGACCAGCCGACGCTCGAGGTTCCGCCAATTGACCTCGCCGCCGCCATCCGGGGCGCGCTCGCGGATCGGACCGACTTGGCGCGCTCGCGCCGTCAGCTCGACATCAACGAGGTCAACATCTCCGCGATGCGCAACAACACCCTGCCCTCGGTCGACCTGATCGGCACATATCAGCTCCAAGGTCAGGGCGGAACGCGATTCCTGCGCTCCGGGCTGGGCGGCAGGGTCACGACCGAGATCCCCGGCGGTGTCAGCGACGCGTTCAACCAACTGTACGATGCGGCATTTCCGGTCTGGACCGTGCAGCTCAACGTGAGCTACCCGCTGGGACAGAGCGCCGCCGACGCCGCACTGGCCCGGGCCCAACTACAGACCCAGCAGGTGCAGGCGCAGCTGCGTCAACTGCAGTTGCAGGTCGCCACCGAAGTGACCAACGCGGTGGTCCAGATTGAGGCGATCGCCCGGCGGATCGACGCCGCAATCGCCGCCCGAGAGTTGGCCCAAGAGCAGCTCGACGCCGAGCAGAGCCGGTTCGAAGCCGGGCTCACGACCAACTTCTTCGTCGTCCAGGCGCAGCGAGACCTGTCGACGGCTCAGGACACGGAGTTACGGGCGATTCTCGACCAACAGAAGGCGCTGGTCGAGCTGGACCGGGTGCAGCGGACATCGCTGTCGAACGCCGGAATCTCGATCATCCAGTAGGCACTGTCATGAAGAAATTTCTCGTAATCATCGTCCTGGTCGGCGCCGGCATCACCGCCTACGGGTATCTGGGCTTCAACACCACGGAGTTCGTGCCCGATGTCAGCACCGTGACCCTGGTCCGGGGTGACGTCGTCGACACGGTCGGCGCGACCGGCGCGCTCGAAGCCGTCACCACGGTGCAGGTCGGTAGTCAGGTGTCCGGCATCATTGAGGAGCTCAACGCCGACTTCAATTCGATTGTCCGCGCCGGCGACGTCATCGCCCGGCTCGAACCGTCGTTGTTCGAAACGCAGGTCGAACAGGGGCGCGCCAATCTGGCCCGCTCGGAAGCGGACGTCGAACGGCTGCAAGTCGCCCTGGAAGATACCGAGACCCAGCTGGCGCGTTCGGAAGAGCTATCGTCCCGTGAGCTCATCTCGACCACCGAACTGGAGGCGGCACAGGTCGCGGTGCGGTCCGCCGCGGCGCAGCTCAAGTCGGCGGACGCCAGCGTGATTCAGTCGCAGGCATCGCTGAACCAGAACGAAGTCAATCTTGGCCACACGGTGATCACGGCGCCGATCGACGGTATCGTCATCGCCCGCCAGGTGGACGCCGGTCAAACCGTGGCCGCCGGCATGTCAGCTCCGGAGTTATTCATCATCGCGGAAGACCTGACCAAAATGCAGGTCATCGCGAACATCGACGAGTCGGATGTTGGACGGATCCGTCGGGGCCAGCCGGTCACCTTCACGGTCGATGCCTACGCGGCCGAGGAGTTCGAGGGCACGGTGTCGCAGATCCGGCTCGAACCGGTGGTCGTGCAGAACGTCGTGACCTACGCGACGGTCATTGACGTGCCAAACAACGAGCTCAAACTGAAACCTGGCATGACGGCCACGGTGACATTGGAAATCGCCCGGAGCGAGAACGTGCTCAGGGTGCCCAACGCCGCGTTGCGGTTTCGGCCCACGCCCGACATGTTCGCGGCACTGAACCAGCCCGTCCCTGAGATTCTGCAGCGTGGCGGCGGAGACGGGGCAGGCCGCACCGCCCGTAGTGGCGAGGGGCGCGGTGGTGGCGGGGCTGGTCCAGGAGGCGGGCCAGGAGGCCCCGGGGGCGGGTTCGCCAACATGAGCGACGCCGACCGACAAGCGATGCGAGAGCGGATGCAGAGCATGACGCCCGAGCAACGCGCGGAGTTCTTCGCCGGTCGCGGCGGAGGTGGACGTGGCGGCGGCCGTGGAGGTGGTGGCGCTGCCCCTCAACGCGGCAACCAAAGTACTGAGACGGTGGCCACCGTCGACCGCGGGGCCACGACGATCGACGCGCTGTTCGCACCGCTTGAGGTCACGGAAACCTCCGCGACGGTCTGGACACTCGACGGAGACATGCTGCGCCCCGTCGACGTGCGCCTCGGTCTCACTGACGGCACCTCCACAGAGTTGCTCGGCGTACGCGGTGGCGGCGGGCGGCGCGCAGCGCGCCAGACGGGCGATCCGCAAATCGCCGAGCTGCGCCAGCAAATCGCCGCGCTCGAGGAAAGCGAGGCACGCCAGAATCTCGAGCGGCTGCTGGAAGGACTCGATGCCGACGCCCCCGCGCCTGAGGCGGCCCCGATGAGGGCGACGGCGACACTCTCCGAAGGGGCCTTGTTGGTGACCGGTGTCACGACTCCCGAAGGTGGATCAGTGGCCGGTGCGTCGGGAGGGGGCAGTTCGCCGCTCATGCCGCAGTTCGGCCGCGGCCGCCGCCGGTAGACAACGATGGCCGCAAGCATCTCCGTTCGGGAACTCACGAAGGTCTATGACCTGGGCGAGGTGAAGGTGCGCGCCCTGCGCGGGGTGACGGTCGACATCCACGAAGGCGAATTTTTGGCCGTGATCGGGCCCTCCGGGTCAGGGAAGTCCACCTTCATGCACATTCTCGGATGCCTGGATCGACCCAGCACCGGGAAATACATGCTCGACGGGGACGACGTCTCAAAGCTGTCGAAGAACGCCCTGGCCTCGGTGCGAAACAAGAAGATCGGTTTCGTCTTTCAGGGCTTCAATCTGCTCTCCCGCACCACGGCCCTGGACAACGTCGAGCTTCCGTTGCTGTACAACGGCGACGGCATGCGTGGCAAGGAACGACACCGGCGGGCCAAAGCGGCGCTCGAGTCGGTCGGGCTCAGCGACCGGGCCGGTCATCACCCCAACCAGCTCTCCGGTGGACAGCAACAACGCGTGGCGATTGCGCGGGCGCTCATCAACGAGCCAGCGATTCTGCTGGCTGACGAGCCAACCGGCAACCTCGACACCCGCACCAGTATCGAGGTTATGGATATCTTTCAGCGGTTGAACACCGAGCGCGGTATCACCGTGCTGCTGATCACCCACGAGCGGGATATCGCCGAATACGGCACCCGGATCATCGCCTTTCGCGACGGGAAGATCGTCAGTGACGAGCAGAACGAGGTGCGTCGCTTGGCCGCCGACGAGCTGGCCGCCTTGCCGCTCGACGATGACGACAACGAAGGCCAGGGGCATACCGCCCCGTCGGCCCGGCCCATCGAACTCGACCTGGAAATCGACGATCATCGTCCGCAGCCGACGGAGTAAACGACGCATGTCTTTCTTCATGATTTTTCGGGTCGCGTTGAAAGCGCTGGGCCGCAACAAGATGCGGACTCTGCTGACGATGCTGGGGATGATTATCGGCGTGGCCTCGGTCATCACGATGGTCGCGTTGGGCAACGGCGCGCAGCAGCAGATCGAAGAACAGGTCCAGTCGGGCGGCACGAACCTCATCATGGTGCGCGCCGGCAACTACAGCCGAGGCGGGGTGAGCGGCGGCATGGGGACCTCTCCCAAGCTCAAGGCCAAGGACGTGGCCGCGCTGCGCGAACAGGTGCCAGGTGCGCAGTACTTGTCGGCGAGTGTCGGCACTCGTGACCAAGTGGTGGCTGGCGGACAGAACTGGTTCTCACGCATCGACGGCGTCGATGTCGAGCTTCCGCTCATCCGATTCTGGGACATCCAATTCGGAGAATTTTTCTCGGAGACCGACGTCAACAGCGCGGCCAAGGTGGCCGTCCTGGGATCAGTAGTACGAGACAACCTGTTCGGGGAAGGCGTCGATCCGGTCGGGCAGACGGTTCGGATCAGGAGTCAATCATTCAAGATCGTTGGCGTGATGGCCCTGAAGGGCTCCGGATCGTTCGGCGAAGACCAGGACGATGTCATCTTCGCACCGTATACGACCGTGCAGCGGAAGCTGCGTGGACGGGATGGCACGAACATCTCCGGCATCACGATCTCCGCACGCGACGCGGATCGGATCGAACAGACGACCGCCCAGATCGAAGAGGTCTTGCGCGCCGAACACGAACTGATCCCGGGTCAGGACAACGACTTCATGGTGCGCACGCAGGACGACATGATGAGCATGCTCACCAGCACGACCCAGACCATGACCATGTTTACGCTGGCGATCGCGGTTGTGTCCCTGGTCGTCGGCGGCATCGGGATCATGAACATCATGTTGGTCTCGGTGACTGAACGCACCCGCGAGATCGGCCTTCGGATGGCTGTCGGCGCCAAGGGGCAGGACGTCTTGTGGCAGTTCTTGGTCGAAGCGATGGCGCTCAGCCTGGTGGGCGGACTGGTGGGCGTCGGTCTGGGCTTCGGCATCTCCGAAGGCCTCACGCAGTTCCTGCAGTGGCCGACCAACGTGCCGGCGGACGCGGTGGCCGTCTCGGTGGGATTTGCCGCCGTGATCGGGATCGTGTTCGGCTTCTACCCCGCGTGGAAGGGCGCCCAGCTCGACCCGATCGAGTCGCTGCGTTTCGAGTAGTCCGCGGTCTGGACAACTGGTCGAAAAAGCGTGCGGGCGGCAAGATGGCGGCTTTCTTGCCCAGGGGCTTCGTCAAACGATCTGCCGTTGCGACAACCGGAGGTGACTCACGTTCTCAAGGAGAGACGACATGCGACCCGCACTGATCTTCACGGCGATTCTCGCGTTAGTCGGCGCGCCGACCGCGTTCGTCTCGGCCCAGGATACGGACTTCTCTGGAAGCTGGACCCTTGATCGCGACGCCAGCGACATCCCGCAGGGCCGTGGCGGCGGAAGTGGCGGGGGTCGCGGCGGCTTCGGAGCACGGCTGGCCGACACCTTGGTGATTACCCAGTCCGCCTCCACCCTCACCATCCAGCAAAGCGGCGACGACCGCAGTCAAACGGTGGAGTATGCGCTCGATGGCAGCGAAACCGCCATAGAGCAAGGCCGGGGCGGCGTGCTCACCGTCACCGCCACGTGGGACGGCGGAACCCTCGTCATCTCCGGGAGCCAGGAGTTGGAAACCCCACGTGGCAACTTCTCGATATCGCTGAACGAGCTGCGAACCCTCAGCGCGGACGGCCAGACGCTGGTCATCGAGTCCACGCGCGGCACACCGAGAGGTGAGCGGACCACGACGTTGGTCTACCGGAGCATACAATAGCGGCGCAGCGGCTCTTCGGACGGTTCCAGGACTTGGCCGTCGCCTATGTCACCCGCGCACGTCGCTGCCGGTCTCGATCCGAGCCTTCTCGGTGGTAGACACACGTCCTCATGGATGCCGGAGCCGCTCGAGTAGGGTTCGAACGGACAAGCCGGTCACCGGGTCCACCATGGTCGGAGCAATCTCGGCTAACGGTTCGAGCACGAACGACCGTGAGCGGAACCGGGGATGCGGCAGACACAGGGTCGACGACTCGACCATCATCGCTCCGACCAACACGAGGTCCAGATCAAGCGTCCGCGGCGCCCCAGTGTAGCTACGCACCCGGCCGCGGCGCTGCTCGATGTCGAGCAGCACCGCGAGGAGACGCTCCGGTCCCTCGCGCGTCAGGCCGACCAGCGCACCATTCAGAAATAGCGGCTGCGGGGTACCGTCCTCAGGTAGGGTCTCCATCAACGTCGAGACCACGACGTCCTGCAGGACGAGTCTGAGTTCATCGGCCGCGAACGCGAGGTGCGAAGCCCGATCGCCCAGGTTGCTGCCCAACGCCACCGCCACCCGGCGGACCGGGCGCTCCATGCCGCTCTCGCCGGGCGCCCCGCCTTGCGTCGGAGGAGCCATCAGCGGAGGGATCACTTCGCGCTCTGTTTTTCCTTACAGGTGATGCAGGAGCGAGTCCAGGGAATCGCGTTCAGCCGGGCCGCGGCCACCGGTTCCCCGCAATCCCGGCACACGCCGTACGTGCCCAACTCGATCCGCGATAACGCCTCTTCTATGGCTTGCAGGATCTTGGCGTCTGTTTGTTTTAGCTTCAACTGAATGTGGACTTCGTTGTTGCCGGTCGCCTGGTCCGCCAGGTCTCCCTGACGACTGCTCGTCCCTTCGGTCGCTTGAACCGGGTTTGCACCGGCGACGCCAGACACGATGTCCGCACGCTTGTTCAACAGCGAGTCTTTGTACCGTGCCACGTCCATCGAAACTCCCCCACGTCGACACGAACCAGCGGCCTCGGTCCGCGTTGCGACGTTGGCCCCCCAACCCCAGGGCGCTGCCATACATCGTGGGGGACAAACTACGAATAATATCAGAAAGGCCGCGCAGGTTTCACTCAGCCCGGAGCGTGCTGAGCGGCTTCTTCCGCAGCACATCGAGACTCGACACGACCCCCACGATACCGACGATCAGCGCGGTCAAGACCAGACCGCCCACGTTGATCCAGGGCGCCGGGTCCCAGTTGATCTCCAGCAGGAAGCGGGTGACCCCCCAGGTCAGCCCGAGCGCCCCCACGGACCCGACCAACCCGGCCACGACGCCCAGCGTCCCGTACTCGACCACCAGCGTCACGATGATGGTGCGACTCGTCGCCCCGAGGGTCTTGAATATAGCGGTGTCGTACAGACGCTGATACTTCGTCATGGCCACGGAACCGACGAGAATCAACACCCCGCTCAGCAGTGCGATACCGCCGACGATAGAAATAGCCAGCGTGACGGAGTCGAGTATGCGACGGATGGTCGCAATAACCTCAAGCCCGTCGATGACCGACACATTCGGAAAACCGGCGACGAGGTCTCGCTGCAACCGCGCCCGGGCGTCCGTCCCCTCCGGTCCCCGCACGAATGCGATAAAACTGTGCGGAGCCTGCTCCAGCACGCCGGGTCGAAACAGAAACATGAACCCGCCGCTACGCGTGTCGTCCCAATCGACCGTCCGGACGCTCGACACCGTCGCCGCGACCTCGCGTCCGAGCAGGTCGAATCGGATCGTGTCGCCCAGCTCAAGGCCCAGCCGTGACCGGACGCTCTCCTCGACCGACACTTCCGCCTGATCGGACGGTGTGTCATCCCAAAACGCGCCGTCGACCACGCGTTCGTTGTCTTCGAGCACCCCACGATACGTGACCGTATATTCACGGCCCATCCCGCGACGACGTATCTGGCGGACCGTATCCAGCGTCGTGTTCTCCCCAGACACGCCCGTCACGCGAGCGCGCAGGACCGGGAGGAGATTCGGCGCGCGTCCGGTCTGCTCCGACAACAGCGCGCCGACGCCATCAGCCTGGTCCTGCTGAATATCAATGAGAAACATGTCCGGCGGGTTGTCACCGATCTCGAGCGCGAACGCATTCACCAGGTTGGCCTGCACGGCGTGGATGCCGATGATGAAGAAGCTCCCCAACCCGACCGCCAGCAGAATGACCCGGGTCTGGTTGCCGGGCCGAACCAGGTTGAGCACGGCGTGTCGGAACGCGAAACGGCTTCCGACGCCGAGTGGCTGGATGACTCTGATGAGCCCCTGCCCGACCCCATGCAGGACGGCGGCCACCGCGGCAAACCCGCCGCACACCCACAGCCCAGCTTCCCAGGAGGAGGCCTGCCAGCTCGCGACCAGCAGCAACCCCCCGGCGAGCAGGATCGCGACCCCGACCTGCGTCCAGTCTCGCGCTCCGGCCGGCAACATGCCCCAGCGCAGCAGCGCCAGCGGTTTGATCGCCCGCATCTCGAGCAGCGGCCCCAACGCAAACAGCAACGACACGACGACGCCCACCACGAGGCCCTGCGTCACCGCCGACGCCGTCAACCCATACGACAGGTCGGCCAGACCGGCCGCCGCGGCGGCCTGGTCGGCGACGGTGGTCGGAATCGCGGCCATCACCCCACCGGCCATGGCCACTCCGAGTACCGATCCCCCAACCCCCAGGACGGCCACCTGGGTGACGTAGATGGCCAGCACCTGCCCGCCCGTCGCTCCGAGGCACTTGAGAATCGCGACGCTGCGGATCCGCTGCTGTACGAAGACCCGGGTCACGCTCCAGACCCCGATGCCGCCCAGAATCAACACGATGAACCCGACCAAGCTGAGGTAATTCTCAGCTCGCCGCAGGTTCGAGGCGATGCGGTCCTCCGTACTGCGATACGACCGGATACTGACGAACTCATCGCGAAGCGGGTCTCTCAGCGCGCGCACCAGCGGGTCGATCCGCGCGTCCGGCAACCGCAGCAGCAGCTGCCGCTCGGCGCGGGTGCCGAACCCCAGCAAGCCGGTCGCCAGGAGGTCGTCGTGGTCGACCAGCACTCGCGGCCCGAAGCTGAACGCCCCCAGCTGTCCCCCTGGCTCGCGCAGGATGACGCCGCGTATCTCGAACGTGCCCTCGCCGATGACGATGTCGTCACCGACCCGTAGATCGAGTTGGACGAGCAACTCCGGACGCACCAGGGCCCCCCCACCGACGAGCAGGTCGTGTCGATAGGCGAGGCCGTCCTGGAGCACGAAGTGCCCGTAGAAGGGGAAGGCGGCCTCCACGCCCCGCAGTTCGATCACCTTGGCCACCGTCTTGGTGAGGTCGGCCGGACGGGCCATGGTGGCGGTCTGGATGGATGCGGTCCGCGCGATCTCCGGCTCGGCCGCCAGTGCGGTCTCGATCAGCGCCAGCGCCTCTTCCGACCAGGGCTGACCGGACTCAATCATGATGTCGGCCGCGGTCAGCGCCCTGGTCTCTGACGTCATGGCCACCCCGACGCTCTGGATCACCGAGCGCAGCGCGACAATGGCACCCACCCCGACCGCCACACAGATAAAGAAGAACCCGAGGCGCCGCCACGTGGCACGCAGCTCGCGTCCAACCATTCGGAACACAAATGTCACACCGTGGCCTCGCGTTCCGGCTCGAGCGTCACCCGCTCTGCCTGACCGTCTCTCATGCGGAGCATGACTGCGGCCGTCGACGCAAGTTCGGCGTCGTGGGTCACCAACACGATGGTCATTCGGCGGGCGGTGTTGACCGACTGCAGCAACTCCACGATATGTCTGCCGTTGGCGCTATCGAGGTTGCCGGTCGGCTCGTCGGCGAGCAGAATCGGGGGATCGTTCGCCAACGCCCGAGCAATCGCGACTCGCTGTTGCTCCCCGCCAGAGAGTTGCGCCGGATAGTGGTGAGCCCGGCCCTCGAGGCCGACATCGGACAACAGCGCGGTCACCCGATCTCGCGCATCCGCGGCACCCGCGATCTCCAACGGCACGAGGACGTTCTCGAACGCGGTCAAAGATGGCACCAGGTGAAAGAACTGAAAGATGAACCCGATCTTCCGGCCGCGGAGCCGTGCCAGCGCGTCCTCGTCGAGCGCGGTGATCGCTTCACCGTCAATGAGAATCTCCCCCGTGGTCGGGACATCGAGACCGGCGATCAGCCCCAACAACGTCGATTTTCCGCTTCCTGATGGACCGACGATTGAGAGATATTCGCCCGCTGCGACCGACAGATCGAGCGGCTGAACGATGGTCAACGGCTCCGTGCCGCTCATGACGGTTTTCGAC
>Ga0310121_10004265_pt1 | contig 12698 bp, 11 predicted proteins | sample CB27_Tmax_986_MG_FD_203504 | JGI IMG/M metagenome (GOLD analysis project Ga0310121, IMG submission 203504) | Marine microbial communities from Western Arctic Ocean, Canada - CB27_Tmax_986 | ecosystem: Environmental > Aquatic > Marine > Oceanic | place: Canada: Western Arctic Ocean | collected... | reverse complement strand
CCGCGTCATTCTGGCCCGCCAGAACCTGCGTGATCGCCGCTGTGAGCGTCGTCTTGCCGTGATCCACGTGTCCGATCGTCCCGATATTCACGTGCGGTTTCGTTCGCTCGAATTTCGCCTTCGCCATACGATTCTCCTCGTCTCGTCCTTCTTCTCTCTATCGAAACGGAGAGCCCACGACCAGGATTGAACTGGTGACCCCCTCCTTACCAAGGAAGTGCTCTACCACTGAGCTACGTGGGCACATCCTTCCTTCTCCTACTATCGCGCCGGATACTTCAACAAGATCCTCAGACATGCTATAGATTTGGAGCGGGAGACGGGACTCGAACCCGCGACCGATAGCTTGGAAGGCTATTACTCTACCACTGAGTTACTCCCGCTTGGAACAACCAGAGCCATTCTCCCGGAAAAACCTGGCTGCTGCCGCAACTTCCTACTACCTAATCAGATCTGGAGGGGGCAGGATTCGAACCTGCGTAGCCCCGAAGGGCGACGGGTTTACAGCCCGTTGCCTTTGTCCACTCGACCACCCCTCCGCCGACACCTAAGTACACCGTTTCATAAATACGGTGTACTTAGCTGGCGAGAGGAATCGAACCCCCAACCTGCTGATTACAAATCAGCCGCTCTACCGTTGAGCTACGCCAGCGTTCCAACCAGTTCTTGCCCGGCTCGTTTGACACACGCCCCAGTTCCCAACCAGAGGCAATGCCAAACCCAGCATGGTCGGAGTGAATCACCACCACCAAAAACGGGCCGCACAGAATTTAGTAATCTAGCACGCTGGATGGGTGCTTGTAAAGCCTTTCGGAGCTCTCACCGCCGGGGTCGCCGGCCCCCCTGCCCTATCACCTCGGAGGGAACAAAATCGGAGTAAAAGACCTCAGCTACAGGATGCACGTCCGATATTTTCCAAAGAAGCCTCTTTATCCGCAGAATCATGGCGCGTTCGGAATGAGTAGTCCCTATCCTCAAAGGACAGTTTCAGGGCGGAAATCCGAAACCGCCGCAGGAGGCGATAGAATTCCAGATTACCTATCCTGCGATGGGCCATTACGTGGCGGCGCTTCTCTAACATCTTCCCCAGCGACCTGAACCCATCTCGTTGCGATCGAACCACCTCAGTCAGGAGTGCGACCAGCGAGGTCTCTCTTCGAAAGTTACCGGCTGAGCCCCGACCAACCGCAGCAGCCAGGAGATTCCAGGCCCATCGATTCACCGTCAGAATAGGGCTCAAGAGTAAGAGCGGAAGCGGGAAGTTCTTGACGGCAAGCCAGAATCGGTTACGTTCTACCCAGTAGATCTTCTGACGGGAGTAGGGGCCGCTGGTGGCGGAATGGTGATGATGAACAACGGCGGCGGGTACGTAGAGGCACTTCCAACCCAGCCAGCGGGCACGAATCCCAAGATCTGCATCATCTCCGTAAGCGAAGAAGCTATCGTCGAATCCCCCCACGTCATTCAGCAGCTGGCGCCGATACAACGCGGCACATCCGTCGGGAAAGAACACCTCTTCTTGGCGATCGTATTGCCCCCTATCTTCCTCTCCGGTGCCTCGCCCCCGATTCTGCCCGTCTGGATACAGCAGGTGTCCGACCTTGTCGATCACGTTGGTTCGGAAAAAGAGCACTTTGGACGCACACATCCCCACCTGAGGCGAGGACTGCATCGCCTCCACCAACTCTTCAATCCAGCCGGCACCAGCAACGGCATCATTGTTCAAGAGCGCAACCATCTCTCCCTTGGACTCACGGATTCCAATATTGCTTCCGGCGGCAAAGCCGAGATTGCGCCCCAACGACCTCAGCCGTACGCGCCCTTCGGGAAACGATGCCACCACCGCATCAGTGTGATCCTTGGAACCGTTATCTACCACGAAGATTTCGAGAGGGCGATAGGACTGTCGCAGCAAAGAGGCTAGACACTCTCGGAGCAGTTCCGCGCGATTGTGGTTAACAACGATAACCGAAACCAGCTGCTGTTTTGCTGGGGACTTGTGCGAAAGCATCTTTAACCCCTCTTTAACCAGGATCATTCAGAAAGCAACTTCCAAGGCGGTGCTGCCAGGTTGGCCCTTGATCAGGACCCGCTCCCTCACGGTCACGGCTCTGTCACCTGGCGATTCTTCACGATTACCTCGCCATTCGAAGTTTCCGTCGGAACCGTTCGCCACACTTTCCCGCGAGCAGAGACGTGCACCGTTCCGATGAATCGTTCAAGTCCCAGGTCAGCCCCACCCCCGCTACGCTGCCCCATTCGAGAAAGAAACTGCAGTCGAGGGACGTGGCGGTGGGCTCCGTGCCACCGAAATCTTTCCTTTGAGCCGTTGGCTCGAAAACGGCGGCACGGAGGCCACCGCCACGGTTTTTCGGACCATTGCCTGGAAAAGCACCTATCCAACTTTAAATCAATGGGTTAGGTTCTCCTTTCATCCAAATCTTCAAATGAAGTTTCAGTTTAGCAGCGCCACCGGCCGTGCCGGATCGTGCAGGAAAGAAACTTCTTCTCCCAACGGGAGCCCCTCCCCTACGCCGAAGGCGTTCCTGCGAGTAGCCCAGGGTTGCAACGCGAAGCGAGCTACCCTGGGTCTGGGTCGCCTGTCTTCTCTACGCTGAAGGCGTTTTTGCCAACACGTTGCCGGTCGGCAATAACCCCGTTGGGGTAAGGCACTTTTCGATCTGAACCCAGGATAGCTCGCTTCGCTCCGCATCGCCAACCCTGGGCTACCCGCATTAACGCCTTCAGCGTAGGACAGGTCCCGTTCACCACGCTGTTCGGATGGTAGAGACGTGCGACGTATTCTTGAAGTTTCAGCTTAGCCCCTTCCGATTCCGAAATACACAAAACCCTTCGAGTTCATCTCCTTGGAGTCATACTGGTTACGGCCATCAAAGATGACAGGCTGCTTGAGAAGACGCTTCATCTTCCCGAAATCGGGGTTGCGGAAGACATCCCACTCCGTAGCCAGGATCAGGGAATCAGCCCCTCGCAGAGCTTCGTAGCCACTACCCGAATATTGGATTCGGTCGCCGAAGTGAAGTCGTTCCTGGTCCAGTGCCTCCGGGTCGAAAGCTTGAATCTCCCCCCCAGCCAAGCAGTTCCTCGATGATAACCAGAGCGGCCGATTCGCGTATGTCATCGGTGCGGGGCTTGAAGGCCGGGCCCCAGACAGCAAAAGTCCTGCCCGCCAAAGGACCGGCTTCCTGCCTGCCCACCTCTTCGGCTGGAGACTCGCTTCGGGAACGCTCGGAATAGAACTCAAGCACCCGACGACCAATCACACGCTTTTGCCGCTCGTTCACCCGATCTACTGCTTTGATCCACTCTGGATCGTAGTCGTGCGACTGTCCTGCCTGGATCAGAGATCTGAGGTCTTTTGGAAAGCAGGAACCACCGTATCCCAGACCGGGAAAAAGGAAAGAGGTGCCGATTCGGCGGTCCAGACCTATCCCCTGTCTCACCCAATTGACGTCCGCACCGGTAAGCTCACAGAGATTGGCGATTTCATTCATGAGGGAGATTCTGCTGGCCAGCATCGTATTGGCTGCGTACTTGGTCATCTCTGCACTGCGCCGACTCATGACCAGGACTGGGGCCCCGGTGCGCGTGAAGGGGGCATACAGTTCCCTCAAGGTCTTGGCGACCTCTTCGTCATCGGTTCCGATAATTACACGATCCGGCTTCATGAAATCGCCGACAGCGGCGCCCTCCTTCAAGAACTCCGGGTTGGACGCCACATCGAATGGAAACCCCGAAATCTTCTTCATTTCCTGGTGAATGCGTCTCCCGTGCCCACGGGCACGGTGCTTTTGTTGACGATGATCTTGTACTCTTTGAGGACACGGGCGATCTCACCTACCGCTCCTAGAACCGCGGTCAAATCAATTTTTCCATCCTCTCCGGCAGGAGTTCCTACCGCAATAAAGACGACCCGTGAAGCCTGGACGCCTTCAGCCAAGGCGGTCGTGAACCGGAGCTGCTGTTCTTAGACATTGCGCTGAATCATCTCGGATAGGCCCGGTTCGAAGAGCGGAGACCTCCCCTCGTTGAGCAGGGCGATCTTTTCTTGGTCGACATCGACACAAATAACCTCATTGCCAGTTTCGGCCAGACAGGTCCCGACTCCCAGCCCAACATACCCAGTGCCGACGACGGAAATCTTCACGAAATCTGTCTCCCTGTGTGCTGCACTAGTCCACGGTCGCGTAGACGGTGATAGTCCCACCCCGTCCCAAGCCTGCCTCCATCAGGGCAAAGGGCTGGGCCAAGACCAAAAGGGCCAGATAGATGGCCTCCTTCAGGACGAGTGCAGATGATGGCCCCATGCCGGTGCTATTTCTTCTTCGCACCTTTTGGGACATGGGATCGAGGCCTGGAAACAAACTCGACACGCAGGCTGCGGCATTGTCCCGCAGCGAGAAGTTCCGGACTCGATGAATTCGGAAACCAGCCCTGCCCAGCAGGTGCAAGAGCGAAAAACTGGTGTAATTGTAGAGATGACGGGGACAATCCAATCCGTACCACCTGGGCCCGAAGATCTTGGCTTGCAGGCTCCTGCTATTGGGTGCCTGAATGATGAGTCCGGCAGGCTTCTTCAATAGTTTTTTCAGGTTCTTGAGATAGGCGAACGGGCTAGGCAGGTGTTCCAGTACATGAAAAAGAGTAATGACATCAAACTTTTCTCCCCTGCTGATGAGCTCCTCTTCTGAACCTTCGATCACCCTATCTGGCAAGTATTTCTGAGAAATACGTACCGCTTCTGCGGACTGCTCCAGTCCGAACGCCTCGAAGCCCTCCTGGTTAGCCAGCTTCAAGAACGTGCCGCCGCCACAGCCCACGTCGAGAAGACGGCAGCTCCGAGGCTCTGGGACCACTGAGAGAAGAAACCTAAGCTGGTCATTCCGGACCATCCACTCCCGGTACCGCCGTTCCAGGCCGAATGCGTCGCCCCCCTCTTCCCACCAGTAGCCCGCCGGATAGAACTCTGGAATTCGCTCCATGACCGCCTCTTCGTCGAGAAACATCAGGCCACAACTGGAACACAGAAACAGTGAGAACTGGTCGGTCGAGGCCCGGAAGAACCGGTCCGCCATTTGATAGCGTCGAGTACAGCGGGGATACTCACAAACTGGGCACTTCATAGGGCTCTACCCGGATTCATGGCGATCAGTCTACTACGACACGGCAATCACCTGGGTGGGATCTAGCGCTTCAGATTGGTTGGACTTCCTTTAATGCGCTTCTTAAAGAGGAAAATCAGGTTACTCCAACCGTCCCGCCACGGTCGGAGCTTGATCTCTCCAGCCCGGTTAGAGTAGTTGATTGGGATTTCCCGAAAACCGATATCTCGGTTGAGCATCGCCTCAATCTTGATCTCTTCTGAAAAAGCCATTCCATCACTCACAAGGTTCATTCGGGTCAGCGCTTCCTTATAAAAGATCCACATGCCGGACTGCGAATCTCGAACTCGTCGAAAGTATATCAAGGACATGATCAGACTCAGACACTTGTTCCCCAACAGGTTCTTCAAAGCCATCGCGTCAGGATTCTGAATGGGAAACCGAGAGGCCGAGACGAATCCAACCCGAGACCTGAGCAGGGATTCGATAAGGTAGGACAGAGAGTCGACGGGATAGGAATGGTCTCCGTCTAGGGTGACAATGATATCCCCGCGGGCGTGTAGCAAACCCGTTTTGTAGGCCCTGCCGTAACCTCTGAAAGTTTCATGAATCACCCGGGCGCCCATTTCCCGAGCAATCCGAGCCGTCCCATCGGTGGAGTCGTTGTCGACAACGATCACCTCGTCCACGAAACCCGGTATCTGGGAGAGCACCTTCTGGATGCCCTCCTCCTCATTGAGACAAGGTATCACTACCGTGACTTGACGATCCTGGTACATTGCTTTCAATCAGCTCGAGCATGCTCCGAATTCCCGGCGCGAGCGCTCCATTCGGCGAGAGACGAAGGGCCTGTTTCAGGTGTCGCAGCGCCAACTCCCATTCTCCCACGCGATGATAGACTACTCCAAGATTGTGATGGACCTCTGCAGACCCCGGCATTCGTTGTGCTGCGCGGAGATAGATTCCAATCGCTTTTCGGTTTTCGTCCACCTCTTCATAACTCTTGGCAAGCAGACTCCAATACTCCGCCGATGGCCTGATGCGGCACGCCTCCTCCAGCGGGGGAATGGCTTTTCGAAACTGGCCCAGCTTGAAATAACAGAGACCCTTGTAGTAAAGACCTTGTGGCTCGTTGGGATGGCTCTTGAGCAGCGTGTGTAAGTAGTAGAGGGCCTGGTCGTGGTAGCCGGCTTCAATAAAGGTTCCAGCCAGGGGAAGCCAGGCGAGTTGGAGCAACTTGTTCCTTCTCTCCTTCTTCATAATTCGCAGAAAGTCTTTAATCGCCCGACTGCGAAGGGCGAAGGCCTCATCAGGTCTCCCTCGGGCGTCTGCGAGCAGGGCTAATTCCTTGTAACATTGGGCCAACATCAATACCGGAGGATCGCTGGAGGGATCCAATTCAATTGCCTTCTCCAGGATCGGTACGGCTTCTTTCTGAAGTCTTAACGCCTCCTTCAGATTTCCCTTCCGCCGAGCTCTCTCGCCTTGAGTAAAGTAGATTGCCCCCAGGTTGTTCCAGGCTACCGTCCCGGTTGGATCCAGCTCAATGCTCCGCTTGGTGTAGTAGATTCCCAGATCAGATTTGCCCTGATTAGCATAGATGTTCCCGAGATTGCTGTTTGCACGTGAGGAGCCGGGAGCTTGCTCGACGGTCGCCGCCCAAAGAGCCTGCTCGTTCTTCCAGTCTTGATTTCGGTCCAGTGTGAGAGCTCCCCAAACGGCAATCAGCAGTCCAAAGAGAGCCCAACCGAGGAGTGTCTTGTCTTTCACCCTCACCAGATAGTCGACCGCGCTTCCGCCCACCAGGGCAAGGCCTACCACCGGTAGATACAGAAAATGATCTGCAGCGATCTCGTGAAACGGAAAGATGTGCAGGACCGGCAGCAGGGTGATCAAGAACCAGAACATTCCCAGCGAAAGCAGTGCGTTCTTGGCATAGGTCCAGATCGCGAAAGTCAAGAAGCCGACGAAAATCACGATCGAAAACACTGTGGCAGGTTCGAATAGCCCTCCTGAGATCGGGAAGACGTCACCGCTATAGTCCGCAATCAGTGGGTAGGGGACGAGAGCCAGCTTGAGGTAATGGGAAAAGAGCTTGAAGGAGGTCCCCAGGTTGGTCTCCAGACTCCCTCCCCACAAGCCAATCTTCCGGCTGGCAGGAAGCAGATAAAGAGCATAGTAGAGCCCGACCGCAGCCAGAGCCAGGCCCACCGCGTAGAACGGCCAGGATTGTTTGATAGCCCTCCCCAGCTGCGAAAAGAAAGTGGCTCTGGGCTCTGTCAGAGATTTCTGGCCCCGACTGCCAACTTCCTTGGGCAGGCAGAAGTCCAGTAGCAGAAGCAGAGCGGGCAAGACGATGGCGACCTCTTTGGAAAGCACACCGAGCAGAAAACCAAGCAGACAGAGAAATAGGAACGACCTCCTCCGGGTGGACCTGTAGGACACGTACCAGTAACAGCCCAAGAGCATGAAGAAAGTGGCAAGCAAGTCCTTCCGTCCCGAGACGTAGGCGACTGCCGCGGACTGAACCGGATGAGAGGCAAAGATAACGGCTCCGGCACCCGCGATCACAGGCCAACTGGTAATCTTGTGAAGGAGGAGAAAAACCAGGACCGCGTTGAGCCCGTGCAGAACCACATTAAACAGGTGGTAGCCGAACGGGTCTTCACCACCAAGCCAATAGTTGACGGCGTAGGTCAGCGTACGGATGGGTCGATACTCATGGAAACTGAGAATCTTCAGCCACTGCAGCTCTGCGACCCTTGGATGCTGGATGATGAGGGTGATGTCGTCAAAGAGAAACTCATGGTTAATCGTGCTGACGTAAAGTCCAAGGGCCAACGCGAAGACAAGAAATGCTATCCAAAGATTCGCCCCTTTGGCGGCGGTAGGGGCTTTCCTTCTTGGCTTCGTTACCCTGCGTTTGCTCATAGTTTCTAGCGAGCCCGGGAGGAGCCCGTCAGGAAGGGGCCTTGCTGGGCTGCAACTCCTCTGCTAGCTGCAGTGTTGCCTCAACAACTTGATCCCAATTGAGAACCTTCTTGAAGCTCCGGATATTCTGCTGAAACTCCGACTTACAACCCTCCCGAAAGTAACGAATTATAGCCTCTCCCAGGGCTCGAGGATCCTCTGCAGGAACCAGAAAGCCGGTTCGGCCCTCCAAGACAACCTCTGAAAGACCTCCCACATCGGTCGCAATCACGGGAACATCAAATTCAAAGGCAAGAGGAACAACTCCGCTCTGACTGGTATCCCGGTAGGGCAAAACAACCACATCCGAATTCCGAAAGAGAGCAGGGACTTCCTCGTTGGACACGTACCGATCATGCCAACAGATCCTATGGGCGACGCCCATCTCGTCGGCCAGTCTGCGCAGTGGTCTAGCATCGATGTAGAACTCCCCGGCAATCACAGCCTCGACATCTAAGACCTCCTGGACGACTGCCAGTGCACGCACCAAGATATCCACCCCCTTGTATCCCCGAATGTTCCCAAAAAAAAGCAGGCTGGGCTTTTCGCTTTCCCTTTGCGGCTGGGTATCCCAGCGGCTATAGAAGTCATAGGAGGGATGATAGATTCGCCGTACCAAGGTCTCTGGCTTGAAGCATCGTACTTGCTCGCCTAGCGGCAGGGAGTGGACTAGAAAGCCATCTACCTGGCGAAAGGCTTTTTGGATCAAGCGGCGCTCCACGATGCGTCCCCAGGGCAGAGGCAGTCCCTCGTGCGAATAGACATTGTGGCAGAGAAAAAGTGCTACGGGTGAGGAGCGGAGCTTGACACGCCGAATGATGTCGGCGAAGGCATAGGCGAAAACCGGATGCCACCACTGGAACAGTATCAATTGGGGGTCGTGGCTGTTGACTCGCTGGGCGGTCCTCTTCCAGGTCCACGGAAGCAGGGAATTCAGGGGAGCTTCGTGAGAGACACCGAAAGGTCTTTCGCTCTGATCGTTCTGGGTCTTTCCGGGGAACAGAAGGGTCGGGTACTGCTTCGCGAACGAGAGTAGTAGCACCGCATGTTGTCGACTGAAAGACTCGTAAAGGGAGGTCGTGTATTGAGCGATTCCCCCACGCAGAGGATACGTGGGCCCTACCAGGACTATTCTCATGAGCGGAGCGAAGCCAACGCCCTCGCTCTCTCCGTATCCGACTCCAGCACCCGCACATCTTCGACGGAAAAATGGTCTTCACGCCTAGACGAGTACGCAATCATCTCCGCGAGCAGGCCAAAGAAGATGAACTGCACTCCAATAATCACAAGGAGGATCCCCAACTGGAAGGCAGGCCGATCCTCGATCCATTGTCCGAAAAACCAGCCTACGGTTAGGTACCCCTCAACAAGAATACCAGCCAGAAACAGGGTCATTCCGAGGATCCCGAAGATATGAAGAGGCTTGCTGTTGTAGCGGGTGAGCATGATAACGGTCAGCAGGTCAAAAAAACCACCTAGCATCCTTCCTGCGCCGTACTTGCTCTTCCCAAACTTACGTGGAGCATGGGCAACGGCAACCTCGTCCACCCGAAACCCACGATAGCTCGCCAGTACCGGAATGTACCGATGCATCTCACCGTAGACCTTGATTTCTTCAATGACGCTCCGGCGGTAGGCCTTCAACCCACAGTTGATGTCGTGCAGCGGAACTCCTGTTAGGAGCGAGGTCATCCGGTTGAAGACCTTGGACGCTAGGAGCTTGTTCCAGGAGTCTTTACGACGGTGCTTCCAACCGGACACCAGATCGCAGCCCTGTTCCAGACGCTCCAGCAGCTTGTGGATCTCTCCAGGAAGGTCCTGGAGGTCAGCGTCCAGGGTCACGATGACCTCGCCCTTTGCCAGTCGAAACCCGGCCGACAAGGCCGCCGATTTTCCGAAGTTCCTTCGAAGGCGAATAATCTTGACCCTGCGATCAGAGGCCTGAATCGCTTGCAGCGTCTCCAAGGAACCATCGTTGCTGCCATCATCCACGAAGACAATCTCGAGGTCGGACCCCAGGGATCCCAGCTCGCGTACGATCTCTCGATAGAGCTCAGCGAGAGAACCTTTTTCATTGTAGAGGGGAATGACCAAAGATAGCGGCTTCATGAAGGAACCGTCGCTCGCATTATACCATAGGCTTGAGCTGATCTCTCATCGTCGGTCTTGGCACGGGAGTTCCAGCTGAAAACTTCATCCATAATTCCCGTACCTGACGGTTCACGTTGCTCGCGGCTTCTGTTGACAGAGTTCATCGCATCCTTGTGGAACTTAATTGTTGCCGGCGACAAACGGGTCCTGTTCGTCGTGCTATTCGGAGAGTAGAGACGTGCGACGAATTCTGTGTGGATGTTCTTGCTTTTACATGGAAGCCTAATTCCTGCCTCGCCTCATCACTGGAATCGTAGCCAAGACAGGGAGCTTCAAAACTTGCTCCACCTGCTCCACGCTGCGAAGGGAGGAATCGAAAAAATTGACAAGGAATACGTAGCTGATCCCCACGATGAGACTCACCACGGCAGTCAGTCCTAGATGTAGGGACCTCACTGGCCGTACGGGCGCCAAGGGAACAACTGCGGGGTGAAGAATTGTCAGCTCACGAACGCCTACTGACTCGGTCAGTCTTGCCTCTTCGTAGGCATCGTTCAAAAACTTGTAGGAACACTCAGCGACTTCGAGACGCAGATTCAACTCCGAGAGCCGAGCTTCGCTGCTGATCAATGATCTCAACTCCGCGCGCTCCTGTCCGATCTTGTCGCGGAGGGACGCGGCTTTCGCCTTGAGCACTCCAAGTTGAGTTTGCTGCGTTGCCCCACCGGCGGTCTCCTGGCCCTGGCCCTGCAGGCGCAACTCATCGCGCATCTTTTCGATCGCAACCAACTCATTCTGTATTCTTGTGAGCTCGACTTCGTATTCCGATAAGGTTCTGATCTTGGAAGATATCTGCTCGCTCAGAGAGGAGATTCGAGCTTTCTTCTTGAAACCTTCCAATTCCACCCTGGCTTCGGTGATCTCCTCCAGATTTTCCCTCAATCTTACTTCGATCTTTTCCTTTCCCTGCTGAGACGATCGCACCTGCTCTCTGTTGAGGTGATCAATCAGAACCCGCGCTACTGTATCCACGATGGCTGCCGCCTGTCCTGGATCCTTGTCCAGAACCTGAAGACGAAAGCTAAAGCCTTCTTGATTGGATTCAACTAGAAAGTTGTCTTGAAGACCTCGCACCGTTTGGAGAAAGCGATCGGGTTCAGTTTGCGCTGCCGTAACTGAAGCCTCCTCCCCAATCCCCGAAGAGGCCACTAGGAAAATCACCCGGGCCTTTGTCAAGTTCCAGAATCCGCACTACCTGTTGCACCACTCCCTCACTTCTAGCAACCGTTTCAAGCGTGCGCGCGATCGACTCAGAAGGAATAGACGGCACTGTGTAGTAAGGGCTTACTGCCCTCTGTTGAGCACCAAATCCCATCGACTGCCGGGCGGGGTAAGGAGGGTTGTGTAGGACTGATACCTTTCGGTAACGACGTAGGTCAACGCCAGGGCGGTGAGCGTTGCCGCGAGACAGAAGACCACGATCAGATACTTGCGCCTAACAACAACTCTCATGTCACCGAGGCTCCGAGTGAAACACTCAAAAACCCAGGCCGTGGATCACAAGGAATACAGCTAAGCTTAACAGGATTCCCAGTAGGACCGACGCTCCAATTTGCAGGGTTTCGGAATTCTTCCAGTTCACCTACCCAGGATTGAACCTTTCCACCTGCCCACCTTGGTCAGGTCCTGGACACTGGTATATCTGGTCACATAAGGATCGTATGCCTGGCTGGTTCCCCCATCGAATTGGTTCACGACACAACCTATGATCCTCGTAGAGGCACCCTGTTGTAACCGTTCCTTGGCTCTCAAGACTTCCATCACACTGGTGTCTCCATACTTGAGGACCAGCACGACACTGTCGACGTGAGAGGCGATCAGCGCGGCGTCCGCCACCGCCAGGACTGGCGGAGAATCGAGTATCACCAAATCAAACACCCCCTCCATCTCGGCCAGAGTTCGGACGAATCGTGCCGACAGAAAAAGCTCTTGCGGGTCGCGCGGAAGCTCGCCGCTGGGTACGAGACTGAAGCCTTCGGAAAGGGGCTGAGCCACCGTATCCAGCGAAACCGCGCCCCGCAAGAGCTCGGACAGACCAACTTCGTTGTCGACATGAAAGATCTTGTGGAGGGTTGGACGTCTGAGGTCCCCGTCCACCAGGAGAACCCTCTCGCTGAGGGGCGCAAAGGAACGAGCCAGATTCACCGAAATTGTGGTTTCGGGGTATTCAGGTAACTCAAGTTTTGACTATATGGCGTATTTGCGGGGCCTGGGGCCCCTTACGTTTTTGACCATGTCCTTGTAAGGCGTCGGTTCGATCGCCACCGCTTGTTGGACTAATCTGTAGAATAGCTTGCCACGGTGGCGGCTCGTTCGGCGATTGAATCGGAACGTATATTCGTCGAGGTAGTAATCCAGGTGCTCGTGACTGATGGCTCCTTGATGCGTGCCAATCATCCACCGCTTGAGCAACGAGGCGACTCGATGGCAATGTGGCAGCAAATCCTCGCCGAC
>Ga0310121_10004263_pt1 | contig 12703 bp, 12 predicted proteins | sample CB27_Tmax_986_MG_FD_203504 | JGI IMG/M metagenome (GOLD analysis project Ga0310121, IMG submission 203504) | Marine microbial communities from Western Arctic Ocean, Canada - CB27_Tmax_986 | ecosystem: Environmental > Aquatic > Marine > Oceanic | place: Canada: Western Arctic Ocean | collected... | reverse complement strand
TTCTTTACCTCGCATTCACGGCGCCCCACTGGCCGCTGCACGCGCACCCGGAGGACATCGCCAAATACGAGGGCAAATATTCCGGGGGCTGGGACGAGCTGCGCAAAAATCGACATGAGGAACTGAAGGGCCAGAGGCTGCTCGACTCGAAGTGGGAGATCAGCCCGCGGAATGAAGACTCGACAGACTGGCGAGAGGTGAAGAACAAGGACTGGGACGGGGCACGGATGGCGGTCTACGCGGCGATGATCGACCGCATGGACCAGGGGGTCGGGCGGGTGCTGGCGAAGCTTGACGCGATGGGGGTGGCGGACAACACGCTGGTCATCTTCCATTCGGACAACGGCGGCTGCGCGGAGTTCTTGAAGGAGGACGGGGTGATCGACATAGCGCCTACTGAGACGCGGGCCGGGAAGCCGGTGCAGATGGGGAATCGACCTAGTGTGCGGCCGGGCGCCGAGGACACCTACATGAGCTACGACCTGCCCTGGGCAAACGCCAGCAACAGCCCCTTCCGGCTGTTCAAGCACTGGGTCCACGAGGGCGGAATCTCGACGCCGTTCGTGGCACGGTGGCCGGGCAAGGTGAACGCCGGGCAGATCGCGCATTCGCCGGCGCACATCACCGACCTGATGGCAACCTTCGTGGAGGTGAGCGGGGCGAAGTACCCGACGGAGGTGGACGGCAACGCCATCCCGGCTATGGAAGGTGAGAGTCTGTTCGCCGCGTTACAGGGGAAGGACTGGGTGCGCGAGCGGCCGATCTGCATCGAGCACGAGGGCAACTGCGCTGTGCGTGACGGCCAGTGGAAGCTGGTGCGCAAGTACCCGGGCGACTGGGAACTCTACGACATGGAGGCTGACCGGACGGAGTTACATGACCTGTCGGCGAATAACCGGGAGCGGGTGGACCGGATGGTACGGGTGTACGAGGAGTTCAGGGAACGGGCCGGAGTGAAGCCGTGGGATCACATGCTGGAGAGGATCAACGCCTCGGACTGGGTGAAGGGTGACGCGGCGGTCGGGGCGGTGCGGCCCGGCGGGTATGCGTAAGTCCGACCGCTTCAATTAGACGCGATTGGAGGAGGACCAAATGGCGGGTGAAACGCAAGCGCGACGCGCCGAGCTGTACGGTATGCTCGGCGATCTGCCGAATCGAGACCGGCCCGTCTCCGCCCGCACCCTCACCGTCGAAGAGCGCCCCGGCTACATCCTCGAAACGCTGGTGCTCGATCTGAATGGAATCGAAGACGTCCCCGCCTATTTCGTCCAACCCAAAGACAGTTCCGGCCCCTTCCCCACCCTGCGCTACAACCACGCCCACCACGGCGAATACCTGATCGGCCGCAACGGATTTCTCAACTCGCGCGGCGCCCTCGAGCCCTACGCCGACGCCATCGCCAGGCGGCCGCCGAACAATCTCTGGTACCGCAGCAGTCGACAGCGTCAGTTCTCAATCAGAACGAGAGCTGTCCGTGGCTGATCGACCCAACATTCTCTGGTACTGCACCGACCAGCAGCGGCAGGTCTCAGTCAGAACGAGCGCTGCCCGTGGCTGATCGACCCAACATTCTCTGGTACTGCACCGACCAGCAGCGCCGGGGTTCAGTCAGGAGGAGCGCTGTCCGTGGCTGATCGACCCAACATCCTCTGGTATTGCACCGACCAGCAGCGGCAGGTCTCAGTCAGAAGGAGCGCTGTCCGTGGCTGATCGACCCAACATCCTCTGGTATTGCACCGACCAGCAGCGGTGGGACACGATCCGCGCACTGGGCAACGAACACATAACCACGCCCCGCATCGACGCGTTCCTGGAATCGGCGACGGCCTTCACGCACGCGTATTCACAGTGCCCGATCTGCACCCCGAGCCGGTCGAGTTTCCTGACTGGGATGTACCCGAGCTACCTGCGCGCGAATCGCAACGGAAACGCCGAATTCCCGGCCGAGGGCACCGAGCGGATAATCACGCGGCGCCTGCGGGAGGCGGGCTACAAGTGCGGGCTGGCCGGCAAGCTGCACCTGACCGGCGGCTACGACGGCTACGAGTCTCGGACCGACGACGGATACGGCTTTTTCCGCTGGAGCCACTCGCCGCGACGCGACCGGGCAACCTATGCGGACTATTCGCGGTGGCTCGAGGGGAAGGGGCAAGATCCGCAGGAGGTGTTAAAGCGGTATGACTTCGAGCGTTACCCGCGCCCGGAGGGGGATATGCCGCAGGGAGGCTTCCTGGAGCCAACCGAAGATTTTGATAACGTGCCGCCGGAGCTGCACCAGACGACGTGGTGCACGGAGATGACGCTGGAGTTCCTGAGGGAGGCGCGGGCGGAGGGGAAGCCCTGGCTGATGAGCGTGAACCCGTTCGACCCGCACGAGTGCTTTGACGCCCCGTGGGAGTTCTATCGCCGCTACGACCCGCAGAAGATGCCGGCGCCGGCGTTCCGCCCAGAGGACATCGCCCACCAGAACAAAATTGAGGTGGCCGGGGTGGATTTCCAGGGCGAGGCGCGGGAGCCGAAGGACTGGTGGTTCCCGGAGGTGACGGCGTCCTATTACGCCATGATCGAGCTGGTCGACGAGCAGTTCGGGCGCATCCTGGATTACTTGGAGGAGACCGGGCAGCGGGAGAACACGATCGTGATCTTCATGAGCGATCACGGCGAGATGCTGGGGGATCACGGCTTAGTGCTGAAGGGTTGCCGCTTCTACGAAGGCGCGGTGCGGGTGCCGCTGGCGATCTCGTGGCCGGGTCACTTTGAGAAAGGCCTGGTGAGCGACGCGCTGGTGGAACTCACGGACATCTACCCGACCCTGATGGAGGCAACCGGGCAGCCGATCCCCGAAGGCACGCAGGGCGAGTCGCTGACGCCGATCCTGACCGGCGCGGCGTCGCCCGACGATCACCGCGATTTCGTGTGGAGTGAGTACATTGACGCGATCAACCGGCCGGACGGGACGCGGGCGTTCATGTACCGGGACCGGCGTTGGAAATTGGTGACCTATCACGGCAACGGCATCGGCGAGCTCTACGACCTGAAGGCGGACCCGAACGAGTTCGAAGACCTCTGGGACGACCCGCAATACGCGACGCTCAAGGCGGACCTGTTAAAGCGGAGCTTCGACGCGCTGGTGACTCGCATGGACGCAGGGCCGGAGCGGGTGACGCCTTACTAGCGGTACGTCCCACGAGCATATCGGCGCGGTCAACGGTCGATCTAATATTCAACTGCCCCCGGGCCAAGCTGGGTTAGGTGGACGGCCGGGGCCGTGCAGTAGGCTCACTAGAAGGCCGTTACGGTTTCGGCGGACGATGTCGGGACAGCGACGGCGACAACAATTCATGTGGAGTTATTGAGTGGCAACAAAAGAAGACGTTATCGCGGCTCTGGAGACGGTTGTTGATCCGGAGCTCAATCTGGACATCTGGAATCTGGGGCTCATTTATAACGTCGAGGTCGCCGAATCCACGGTGAACATCGACCTCACCCTGACCACCCCTATGTGCCCGGTCGGCCCCTTGATCATGACCAACACCAAAGAAGCGGTGACCGCCCTTGACGGCGTCGACGAGACCAACATCGAGCTCGTCTGGGATCCCCCCTGGGACATGGAGATGATGAGCGACGATCTCAAATTCATGCTGGGCAAGATGTAGCGATCCGCCCGTTTCGGGCGCCAGGAATCAAGAATCGGGAACACGCGATGCCCCAACTGCCCACCGAAGCGCTGAGGGATTACGCCGAGAAATTGTTCGTCAAGGCCGGCACCCCCGCGGACATCGCCACCCAGCTCGTCGGTTCCCTAATCCTTGCCGACCAGTCCGGCCATCCCTCCCACGGCACCATCCGCGTACCGCGCTACCTGGAGATGATCGGTAACGGCCGAGTAGTGCCTGACGGACGACCGGAGATCATGAAGAGCAGCCAGACCTCGGCGCTGATCGACGGCCACTTGGGCTTTGGGCAGTTCACCGCCGCCTTCGCCACCCAGACGGCCATCGATCTCGCCCACGAGAGCGGTATCGCCATCGTGGGCTGTATTCGCTGCAATCACACCGGGCGCATCGGCCAGTGGTCCGAGCTGGCCGCCGACCAGGGAATGATCCTCTTCGGCGCCGTCGGAGGTCCCGCCGGTCTCCAGGGAGCGCCCTTCGGCGGTTTCGGCCGCGCCCTTTGCACCAATCCCATCACCGCCTCCGTCCCCGGAGGCAACCATACCCCCATGATCATGGACTTCGCCACCACCGCTACCGCCGAAGGCAAGATTCAGGTCGCCCGCGCCAAAGGCGCCCAGCTTCCCCCGGGCCAGATTCTGAACAAGCACGGTGAGCCTAGCACCGACCCCGAGGAGTTCTACGACGGCGGTGTGCTCCTGCCATTCGGTGGACACAAGGGATATGCCCTCTCACTCCTGGCCGAAGTGCTGGCCAGCGGCCTGACCGGCGCGGGCGAGTCCGACGAGAACGCCCAACTGGGCTTCACCGTCATCGCCATTGACCCGGCGATCTTCCGTCCGGTTGCTGACTACGGCGCCAGCGTCGATGGCGTATTCGAGCGCATGGAAGCAGTCCCGCCGGCGCCGGGATTTGAAGGCGTGATGATTCCGGGAGAGCCGGAGCGGCGATCGCTAGCTTCGCATTCCGACCGCGGAATCGAGCTGGCGGAGGCGACGATCGAGAAGCTGCGTGCCGAGGGGGAACGGCTCGGGGTTGACTCTTCGCCGATCAGGTAGCGCGATGAGCGCGTTTAAGTACGAGACACAGCAATAAAACACTCAGAAGCAAGGGGATGTCGCAGGTAGTAGATCCGGGAGCGGACTTTCGATCCGCTGATGTACGAGTTGATAGTTGTCGGTTGCGGGCCGGCGGGCTTGGCCGCGACGCAGTTTGCCGTGCGGCAGCGGATGAAGGTGGCGGTTATCAGGAATGAAATTGGCGGATAGGCGATCCACAGCACCCACGTCGAGAACTACCTGGGATTTGAGGGCATCGCCGGCGAGGGTCTGGTAGAGCGTTTTGAGAAGCAGCTCGCCGAGCAGTTCGTCGAATTCATCCGCGATGAGGCAGCCAAGATCGACTACGGACCAGGCTGCTACGAACTCGAGACTACTCAGGGCGCTTTCATCCGTACCCGCGCGGTGATCTTTGCCACCGGCATGATGCCCAATCGCCTGGGGGTTCCCGGAGAGCAGAAGCTCACCGGGCATGGCGTCAGCTATTTCGCCGACCATTACGGCCCGACCGCACACGGCAAAAACGTCCTGGTCATCGGCGGGGGGAATTCCGGGTTGCAGGCCGTGCAAGAGGTCGCCCCGGTAGCCGGGCAGATTCACGTGTTGACGCGGGGAGGGTGGACCGGCGACCCGGATCGGGTGACGGCCGTGGGAAAGTTCGCCAACGTCACCATGCTTCCCCCGGCGACGATACTGAGGATCGAACGGGACGAGAACGTAGAGCGGGTCGTAATCAAACTTGCTGAAGACGAGAGTGAGCGGGCCCTAGATATCGATTTGATCTTTGTGGAAATCGGATTCCGCCCGGCCACGGGCCTGATCAGCCACCTCACCGAACTGAACGACCGCGGCGAGGTGATTGTCGATCGGGAGAATCAAACAGATTCACCGAGATTATTCGCCGCCGGGGACTGCACAAGCGGGACCGGCAAGGAGATCTCGATCGCCACCGGCGACGGCGCTCGCGCCGCTCTCTCGGCCAAGCGCTTTGTGCGATCGCGGGGTTGGGGGGAGGCGGGCGAGGCCGAGTAAGCCCCGGTCAACCTGTCAGCAACTAGAACTCCTTTCGAATCCGGGCGTTAGTCAATCCGGGCGACCGCCGAACGTCCGTACGCCCGGCTCGAAAAGCTCCGCGTACATGTCCAGCGCGAATCGATCTGTCGCTCCAGCGAGAAATCGGGCCACGACCTGATAGATGTCGGCCGCGGGATCGCTGAGTTTTTGCCGGGTGGACAGCGGAAGGAGTCGGGGATTTTCGACGAAGGCGGCGAACAGACGCCGCAACACCATCTGCCCCCGGGCGGTCTGCCGCACGATGGGCGGCGACTCGTAAACGCGCTCCCGCATGTACTCGCTGACGGCGGCACGACGCTCACGCAGTTCAGCAGAAGGGCGGATTAGATTCTGGCTGTGAGAGCGTACCTTTTCGCTTGAATCGACACCGGCGGCCGCGAGCTGTTCGCGGGCGGAGCTGACAACATCCTTGATCAGAACCCCGATCACGTGACTGGTTGCACGGCGTAATACGACCCGGGGGCGGTCGAACTCCAGATCGGGTCGCTGCTTTTGTGAGCAGACCTCTTCAGCGAAGGTCAGGGCATCGGACCAGAGCCGGGGTCCGTCGCTGAGCAGAGCTTGCAGGCTGATCAGCCCGGCGTTGACTGCGTCTTCAATGTCATGCGCCAAAAAAGCGCACTCGTCCGCCTGGGAAACGGCCTGGGCCTCCGGGCCGGGCTGTTGGTAGCGGTGAAATTCGGGGCTGTCGGTCGGGACGTCGTAGAGCGTCTCGTGCAGAGCTATGCCTTCGCGGGTGGCCCACGTGAGATTGAGTCCGCGGAAATCGGGATAGGGCGCTTCGATGTCATCCACCACCTCGAGCGAGTGCTGATTGGCATCCCAACCGCCGTGCTCTTCCATGAGTTCGTTCAGAACCCGCTCGCCGGCGTGTCCGAAGGGCCCATGACCCAGATCGTGACCCAGAGCGATGGCTTCGGTCAGGTTCTCGTCCAGCCCGAGCTCGAAGGCGATGCTGCGGCCGATCTGCGCCACCTCTAGCGAGTGGGTTATGCGGGTGCGGAAGAAATCCGCCTCGGTGACGACAAAGACCTGGGTCTTGTGCAGCAGACGGCGAAAGGCGCGGGAATGCAGAATGCGATCGCGGTCACGGGCGAACGGCGTCCGCCTGGCAGGCTCCTCCGGCGGTCCCGCATGCACCCGGTCGGTCCAGGGAGACGCCAGGGCAGTGGCCAGAGAGGGTGTCGAAGGGATATGCCTACTCCATCATGTTGCGAGGGACGGTGAGAGTGTCGAATTTGGCGATGGCCTTGTCGATGTGGGTCTGGCCGTTTTCCATCGCGATGGCGGCGTGCCCAGGAAGGAGGGCGTCGATGCCGGCGTCGCGGAAGCGGATCATGCTGTTGCCAAGTTCTAAAACCGACGTTTCCTCCGTCCAATTGAGCACCACTAGGCCGCCCGCAAACACAAGATCGCCGCCGAAGAGGTACTTCCTGCCGCCAAGCTCGAGCAAGTAGCTCATGTGCCGGGCGGCGTGGCCCGGAGTGGAGTAGGCACGCAGGCTAAGTTGCCCCACTCGAATCTGGTCGCCGTCATCAACTTCCCGAGAGACGTCAACGGGCTCGAAACGATAAGAAGCCGGGTAGCGACCAGCGGCGCGGGCGCGAGTGAGGTTGATGGCATCTTCGTCGGCGGTCTCCAGCCAGACCCGGGTATCCACCGGAGAAATGACTTCGAGTCTGTAGTTCTTCCGTAAGAACGCCGCGCCGCCGGCGTGATCACCATGACAATGCGTGAGGATCAGATATTTCACCGTGTCGGGATCGATGCCGTCAGCTTCGACGTTGGCCACGATGCGATCCGGCTCGATGCCCACCCCAGCATCTATGAGGGCGGTTTCGATTCCGTCGGTGACTGCATAAACGTGACAGTCACCCTGATGACTGAGCCCAAAGCCCATGAGGCCGCCCCCGACTAAATGAATGTTGTCGGTCAGTTTCATTGCGCCGCTCTCGCTTTCGCCGGGTGAATCGCTTGGAACGGGATACCCCGGGTAGCTGGTTTTGGTCGGCCGTCCCGGCTCCCCGGGAGACTAGCGCATAAGCCGCGAACTCCGGTTTCTAACATTGGCGGCTGAGCCAGCGCCGGGTACGGAATATTGCGAAAATATTCATACTGAAACTGACGGGGGCGACCGCTGAAATTGCTAAACTGCTTGGCTCGGCCGAAGGCTCGGGTGGTCGGCATGAAGGGATGCAATTGATGATCGGAGCGGCGCTGCGGGCGCGGGAAGCCGATGGCAAACGGGTGAAAGTGGCGGTAGTGGGGGCGGGGCGATTTGGCGCCAGCGTGATCGCGCAAATCGCGGGGATGCCGGGTATGGAAGTGGCGGCAATCGCGGACAGGAATCTGGTGAATCTGGCAGCGGCGTGGGAGGCTTATGGGGCAGCTCCTGACGAAGTGGTGCCCGCCGATGCGATTGGACCGGCTGTGGATGCGGTCACGGCCGGCCGGCCGGTAGGGCTGGAAGACGCGGATTTGGCACCCGAATTGCCGGTAGACGTGATCGTAGAAGCCACGGGGGTGACAGATGTTTCGGCTCGTATTTGCCGGGCGGCGCTGGAACGCGGAAGACATGTGGTGAATGTGACGGTTGAAGTAGATGCCGCGGTCGGAGCGCGGCTGGCGCGGATCGCCCGGCGGAACGGCGCGGTTTACACGTTGGCCGATGGGGACCAGCCGGGAGTGGTGACCCGCATGGTTGAGTGGGCGCATTCACTGGGATTTTCGGTGATCGCCGCGGGGCGGGGCACGAGACGCTATGCGGCCGACCGTGAAGGATCTCCGGAAGAGGCATTCGCCCGGTACGATTACAGCGATGAATTGGTTGCGCGCCGGCGCTTGAACGCACGGATGTACAACTCGTTTCGGGACGGGACGAAGTCGCAGATTGAGATGTGCGCGCTGGCCAATGTGACCGGACTCGTTCCCGACCGACCGGGAATGTATGAGCCGTCAGCTGGGATAGACGATCTGGCGCGGTTGTTTCGATTGCGGGCAGACGGCGGAATTCTGGGTCGGGAAGGGGTAGTGGAACTGGCGAACGCGGTCGCGGATGACGGCGAGACGGATGTGGCCGGCGGGATCGCCAACGGGGTATTCGTAGTTGTTCGGGCATCGCACGCCCTGATCGCGGAAGACTTGGGCTTCTACGGGTTGAACGTATCCGAGGATGGGCTGACCGGCGTTATTTATCGGCCGTATCACCTGTGCGGAGTGGAAACCCCGCTCAGTGCGGCGGAAGCGGCGCTGTTCGGTCACGCGACGGCCTGTCCCCGGGAAGAGCCGGTTGCAGATGTAATCGCGGTTGCCAAGCACGACTTGGCGAAAGGGACGCAACTTGACGGTGGCGGCGGTGAGACGGTGAGCGGGTACATAGTGGAGTGGGGGGAGGCGCGGGCGAGGGGAATTTTGCCGTTGGCGCTGGCGGAAGGTGTGAAACTTGTAAGGGCGGTGCGACGCGGTGAGGCTATTCGCTACGCGGATGTGCGGCAGAGAAAGGCCGGGACGATAGACGAGCTGCGACGGGAGATGGGGGATGGGGGATGGGAGGATGTGGGGAACGGAGCGATGTTGCCGAAGCTGGAAATCCCTGAGTAGTGGACTCGGGACGCCCGCCGGACCGGTCAGGATGCTGGCGACGGCGGATGCAGAATTTTGGCGAAATGTCGGCCGGTTTACGGTTAGTTCCTCTTTGACACGGCTAGAGTCGTCTTTTTTGGAAATAGACACTTTGGATGGTGCTGGCCGTGCGCGAGTCCGGGGTTTTGAAATCTGGTAACTTCTTTGCCGTCCCGGTAGATGATCTGCCGCATGGGACCGCTGTCGGGTTTGATATGTACGTCCGCACGCGCGACGAGCATTCTCCTTACTTGCTCTCCGGTCAAGCTGTCACCGAATCCATCCGACACGCCCTCGAAAGTGCCGGAATCTCCAGACTGTATGTGCCCGAGCGGATCGCGGGCCCTTTCGCGCGCAGCTATTTCGACGCGGCCCGGCTGGTGTTGGAATCCCTCGACTCGTCGCCCGAAGACCGAGCCCAATCGCTCCGCTCTTCAGCGGGCGCGTTAGCCCAGCACCTGGTGCACAATCCCAGCATCCAGTCATATCAGATGGCCCGAGATCTTAACGAGTTGATGGTCGCCGAAGCGGTGAAGTCGCCGGAATCGCTTACCGCACTCGTGAAAATGACCTATGTCGAGCAGGAGCTTCATTCGCACCTGGTAAATTCGTCCATCTACGTGATAGCTCTTTCCGGTCCGTTGGGGATATATCCCACGGAACGAATTGCGATGGTCGGGCTGGCGTGCCTCTTGTACGACCTGGGAATGACCCGCGTGAGTTCCCGCTCCGGCTTCACCGGCTATCCAAGCCAGGACCCGGTGTTGCGGCAACATGTGTTCGTCGGCCGAGATCTGATTCACGGGGTTCCCAGACTCTCTCGGGAGGTCAGGGATGCGGCCCTGAGCCACCACGAACGCTGGGATAGCAGCGGATACCCGGCGGGACTCAAAGGCGAGAGGATTCCGCAGACGGCCCAAATCGCGGCCGTTGTCGATATCTTTGACCCACTGATGACCAGTTTTCCTAGCAGCTAGGCGATGACTTCTTTCGAGGCGCTGCATGTGCTGGGCCGCCAGATGCCAGGCCAGTTCGATCAAACGATCCTCCGGGCACTGGTCGCCGGCCTCAGCGCGTAGGACGCCGTCCCGCCCTGGAACGTTAGACTGGTGCCGTTCTCCACGGGATCGGACCCTGAAAGAAACCGGGTGACAAGATGGCGGAAATTCGGCTGGGTATTATCGGGACCGGCGGCATCGTCGGAATGTTGCACATACCGGCGTACCTGAATCTGCCGGAGATCGAAATAGTCGGACTGGCCGACCCGAACCCGGAGGGGATAGCGGCGGCGAAGGAACCGAACCCATCACTGGCGGATGTACCGGAATATGCTGATCACCGGGAGATGCTGGATGAGGAAAAGCCGGACGCGGTGCTGGTCGCCTCGCCGCATGCCTTCCACAGCCAGCAGATGATCGATGCGATGGAAGCGGGCTGTCACGTGCAGACGGAAAAGCCGGCGGGGACGGGCCCGGCGGCGGTGCAGGCGGTGATCGACAAGCGGCAGGAGACGGGCAAAATCGTGGTTGTGTCTTACAACCGGCGGTTCATCCCGATCTATCAGGGAATCGTGAGCTCGCTGCGGGCGGGGGAGATCGGTGAGGTGCACGGGGTCTCGCTGCTGCATACGGAGAATTGGTTCACGCGAAACAGCCTTACCTGGCGGACGGTAAAGGACATGGCGGGGGGAGGATTCATAATCGACACGGGCGCGCATACGCTTGATTTCGTTCACCACGCGATGGGGCAGAAGTCGGCGAAGCTGACGGCCCGGGTAGACCGGATGGGATCGGAAGTGGATGTCAACGCGGCGGTGTCGTTTGAGTTTGAAGGCGGGGCGATAGGTTCGGTGTTCACGACGGGCCACGGGCCGAATATTGGCGGGGCACTCTGGGAAGACATCAGCTTTTTCGGGGAGAAGGGGGCGATCATGCTGCGATCGACGGGCGATACCGGCTTCATGAATCCGACGGTGTACCGAAATGACTACGAAACGGGGGAGACGACATTTGAGGCAGTGGGCGACGGGATGATGGAGCCGTACGTAGCGGGGCCGGGGAAGGCGCTGGTTGACGAGATTCTGGGCCGCCCGAATGTGGAGTTCGCCACGCTGGAAGACGCGCTGCGGGTGCATGAATTCGTCGATGCGGTGTACCGCTCGGCGGACGGTGGCGGGAACGAGGTATCAGTCTAGCCAGCAGCCACAGGCGGTGTTTTCTAGCAGCGGGCGCAAGTGGGGGGCAGGCACAGCCCAGCCACAGGCTGTTCTTGCTGAATGGCTGGCGCGAGCAGTCACAGGCCAGCCTCAGGCCAGGAGCAGCCTGTTTCTTCTAGCAGCGGATGCGATTGGGGGGATGGCCCGGCAGCCGGAAGGCTGGATTTGGTAACCGTTGTAACGTCGGCGTTACCCATTAGCCAATAGAACGTTTTTTGGGGTTTTTGGTGGGGCTCGGGCAAGTCGGCTTTACAGGTTTGGGAGGGGGTGTACAGAGAGGCAAAGTTATGGGTTTTGTCCACAAGCGGCTGGAGGCTGGATTTGCTGGGGTCTGCTGGCAGGGCAGAAAGCAGTACCTGTTCCTGCTAGGAGGGAAATGAACCCTGTTCGTACCTGGCCTACTTCAGAATGGTTTGAAGGTCATTAAAACGATGATTAGGAGTAGCAATATCATCTGCGCCATGCCCGTGATCCTTGGTATGGGCTTCCGTAACCGTGCTACAAGAGAATCAGTCATACTGCCATCCGAACTGATCGCCGCATGGATTTCTCCCAACACAAGTAACGCATGTCGCCGCATGATAAATATCCCCCCCCCAATAAGCAGCAAGGTAAGAACCAAGGACGTTAATAACCAGCCAGTTGCAAATAGATCATATCCACCCAATTCTGCCGCCATATAGCCAAAGACAAACAGAAGAATCCCCGATGGCGTGGCGAACCTCGTACCAGCGCGAGCACTCGATTGCCAAAGAGGCAATAATTCAGCCGGGGAGCGAACCCTGCGGCTTTGAAGGGTATTCATCATCATGGTACCTAGACCTAAGAAGAGCGTGAAACTGAAGAGAATGTGCAAGAAACGTATGAAGTGAAATAGATCCAGATCAGTCATTTATATCCCCTCGTTTATATTCTCATTCATTATGTACACCAAGGACTAACGATCATTAAACTACACGAGTAACCAGTAGTGCACGGTGAAGTCGCCTTCAATCTCGATTTAGGAATGAAGATTATGTCTACTCCGTCTCAGGTACGGGAATATGATCGGCATGGCTTTC
>Ga0310121_10004262_pt1 | contig 12703 bp, 10 predicted proteins | sample CB27_Tmax_986_MG_FD_203504 | JGI IMG/M metagenome (GOLD analysis project Ga0310121, IMG submission 203504) | Marine microbial communities from Western Arctic Ocean, Canada - CB27_Tmax_986 | ecosystem: Environmental > Aquatic > Marine > Oceanic | place: Canada: Western Arctic Ocean | collected... | reverse complement strand
CGACGGTTTGGCGGCCAACATCTTGGCCAGTCGGCCGCTTCGCGTCATTTCCTTCCGCTTCATCATACTAAACATCTTGACACTCGTTTTTCGAGTGTTGATCCAATTCGCGACAGTCGATTCTCCCTTGGATGCAAACGCCATCGTAACGTTTGGCGTACGGACCAGCGAAACAGTAGTTAACTGCTCCGCTGGAACCCAACATGCCCAAGTAACGCTTATCTGTGACTTGTTTTTCAGGGCGTTCGGTGAATTGAATTTGAAACTCATCGTAACCGCCGGGATTCGACTCGCACCGTCCATTCGCTCAAGGATCACTCGGATTGACGTTCTCCCCGGACGTAGCTTCTGCAACTTCCTGGCTGCGTCTTTCCCAGCACCTTTGCCAGACTCGGGTTTCCCGCCGGCTTCATCCCGCTTCACTTTACAAGCTTGCTCAAAGCCAATCAGTTTCAGGTCGAGGTACACGTGGTCGCGGTGCTTTCCGATTTGCTGAATGACATCCCGCGGAAACACATTCCCCAACTCACTTTTCTTATCAAATACGATACTGATCGGGCCCAAGCTCTTGGGTCTATTCAGTTCGCAATTCGCTTCGATTGCCCCGACGCCGATCCTGAGATCCATCAAACGGACTTCTGCCATTTCTGCGGGCGGAACCGTACGATCCCACGAGAAGTACAGCCGCTGCTCGGACTCCGGTGGTTTGCTCGAGTTCTTGTAACTCTTGAGTTCAAAGGTACCGATCGGTGTCGTGAGAGGCTTTACATCTCCGATTCCCTTGTTCTCCTTGGGCACTCGACTCACGGTCCAAATGCGCCGCCCCGTTTCCTTGGACGACGTCTCTGCCAGCTTGTAGATCACGCTGGGCCTGGCAATCAGCCCGGAGATCAACTCGAGGCGACAGTCCCGCAATCGGTTCGTATACAGAGTCGCCAGCAGACGCTGTTTGGCCTTCAAGGCGAGGAGATCAGCTGCGTTGGTCTCTGGAAGGACCAGGATCTTACCGCGAGCCTTGATGTCCTTCAGTGGGTCTCGCTTGTCTCTTTTTGGACGTGGGGGCTTCGTGTCAGCGTCCCGGCCTTTCGGAGGCTTCTTGCCCGTGTCGTCCTTCTTCGCGGCCGACTTCTTACGCGTGCCCACCTCCAATTCCTTCCGCTTCCGATCCACTTCGGCCTGGTCCAGCTTCTTGCGATTCTCCTCCTGTTGCCTTCGCTCCACGTCGTCGACTTCGGGCGAGGGGGCTGCGACCACCTCGGAATCGCCTTCGCCCGACTCACCGGGCAACGTCACTCCTTCGATCTCTGGCTGAATCGCGTTGATGACGACTCCGACAATCACCAGCAGCAACACGGCGGTGACCACCGCCGAGTAGATCTTGTATGGGCTGGCCGGCTTACCAGAGAAATCGAGCTCCGGCTTGGCATGGCTCTCACTCGACTGCCCGGGCAGACCGGGAGGGGTGGCGGCGGTGGTCTTTGTGTCGCGAAGCACCGGCGGGATGTCGCCGGAGCGGCCTGAAGCATCGTCCGGAACGGGAGGAACATGGACCGCGAGAGCTTCCCGATCGGACTTCTCGGCATCGGTGGGAACAGCAGCGACCTTCGGCTTGGTCTTCTCGACGGCGACACTGCGATCCGGCTTCGATTCGCGTTTCCGGATCGGCTCGGGCAATAGTCCCGTTCGTGCCGCCTCAACCAGGTCGCCTCCTGAAGCTCGCCCCGGCGTTGCGGTGAGATCGATGACCTGGGCGTGTGGGTTTCGCTTGAGGCTATTGGCTTCCTTGCTGCCGTCGAGGTAGAATCGCCAGTGGCAATCGACTCCGGCAGGCAACCGCGTCACGTACGTACTGTAAGTGACCTCCCAACGGCGGTCCCCGGGAACCAGCGACAGGGCCTCGGAGATCAGCGGCAGCACATCGGCGCCGACCGGATAGACCACCGATACGTATTGACCTCGCGACTCCAGGAACGCCTCGGCCAGGTACCCCGCCCAACCGGCATCGCCGCTCGCACGCTTCCAGGCATCGCAGACGCTGAGCGTCGAGGTCACATCAGAGGGAGTCCTTCCGCTGCCGAGGTGCCTCGGGTTGCCGTCGAATGTCTCGTCGTGGAAGCCCGGGGTTGACTGGACGGCGGCCGGCCCACAGCTGACCAGTTCGTCTCTCCGCAAGGCCACGTGATGGGCCAGCTTGTTGGATCGCTGCGTGTAATCCAGACCCGCGTTGCAGACTCGCGAGAGCACGTTGAAGCGGTCGCCTCCGACAGAAACGACGTAGTGGAAGAAGTTGACCGGGTTGAGTTTCGACTGGGCATCGTGTGGTGGGAAGTGGTGGCGATAGCCGCTGAGAGATTCGAGCCGATCTGCCAGGGACCTGGAGACGCCGGGCGTGCTGATCACGGTGCAGAAGCCGTGACTTCCCCGCTTGAGTCCTTCCTGGGCCGAGGTGTACACCAGTTCTTCACTCATCGTCCAACTCCCTCGACCCGTTGTCTGACGTCCTGGCTCCCACCAGGCCCGGCACAGCACGGTGCAGAGCGTACAACAGCGGCACTTCGGCCCACATTGGCGAAATGTCCTTGGGACGAACCAGCAGCTGGGTCATGTCCTCGCCAACCGACTTCTCCTCGGGACTGTTCCCCACAGCGCTGACGGGTATGTAGACCACATCGCTGCAGAAGCCGTCAACCGCATTTATGAACTCCGGACAATACCGAGCCAACAGCGCCCGGATCTGGTCACTGATCCCCCGAAGCTGTTCAAGATCCAGCTTGGCAATCGTCTCGCTGTCGGCCCGGAAGTGCTTTTCGCCGAGCAGCTTGCCCCAGACGTCGTACTTGGTGAGGATCACGACCAGTGGCTTCTTGAGTTGTTCGTTCTGAGGCAGGTGAGCGTGGCGGCGAATCCGGTTAGCCGCCTCGAGCAGAATCTGGTGCTGCTGGTAGGTGGGTCGCTCGGCGTTGAGTTGTGGGTCGGAGCTGGTCTTTCGCAGCGCCGACCTCAAACGAGGGTGCTGGGTCGGATCGAACAGGAACAACAGCACCTCGGAGTGGGCCAGGTGACCGGTTCCCGGTCGGCTGGCCGAATCTTCGCCCGGAAGAAAGTGCTCTCCGGCGTTGTCGTAGAGGCAGAGCAGTCTCGACAGTTTCTTGGCACGATCGTGGTGCGGGTGCCCGATGAGCGGCTGGATACCAAACACAAATGGCCTCGCCAGCAACACGGCCCTGCCGTCGATCATCACCGGGACATAAAGATCCCCCTCGGGCTCGGTCTTGGGCAACGTGACCCACTGGTCATCCTGGGCGGCCAGGAAGAATTTTTCCTCGTAGTCCATCAGAAACGAGTTGAGGCTGGGATCGGCGTCGTCGAACCTCATGCGAAACGCACTGGCGGCTCGGCGCATCTGCCAGATCATCGACGCCAGCAGGTACGACTTGCCCGAAGAAGGTGCTCCGAGGATCGAAATGAACACCGGTGGCATCTCGAGCAAGGCCCGCGGCAGCGGCAGGTGACACCGCGGACAGGCCAGATCGGTGCACTCCTCACCTTTCGGATCGATCGCGTTCCCCAGCGGGCTGAACCGGCTCGGAAGAAATCTCAACTGCTCATTCGTCGCACCCAGCACATGGTCCTGGCCGGCGAGGTTTTCGTGAGCGGAGATCCAGAGCGTGTCCTGGGGGGAGAACATGTGCCAGCAGTGCGCGCAGGTGACCTCGGATCGTAGCCGGACTGTGGTACTTGCAGAGCCACGATCAGACACGGAAACACTCTCCTCGACCAATCCTGAAAGGAGTCTCTTCGAAATGCCGACACCGACCAAGCCCAGCTGGCCCTGCCGCGAAAACGTGGCTTCTGACGAGTGATCCTATCATACTGAAATGGACTTGACCCACCGAATCGGTGTGAAGCGGATCTGGAAACGCCAGCGGACGATTCATGGCTTTGGGGCCCGTTGGTCTTGGAAGATCGGCATGTGTCGGTAGTAGACTTCCAGTGTACACAGTGCCAGGGCTGTCATATAGACGCGGCCTCCACGCCGGTCGTGCTGGGTGCCGTAGGGCGCCCAGCTGCCGACCTTGTGGCCTTCGGTTTCCTGGCTGCGAATCAGCAATTCCCGGATCGCCGGATTCCACGTTGTCCACTCGGCGCCCCCACTGTGGTGCAGCACTTGAGTTGCGTAGTACCAGTAGTACATGTTGACCGGTCCATCGGGCGGCAGGTTTCTGACCAGGAAAGCCGTGCCGAGCTTCAACCCAGCATGATTTCTCGGCCATCCACAATACTGCCTGCACAACAGGGCCTCGGCGGTCATCGTGGTCGTCGCATGACCATTTCCCGGAGTGTAACTGTACAGTCCCCCGCGTCGGTCGACGCAGGTGGTGTCCAGGAACTGGTTGGACCGTTCGAACACCGATTCGGCCACAGAAATGCCAGCATTCACCGCACTGCCCAGCGCCATGATCTGCCAGCCCTGGACACTGGTATCACCCGGCTGGCCCGGGCTGTAACGCCAGCCGCCTCCCAGGGCCTGCGCGTCGACGACATAAACGACCGCCCGAGTGGCCGGCTCCAGCAGCAAGTCTCTGTCACCGGTCATCGCCAGTGCCTCACACAGGACGATCGTCGCCTGGGCATGAGCGTACATCTTGCCGCTGCCGATGCTGGCAAAGCTGCCGTCGCTGTGCTGATCGGCGATGATCCACCGCAGTCCCGCCTCGACCAGTTGCTTGTACTGTTTTCCGCGGTGGGTGTAGCCGCGGCCGAGGAAGGGAAGTAGCGCCAGCGAGGTAGCCGCCGTGTCACTGCGGCACCCACACGCCGCATCGACGCAGCGACCACGACATTCGGCAACATCGTGAAACCGGTCCAGAGACCAGTTCCCCGTGACATGCTGGTGATTCATCAGCCACTTCAGCCCCCGGTCGACGGCGCTCTCGCTTTCCCTGGTTCCGCCGCCGGCTTTGAGCAATGGGCCGCGGCGAGCGTCGGCACGTCCGGCGAACATCGAGCGAAAGCCGGACTTCTCCGCCACGACCGGTGCCGAAGTGCCTCCCCCGCTGGCCGCCGGACGCTTCACCTTGTCGGGAGGCGGGATGACAAACCGTGACTTACGATTCTTCGGCAACGCCGATTTCGCCTTGGCATCCTCACTCTCCTCAGGTTGTGGCGAATCCGCAGAAACGCGGCTGGCGTCCTTCTTGGAACGTACACTCTTCATCGGGCTCGTAACGGCCGGCGGTGCCCTGTCGGCGGATGTGGCCTTCGCCGATGCCGTGTCTGTGCCGGTATCGGGTCCGGCCGGTTTGGGTGAATCCGGAGACTCGACGTCCAGCCCACTCGCAGCACGACCGGTGCCGACAACATCGAATCCCCCGTCCTGGAACGGATGCAGGCTGCTTCCGGCCAGGAACCCCAGCAAGCCGAGCAGCAGCAGCAGAACGGCCGCTGCCGCCAGCGCGACCAGCAGCCGCCGGCGGCGGACATCCGATTCGTTCAGAGGCAGGGGAGGAGGAGCCTTCATGACCTTTGAGTCTCTTCGGGCTCGGTTCAATCTGAGGAGGTGAGAGTGTGAAACCTCTCGCACAGACTACTGGACGCGTTGCGGCCCCTTGGCCCGACCGATGAGTAGCGGTTCCGAATCGAGCCACGGGGCCAGTTGGTAGTCGAATCGGCTGGCGACAATCGCCCGCTTGACGACCTCGAAATGAGCAAACGAGTCGGGCCAGACGACGACGGCCACAAAGTGGCGTCCGCGGTCGAACTCGGCCAATCGCTGTGCGATGGCTGGCTGCTGCTGGGCCTTGGGGTCGACCTTCAGACCGGCAGCAGCCCTCGGCTCCACCGAACTCGCTCCGTCGGCTCGATCGATGATCCGGCACTCGAGATCGTTCTGAACCAGCCGTCCATCCGCCTCAACCCGGTAAACCGAGCAGAGTCGTCCGCCCTTGAGCAGGAAGGCGACCAGCTGCTTGTTGGTGGTCCGTTGTCGAGGCAGCTTGCTGGTTCGCGACCGCATGGCGATCTCAGCCTCGAGGGCCTTTTGAGCATCGTCGAACTCGCTGCGAGCCTGTTCCAGCTTCCGCTCCAGTTTCGCCAGGGCTCGGGCAATGCGGTTGATGCGGCTCTGCCCGGTGGCAATTGACGACATCACGTCGGACCGATCGCTCTCCAGTTCGTGGTTGTCCGACTTCAGTTCATCCCGTTGCACGACCAGGTCGAGTGCGTCGCTGTCGACGAATTCATCGGCGATGCGATCCAACTGCCGCTTGGCTTCCCTGAGCGTCTTGAGCTGCCTCTGCCGCTCGGCGGCCGTCGACTGCAGTGTCAGCAGTTTCGCCTCGGCTGCCGGAGTGGGCGGGGTAATCTGGTGCTCGGCGCTGGTGAGATTGAGCAGCACGATGATCAGGATCGAAATGAATACGACTCCGCCGAACGAATTGCAGACGGTGTCCAGCAGCAAATCCAGGCTGTCGCCGGTGGATCGTGTGCGGCGGCTCATTTTTGGACCCCGGCACCCAGTTCCGAATCGATCACCGTTTGTCCCTGCGACAGCAGATCGAAGCCGATTTCGAAGCCAGCCTCCTCCAGGCCATCCCGCGTTTCGCGGAACCACTCGATCGCATCGGGTTTCAGCAGCAGCACAAAGTACTCGGACCGCTTGTCCCGCTGCCGGGCCCACCGCAGGAACGCGTCGACTTCTGAAAACGCCAACGGCTTGCCAACGACCCCCGACTCGGCGACCAGCAATCGCGCCGCACTGACCTCGACCAACCAGGGCGACTTGGAATTGCCCGGTGCCGGGTTGAAGATCAGCCTGTTGGACTGCTGCAGCTTCCTGAGTTGTTGCCGCTTGGCGGCGCTGCGGCGGAGAAGATCCGCCAGCAGGTCCTCGCGCTTGCGGCTCTGCTGCTGCTGACGCCGAGCCTTCACGACGCGGGCGTGGGTGCGCTGGTCACGCTGACGCGATTCGTTGATCAGGTTCCGCTGTCGTCGGATCGATTCTTCCAACTCGCCGATCTGCTGGCGGAGTAGCGCGGGAGACACCGCGGCGGCTGATACGAGTCGCTTGCCACGCTCCTGCAATTGTGGTTCGAGTCCGGCGATCTCGCGTTCGGCTGTCGCGATGACCTGCTGCAGGTCCTTACTGATCGCCGCGGTGGCCCGCGGGGGCGCAGCGTCGGTCCGCTCGAGCAACTCCAGAGCGAGCAGCATCGTGATCACCAGCATGATGCCTGTCACCGACGTGATGATGTCCTGGAAGGCAAAGAGCGAGAACGGCGCTGATCGCTTGCGGCGACGGGACATCCCATTCACTCCTGCTCGCTAAACAGTCTTTGCGATTTCGCGAACCGTGCGTTCATTTCGAGTCCGGCGGAGAGTACCAGCGGATCCCGGGTACGTTTTCGTCGATTTCACTTCTCATCTGCCGCATCTGTAGCGCGAAGAACACCCCATTGGCACCTGGGATGCCGAAGGTGTTGATCCCAATGATTGCTCGCGACTGGCTCTCCCACAGCGGTCCGCCCGAGTTGCCGTGATTGATATTGGCATCATGCTGGATCAGTTGGCCAATTTTTGGACGATTCGAGATCGAGGACACTTCTCCCTTGGTCAACGTGATTTTTTGCTCGCACAGCGGCGAGCTCTTCATGCGACGAGATTTCCTCAACCTCGCTCGGAAGTCGTCACCGTCTTCCTGCGTCAACTCTTCGGTGGCTGCACCCGGAAACCCCACTGCCATCACTTCGGTTAACAGCGCAGGTTCATCGAGAGTGGACAGCCTGAAGAATGGCGAGTCCTGCAATTCCACCTTGACTGCAGCCAGATCGAATTCCTCACTGATGAACTTGACTGTGGCCTCATGTGGCTCGCCGTCGACGATGACCCACATGACCGGTTTCAGCTCGTTGAACTCGTAGAACTCCTTGATCTCCTTGATCTTTCCGCGGGCCCGCTGGACTTGCTGGAAGTCTCTTACCACATGACGATTGGTCAGCGCGAAGCCGCTGGGTGTCACAAAAAAGCACGATCCAGACGAGCCCAAGACCCTTTCATAGAAGATGGTTTTTCCCGACTTGGATCGAAAGACGCCTATGGAGTGCCCCTTTTTCCTGAGTTGCAGGGCCTCTCCCTCGTCGGTACAGAAGTAGAGAAGCCGACTGCCAGTTTCCGTTTTCTCGCCGTCCTTGTTGACAAGCCGCCAACCCAGGACGACTTTGCCGACAGCCTTCGAGACGAGTTTCTGGGCATCGCGCCCTTTCATCGACTCGACCATCTCTGACTTCAGTCCGAAAGGGTCCGTCCCGGGGAACATGGGCTTCGAAGGCAGCACTCCCCCTACGCCACCATTCGGCTCTTCTCCAGAGTCGCCGGTGGGCGTGCCGATCTCGACGATCACCTTGGGACTCACCAGATCCCCAGGCGATGTCGCGTCATCCGGTGGCACGGCTGATGGCGTCGCCGTGGCGAGCGGTTCGTCAGGGCCCATCTGGGACCAGATGACTCCGACCAGCATCACGACTGCCAGGCCGACCACTGCAACAATGGCCAGCGTGCCGGTGCCACCCCAGCGGGAGGGCGACCGAACAGGCAGTGGCGGGGGAGGAGGGTGGGTCTCGGGTTCCGCCGGCGAAGCCGCTTCGGCCGCAGATGGCCTCTTTACGACCACTGGTAGCCCGGGTTTCGGCCTGGTCGGTTTCAGGCCCCTGACGACCGATCCGGCCGCTGTCCACTGGCCCGTGCTTCCACGCCGCACCTGGTCCGTGGCCGAAAGTCGCCCCTCCTTAACCAGGAATACCAGCTCGTCCATCGAGAACGGACCCGATTCCCGCCCGTCGATCTGCAGGAACCATTCACCCATCAGATACAGTCTCCCGCTCTTGTCCCTGGAACCCGACCCCGCACGCCCATCTCAGCCCGGCTAGGCCCCATTCTGGTATTCAAGTGGTGTAACCCGTAAGTTATTTACGACGTGCCTGAGACAATAGTCCGAACAGGCGTCAAGAAATTCCTCCTCGGACTTCTTGAGGAACGTCAGAAACAGCTGAATCAACAATGCGGCCACAAGCGCTTCAAGGGTGGTTTCGAACGCGGTCGCCAGCCCGCTGGCAACACCCTCGAGCGACTGCTTGATTTCGCTGAGTTGATCGGTTCCCTGCAGCACCGATCCGAATTCCCCGATCGCTTCGGACAATCCGAGTACCGTGCCGATGAAACCCAGCACGGGGATAGCCCAGACAAATCCGTTGAGCAGCGAGTAGCTGGTCTCCATCGCCGACTCATCATGGGCCGCCTGGGAGTTCAGGATCTCGTCGACATCGGAAACTCGACGGAGGTTCTTGAGATTGGACAGCGCAATCACGATGCGGTTGTAGAGCACGAAATGCCGAGGATCGTCGGTGACTGCCCGCAGACGCCCCATGACCAGGTCGACCGTCGCCGGCTCGAGTATGAAGTCGTGCTCGGGCGGGATGATCTTGTGGTCCAGGGCCCGAGCCTGCAGGGCCAGTTTTCTCGACTTCAGCACGAGCATCGCCACGGCCCAGAACGAGAAGAAGCTGATGGCATAGGGCACCGGCCCCCGTTGGGTGAACATCGCAACAAAGGACTCGGCCCAGGGATTCTGTTCGAGGCCCAGCAACACGACATAAAACAGGACCGTCATTCCCCCGCCAATGATGACGCTCAGCAGGGTGTTCACGCGAGTGAACTTGCCCCCGTTAAAACCCAGCCGCTGCTCGATGTCGAGCCGTGTCCATTCCAGCTCGATCCGTTCCGGTGCCGTCGACATCGATCCACACCCCCTATGTCCCGAACACTCGAGATTGACCTGAGCCTCCGCCGATCTCAATCATGGTGCCGACACTCACCCCGTTGTCGCTCCGACCTGCAGGACCACGACAAACACCACCACCACCCCGATAATCACCGTCGCCCCCAAGGAGATGTAACCCAGGATAAGGCCGGCCAACGCGATTCCTCGACCGGTCCACTGCTTGGGCTGTCTCTTGATGGTGGCGAGGCTGAGATGTCCGAGTACGACGGCCAGGATGCTGGTCAACAGAAAGACCAGGCCCATCACGATCAACAGAGACCATTGCTTGGAAACGAAGGAGGCGATGTTGCCTCCGGCAAACATGATCGACGTGAGGCCGAGGATGAGTGAACTGAGGGCGCTTGTTGACATGCGGGAAGGCTGCGAATCGTCCGATTTGCCCCTCGGAGGGTTTCTCCCCGATCGGCCGCCGGGCTTCGCAGGTTCTTTCGGCCAATGATCCGCCAACGGGCCGACTTCCGCGGCGTCTCGCCAGTCGGGCCAGTCCCTCTTCCAGATCTTCGCCGTTGGATCAAATGCCCCATCACGGACCAGGCCCTGGAGCACCATAAGCGTCACCGGGCCTTCGGGTTCCTGCCGGTTCGAATCGACCGAGAAGTACCACTCGGCACCGGATTCCACGGGGATCTCGATCGGATCCGGTTCGTGCTCGAACCCGCCACTCTCCGGACCGGGGGACGAAGGGAACAGGTCGGGGAACAGCCGCCCGGCTTCGGCCCAGTCCGATTCGCCCAGCGACCTGAGCCTGTGATGCGACTTGATCACTCCGTTTTTGATCAGGTCCCGAATCCGCGTTTCGGGATAGGGGCCGGTCGGGTCGCCGTGATCACCCTGGTGGTGGTAGTCGGACATGGTTGTGATTCTCGAATGTGTAGCCCATCCGCGACGGCCTGCACCGAAGGCGACATCGGCTCACCAAGGATGGCCGGTCTGGCCCTCGGTCGAAACCCCCAGAGCCAGCAAAACGTGGATCATGCTGAGAGAAACCCGCTGACGACCGGAATTCCAGAGGCGGGCCGCCATTGCGGCCATCCGTCCTTGAAGACCAGCGAGGACGATGTGACGCCTCCTTCCTCGCAGAGAACTTTCATCTGCACCAGGGTCACCGGCCCCAGTACGTCACCACCGTCATCGGCATAATACCAGGCCGCGTGATCAGACTGTGGCGGAGTCGGATCCTCATTGACGACTCGGCCGTCCGGAAAGGCGTCGGGAAAGAACTCGCTGGCCGGCAGCCACTTGTCTTCAGTATCTGATCGTCTCAGTGGAGTGTGAGACAGAATGTCCCGGCGGCGGATCAACTCGCGGATGCGATCTTCGAGGTAGGGCCCGCTCCGATCCGCCAACTCCGCATGCAGCCGATAGAACATCAACGATTCGGCCATTGTCACTCCCACTCCCACTCCACAAAGTGAACCCAACTCGGCTTGCTTCCGCAGTCAAACCGAGCAGGAGTCCTCATCACAACTCAAGGGCACACCGCCAATTGCAGCTGTCAGGCTGCGATCCGAAACGTCCACTGCGACCTCAACGCCCATGCCAGTTGACCTACCCCCAGATCTTGTACCACTCCGAATGAGAGAGTTTCGGGTCAGTGGGAGTTCTGTGTTCTGGTGGATGAAGCGTAGCGGAATCCTCCAGAACACAGTTGGCCGCGAACGCGGCCGGGGTTTGGTAGCCGAGAGCACTATGCGGTCGCCGGTGATTGTAGTCAAGACGCCAACGGTCAATCACCCAGCGAGCGTCCGCCAGCCCGAGGAACAGCTCCCCGTTGAGCAGCTCGTCGCGAAACTTGCCGTTGAATGACTCCACGTAGCCATTCTCCCAGGGACTGCTCTTGGCAATGAACAAAGTGGTGACGCCGGCCTGGACCAACCAGCGTCGAATGCCCTTCGCCACGAACTCAGGTCCGTTGTCACTGCGGATGTGCTCGGGAACACCGCGAATCGCGAACAGGTACTGCAGCACACCGATCACGTCATCCGACGTGAAGCTCCGCCCCACTTCGATCGCCAGGCACTCGCGGGTGAATTCGTCGATCACCACCAGCATTCGCAACCCGCGACCGTCCTCGGTTCGCTCGGCAACGAAGTCGTAGCTCCAGACATGGTTCCTCCGCATCGCTCGGTGGCGTACGCAGCTGTTCTGGCTGCCACCGAGTGACAGGCGACGCTTTCTGTGCTGTTTTCTCGGGACTTGCATGCTTTCCTGTTTCCACAAACGGTGAATACGTTTCGAGTTCACTCGCCAGCCATCGGCTCTCAACTCCCTGTGGATCCGAGGGACTCCGTAGCGGGGATTCGCTCGACTGATGCGACGCATCTCCAGCAGAAGACGCCGGTTCCTCGCTTCGCCCTTTCGCGAGTGACGACGGTGACGGTACGAACTGCGAGGTTGCTCCAGAACCCGGCATGCACGACGTTCCGACACACGATCCGGCCCCAAACGACGACGAACTTCCGTGACCGCCGCAACTCGCCTGGGGCCTACCAGTTTCCCTGGGCGGCCTCGCGAAGGATCTCCATATCCAAAACCTGGTCGACAACCACCTTCTTCAGGCGAGAGTTCTCCTTCTGCAACGCCTTCAACTGCTTGGCCATCGCCGGCTGCATGCCGCCGTACTTCTGACGCCAGCGGTAGTAGGTCTGCACGGTGATCTCCAGGGCCCGACAGGCCTCCTCGACGGTCTTGCCCTGGCCCAGTTCCACATCGGCCTGACGCAGCTTGCCGATGATCTGGTCCACGCTGTGACGTTTTCTGGACATCTCGAGAATCTCCTTTTCGGATCACTCAGATCCGGGTGATCCTCTCATTTCCACTGGTACAACGGGAGGGGGTAAGGTCACGACACAACCGAACCTTCAACAA
>Ga0310121_10004260_pt1 | contig 12705 bp, 9 predicted proteins | sample CB27_Tmax_986_MG_FD_203504 | JGI IMG/M metagenome (GOLD analysis project Ga0310121, IMG submission 203504) | Marine microbial communities from Western Arctic Ocean, Canada - CB27_Tmax_986 | ecosystem: Environmental > Aquatic > Marine > Oceanic | place: Canada: Western Arctic Ocean | collected... | reverse complement strand
ACCGAGATCGTGAGCCGACTCGAGTTCTTTAGGGAGTTGGAACGCCGCATCACGGACGTCGTCCGGTCGACGGATCTCGTCATAGCCATCGACTACCCGGGCTTCAATATGCGGATCGCTCGGGCCGCCCACGACGCAGGCCGTCCGGTCATCTACTACATCGCGCCGAAGGTGTGGGCGTCGCGCCCGGGACGAGCAAAGCGATTGGCGGCGATCACGGACTACGTTGCCGTGATCTTCCCCTTCGAAGTGGAGATTCTCGAGGCTGCGGGCGCGACCGTCCACTACGTCGGCAATCCGTTGCTGGATAGGCCGGACGACGTGGTGGATGCGGCGACCTTCCACAAGACGTGGGGGCTGGATTCTGATCGCCCCATCCTCGCAATCCTGCCGGGTTCCAGGAAGCAGGAGATAGCGCGGCACCTCGACCTCTTCTTGCAGGCAGCGGAATCGGTTCGGCAGTCCAGGCCCGACGTGCAGCCCGTGATCTCCAGGGCCAATGCGCTGCCGAAGGATCTCTATGCACACGTCGCGTGCCCGGTGGTGGACGATACTAGGGCGCTCCTGCGTCACGCGCGTGCGGCGCTCGTCAAGTCTGGGACTTCGACGCTGGAGGCCGCGCTGGAGGTGACCCCGTTCGTCGTCGCCTACCGCATGGCCCCTCTCTCGTGGGAGATCGTGAAGCGCATGCTCCGCGTGAAGAACGTGGCGCTCCCGAACTTGGTGGCGGGCGCGGACATCGTGCCCGAGCTCCTCCAGGATGATGCGGTCCCGGAGCGCTTGGCGGAGCTGCTTGTCCCGCTCCTCGACGAGGCCAGCCCGGCGTATGAGGAACAGATCGACGGACTCTCGAAGATCGAGAGCCTCTTGGGACCTCCTGGCGCCTCCGAGAGGGTGGCGGAGCTCGGCATCGAGCTGCTCCGGACACGCGCATGAGCACGTATCGCAAGCGCAACCTCAAATTCGAGACGGTCGGCCTACTGGGCACAGGACTCGTAGGCGCGCTCTTCATGACGACCCGCGTGGAGCGCATCGGGGCGGAAAACTACCGACACTTCAGACGGGAGGGGAAGCCGGTCATCTTCGTCTTTTGGCACGGTCAGTTCCTGCCGTTGGTCCACTATCACCGCGGGGAGGGGATCGTAGTGCTCGTGAGCGAGCACGACGACGGCGAGTACCTCACGCGAGTCATCGAGCGGAACGGCTTCGGGACCGTCCGCGGTTCGAGCAGACGCGGGGCCAGCAAGGGCCTCAAGGGCCTCGTACGGGCTGCGAGGGCCGGAAACGACCTCGCGCTCACCCCCGACGGGCCGAGGGGCCCCGTGGGCGTATTCAAGCCCGGAGCATTGGCGGCTGCACAGCTGACGGGGCTGCCGATCGTTCCGCTCGCGGTCGGAGCCTCGTCCGGGTGGCGGTTCCGCAGCTGGGATGGCTTCCTGGTGCCCAAGCCGCTTTCCAGGGTCTGGCTCGAATATCTCCCGGCCCGCTTCGTTCGGCGTGACGCCAACCGCGCGGAGCTGGCACGCATTAGCACGGAGATCGGGCACGACCTGAACGCACTCACCGCTCGGCTGAACCCCGAAGGGGTAGATCCGCCGGGGGAGTCATGGCCAGGGGAATCACGGCCGGAGGAGTCATGAAAGCAGCGCTGTCCGTCTTCGCGCGTCGTTGGTGGGCGGGGGAGGCCGGCATGCCCGGGTATCTGCTGTCCGGCCTGCTCGCGCCGGCTTCGTGGGCATACGAACTGCTGGTGTCGATGAGGAATGGGGCATACGAGCGAGATGTTGGAGAGCGTGTTCACGGCCTCCGTGTCATCTCGGTGGGCAACCTTGCGGTGGGCGGGACGGGAAAGACCCCCTTATCCGCATGGGTGGCCCGGTTTCTGAGCGATCGCGGTGTGTCCACCGCGATCGTGTCACGCGGCTACGGTCGCGACGAGCTCGTGCTGCACCGCCAGTGGAACCCTGAGGTCCCGGTCGAGGCGGATTCGGATCGCATCCTCGCGGCGGTCCGGGCTCGCGATGCTGGCGCGGCGGTCGCGGTACTGGACGACGGCTTTCAGCACCGCCGGCTGGCACGCGATCTCGACTTGGTCATTCTAGCTGCTGAAGACCGCTTCCCGGGGCGGTTGCTGCCCACAGGCCCCTATCGGGAACCGGCCGCGTCGCTTGCTCGAGCCGACGTGATCCTGGTTACACGGCGTACCGCCTCCCGGGAACGAGCGCTCGCGATCGTGCACCGAGCGCGTGGCTTCGCGCCGACGCGTCCGGTGGGCGTGGTGCGACTCGCGCCCGACGGGTGGCGGGACCTGCGCGGCGAGCGGGTCGCTAGCCCCTCGGGAGATGCTATAGCCGTGGCCTCGGTGGCCCGTCCAGACGACTTCCGCGAGAATGTCGCGGTGCTCTTGGGGAGGGAGGTCGCGCTGTTGGCGTTTCCCGATCATCACGAGTATTCCGACGGCGACGTCAGAAGAATCGTGACCGCGGCGGGTGCCCGGGCGGTTGTGATGACCGAAAAGGACGCGCTGAAGTTGGCGCCGCGCGCGCGCGACCTTCCAGGGGCTAGAGTCCTGACGCAGCGCATTGTTTGGGAGTCTGGCCGTGACGAGGTCGAAATTAGAATAAGCGAGGCGGTTGGAGGGTTCTCGTGAGGCTTCTGGTCGTCGCCGTGGGGAAGGTAAAGGCTCCGCTGGCGCCTATCGTTGCGGAATACGAACGACGGGCCGCCCGCTACTGGAGGCTGGCGGTCGAAGAAGTGGACGCCGGCGCCCGTCGTGGCTCCCGGGATTCGGAGGCGGTCATGACCGCCGAAGCGGGGTGCCTAATGGCGCGGGTCCCGGACGAGCTGGAGCTGATCGCGCTGACGCGTGGAGGCGAAGAGATGGGTTCTGAGGAACTCTCGGGGTACTTGCAGGAACAAGCGGTCCGTTCGTCAGCCGGCGTGGCGTTCGTGATCGGCGGAGCGCACGGTCTCGCGCAAGGCGTGCTCACCAAAGCTGGGAGACGACTATCGCTGTCTGCCATGACATTACCGCACGAGGTCGCTCGACTCGTTCTGGCCGAGCAACTCTACCGCGCGGGCACGATCGCCCGTGGCGAGCCGTACCACAAAGGCTGACTCCATGGAATTGATCGTAGGTCGTCCCTCGGGCTCTCCCGTGGTTCGCGACTATTTGGCGGGGGAGCCTTCGGTACGGCGGTTCTTCGCTCGGGGCTTCACAAGCAGGGATGATTTCCAGGCCAAGGCTGCCGAGGTCGACAGCCGCTTCGACCGGGCGGCTCGGGAGCGAGCCGTGGAATCTGTCATCGTCCCGCCGGGAGCAGACGCGGTTCGTCTAGACAGCTTCATCGAGCACGGCGGCTACATGGTTACTACGGGTCAGCAACCGGCGCTGTTCGGAGGGCCGCTCTACAACGTCCACAAAGCGCTCACCGCGGTGCGCTTGGCTGAGGCTCTGGAGTCCGCTCTCGGCAAGCCCGTGATCCCGGTCTTTTGGGTGGCCTCGGAGGATCATGACTGGGCCGAGGCTAACCACACGGACGTGGTTGGCGTCGACAACGAGCTGCATCGCTTCGCGATCGAAGCGCCCAACCCCGATGTGCATCCTCCGATCCATCGAATCCCGCTAGGGCCGACAGCACAACAGTGCGTCGACCAGTTTTTGCAAAGTCTTCCAGACACTGAGTTTAGTAGTGAATACTTCGAGTTGATTAGAGGGGCGTTTACGAGCAACGCGACACTCTCCGAGGGCTTCCACGCCGTCTATCAGAAGCTGCTCGGGCGCTTCGGCATCTTCTTCACCGACGCGGCGCACCCTGCCGTGAAGCGACACTCGGCGCAGACGTTGCTAGCCGAGATCGATCGATGTGAGGAGTTCGAGAAGGTGCTGCGCGCCACCGCTGCCGACCTAGAGTCGGCGGGCTACGGGCTTAAGGTGCCCGTCCTCGATGGTGGCGTGAACCTCTTCCTCGAGGGCCCCTCAGGTCGCGAACGCATCTACAGGCAGGACGGAGGCTTCCGCCTCGACACCTCTGATACGCAGTTGTCGGCCGATGAAGTTGGCAGTAGACAGGCTGAAGACCCGTCGGTGCTCAGCCCCAATGTGCTGCTGCGCCCAGTGATCGAGAGCATGATCTTCCCGACGCTGTCCTACGTGGCCGGGCCGGGCGAAATCGCGTACTTCGCGCAGTTGGGCGCCTACTTCGGAGCGCACGGGCTGGAGATGCCGATCGTCTACCCTCGCTTCGGCGTGACCCCTGTAGAGACGAAGATTCGCCAGGTGCTGCAGAAGTTCGGGCTCGACGTCGACGCGCTCAACCGGCCGTTTCACGAGGTTGCGCGAGACATCGTGCGAGAGGAGGTGCCTCTCGAGGTGAAGAAGGCGCTCGGGGGCCTGCGTGGTACCATCGGCAAGGGTGTTGGTGAGCTACAACAGGCGGTGAAGTCGATCGACCCTACGTTGAATGGGCCGGTGAAGCGCGTGCGTAGCCAGGCGTTCGCCGCGATCGATGATCTGGAGAAGAAGATCCTCCACGCCCTCAAGCGCGAGAACGAAATCGCGCTGTCGCAGCTCGAAAAGGCCCAGGCACATCTGTTCCCGAACGGGACGCCAGCCGAGCGGGTCCAGAATCCCCTTTATTTCCTGACGAGGTATGGTGGCGCGGTTCTTGACGCCCTGTACGAACACTTTCGGGTGAACTTCGACTGACGGACCCGCGTATGATCTGTTGTGCCGTGCGCTCCGTAACCTAACTTCGGGCCATGTTCCTGCAGCTGATCCTGATTCTCGTCGTCCTCATCCCGCTTCTGGCGATCGTGCTCGATTCGTCGGTCGGTCGCGCTTTGGCGTCCCGTCTGGAGCGGCGGAGTCTGGACGGCCCTTCTGATCTCATGGCTGAACGCATCACGTTTCTCGAGGGCGAGATGGAGCGGCTGACCAGCGAGATGGAGCGGCTGGACGAGGAGAGTCAGTTTGTGACCAGGCTTCTCTCCGAGAGGTCCGAGTCCTACGGGGCTGCTCTACCACCGGGTGACGACTCCGACTGACGATCCGGCGACCGGCTCCGGCCGGGAAGCCCGCGCTGCCACCAGGGTAGGCACGGGCATCTTTTTGAGCCGCCTCTTGGGTTTCGTGCGCATGCGGCTCGAGGCGCATTTTTTCGGGAGCAGCGACTTCGCGGATGCGTGGCGGACGGCGCTACGACTGCCCAACGCGCTGCGCAACCTGATGGGTGAAGGAACGCTCTCGGCGTCAATGGTGCCGGTCTATTCCGAGTTCCTGGAGCAGGGGCGACACGAAGACGCGAAGCGCTTCGCGGGGGCCGTGCTCGGCATCGTCGCGGTCGTGGCTGCCGTTGTGGTGCTGCTCGGCGAGATCATTGCGTCGCCCATGGTTCACGTCTTCTTTCCGCGCTGGTCCCAGGAGAAGCAGGACCTCACCATCACCCTGGTCCGCATCCTCTTCCCCATGAGCGGCATCCTGGTTGTTTCGGCGTGGGCGATGGGGGTCCTCGACAGTCATCGCCGGTTCTTCGTGTCGTACGTGGCGCCGATTTTCTGGAACATCGCGTTGATTTCGGTGCTGGTGGCCGGAGGCTTCTACTGGGGTCTCGGGCAACGCAACCTCGTGGTCGCGCTCGCGTGGGGAGCGCTCATCGGTGGCGGGGTGCAACTGGCCGCGCAGGCCCTGTTCCTGCTCCAGCACCTGAACGGCCTCCATCCGTCCCTGGGCCGAGGTGTGGCCGGCATCCCAGAGGCGATCCGCAATTTCGGGCCCGTGGTAGCGGCTCGCGGCGTGGTCAATGTGAGTAGTTTTCTCGAGACCGTGCTGGCGGGGCTGCTCGCGAACGGGGCAGTGGCGGTCCTGGGGTACGCACAGACGTTCTACGTGCTGCCGATCTCTCTCTTCGGGATCAGCGTCGCTGCTTCCGAGCTTCCTGAGATGTCACGCATGCGCGGCGAGGACAGTGACGTACTCGCTGCCCGTGTGGCGGCCGCTATGGGGCGGGTCGCATACTTCCTCATCCCGGCGGCGATCGGCTATCTCGCTCTCGGGGACGTGGTGATTGCGGCGCTGTTCGAGACCGGCGAGTTTGGGTCGGCCGAGACCCTGGTGACGTGGTGCGTGCTGGCAGCGTTTGCGCTCGGTCTGCCAGCATCGGCGTGCTCCCGAGCTCTGTCCTCGGTGTTCTACGCGCTCCGCGACACAAAAACGCCGGCTCGAATCGCCTACGTGCGTGTGGCAGTGTCGATCGTCATCGGGGTGATTGCCATGATCCCGCTGGATAGGTACGGCTTCTCGGGATTACGCCTAGGCGCCGTGGGACTCGCCTTGGGCACGTCCTGCGCTGCGTGGCTCGAGTTCGCGATGTTGCGTCACGCCCTAGGCCGAAAGATCGGAGCGCACGGACCGGGTGCACGGCCGATGGTGCGGCTCACGCTCGCGGCTTCGCTCGCCGCGGCGCTCGGCGTCGCGCTACAGCTGATCTTGCCGCCGGCGGATCCGTGGATCGTCGCGCTTGAAACGCTACCTCCGTTCGGGGTACTCTACCTGGTCATCACGGCGCTGCTGGGGCAGGGGATGAACCTCGGTCGTTCCGCGTAGCAGGGTCGGCCGGCCGTACCAGGCGGGCCGCCAACGACAACTCCACGGAGCACCGCTGTGCCGGTCGATACTGACACTTTGCGCGCACTCTCGACGAAGCCCGGCGTCTACCTGTTCAAGGACGCCAAGGAAGGCGTGCTGTACGTGGGCAAGGCGAAGGCTCTGCGTAGCCGCGTCCGCAGCTACTTTCAGCGCGAGGCGGACCTGAGCGCCAAGAATAGCGAGCTGGTCCGGCTCATCGACAGCATCGACACGCTCGTGGTCGGCACGGAGGCCGAAGCGCTCATCCTCGAGGCCAACCTCATCAAGGAGCATCGGCCGCGCTTCAACATCCTCATGCGGGACGACAAGAAGTACCCGTACATCAAGGTCACCGTGAAGGAGCCGTTCCCGCGCGTGTACGTGACTCGGCGCGTGGTGAGCGACGGTTCGCGGTACTTCGGCCCGTACACGTCGGTGGGCCCCATGCGGCAGGCGCTCGAGGTCGTGAAGCGACTGCATACCGTGCGCTCGTGCCGATACAACTTGCCGAAGGACGGACCCGACCGGCCGTGTCTCGACTACCACATCGGACGATGCCTGGCGCCCTGCGTCGGCCTGCAGAGCGCAGCCGAATATCGCAAAATGACGGACGAGATTCTGCGCATCCTCGAGGGTGAGACCGAGGACATCAGGAGTGACGTGGAGATGCGAATGCGCGAGGCGTCGGCGGCGCTCGACTTCGAGCGTGCCGGGCGCATGCGTGACGTGCTATCCGGTCTGGATACGCTCGCCAAGGAGCAGCGCGTACACCGCGCTCAGGGGGGAGACCTGGACATCGTCGGCCTGGCTCGAGACGGCGATCTCGGCGCCGGGGTCGTGCTCAAAGTGCGCTCTGGGCTGCTGCTCGGTCGCGACGCGCAGAGATTCGCCAATATCGGGGACGAGTCCGAAGAGGATCTGTTGAGCTCGCTCGTTTCTAGGCACTACCTGAGCGCGGGACACGCGGGGTTGGTCGATCTGCCGAGGCACGTGCTGTTACCTCATGAGCTTGAAGATCGTGTGTTGCTCACGGAGATCCTCACGGAGGGCGCGGGCCGTCAGGTCGCAGTCACCGTGCCTCGGAGGGGCGAGAAGTTGCGCCTGATCGCATTGGCAGAGGAGAACGCTCGCCAGGTGCTCGAGGACCGCGTCGCGTCGCTCGCATACGCAGCGGATCGGGCTGAGGACGCGCTCTTCAGCCTTCAGGACGAGCTCGACCTCAAGGTGGTGCCCCGGCTCATGGTGTGCTTCGATATCTCGCATTTGCAGGGCGCCGAGACCGTCGGCAGCGCGGTCGTCTTCGAGAACGGAGAGCCGCGCCGAGCGGCGTATCGCCACATGCGCATCACCGGAGATTGGGGTAACGACGACTTCGCGTCCATGGAAGAGGCGGTCCGCCGGTACTTCCGGCGCCGTAGGGACGAGGACAAGCCGTTGCCCGATCTGGCCGTCATCGATGGCGGAAAGGGTCAGTTGAGCGCGGCGATGAGCGCCCTGGCTTCGCTCGAGCTCGAGGACGTGGCGGTCATCGCGCTCGCGAAGAGGGATGAGGAAGTCTTCGTGCCCTGGAGCTCGAAGACCATCTTGCTGGACCGGAGAAACCGCGCGCTGCACTTGCTTCAGCGCATCCGGGACGAAGCCCACCGATTCGCGGTGCGCTACAACCGAAAGCTCCGCCGCAAGCGCACCATTCGCAGCGAGCTCGGCGACATTCCGGGCATTGGGCCCCAGCGCCAGAGGGTTCTGCTGCGGCGCTTCGGGTCCGTCAAGGGCCTGCGTCAAGCTACCCGGGACGAAATCGCTCGCATCCCGGGCTTCTCGGAAGCGCTCGCGAGCCGCGTCTTGACCTATCTTGGACGGTAACGTGACCGTACGCACCCGCTTTGCCCCGAGCCCCACCGGCCGCCTGCATCTAGGCAACGTTCGAGCCGCGGCCTTCAATTGGTTGTTCACACGCCACCACGGCGGGGTCTTCATCCTCCGGATCGAAGACACGGACACCGAGCGCAACGCCGTGGGAAGCGAACAGGGCATCCTGGACGATTTGCGCTGGCTGGGACTCGACTGGGACGAGGGTCCGGCCGTCGGCGGACCTCACGGGCCGTACCGTCAGAGTGGACGGGCCGAGCTGCATGCTGGCGCGATCGAGAGGCTGATCGCTTCGGCACGTGCATACCCATGCTTTTGCGCAGAGCAGGCCCACGACCCCGACGCGGACCGTCCCGCGCGTCGGTACGCGGGCACCTGTCGGCGTCTGTCGGCTGAAGAGCGGGCTTCCCGCCTGGAATCGGGCGAGCAGTGCGTGATCCGCTTCGCGGTTCCGGAAGACCTCGATCATGCCGACTTTGTGGACGAGATCTTCGGTCCTATCTCATTTCCCGCCAGTGACATAGACGACTTCGTGCTTAGGCGGACAGACGGACGCGTCACGTACAATTTCGGCGTCGTGGTCGATGACATCGACATGGAGATCACACACGTGATTAGAGGCGTCGGTCACCTGTCGAACACGCCGAAGCAGGTCCTGCTCTTCCAGGCGTTCGGAGGAGTGATGCCGGTGTTCGCGCACCTTCCCACCGTGCTGGGATCCGACGGTCGCAAGCTGTCAAAACGGGAGGGCGCGACCGCGGTCGCCGAGCTGCGGACCCGGGGATTTCCTCCGGACGCCGTGCTCAACTACTTGTCGCTGCTCGGCTGGTCGCATCCGGAGGAAAAGGAGGTGCTGACCCGTTCTGAGCTCGTGCGGGCGATGTCTCTAGATCGCGTTGGGAAGAGCGATACCCAGATGGATGCCGAGAAGCTACTGTGGGTTTCGCAGCAGCACTTGGCGCTGGAGAGCCTGGGAGAGCTGACGGCACACGTCGGGCAGTTCATTGACCGGGACCGCTTCCCGGTCCTAGGCGCCGATGCGGCGCCGGCAGTCGACGTTCTGCGCACTCGACTTGCCACCTACGGTGACATCAACGACCACCTGGAGCTGCTCTTCACCGGGGACGAAGCCACCGCGGGATCCATTCGGACTGAGGTGGGGGCCGACCCGCGCGCGCGCGCGGTGCTCTCCGCCGTGCGCGGGCGGCTCGAAGCAATAGAGAGTTGGGAGGCCGAAGGGCTCGGCTATGCCATCAAGGCCGGAGGGGACGATGCGGGGGCGCACGGAGCCGGTCTCTACCATCCTTTAAGGCGCGTGCTCATCGGCTCGGAGAAGGGCCCGGATCTCGGCAAGATACTTGCAGGGGTTGGGATGACCGAAGCGTTTCGCCGTATAGATGAGGCGTTGAGATAGGGGAATGTAACTGCCAGAATAGATAGCGAGCGGGGGAATTCGCTTTTTGGGCAGGGCCTTGGCGGGCTTTTCGTCGTCCTCTACTTTATTCGGTCTGTATATCGTTACGTGTTTGACCCCAATGGAGGATCCCCGGATGAAGATCCGTCTCGGACTGGTCCTGACGCTGGCTTGTGGTCTCGGCCTGACCGGTTGCGCTTCTGGAGGTGGAGGTGGAGGTGGAGGTGCCGCACCGTCCACGCCCGATGGGGCGTCTTTCATGCAGGGCGAGCGCCCTCGTGATACTGAGAACACACGCGCAGCGGAGCGTCATCTGGATGACGGTGAAGACGCGGACGACCCGGGCGAGGCCCGACTAAGCTTCGAGCAGGGGCTCGCGTCCGCCATGGCGGCGATCGCCGAGGACGGCCGTAACCCCCTGGCTCACCGTCTGGCTGCTCAGGTTAATCTTGCCCTCGAGAACTACCAGGACGCGGGCACTTACTTCGACCATGCCGCCGAGTTGCGTCCGCTCTACGAGTTCGAGGATCAACCTATTCGTGAGGGAGCATGGCTCGCTCTCTACCAGAAAGCGATTCCTATGGTGAACTCGGGTGACTACCAAGACGCGGTCCCTTTATTCGAGGACGCCAACGGGATCTATTCCGAGCGACCCGAGGCCATGGTTACTCTGGCCCAGATCTATGCGCAGCAGCGCGACCACGACCCGGCTCTTGAGAACATCGTATCCGCCCTAGAGCTCATCAACTCGGATAGGATCGAGGAGCAGGACTCCACGACCGCTGCCAATTGGCGGCAGCAGGCGTCGAGCCTGCTCTTGCTGCAGGCGCAGCTCTTCCAGGACGCGGGCCGCTTCGAGGAGGCTGCCGACGCGTACCGCGGGCTGGTCGCGACGGACCCCGATGATGTGCTCGCCGCACGCAGCCTCGCCACCGTGCTCGTGCAACTGGGGGACGAGGCGGCCGCATTCGTCGAGTACGAAAAGCTCCTGGCGCGCCCGGATCTTAGCGCCGCCGACTTCTACGTGATCGGCGTGGGCTTCTATAACGGTCGCGATTACGTGGGCGCGGTCCGGGCCTTCGAAGGCGCGGTGACGAGCAACGTCAACGACCGCGACGCGCTCGAGATGTGGACGAGGTCGCTCCAGCTGGACTCCGCTTACATGGAACTCCCCCCCGTGGCTGAGCGCTGGGTCGAGCTCGACCCGTACAGCCAGACTGGCTACCTGCTCATGGCCCAGGCGGTGAACCAGAACGGTGACGAGGACCGGGCTGGGGAGCTCATACGCACGATCGACGCGCTCGAGGTCGAAGTGTCCGACCTGCAGGTCACGCGCTTCGCCACTGGTGGTGCACGAGTAAGCGGATCGGTGGCCAACAAGACGCTCGATCAGGGTGCGACGGTGACGTTCACCTTCACGTTCTATACCGCGGCCGGTGACGCGATGGGTACGCTGACCCAAGAGGTCACGGTGGGCGGAGAAGGTATGAAGGAGATCTTCCAGCTGGAATTCAGCACCGAGGACGCGGTGGGCGGCTACGGCTACACGCTGTCCATCGGCTGATCACACTGGCTGGCGCAAAGACGCCGAGCAGGCGGTCCGGTGATCCGGGCCACCCCAAGCGGGAGTAGCTCAGTTGGTAGAGCATCAGCTTCCCAAGCTGAGGGTCGCCGGTTCGAACCCGGTCTCCCGCTCTTAGGTAAGACTAAGCCCTGGAAGGACTTACGGTCCCTCCGGGGCGTAGTGGTCTAATCGTGGCTTCAAAAGCGGCTTCAAACGCTGCTGGGCGCTCTCTCTTTCTCTTGCTCCGGTCTGATGATGAACTCGACCACCTCCTTGCGCCCGGTGAAGTTAGCAAGATGCCCGTAGCGAACAAGTCAGTTCGGAACCTCGCCGCACGTCTACTTTGCCTCCGTCACGGCGCCATCTGCGCCATCCCAACTGGAATATCCTCGACCGTCTCCGAGCTCTGACCCCTATCTCGCCGGGCGCCTCCAGGCCAGCTCCTGCTGGGGGCGGAACACCCCGGCGCGCATGACGTGGGTGAGGGAGCGGAAGGCTCGCACATCCGCTGTCGGGTCCTCGTCGAGGACGATGAGATCGGCGATCTTGCCGGCCTCCAGGGTCCCGAAGTCGCCGAGACGTCCCATGGTCAGGGCGCCGTTTTGGGTCGACATCGTTACGATGTCGGCCGGGTCGATGCCCGCGTCCTGCATGGCCTCCATCTCGTTGTAGATGGAGGGGCCGTGAAGCGTCAGGGGGTTTCCCGCATCCGTTGCCGTGGCGACGATGCCCCCGGCCTCATGAACTCGGCGGAGGTTCTCGCCCATGACGAAGGAGCTTCGCCCTTCCCGCTCTATCCGACTGTAGATGGCCTCAGGAGCTCGCTGGGCCGGCCGCATGAACTCCTGGAGCACCTGGGTTCCGTTCACCTTGTTGACGGTACCCGGGTCCACACAGCCGTTGGGATCGTCGATGGCGTGGGGCTCGTTCAGGACGATGGATGCCATGGCCCGACTCGAGAAGCGACCCACCACCAGGGTGGGCGCGTAGACCGCCTGGTTGACCCGAAGAAGATCTAGAAACTCGTCGTCCACGAACTCGTCACTCACACTATGGACGAGGAATTTGGCGCCGGCGCGGAGGGCTGTCTTCGCCTCCCTGAGGCCGGTGGCGTGGACAATGAGGTCCAGGCCGGCGTCCCGGGCCAGGTCGCCGATCTGCATCAGGCGGGCGTCCAACTCGTCCCGCCGCTCGGCTGAGGGTCGCAGGTACCAGACCTTCACGGCGCTGGAC
>Ga0310121_10004259_pt1 | contig 12707 bp, 8 predicted proteins | sample CB27_Tmax_986_MG_FD_203504 | JGI IMG/M metagenome (GOLD analysis project Ga0310121, IMG submission 203504) | Marine microbial communities from Western Arctic Ocean, Canada - CB27_Tmax_986 | ecosystem: Environmental > Aquatic > Marine > Oceanic | place: Canada: Western Arctic Ocean | collected... | reverse complement strand
GAAGTTTTGAAGCGTGTGCGAAAAATGGTCCGGACCGGCAAACCGACCGAACCGGCTGGTGAAATGATCGAATGCGTAGCTGTCGCACAGGCATACCGGGAATCGCTGAAAAAAGGCGCCTCGATCAAGATTCCCGCTTTGCTGCGAAGATCCGGCGCGGAAGAATTCGTTATTCCCTAATTATTTGCATCATCATACACCATGTGTATGATGATGTGTATGAGAACGAATATCGAGCTCAATGACGAACTCGTCTCGGAAGCCCGGAAGTATAGCCGGGCCAAGACGAAGCGGGCGCTGATCGAGGAGGCCCTCACCGAATTTGTCCGCCAAAAGGCGAAGGAGAAGCGCATAGCGACCTATGCTGACCGCTTGTCCGCCGTTCGTGAGAAGACCGCAACCTACCAGTTGCGGGAAGACCCGGCTGACCTCCTCAAGCAGGACCGGTCAAGATGACGCCATGCGTGCTCGACACCAGCACCGCCCTCGCCTGGTACTTGCCGGAGTCTTTTTCTGATTCTGCTCGCGAGTGGCAGGCGAAAATGTTGGGCGCGACAATGACCTTCATCGTGCCCTCCCTTCATTTCTGGGAATTCGGGAACGTGCTGCGGACCTATGTGCGCAGGCGGGAAATCGGCAGGGAAGTGGCCCAGGAAATCTACGATCTTCATCTGGATGCCCCACTCGAGTTGAAGGAGCCTGATCGTCGAACCGTACTCGATACGGCACTTGAGTATGAGGCCACCGTTTATGACGCCGTTTACATCAGCCTCGCACTGACATTGGATATCCGCTTGCTTACCGCGGAAAAAAGCACAACGCCTTGGGTTGTGAAACTCGGGGACCGAATCGTATCCGTATGATTCCTTTGACACGTGCCAGGCAGGGCGATTCCTGCGCCGAAGGGAATCAATGGGAAAAAGTATCTGGCAGGAGTGCGCCCGTCACCGTATTTCAGTAGTCATCGGTGGTCGAATTCTACGGTCGCCGGTGGTACGGAGGAGCAAAACCTGGGGAACGTATTCAGAGTACTCGTTGAGTATCATTCAATATCGACCAATGTGCAATACCAATATGTACTAGCAGGAATAATAACTGTGGGCACGTGATGAAAAGATTCGGAAATCGTCCACCGTACTCGTCGTCCGTAATCGTTTGCCGAGGGTGCGGGACAGGGCCGGAACCGGTGGACGATAACGGACGACGATTACGGATGACGAGGAAGAACAGAGCCAGCAGTGAACAAACAGAAGGGCCTGTGCGACAAGAGCATCCAGAACTTTTTCGCCAAGAAGCGAAAACTCATCACGCTGGACGTTCGGCGGGATGACGATCCCAACTAAAACGAGAACCTTGTCGTGAACCACATCGAAGTAGTTCGCGACAAAGTTCTCGGAATCAGTTAGGATCGAGGTAGTTGGCGGCAAAGTTCTCGGTGCGGAGGCAGAAGGGTCAAGGCAGAGCAGGCGACATGATCGGCATCGGGCACATCGGTCTCGGCGGGATGGGGCAACTCCGGCTGGACAAGTTTCGAACGAGAAGTGACGTGAAAAGCGTCATCGCATGGTCGCGTTCGGCCGAACGACTTACCGAATACGAGGATGGAGAAGCCACCACCGACTGGCAAAAGGTGGTGGATCATCCCCAGGTCGATGCGGTGTGCGTGGCCACGCCGACCGTGACTCACGTCGAGTTCGCAGCCGCCGCATTGGAGGCCGGAAAACATGTCCTGGTCGAGGGTCCGGTCGTGAACCGGGTGGACGATTTTGATCGGCTGACCGAAACGGCACAACGGAACAAACGCATCTTCTACTGCGGCAGCGACTACCGGCTTCTGGAACCCTGCCAGGCGGCAAGTCTGGCAGCCGGCGGCATCGGGAACATCCTCCGAGCGCAGATGGACAGTTCGTGGTGTCCTGCCGAAGGGACCTGGTACTATGACCGCTCTGTCTCCGGAGGCGTTTTCCCCTGCGCGCATATCTTTCCTTTTACGTTTCTTGAGCATGCAGGCATTCCGCAATGGGTTGACGCATCACTCGGTGATGATGGCCGGTACGGAGTCGCGCAGATCCACTACGAGACCGGCGCAGTCGGCATTTCCACCGGCGGATTCCGGCGCCAGGCCACGAACGAAGTGTTCATGATCGGAACCGAAGGCATCATGCGACGAGAGCCCGACGGCTGCTATGTGATCGAGCGGGAAAGCGGAATCGAAGCTCTCCCGGTTCGGGAGGTCGACTCGGTGTTGGAGGATAACGCGGCCTTTGTTCGGTGCCTGCTTGGGGAAGAAGACTGGGAAACACATCTGCCCCGCGAACGAACCGCTCACGCCCTGGCCGCCGCCGCCCAGGAATCGGCGGAAGGCAACAAGAGAGTGATGGTAGTGACCATTAATCCCAGGGCGCATTCTTAATTCGGTTAGCATCCGCGACAATCCCCGCTATACTCTCAATCGTAACGAGGTGTTTCATGCGTGTTATCGATTCCGGAATCATACATCCCGTCGGTCCTGCCGAGTCCCTGAAGGCGCGGACATTCCCCTCCATCGTCCCCCTGTCGGACGGGACCCTGCTTGCTGTCTGCAAGGCCGGGTCGACGAAAGACAGCAACGATGGAACGATCCTGGTGTTTCGCTCATCCGACAACGGGACAGCGTGGAGCAATCCCGAACAGCCGTTCCCTCCCACGAAGGTGGAGGGTGTCCGCGGCTCCTATCACCTCTGCTACATGACCGAGCTCGAAGCCGGTCACCTGGTGGCCGCCTCCCTCTGGGTAGACCGGGAAGCGTATCCGGGCAAGCCGCTCTTCAATCCCGATACGGAGGGCTGCCTGCCCATGGCGATTCTTCTGTCGGATTCGTACGATCTCGGAAAGACCTGGACGTCGCCGAGGAAGATCCCTTTCCCGGACGACATCGGACCGCCGAGCTTGACCAACCCCCTCATCCCCGTTGCGAACGGGTCGATCGCCATGAGTATTGAAACCAACAAGCCGTACATGGACGACGCGAAATGGTATCAGAAAGTCGTGTTCTTCTACTCGAAGGATGGGGGCAAAACGTGGGGCGAGGAGGCGCCCGGCGCAAGCGATCCGACGGGGCGCATCTTCAACTGGGACCAACGGGTGGGCGTGGCTCCCGACGGGACGATCGCGGCATTCCTGTGGACCTATGACAGCGAAACGAAAGCCTATCTCAATATTCACCGTCGTGTAAGTTCGGACCAGGGGGCAACGTGGTCCGGCGCGGAAGATCTCGGGTTCACGGATCAAGCCGGCCCCCCGGCGGTTCTCGATGATGGGCGCGTTGTGCTTTGCTGGGTGGACCGATTCCATTCACGCTCAATTCGCGCCCGGCTTGCGCCGAGTATCCGTGGGCATTTTGGTCCGGACACTGAAATCGCGATCTACCGTCACGTGAATCCTGATACGAAGGACGCAAAAAGCGATACAACCGGAGAGATGCTGGAAGATATGGGGTTCTGGGCCTACGGTTTACCCTTCGCAACGGCCCTGCCCGACGGGGATGTCATGGCGGTTTACTACGCGGGAAACGGAACGATCATGAATATACATTGGGCCCGGATTTCTTTCGCATGAACAGCCCGGATCCAACGCCTGAAATCTCCCTTGCAGACCGGGCCGCCGTCTACACCCGATTGCTCGCGGAGGTGGCCGCGGACGAAAAAGGGATCGTCCGAGCGTCGATCCATTTCGATGAAAAGCGTCCCCTGCGCGAGGGCGATCTTCCCACGGTTCCCCTTCAGCGTGAGGGCGGCACGGCGGTGGGGTTCCATGCCTACGAGGATGCGGGGATGACCACGGGGGCGTTCCTGGTATCGCAGTGCCTGCGGTACCAGGTGACCGGCGACGCGGAGGCTCGCGCCCATGCCGACCGCTTGTTCGGCGCCATCCGCCACATCTACGAGTTGGGGAGCACGGAACGGGAAGGCTTCTTCCCCAAGCCGTACGACGGCAGGATCAGTGATCAGATCAGCCGCGACCAGTACATCTTTGTCATGAATGGGCTCGCAGCCTACCAGGCCATGGCGTCCGACGCGGAACGGATCATGATCCGTCGAATGCTCACCCGCATGGCCGGCTACTGGATCGACATTGATTACACCACCCGTTACTTCGAACTGCCCCCATCCAACCACCTCCATGACTACATGGGGCCTCTTTTCCTGGGCGTGATCCAGCTCGCGGCGAGAACCGGCGACGCCCCCTGCCTGGCCGCGGAGTACGAGAGGCTGATCAACGCGGAGCGCCTGGGAGTTCGGATGAAGGAGACCTTGCGGAACCGGTTCCACAACGGAGAGCTGTATGATGGGGGCACCTATTTCCGGCAGAACGAAAACCCCATCATGATGAAAAGCATGGCGGTGGACACGCTATGGGACGACGATCCGGAACGCCGCCCGTTCTGGCGCGAGGCCCTGGAGGCATTCCGTGACGATGACCTCGCGATCGCCATGGATGAGGAGAACAGGCTCACCTACGCCATGGTGGGCTATGACGCAGGCCGGGACGAAATGTACCTGACCGATCCGGGCGTCATCCCGGAGCTGGAAAACCCTCTGAACCTGCCGAAACTTACGTGGGGCGGGCTGCGCAAAACCCCGGGCAGCACCCAGGTCGCCTATGCGGCGACCGTGATCGGACATCGGTTAGAGGACCTCCGCTTTGTCGAACTCGCCCGAAACATCCTGGAGAACACGGACACGGCCGCCTTCCGTGCCGTCACCGTCCCCTCCCCCGAACACCTGGTCCCTGGCAGCGAGTGGGAAGTCCACGACCTGAAGACCTGCTACCTGGCCTACTGGCTATGGGCCTACTGGCTGGGGAAGGCAAGAGACCTGTGGTGAATGACGAAATACCCAATGCCCAATGAAATCCGAATTTCCAATGACGATTGAAGTTTGGATTTCTTGAAAACGGGTAGACCTTGACGACTCAAATGACTTTGGACTTAATGCCAAAAAAGTAGCTTGGGCTTCCAGCCCGAGCAGTGAAAAGAAGAACGCAGCTTGAGTTTCCAGCAAAGTAGCCATCCACCTCCGGGGGATGGGCGGCTGAATCGGCGCAGGATAGAGAAAGGGAGGAGCGCCGCTCACCCCTTTCACCTCTTCCGGCTCAAACCAGCCTCTCGTCCCCCCGAGGTGGACGACTACTTTTGGACTGCTTTCGTCAATGGGTATTTCGTCATCCGTCATTCGATTCTGTTGTGAATCGCCCCTACGGAATCTCCGCACCCACCCCGTAGAAACCGGTTGCCTCCATCGTGGCGTTTGAATCCACGAACTGGACGGTGGCATTCGTATCGATCAGCCGAGTGTCCGTCGGCTGCCCCTGCCCCTCTATCAATCCTTCCATCCGGTACAGCGTGTACTGGTAGACCGGGTTCGCGTCGACCTGGAGAAGCATGTCCTGCCCGGAACGATCGATGGCCGAGATGCCGGCGGCGGGCAACCCGTGCGCAACATACCAGTTCAGTTTATCAATCTCCTCCAAGATCCGGCCCCGAAGTGTCAGGTACTGTTCCGAATTCACCGACCAGTGGTTGGCGGACGCCATCATTCGCTTCAGCCCCGCCTTCAGGCCGGCCGCGGCGGTTGTGTCGATGCCGGCCCCCTCCGCCGCCGCCGTCGTTTCATCCAGAATGACCAGGTATTCATAGTCCTCGACGCCTTCCCGCAACATCTCCAAACGGGCCGAAGGGGTGATGGTGAAATCGGGCGAAGCTGAAGGCACCGTGTCCGGAGGGTAAAACCAGGCCGTGGCCCCGTTACCCCACTCACCATAGGCGTCCACCCGCGGATTCTGAATCTGGAACTCAGGCAATTCGTAAATGAAACACGCCCAATCAAGAAAACCGCGGCTGCCCATGAAGTAGTTTTTCACCGGCATGCATCGATTGTTCAATCCGTGGGAGTCGATATTCAAATGCGGCGAGCGAGTGTAGTACGACCAGATCTCTTCCGCTCCGGGATCCGTTCCGTAATCCGTAAAATAATACTCCTCGTTGTAATTGAATCCCCTCGCATCATTCTCCGCCGCCCAGATGCCCAGCCGGTCTTTCAATATGGGAACGGGATTCGTGGCGGGGTTTTCCCGCCAGGTGAATGCGGAGGTGGTGTTGATTGTGTAGAGAAGAGGAATCATCGAAGCGGTGGGGCTGGAAGCCAGCACGTCGATGAAGTTTTGTATCTTGGGATAGTCCGGGTATTGGGACTCGTCGCAGAGGATGAATGCGTAGTCGATCCATCCGTTGGCGATCAGGTTCGCGGCCCAGGCCTCGTAGTAGTCCAGGATCAGGTTGTCGTACTGGTCCTTGGTGATGGCGGTGGCCCCGGATTGAGGGTCGTCCCAGGCCACGGCGAAATTCCCCGGCAGGGTGATTTGGTCGATGACCTTGCCGTTGGTGGCGGCGAACAGGAACGAGTTGGCGTGGCGGGTGTCCACGAAGTGGCTCAGGGCTGCATTGACGACGGTGAAATCAAAACTGTGTAGCGTGAAATGGTTGCCCGGCGCGTCAACCCCGTATCCCTGCGGAGGCGGATTCCACTGGTAGGAGACGCCGTGCGGGTAGGTGACGTTGTATGGATTGATTCTATTCGCGCACATCTCGTCGTAGTACGCGCGCACCAGGGCCGCCTCGTCCGTCGGAGTGGAAACGCCATGGAAGTCGTAGATATTGTTGGTTCCGTAGCGCAGGGCGAAATACTGGCCGTCGAAAGCCGATCGGAACGTCACCTTGTCCGGCAGAGCAAACCGATGCACCTTGAGACGTAGCGGCACAGCAAGCGAAAACGGCGATCCTCCCGCATCCCCGTCAAGAACGACCTCTCCTACATAAGTTCCCGGCGGCGTTTGCTCGTCGATGTCGATAGTGAACCACACGGCCAGGTTATCCCCCGTGGCGGTCAGAGACCTCGGCCCGAAGTCCACCAGCATATCCGCAATCCGGGGGACAAGGCTCACTGCGACGGACGACGGCTGGCTCATGGTCGCGTAGTCGGCAATGCGCACACGATGCTGGTTCGCAGGAATCGTATCCGCCCCCGAAGTCAAAGGGCCTAGCGATGCAGCGGAAACGTTCATGTTGGTCCTGGCCCGGATCACCAGTTGAAAGGACTGCCGTTCGTTGCGGGCGGCGGCAATCTCGACCGTCTCCTGCAGAGCAGACGGCGGGGCCAAGTCCGGGGTGATTTTCTCCGTGGTTTCCGCGAACCAGACGTCGAATTCCGGGCTGCCTGTAACCCGGTGCCGGGCGCGACACCCGGAGAGCTGCGCCTCCCCTACCCAGGTCGGCGCCGCGGCGGTGGGCGGAAGGGACGCCACTCGCTTTTCGGGGATGATCAGCTGAGTGGTTTCCATGGGTTGGCAATAAAGCATGTACTGCTGCGGCCCGGATGCGGCCGCGTCCAGCAGCAGGTCGATTCTCACTTCCCGTGCCGACACATCGTCGACGAACGCCTCACCGATGATCGTTCGGTAAATGATCAGGTCCAGGCTTCCTGAAATTTCCGGGCGAAACATTCGCTCATACTGTGCCCAGTCAGAGGCATACATCCGCGGGATGTATGAAGTCTCGAGCTGGGTCCCGTTGTAGATGAAATTCACGGTGGCGTTGCCAACCACCTGCGCCGACTTCGCCCAGAATGTGAGCAGATAGAGGTTGTTCTGCGTGACCGCGAACGGCCACTGGAAGAGGCTGCCTTTGTCCTCCACGGTGGAGGAGACGCGCACGCACTGGCTCCCGTCGTGGGAAAGACCCGGGGCGAGGGAAAAACTTTCCGGATAACTCGTGCCCCAACCTGCCGGCAACATCCCGTTGGACGCCTCGAACGAACCGTTCACTACCCATTCGCCCGAGACATCGCTCAAGTAGAACCCGGCCTCGGAAACCGGTCCCACCAGGCCCCCCTGGTCATCGTAGGCAACGATTTCGACCTGGTTGTAATCGAAGAACGCCTCGCTGTGCGGCACGGGGCTCAGCGCGTCGAGGGCCTGGACGATCTGGCTTACCGAGAGATTCAGCACGCTCTGACCCGCCGAGGGGACCGTGACTTCGAGGGGAATCCGATACTGGTAGAAGGCGTCGTACCACTCGGCTGACTCCCACCACGATCCCCCGGGTTCGCCGGGATCGCCGTAGGCGCGCACGCTGTCCGATATGCGAAGCTCGTCGAGACGTCCTTGGAAACAGTTGAAGGGATGCCCGTTGTCCGGACCAAAAATGTAGAGATTGTGGTCGCTCTGGCCCAAAAAATCCTGCACCGGATTCACCGTGTGCTGAGATGTGAGGCTGCCGTCGATATAGAAGGTAACCACAGAGCTGCCCGGCACCGAGGTACTGTCCACGGTGACTGCCACATGATGCCATTGGTTCAACGGGATCACCGTGGGGTCGATCACGTTTTGCCAGCCTCCGCTGTACCAGCCGAATTCCAGCCGGTTCTGGTCGTACCGGAGGTTGTAGGGGGCTCCTGTTCCCTTGGAGAGAATGTAGTCCTCCCAGGAGCCCGGCGAGGTCGCCCCGGCATTTATCCAGAACTCGATGGAGAAATCGCCGGACACGAACAGGGAGCTGTTTCCCTGGCCCGGCGGGTCCTGGGGCACGATCAGCGTACCGATGTTTTGATCGGGCACGCTAGTGAGCCACGTGTGCAGCCCCTGTCCGAACAGGCCGGGCGCCCACGTCTCGCCGGGATCCAGCGGCCCGTATCCGTCGCCAAAGGGATCAACCGCATTCGGATCGATGATCGCATGGTTTGCATTCGCCGTGGCATCGAAGGCCGTGTTTCCGCCGGGGGATTCGTCGAAATGCCACAATCCCAGCGTGTTTCCGTCGACGGGAAACGGTGAGCCGAAATTCTCGGCTCCCAATGCCGATGCCGCCACCAGCACCACCGCCGCAGCCGGAATCCATGGACACCACGTAAACATCCGCCAACTATACAACAGATTCAGGAGCCGCAACAGGATACCCCACTGAAGCCACTGCTGGTTGTTCAACCGGGGTAAGAAGACATCGAGAAAATCGTCTCCTTCTGCCTTGCCTTCAGATCGGTCGAAATGTACGCCACCCGGGCCACTCTCGAGGAGATCGAGGAGAACGAGTTCAACCTCAACATCCCGCGCTACGTCGACACTTTCGAGTCGGAGCCGAAAATCGACATCAAGACCACCTGGGCGCGGATCGAGGAGTTGAAGGCCGAACTGGCGGAGATCCGGGGGAAAATGGACGGATACCTGACGGATCCGAATTAAATATAATCATAACCGCTTGTATTAAGTGGTTATGTTTATATATCGGCACTTGTACTGCTATATTCTAGCACTACGGATAGAAATAATGAGTGAATTGGACGCCCAGAGAATCGAGCAGGCCCTGACCGACCTGGCCGATAGATTGGCGCTACGGGATCTCGGCCCCTGTCGAGTTGGTGGTCTGCGGCGGTGCGGTCCTGATCGTGTGCGGGCTGGTGACGCGGCTGACCACGCGGGATGTCGATGTGGTCGCGCTCAGGAACGAAACAGGGCTGATCACCCCAGACCCCTTTCCAATGGATTTGAAACAGGAAGCCGAGGTCGTTGGAGCCAATCTGGACTTGCCCGAGTACTGGATCAACAACGGTCCGAGCCGTGAGCCCGGAGGTTTGTTCCAGGTCGGGTTGCCTGACGGCATTGAGTCCCGACTGCAACGGCGGGATTACGGCGAGCGGTTGGCGGTGTTCGGTGATTGGTTTTCTCCTGGAAATGCCGTGTTTCGAGTTGTTTGCATGTGTCCCCGCGAACCCCCGACACCACCTCCCATGAGGCGGCAGCATTTACGAGAACCAAAAACCTACAACCGAAAACCGTGATCGGTTATGGTTTGGCTTACTGAACAACCGACAACGTTCCGTCCACCGAAACGTTCGGAACGGTCTGCGTTGAGCCGTCGGGCCAGGCAATGTCTACGTTCACCGGACCGGCATTGTCGTGCAGGCCGAAATGCAGGCGCAGGTCGTTTTGGTTGCCCGCGTGAGCACCGGACGATCCATCCACCTGCCTGGTTAGCGTCATGCCGCCCGTCGTGATCCGTACCTGTGCCCCCAGCGCGGCCTTGTTTACCGTCGTTCCGTTCCCCTGGAGTTTGACCCGCAAGAAGTGACCGATGTCACATCGGTTCTGCAGTAACTTCGATCCGGCCAGTACGTCCAGGTCGCCGTCGTTGTCGTAATCGGCCCAGGCCACCTGGTAGTTTGAATACAAAAAACTTTCCGAGGGGAGTTCGGAGAAACTGCCATCCCCATTATTCCGGTACAGCACGTTTTCATCCGGGCTGGGGTTGGCGAAGCAGGAATAGAACAGATCCTGGTAGCCGTCGTTGTCGAAATCGCCGAATCCCGGATTGGTATATGTCTCACGGTATTGGAGACCCGCGACACTACTCATATCCTGAAAATGATAGGTCCCGGGACCGATGTTTATCAGGAACTGGGGCCGGTCCTGGTAACTGGGCGCGTGAGCGAAGTTTCCCACGAAGAGGTCGAACCGGCCATCGTTATTCATGTCCACCCAGTTCGACCCGATGGTGTGACCCCACGCGCCCAGGCCACCATCACCTGCAACGCCGTAGGTAGCGGCCTGCTCGGTGAACGATCCGCTTCCGTTGTTGATCCAGAGCAGGTTGGGCTCGAGGCGATAATTGGAGACATAGATATCCATGTCATCGTCTTCATCGAAATCACAAGCAACCACCCCCCGGGCCGGCCGGTGAGGAGGTGGTGATGTCCAGACCACGGTGAACGCCATGCCCGAATTGTTTAACAGGATCGCGTCCGGCTGGTAGCCGCCGACTTCACCGCCGCCCAGGTACAGGTCAATGTACCCGTCATTATTGACGTCGACCCAGGTGGCCGCGTCCACCTGGGTGATCGGCAAGGCCGGCAGCTTACTGCTGTCATCGATGAAGGAGGTCCCGGCATTGTTGCGAAGCAACTTCATCTCCACAGTGGGCCCCGGGTATACCAACCCGAGGGCAAACAAATCCAGAAACCCATCGTTGTTATAATCGCCCCACGGGCCGCCCCACTCAATCGCACTATTCAAGGCTGGAACCACGAGCGATGAAAAGGTCCCTGCCGTGTTCCGCCGGATCGCGCCGGCAAACAGGTCGGTCCAACCGTCGTTGTTGAAATCGCCCCATGCGCCTCCGAAAAAATTGGCAATACCCGACAGCCCGGCCGATGAGGTGACATCCTCGAACAGTTTTTCGCCGTTCACGACCTGGTAATACGCAGCGTTGTTCGAGACAACCGCCCCGGGCAGCGCGGCCACGGTCGTGAAGCCGTTACCCACGACACGATGCCGGTCCTCCCAGGGGCCGGCCTTCAGATCTTCCGTCCGGCGCAAGGTATACAGGTCGTTCTTTTTCGAACTGAATCGAATCTGAAGGTCGTTGGGGTTCACTTCCACGTCGGTTATATGCATGTCGCCAACATCGCGCACCGTGTCGGAGATCCGAAGCTCGTCGAGACGGCCCTGGAAGCAGTTGAAGGGATTGCCATTATCCGGACCGAGAATGTAGAGGTTGTGGTCGGCCTGGCCCGGAAGGTCCTGCACCGGATTCACCGTCTGTTGGGACGTGAGCCTGCCGTCGATGTAGAAGGTGAGCACGGAATTGCCCGGAACGGCGGTGTTGTCCACCGTGATCGTCACGTGATGCCACTCGCTCAGGGGGATCACCGTGGGGTCGATCACGTTTTGCCAGCTCCCGCTGTACCAGCCGAATTCCAGTTGGTTCTGGTCGTACCGGAGGTTGTATGGGGCCCCGGTTCCCTTGGAGAGGATGTAGTCCTCCCAGGAGCCCGGCGAGGTCGCCGTGGCGTTCATCCAGAACTCGATGGAGAAATCGCCGGACACGAACAGGAAGCTGTTTCCCTGGCCCGGCGGGTCCTGGGCCACGATCAGCGTACCGAGGTTGTGGTCGGCCTCGCTAATGAGCCACGTCTGCAAGCCGTTGCCGAACAGGGCCGGGCCCCAGGTCTGGGCGGGAACCAGCGGTCCGTACCCTTGGGCGGACGCGTTCGGATCGATCACCGCATCGTTTCCGTTCGCCGTGGCATCAAAGGCCGTGGTCCCCCCCGCGGCCTCGTCGAAATGCCACAAACCCAGCGTGTTTCCGTCCAGGGGAAACTCGCCATAATCGCGCACCGTGTCGGAGATTCGAAGCTCGTCGAGACGGCCCTCGAAGCAGTTGTAGGGATGGCCATTATCCGGACCGAGAATGTAGAGGTTGTGGTCGGCCTGGCCCGGGAGGTCCTGCACCGGATTTACGGTTTGTTGGGACGTAAGCTCGCCGTCGATGTAAAAGGTGAGCACGGAACTGCCCGGCACCGTGGTGTTGTCCACCGTGATCGCCACGTGATGCCACGCATTCAACGGGATCACCGTGGGGTCGATCACGTTTTGCCAGCTCCCGCTGTACCAGCCGAACTCCAGTTGATTCTGGTCGTACCGGAGGTTGTAGGGGGCGCCTGTTCCCTTGGTGAGGATGTAGTCCTCCCATGAACCCGGTGAGGTCGCCGTGGCGTTCATCCAGAACTCGATGGAGAAATCGCCGGACACGAACAGGGAGCTGTTTCCCTGGCCGGGCGCGTCCTGGGCCACGATCAGCGTGCCGATGTTGTGGTCGGGCACACTGGTGAGCCAGGTGT
>Ga0310121_10004255_pt1 | contig 12715 bp, 8 predicted proteins | sample CB27_Tmax_986_MG_FD_203504 | JGI IMG/M metagenome (GOLD analysis project Ga0310121, IMG submission 203504) | Marine microbial communities from Western Arctic Ocean, Canada - CB27_Tmax_986 | ecosystem: Environmental > Aquatic > Marine > Oceanic | place: Canada: Western Arctic Ocean | collected... | reverse complement strand
CCTGAACGAGCAGATCAACGAGGATCTCGTCGACGACTATCTTCGTATTCGCGGCGTCATGTTCAGAACCCATGTTGCGACCTCTTCCCGGGAGTTTACCATGCTTATCGGCCCTGGAAGCGGAAGACATGATCGAGAGGCAAGGGCCCGCGGCGCTCCTTTTTCCAGATCGGATTTCACGAACGCGAACAGACCGTCAAGCGCGTCTTCATGATCACGGATTTTGGCGACGATTCGTTCAGGGTCTTCTCCGATGGTTTGATGCGGGATGAGGGCGGCGTCGATTCCCCTCTCGATAAGGGTTTGGGTGATCCCACGATCAAAAGTGTAGAGGCGCTCGATCAATCCCGTTTCAATGGCCCACTCACGTTTCAGCCTTTCATTGAATTGTTGCAGGCCTTCGGCCTCCATGAGAACCGAGCACTGCTCGTTCCAAACTTCGGCAAGACTTCTCAATTCCGGCTTGCCCAACTCCTGCGGGTCCGTTTCGTAATCCTCGATGGGATGCCAGCTGTAGGACGCCTTATCGTTCAAAATCATGGTTTCATCTCCACGATGCTCCCAGAGCTTCACCTCACCTACCGCCCCCGGGTTTGCCCTCGCCACGCTTGATTCTGCCCGCCTGCCCGGCGCTTTCACAAGGCCCAATTCCTCGCGAACCCAGCTCACTCGCATCACTCCTCATCCGCCAGCCGCGGCAGTCGAGTTGCGACCGTGGCCCAGCGGATCGGTTCGACGTGGCGGCGTAGGTGGGAGCGGAGGCGGCCAGGGCCGTCGCGGGCCGCCGATAGACGCAGGCGCAGGCCCCGGCGGCGGCGGATGACGAACCAGCGCATGGTCTCGTTGTAGGTGACGCGTTCAATCTGGTCCCAGCCGACGTGCGCCGTGGGGCGCCAGGGGTAGTGGAAATGGATGCCCGCGTCGTCCACCTCGACCCTTGCGACGTGAACATCGGCCAGGCTCCACAGCGCGCCGATGATCGGGAGCGTGAAGAAGGCCAGCCAACCCACGATCTCCTCCCGATCGCCCCACGAAGCGGCCACGAACGCGCCAACGACGACCACCCAAAACAGCCCGAAGAAGTTCGCCATCGCTCGCGGGCGGCTGCCGTACTCCAGGCGCCAGCGCTTCCCGTCGCCGAGGGGACGTCCCTCGGGCCGACGACCGGGCAGAATCCATCGCGTCCAGATCAGGTCGATAAATCCCTTGTTTCGCCGCCCAAAGAGCATTGACCCCAACCCCGCCGGGAGGATAATTGAGTCCGCCTTCCAACCCGCGTGCATGATAGGCAATCGGAGGCCGCCGGGACATGATAAACACGCCACGGATCCCACGGGCGCTGCGCGACCGAGTCGGCGAGGCCCGGCGGGTTTTCGTCATCACGGGCGCGGGGATCTCAGCCGAGAGCGGCGTGCCGACCTTTCGCGGCAAGCAAGGCTACTGGCGCAACCACAACCCGCTGGACCTGGCATCTCCCGAAGGCTTCGCCCGCGACCCGCGCCTGGCATGGGAATGGTATCTGGAGCGGCGCGCTAGGCTGCGCCGGGTCGAGCCCAACGCCGGGCACCGCGCCTTGGCCCGGCTCGAGCGGCAAGTCGAAGCGCGGCCCGGCGGCGCGATGCTGATCGCGACCCAAAACGTCGACGGCCTCCATCAACGCGCCGGTTCGCGCCGCGTGGTCGAGGTCCACGGATCGATCATGCGCACGCGCTGCACGCGGACGGGGCGGGAATTCGAAGAGGGCGAGGTCACGGTCGAAGGCGGGTCGGTCCCGCCGATCAGCCCGGCGGGGGCATTGCTGCGTCCGGCGGTGGTATGGTTCGGCGAGAACGTCCCCCTCGAACCCATCGGACGGATCCAAACTTTCCTCGAAGATCCCCCCGACCTCGCCCTGGTCATCGGTACCTCCGCCCTTTTCGGTTACATCATCGCCTGGGCGCTCAACGCGAAATCGGACGGGGCGACCCTCGTCGAGATCAACCCCCAGCGGACCGATCTCGGCGGCCAGGCTCATTACGCCCTCCAGGCCCCCGCCGGGCAGGTCCTGCCCGAGCTGATCCCGGGCGAATCCCCGACCGAAAGCCCGATCACCGGTTGAAAAGATTCCCTGTATTCGGGATGAGCCCAAGTCCTCGCTAGATCATAAGGCGCCTCTAAAAATTCAGTCCCGGCAGGGACGATTGCTTTCAGCCCGCCACGCAAGTGGCGGGAAATCAAACCGATAACGAATTGGAGTCCCGTGGGGACGACTGCACACCGGATTGTTAGAGGTTCCCCATAGAGGTTCGAGAACCCACTCGCGCATGATTTTATCGTGACCGCGGCGGGTATGCGGACTAAGTCACCAGTCGAGTTCGTCGCTGGGAACGAAACGGGATACCTTGACATACCGCGGCGTGTCGCCCCGATAGTCGGTTCGCGTGTAGAATGGATAGACGATCCAATCCGAGGGGTCGACCTCCTTGGTGCGCGTGAACATCCAATTCAGTGCGTCCGTGCCGGAGACATCGACCTGACCCCGCGGCCAGATGTCGATCACATTGAATCCCTTGACGGTGAGCGTGTATTTCTTCTGAACGCTTTCTCCGTCCCATGCGGCCGGCCGGGTTCCCTCAAAATGCACGTCTGGATAAGGGATGTCGATCACGGCCCGTGTTTGCGCGCGCAGCAAGGGGAAGCGCACGACGACCCGGTCGCCACGCCCGACCTCCCCGACCTTGAGGTAACGGCCGCTCATTGGACCGACTCTGGTTTCTCCGTTCACCGTGCATTCGATCTGTTTGTTTTCTACCCAGGACGGGATCCTTACATTCAAGCTTCTGGGTTCTTTCATCGTGATTTCAACCTTGCCCAGGTACGGCAGATAACTGTCGATATCGGCCGCCTTGGAAGCCCGGTTGAGCAGCAGGTTCACCCGATATTCGCCGCCCAGGTCGTCGACCGTGTGACGCCAGGCGAAATACAGCGCGCGCGCCCCGTTGCCCGTGCAACATCCAACCGAGATCGACTGGAAAAAACCGCCCGGCGCGGCCATGCCGTTAAACGTCCCCAGCATGCGGCGGGCGACGTCGCGCGCATCCTCCTCGGGTGCCGAGACCGCGGGCTGGATGTCCGGATGGCGCGCCGCCAGATTGTCGAGCCATGACACGTCGGTCACCTGGCAGGATTGAAGCGAATTGCGCACGGTGTGTTCCACGTTCTCCCAGTAATCACCGGCGCCCGCCTCCGAAAGCTTCACGCCGAGGATTGTCATGTCGCCCAGTTGACAGGCTTCCATCGTGGAGCTGCGCGCCGGCCATTGCTCGGGGTACCACCCCAAAATCACCGGCGTTCGGCTCACGATGTCCTTGTAGGCGTTCTTCACAAGAGCCGTCAAGTCGGCCCGGCCGGTCGCCGTTGCGAACTCGAGCAATCCAAGCATGGCGAAGGTGGTCCCATGCGTGTGGACCCACGTGATCCGCCCTTCGGCGTCAAAAATCCCGGAGCGCTCGGCGATGAATCGCGCGAGTTTCTCTCCCAACTCACGAGCCGGCTCATAACCCGTTTTCGCGTAGGCATAAGCGAGGCCATACATGATCGTGGACATGTGGGTCGATACGGCGGAGGGGCCGGGATGATAACCGTCGGCCACCGTATCCGGAAAGTCCGTGATGTGGAACAGACAGACATCATCCCGATAAACGGCCACGCGGGCCAAGCCGTCGACCATCTTTTTGATGGCCTTCAGCAGATGTTCATCGGGATGGCGTTCGTACCAGCAGCACAGGGCCATGAGCGCGCGGCCGTTGGGCCACGCGTTGTAAATCTGCTTCTCGCCTTCCTTGGCGGGGCGGTCGCTCCAGGGCGTTCCCTGGGCCGGGATCCAATAGAGTCCGTCCGGCCCCAGCATGCGAAACAGGACTTCCATCATGCGTCTGTCGTGATCGATGTTCTGCGTGCTGCCAGAGGCGGTTCGCAGCAGCGGCAGGGTTTCGATCCACTTCGGTTGCAGGCCGTTGTAGTCATTGTAACTGTGCACCAGGCGGAGCGATCCCTCCCTGATGCTGCCAATCCAGTTGTGCGCCTCCAGGTCCGCTTCGAGATCGAGCGTGCTGGTCATGCCATGCACCGCTAGGGCGCAACGCTCGGCCAGATCCAGCGTGGCCGGGACCAGCGCCTCGTAGCGCTCGCCTTCAAACGGGGGAGCCTCGATGCGGGGCGCGCGATCCGTCACGTAGATCACCGTGGAGTCATCGGAACGCGCAACCATCGCAAGAGATAGAACGGCGAGACCGAATAAGAATGATGAGGGTTGATGATGTGACATAAGGGAACTTCTAAAAACACGGTTTGCAGTCGTCCCTTCGGGACTCCAATTCGTTATCGGTTTGATTTCCCGCCACTTGCGTGGCGGGCTGAAAGCAATCGTCCCTGCCGGGACTGAGTTTTGGCGGCGCCTTTATGACATAACACGAATTCGTCTCCTTCCAGATTGATTTCTTCTCACACGTTAGGCGCCCCTGAATCGGCGCTATTGACGCTTTCCCAGCGGCAACTCCGTCTTCGGCGCGAAATCGCCAACCGCGTATCGCACGAGGTCGTTGAACATGATGGTGCTCACCGGATCGAGGGCCAGGAATTTGTTCAGGTCGAACGTCGAGACGAGGAGCCGCCCGCTACCCACCTTGAATTGCGCGATCGTCCCGGTGATCTCGCACTCGTGGCGTTGGCCGTTGACGTCCGCCGGGGTGTTGCGCAGGAAGCTGCCGTAGGCCCCGGCCAACACGTCGTCGCGGTGATCGGACTCCAGCCCGATCAAGACATGCGGCGGCATCACCGTCTGAAAAGGCCAGCCGATAGGATTCTCGAACGGGATCTGCCCGAACAGGCCGAGGTCCTTCCTGATGAACTGGGCGCCGACGATGCCGCCCAGGTGAAACTCCGCGCCGCCCAGCATCAGCCCATGGCGCCGCAGCCAGGCGTCCACCGGCGGGAGCGCCGGTTCGGCGACGAAGCCGATCAGATCGAGCTCCTCGCAGATCAGGAGCAACACGGTCCCGCCGCTGGTGAGATAATTCTCGACCTCCTGATCGATCACGTTTGTCACGGTCAAAGGATGTTCGGGATCAAGGCCGGGATGGGGCTGGTAGCCGAGGAGCTCAAGCCGGCGGTTCATGAACGCGGAGGAGCCGCGGAGATTGATCTCCCGAATCTTCGACCGGCGCAGCTCCCTCGGAAAGACGAAGATGTCCGTGTAGTTCTGGGAAACAGACCTGCCCTTAACGTCTTCGATACGCGCCACGATGCGCACCCGGCGGGCCTCGGCGACCTCCGGCGTTTTGAATTCGATTCCGCCGACGCGGCGAACTTCACCCGGCTTGATCGAAAACTTCCCGGACTCTCCATGAATCGCCTCTTCGAAATCCTCGACCCACCAGCGCACGGACGCGCCCTCAGCATCGGCCCGCCCGAAGTGCGAAAAGTGAACGTCCGCCCGCACGTTCTCGTCGGTCCAATAATTGCGTTTCTCCAGGTCGATGATGACCATGTCCTGGGCATAGACACGCGGTAGCTCGGAACCGAATACTTTCGCTTCGCGAAACAGGTTGATCGCCCCGATCACGTGCGGCACGCAGTCGAACGCGAACGATAAGTAGCCCGTCATGTCCGGGTTCAGACGCATCTGCTCGGACTGATACTTGATCGCTTCGAACTGATACCAGTCCGATTTCTCCGTAAATCCCTCGAACCCGCCAAATATCTCGTCGAACCCCCAGCGATAGAAACGGTCGGCGTAGCCCGTCAGCTTGCTCGAGTTGGACTGGATGTGTTCGGGGGCCGTCAGCCACCACGGTTCCTCGCCCCAGGTCCGCTTGATGCGCTCGATGTCCAACACGCGCGAGGTCTTGTTGTGCAGCAACGAGTTGGTGACGGGCCGCCCGTACTCGGTGATCATTCGGCAGTACTTGCGAAACTCATCGACGCCCGCGATCCACGGCGCCGACGCCCATCCGGTGTAACCGATGTCGTCGATGTCGGTCTTGGCGTGGCTGTCGAGGTAGTTGAAATCGTAACCGCCTCGACCGCAGGCGTTGTCGAGCACCAGCCGGGTGCCGTCGAGGCCCTTGACGTGATCGTAGAGCTCGTTGATCAGTTCCACGGTCTTGGACCACGTGTCATATTCCCCGCGCACCAGTCCGAAGCTCTCGCAGAACAGTTCCCAGATCATGACCGAGGGGCTGTTGCGGTCGCGCAGGACGATGTTCTCGTAGTCGTCGCGGTATTTGTCGAACAGTTCGCGGCGGGCGATCCCGTCGGCGCGGACCCACGGGCCTCCCTGCCAGATCAGCATGCCCAGCCGGTCGGCCCAATAGATGTAGCGCCGGTTGATCGAGCGCAGGATGCGCCGCGACAGGTTGATGCCGAGCGACTTGGCCGTCATGATGTCGCGCTTGATCGACTCATCCGAGAGCGGCTCGTAGGGGCCGGGCATCGCCCAGTTGACCTCGTCGGGGCCAGCCAGCGGCGAGGGGTCGAGCCAGCCGCCGACGATGTAGATGGGGCGGTTGTTCAGGTAGATGCGCGCGCCCCGCGCCTCGATCTTGCGCATCCCGAATTCGACGATCGCCACGTCGAGGGCGGTTCCGGCGCCGTCGACAAGCGTGGCTTGCGCCTGATACAGCCGCGGATGATCCAGTTCCCAAAGCACAAGGGGATTGGCTTCGTCTTCGAGCTTAATCGAAACGTGGATATAGTGGGTTTGAGTCGTAGCGCTCGCGGGTAGGTTGACGTCGCTCTCGCTATGGAAGCGGGCGCCGTCGGGGGCCGTCGCCTCGAGTTTCAATCTCAGCGTCCGCTCGTCGCCGCCGGGAGGGGCGGTGACCTCTACCTGGGCGTCGGCTTTGCCATGATCGATATCCGGTTTTATGAACAGATCGGAGACATGAGTCTTGCCGGTGATTTCCACATACACGTCGCGCCATAGGCCACTCATTGAGATGACCTGCTCGCTAATCCATTCGCGCGTCCCGAACTCCGGATCATCTACGCGCAGCGTGACGGTATTGGTCCGACCGACGCGCGCCTGGTCGGTGATCTCGAGTTTGAACGGCGCCAGGCTGCCCTCGTGCTCGCCAGCCGGCCGGCCGTTGACCCACGCCTTGACGTGGTGATCGACGCCCAGGAACTCCAGCGCGATGCGTTGGCGCTCATGACCCGCCGGAATCTCGAAATCCCGCTCGTACCAGGCCACCCCCAGGTACTCTTGCAGATCATCAAAGGCAAGCTGCCAGGGCAGAGGAACCTTGCTGACGCGATCGCGGACCTTGCCGGGCTCAAACCAACGCTCCGCTTCGCCGACCTTGTCCGGGTCGAGCCGAAAATGCCAATCGCCGCCGAGCGAAAACTGGATCGGCCGACGGATGGGCGCGACGATCGCATTCTCCTCGGCGCTCGCCGCGGCCGTGCCGGTCAAAGCCAGAAAACATGCTCCTAAGAGAACCGCGAGACCTCGCCGGCGACCCATGAATCGGAGTATGTTGCGCGTCATGATACAATTCCCCTCCTCTAGCGAACGTGGCGAACGAGGACGATGTGTTTGACTTTCCAGATCGCTGGCACCGTAACATACCACGATACCCATACCCTAGCCCAAAGAGGCGATCTCCCGCTTTCTCAATTCCACTGACCAATGAGCGATCCCATCTGTTTACCGGCAAACGTATCGCATGATTTGGAGGTCCTTTTAAAAGGAGGGGCTCCTCCCGGTCTGCCCATGTGAAGATACGCGATGATTTTGGTCGTCATTCGCCCGAATTAGGGTACAATTCGGATTGGGAGAGTCCGATAAAGGAAACTACACGTGACAGGGAACCGAACACAGCTCGTCAGTCGATCTTGGGCCAAACCGAATTGGGTTCCCTGGGCGGTGTTGATTTGCGCCTGCGTTGGTCTTGTCACCCCCGGCCAAGCGACGGCGGGCGATCAAGCCGACGATCTTCCCGGACCGGTTTCCATCCGTCTCTTTCCTCAAGACCCCACCTTATGGGGTTCGGGGGCGACCCAGCGGATGGTGGTCTTGGGCCAATTCGCCGACGGCTTGGAGCGCGACGTGACTGGCCGCAGTGCGTTCGGCGTGTCGGATTCGGGCCTGGCCGCCGTGGACGCCGAGGGCCTGCTGCGCGCGCTGGCCGATGGCGAGGTGGAAATGAGCGCCGTCGTGGGCGAACAATCAGCGAAGACGACCGTGCGGGTCGAGGGTGCCTCTGAGCGACGGCCGTTCAGCTTTCAGCGTGATATCGGGCGAATCCTGACTCGCCACGGCTGTAACACGTCGGACTGTCACGGGGGCGTCAGGGGGCAGGGGGGCTTCAAGCTCTCGCTCCAGACGCTCATCCCGCGCGACGATTACAAGTGGATCATCGAAGGCGGGACGTTCAAGGTCCTGACCGACGAGCAGGACGAGCCGCCCCAGCCTCGCATCAACCGCGAAGACCCCGCGCAAAGCCCGCTGTTGCTCAAACCGACGGGCAAGGTCGCCCACGGCGGCGGCAAACGCTTTGAGGTCGGTTCCGGCGATTACGAGACCATTCTGAATTGGATCAAGGACGGCGCTCCCTTTGGTGAAGAGGACGGCGGTTCGGGAGCCCTCATCACCCGGATTGAAGTCTTTCCCGAAGAGGTCGTGCTCGATCGGCAAGGCCGATGGCAGCTTCTGGTGACGGCGGTATTCTCGGATGGGCGGCGCGAAGACCTGACGGGCGAGGTGCGCTACGCCTCGAACAACACCGTCGTCGCGGACGTCACCGCCGGGGGGGTGGTCGAGGCCCTGCGCACGGGTGAGACGTCCGTCATGGTTCGGGCTGCGGGCCACGTGGCGAGCGCGCGCATCGGCGTGATCGCCGAGCCGCTGGCCGAATATCCGCCCGCGCCGCCCCCGCGCAATTTCATCGACGAACACACCTTCGCCAAGATGCGCAAGTTCAACCTGGCGCCGGCGGGTCTGTCCAGTGACGAGGAGTTTCTGCGCCGGGTCTGCCTCGACGTATGCGGGATGCTGCCGCCGCCCGGGCGCGTCCGCGAATTCCTTGCCGATCCCGACCCCGACAAGCGCGATAAGCTGATCGAGGACCTGCTCAGCTCGCCGCAATACAATGATTTCTGGATTTATCGGTTCGGCGATCTGTTCCGCGTCGCCTACACCCCCCAGCGGCAAATGGACACGACTTGGTCTTATTTCGAGTGGATGCGCAACGCGATCATCCAGAACCACCCCTACGACCGGATCGCGCGTGAACGGATCGCCTGGGAGGGCACGCGCGGCCCGCTGGCGCACGCCTATAAAATCCAGCTGATGCGCACCCCCGAGGCGATTGCGGCCGAACAGACGCGGGTATTTCACGGCATCCGGATCGATTGCGCCAAATGCCACAATCACCCCTTCGAGGCGTGGACTCAGGACCAATACTGGGGCCTGGCCGCTTTCTATAGTCAACTGACCGTCATGAGCATCACGACCGCGCGATTCGCGGGTGACGGCATGCTGCTCGATTTCCCCGAAGGGATGGGGGAACGGTCCAACGGCCGGACGGTCACCCATCCGCGCACCAAAGAGTCGGTGCGCCCGGCTTTCCTGGACGGGGGGCTTCTGACCGGCGCCGAGCGGGAAAACCCGCGCATGCGCCTGGCCGAATGGATGACGGCCCCGTCCAACCCCTACTTCGCCAAGGCGGCGGTCAATCGCATGTGGGGGTGGTTCTTCGGCCGGGGGATCGTGGATCCCGTCGATGACTTCCGTTCCTCCAATCCGCCGACCCATCCCGAGCTGCTCGATGCGCTGGCGCGCGACTTTGTCGAGCACGGTTACGACATCAAGCACCTGATTCGCACCATCGTTCAATCGCGCACGTACCAGATGTCCTCGTCGATCAACGCGACCAATCGCGACGACCGGATCAACTTCTCGCGCGCGGTCCCTCGCCGGATCGAGTCGCCGGTGCTGCTCGACGCGATCAGCGACGCCACCGGCACGCCCCAGCCGCCGGTTTATCACAAGGTGATCGGCGGGGGGCCGGCACCGGTCGGCACGCGCGTGGTTCAGATGATTCCCGACCTGCTGCCCTCGCAGTTCCTCGACGTTTTCGGCCGCAACAATCGCCACGCCCTGCCGATTCCGCACGAGATCGGGACCGTCGCCCAGGGGCTGCACATGCTGGCCGGCGACACCTTCAATGAGAGAATCAGCCGCGAAGGGGGCCGATCGGCCCGCTTGCTCGAGAGCGGCGCGGATGACCAGGCCGTCATCGAGGACCTCTACCTGGCCACCTTGAGCCGTTTTCCGTCTGATAAGGAACGGTCCGTCGTGGGGGAACTCATCGCCTCGGGGCCGTCACGCGAGGAGAGCGTTCAATCGCTTACATGGGCCTTGATCTGCTCACGCGAATTCGGGTATAACCACTAAAGGAAAGGGGAGTCCACGACACGATGCGACGATCAGCCTGTTCTACCTGCGGCGGCGGCAACCTGGGAAGACGCGACTTCTTGCGCGTCGGCTCGCTGAGTCTACTCGGCCTCGGTTTGAACCACTATTTACAAGCGAGTGAAGCGTTGGCCGCCGCTGGCGCGACCGGGAGCGGGGGCCAACGCAAGGCCGAGGCGTGCATCCTTCTGTGGCTCGAAGGGGGCCCCAGTCACGTCGATACCTGGGACCCCAAGCCCAACAGCAACTTTAAACCGATCGCCACGAACGTCGACGGCATCCAGGTCTCCGAGCTATTGCCGCTGACGGCCCGGCACATGGATAAGATCGCCTTGGTCCGCTCGATCCAATCCAAGGGCGTCAACCACCCGCAGGCCAGCTACTATACCCTGACCGGCCACGAACACGAGAACGCGGTCAAATTCCCGAGCTTCGCGTCGATCGTGACCAAGGAACTGGGTCCGCGCAATGATCTGCATCCTTACATGCTGGTGCCGATGCCCTGGGAGGATGACTTTTTCGATTACCAGGACGGCTTCATGTCGGCCTTCATCGGTTCGCAATACGATCCGATGGTGTTGCCCGATCCCAGCAAGGAGGAATTCAACGTCCCCGACCTGCGCCTGCCCAAGTCGATCACGAAGGAGGTGATCGATCACCGCCGGTCTTTCTTGCAGGCCGTCGATGAAGCGTTCCGCGCCAAGGAGCAGCTCGCCGACTTCGACAAAATGGACGCCGCGTCCCAACGGGCGCTCTCCATGCTCATGTCGCCGGCGGTCAAGAAGGCGTTCGACATGTCCGAGGAGTCCGAGCAAACCAAGGACGCCTATGGCCGCACGCGCGTCGGACAGAGCGCGCTGATAGCCCGGCGCCTGGTTGAACACGGCTGCCGGTTCGTCACCGCCTCGGGATGGGTCGACGCCCAATGGGACACCCACGGCGACAACGACAAGCGCCTGCGCGACAATTTGGCGCCGCAGATGGACCGCAGCCTCGCGGCACTGCTCGAGGATCTCGATCAGCGCGGCTTGCTCGAGACGACGGTCGTCCTGGTCATGGGCGAGTTCGGTCGCACGCCGGATATCAACCCCGGCGGGGGCCGCGACCACTGGCCCAATTGCTGGAGCCTGGCGGTGGCCGGCGGCGGCATTCGCGGCGGCCAAGTCATCGGCGCAAGCGACGAAAAAGGCGGCGAAGTCGCCGACCGCCTGCTTTCGGTCGGCGACGTCTACGCCACGGTCTATCAAGCACTGGGCATCGACCACACCAAGACCTACACCAATCCCATCGGGCGCCCCGTCTATATCGCCAATAACCTCGAAGACAAGCAGGGTCAACCGATTCCTGAATTGCTTTAAGCCCGCTCGCTCCGTCATACTAAACCCACGAACAAGGATCCGCGCGCGAACCTGGGCATTGGCGCGGATCTGCTCGCGCAGGGGATGGGCCCATTGCGTGGTGTCGAAGCCGCGGATGCCCTTGAGCCGCGGATAGCCGCTCATCCCCTCGGCGTGACAAATGTCGGGGATGGTGCCGGTGATGACGATGCGGTCATGACAAGTCAGCGATCCGCTGGTTTTGAAAGCGTGGCATTCGGTGAACAGTACCCAGACTGGCCCTCCCTTGAGAATCTGGCCAGTCCATTATGTCAAACCGCGATGGCGGCTTGAATCTTATTCCTGTTTGGTTCCGGCTTGTCCTGGTTGGGGGAAGAAATGCTAGAAAAAATTGCTCTCATGGCGGCGATCGTATTGCCTCTTTGGAATCTGCCCCTCATACACAAGATTGTAAAGAGAAAGTCCTCGAAGGACGTCAGCCTCTGCTGGGCCGTGGGCATGTGGGTGTGTCTTGTCTTGATGGCGCCGTCGGGGTTCACCTCGGCAGACATCGTCTGGCGCGTCTTCAATATCACGAATTTGTCACTCTTTTCATGTGTGGTGGTCGTGGTTCTTTGGTATCACCGTTAGACTTAGGGCCTGTTAACACAAATGGAGCATGTCGACGGCAAGGGCGAAACAGATAAAACCGACAAACATAACATCCAACTTCTCAAAACGGGAAAAGATCCGACGAAAGCCTTTCAAACGACGGAAAAGCCGTTCCACTTCATTGCGTTTTTATACATTTTACGGTCATATTCCCAAGGATACATCCGGTTGCGCTTTGGAGGAACGATTGGTTCCATCCCCAAATCCACGACCATTTGGCGCATGACATTACCTTCGTAGGCGCGATCCATGAGCATATAGCGGATCTGGG